>Ga0210399_10000245_pt1 | contig 44222 bp, 69 predicted proteins | sample IncBWC14MmetaG_FD_150865 | JGI IMG/M metagenome (GOLD analysis project Ga0210399, IMG submission 150865) | Forest soil microbial communities from Barre Woods Harvard Forest LTER site, Petersham, Massachusetts, United States - Inc-BW-C-14-M | ecosystem: Environmental > Terrestrial > Soil >... | reverse complement strand
TAAAGGTGTGCGTCACAACCCCGGCCGCAGTCGTAATTTGGTAAAGATCGCTCTTGGCGGTATCGCTGGAAAAATCGACAAAACCGGCTGGCGTGCTGCTGTTGCTGGTAACGGTAGACGCGGCTGGGGTCACCGCCGAAACGACTAAATCACCGGCCTGCGGAGCGCCACCGCTGGCGAGCGCCACACTTATCGCCGTCAACCCGTTTACGTTATTGAAATTGCCAACCCCGGCATCGGCCGCTGTAGTGGTTTTCGCGCCCGAAAATTCACTGACGACCATGGAAGGGTAACTTACAGTGCCGCCCGAGGCGTTGTTGGTATAGCTCGTATTGAAGGTCCTAGAGCCGCCGGAATTATTTGGGCAATACCAGATGACAGCCCAGGGCGTGCCAGTCGTTCCCGTATGTAATGTAAAAGGAGTTGCTAGATTGCACGTCATAGTGGGCGTGGTCGTTACGGTTGCTGAGGTTGTCAAAATGGTCCCGTCGGAATACCCCGATAAACTTACGACAAACATACTACCTGTGGTTGTGGTAGGCAGGTTTAAGCTAAGGTTAGATATCCCAGGGTTGCTATTCCCAACGAATTTGTCCTGAAGATAAGCGATGCCAGCACCGGCTGCGGCACCGACCAATGTCTTGGGATAGCAGGTTCCCGAGTTGGTCGCCCCGGCCAGCGTGACGGCAACCCCAATCTGATAGGTGCCAGCATTAACTGTAGTGCTACCGGAGGCCAAAGCACCGCCTGATGAGAGCGTGAACTTTGTATTGTCTGCACTGGCAGCGCCCGCGCAGGTTCCCGTGGTCCCCAGGGCAAATGTCGCCCCGGCGCAACTCCCCGACGAGCACGTCGCGGTCAATGAGGCTACCGGAGAGCTGGTGGAAGGAGTGGTGAAGTTGATCGGCGACGCAGGATTCACCCCGGATATGGTGATCGCCGAGGAAGAGCAGGTGGCCGCCCACGTCATGTTGTCGCAAAGGAGCGTGGCGCCGGTTTGTGCCGACGGTTGCGGCACGCCAAGCTCGGCGTACCAGAGGTTGCTGTGTGAACTCAGCGCGATGATTTGATACGGACCGGCCTTGATCGACGACAGGCCGTTGATCAGGGTGCTGCTGCTGAAGGTCGCCGGTTGGGGGCCGGTCTGGATAGCGAACCCGAACCCCTCGGTAAACCCGGTTGTTGTCGCGGCTGGCAAGGTCGCGGTGATCGGCCCGGTATTGTTAGTTAGCTCGATGACCGTGGCGGCGTCGGTGGTCAGAAAGTCGGTAGCCAAAATGGTCTGGCTGCTGATCGAACGCCATGGCACGGTCGAGCCGATCTGATACCCGGTGCCGCCCGGCGCCCATGTTATGTCGGGCGTCGCCGGTGAGATCTGGTCTGGCCGCAACGCGGTCTGCGCCGCCGCCGTGCTGATACCGAGCAGCAGCCAAAGGGCGGCGAGCCGGATCATGGCCGATTGTCCCATTATTATTGCCACGCCATGCTGTCGGAGAGTTTCGAAGCGCCGGTCTGCGCGGCCGGCTGCGGCGCACCCAGCCACGCGTACCAATTGGTGCCGCGCGCGACCAGACTGACATTCTGATACGCCCCCACCTTGATGGCGGTCTTGCCGTTGATCAGCGAAGCGCTTGCCCGGTTGAGGGTGAGCGTGCCGGTTTTGACCTGAATCTTAAACGCAAAACCGGTGGGATATGCGCCGCTCGATCCAGTCGCATCCGGCAGCGTCGCGGTGGCGCACCCGGCCGCGCAGCCGGTCACCTCGACGATCCGAGCGTTATCGGTTGGACTGAACACCGGCGGCGTCGCGCTGTCGGTACGCCATGGGATGATGGTCCCGATCTGGTAGCCGGTGCCGGTGCCATTCTGCCCCCAGGTGATGTCGGGTGTGGCCGGCGAGATCTGATCTGGCCGCATCGCGGTCTGTGCCCAGCAGGTGACCGACCACAGCATGCAACAGGCGACAAGGGCGAACTTTTTCATGGGATGGTGAACCACTTTGTCGCCGAGGCTGCTTCGAAATAGGCGGTGCTGTTGGGGATCAGCGTGATCGGCGCACTGGCCGCCTGAGTGTTGATCGTCGCGCCGCTGGGCGGATAAATCAGGATCGATATACCCACCAGGCTGTTGCGGACTTTGCGCTTTAGACACGGGCTCCCAGTCGGCAAGATCACCCCCGTTCCGCCGCCGGTTTGGCTCGTCACCTCGCTAAAATCGGCGCTGAGCGCGGCGGCGGTCCCGAGCGTCGCACCGTTCGCGGCGATGGCGGCATAGGTTTCGGCGGCCCCACCACCGGGAGTGACCTGGGTCGCATTGATAAACAACCGTTGGCAGTTGATATCGCCGATCACCGGACTGCTTTGCGCCGCGGGCGTGCCCACCGTCAGACCGGGATTAAGCCCACCAAAGGTCGCCTGCACTTGAGGGGCGGTCTGGCCGACGGGTGTCGTCATGATATCGACTTTGGTGCCCTGAGCGACATCGGTGAATGCTTCGACCGCAGTAACCAGGATGCGCGCATTGCCGACGGCGGCGTAGCCTGGCGAGGCGCCGGAAAACCAGCCGCGAAATCCGATGTTGCCGATGACATCAGTGGCCGCGATCGCAGTCGCGCCCGTCCCATTGGCCCGGCGAATGATCATGCCGGGGACATTGTTAATCGCATCGACCACCACGGAGGCAACTTCGTTAGTGTTGCCGGCGGCCCAAAAGACAGCGGTTGCACCAGCTGCCGCAATCGGCAGCGCGCTGCCGCGCTGCACGATGACATTGCCCGGTGCGGTGCCGGTGATCGTGCCGCCGGTCAGCGGCAATCCGCCACCGCCGCCGCTACCGGTTTGAAAACTCGGCGCAAGCCCGGCACCGTTTGAGGTCAACACCTGACCCGCGGTGCCGAGCGATCCGAGCGCCGCGACCGCTTGTGCACCAGCGCCGAGTACGAGTTGATTGGCGGGCAAGGCAGCGCCTGCACTGACGTTGCCACCGCTACCGGCGGGCGTCGCCCAAGTGCCATCACCGCGCCAAAAAGTAGCTGCCGAGGCGCCCGCGCCACCGGCGAGATTGGTCACCGGGACATTGCCCAACCCGACCGTGCCCGAAGTCACGATCGTCCCACCGGTTAGCGGAGCGCTAAAGACGATACTAGTAACGGTGCCGCTCCCGCCGCCACCACCCGAGCCAATCACCGACCCGTTTTGCATGATCCGGCCGAACACATTCAGGTCGCCCTGCTGCATCCCACCCGGAACCGTTCCGGTCACCGGCCCAATCGTCAGCCCCGGCCCGATCGTCGCCTCAGTTCGGATAACCGACGAGCCAAACGGGGTCGCCCGTAGCAAGATGTTGGCGCCGCGCGTGCCAGTGGTGAAATTGTCGAGTGCTTGAAATTCGATCTGCGCGTTGCCGGTGTCGCTATAGGCGCTCGGCGCACCGCTGTAATAGCCGCGCGCGCCGATGATGCCCATAAGATCGCCAGAAACGACCGGAGTCGGGCTGATCACGATGTTGTTGACCCGGCGCAACACCATTCCCGGCGCCCCGCCGACGCCGTCGACCACCACCGTCGGATTCTCGCCGGGACTGCCGCCGACCCCGACACCCCATAACACCGGAGCGGTGTTGGCCGGCGCCGGCGGCAGATTTGTCGCGCGCTGTACCGTCAGCATGCCGGGCGCCGTGCCGGTAATATTTCCGCCCGCGGTCGAGATAAAAGGCCCGCCCGCCGTCACGTTCTGCAGTTGCGTTATCTCGCTCTGAGCAATCGAAAAGTTGTTGCGGACCGAAGCTGTCGTAGGTCCAGGCGTCGATCCGCTGACCGGGAAGGCCGGATTGATTGCACTGGTCATATCATGAGCTCCACACCGTCAAACCGCCGTCCCAAATCGTGCTACCGCCATCCCATACCGGAGGCGACTGCGGCGCGCCCGCTATCAGCGTCTGCCATTGCACCCCGTCCCACCACACGATGTCGTCGCCGGTCGATGTATATAAAGGAGTGACCGACAGCGGCCCGACGATCGGGGTCGCCGTCAGACCTGGATGCGGGCCGGAACCGTCAGCCATCAGCCCTCATATCCCGATCGCCCAGATCACCGCGATCAGCGCCATAAACACGCCGATCCCCAGCACTAGCCCGAGCACCACCTCGAACACCAATTCGCGCCATTTCATTCACCGTTTTGACTTACCACCCTTATAGTTGCGCTGACCGGGAGCGGCTCCTTTGCTCCGTGCAATCTCGCCAATCACACCGCCCGGTACGCCCTGCGCCTTTAATTGCGCCGCTCGACCGCCCATCCCCAACTTGTTCGACTTACCCCGAAAGCTCCCGCTCTTCTTGGTGTCCGCCATTTCATCCCTCACGCTCCCGCGTCCGAGCCATGCTCCGCGCCGCCGCCGCCCGCCGCCGATCACAGTACGCACACTCGCCCCGCGGCGCGTAATACACCGCCGGTGGCCGATCAGACGGCTCACCCGACTCCTCGGCCGATTCGGGCTCGTCGTCAGGCCAGCCATCCAAATGAAGCCGCTCCTTCACAATCGATACCCCAGCCGCAACAACATCTTCACCCTCCAGCCCATCCAATGCGTCCACTAACCACCCCGCAGCCAAATCAACCTCAGCAAGCAGCTCAAGATCAGCCTCAGTCATCGCAACGGCATCCGTGGCCCGCCAAATCCCCACAACTCCAACCCCAAACACAAAAACAACAAAAAATAAATAATGTGCCCAGCATACGGATAATTCGCCACCGGACTACCCGGCCACGGCGCCGCTATCAGTAAAAATATCATCAATACTACAAAAATTATCTCAATCATCGCCTCACCCCACGATAGACTTTATGACAACCAGCCTCATCGGGCATTCCAATACCCGCAAGCGATAGCCTTTAATGCGATCCAAAGTCTCCCGCTCAACCCACTGCGGCCGCGTCGCCGCACGGATCAGCGCAGCATGGCTCAGCCCCCGGTTGACCATCAGATACCCAGCAAGCCGCTTAACTACGCGCGCCACCTTCTCAGCCCGATCAACCATCATCGTCAAATACGGAAAATCCTCAGCACACGTGAAATCCAGCCCCCGCCACTTGACCTCAAACCGCCAGCGACCCTCAACCTCCAGGTCATACTCGTCGCCATACCCCGCCCGATCCCCCCGCGAAGGACGCAGCCGAGGATCCGGTATCGCTACCCGATAGCCCAACCCACGATAGTGCCAGGCAACAGCCTGTACCGCCTCCCAAGAACGATCCAGTTCCCTGCGAAAGCGCGACTCCTCGTCCAACCCTTGACAACCGCGTCCTTTTCAGAGAAATCGCCCCTCGTATGAACCTGCCGTCCAACCCCCCAACCCCACTCAAAAGAGCCGTCGCCGCCCGATGGCTCGCCAAACACGACCCAAAACACAAATTCAGCCAACTCAAAAAGAAATGGAAAAAACAGCGGGACGCTATGGCTACCCGCTACTACCCTCTTCGGTAAGACCCGCTCGCCAAAGTCAGTAGAAGGGGTAGCTCCCTCGCAAGCGGCGATCACCCCCCCCCTCTCTCTTATCAGGGGGGGTAAGGGGGGGTTAATTCTCTCTCCTCAACTAAATTATCCCCGCTCGGCTAAACACGTTGCTTAACCAAAACGCACCGCCGACAGTTGTAAAAAAAAAATCCCGAAACACGATGGACGGAGGTACCCCGGCCCGAGACATCGACCCTTGCCCTAGCCATCCTCGATGGTACCCCGGCACCCCGGTGCCGGGTGCCGTACCACCCTATCAAGGCCAGAACAGACAGAGAGCAGCAGATGGACTAAAGTATGGGCAGACTGCAAGATACTGAGAAACACCAGGGTTTGCGCGGGTGTAAGGCGGATGCCAGATCCGCCTTACTTGCTGGCACCGTTCAGCCGCTTGTATCGGTGCGAGCCACCACCTCTCGGCTTCGCAGCCTTGCTGGCTTCAGCTTCTATCTCAGTCTCGATCGCCGCTTTCTCGCCCTTTTCCATCTCAATGAGCTTGCTCATGTCGACAATTGGACGCGGCTCAGACAGCTGCTCACCGTCGCTAAATCTAACCACCTGAACCATAAGGGGCTTCTCAGGGTTGCCCGAAACCTCTACGCTAGCCAAATCTGGCAACACTTTCTTCAATAACGCGAGTGCGATGAACGCCTGTGTCCTTGTGAGTCGTGTATCACCCGGTTTTGGATGATCGGGATCGATTAACACAAATTGCTGCAAGCGCTTGATCAGAATGTACGCGTTGATGTGTTCGCGAGCTTTGGTGCCCAGCTGAATTGAATCACGTGGTGCTCTGATATTTCGTGCTGGCATTTCGCATCAGCCATTGACATACGCGCGGGCTGCGCTTATATCTGACTTGGACGAGGTTTCGCCGGGAAGGGAAGAGTTATGAGATTTGATCCGCATCAATACGCCATCGAAGGCGGGTGGGACTTCACGTCGATTGAGCGCACTGCCGCCGAGGGGGTATCGGACGAAGACGAGCGATTGATCCATGAGTGGATGGCGACGCAGTATGAAAGTGAAGCAGCCGCTCGCTGTGCCTCGACTGAGGCGATTGCGGCGCTGCTGGCGTTTTGTCGACGGCGCGTCACGGAAGGCGCATGAGTGCCTGCGTCGGAGCAATAGGCCGATGACGCCGACTGAATTTGAGCATTTGATGTCATTGACCGGGTGTTCGCGGCGCCAGTTAGCGCGGCGTTTGGGTTATTCATCGGAGACATCATTGCGTCAGGTTGAGGCGGGGTTACAGGTGCTACCTGCGGCCAAGGCTGAGTGGCTGCGGCGGTATGCGCGGATGTGTGATCGGCTAGCGCATGTCGAGTTACGCTGGCACGAAAGAAATCCGCCACCATTATGATAAAGCCCTTGACTTAAGCGCAGAGTGCGCATATATTCTAATCATTGGAACGACGCACACAGAAGGAACATTGAGATGACCAAGCCAAACTACGAAGAGCGTGTTCAAATCCCTGCATACACTGACGCTTGGATGCGTGGCGATCGTTACGGCACGATTGAGAGCTACACGCGGCAGGGGATGGCGCGCGTCAGACTCGACAAGTCAGGCAACGTCATGCTGTGCGAGCCCAACGAATTGACGCCTGTTTGATTGGCACGCACACACAGGAATGAGCAAATGACCGACTATCCAGCAGGCTACTTCACGAGTGTGGCCTTCAAAGCTGCTAATTATGGCTACCACGCAGAGGAGAGCGCGCGCGAGGCGCGGCAGCTGCAGGCGCACCCTGGCGACTGGTATGTCTGGCAAATGAGCGATGGCCGCTGGTGGATCAGCCTGCTGACCAATCGCGCACCGTAATTCTAATCATTGGCACGCACACGACAAGGCTGCGTGATGGAAACAATGCTGAGGGGATTGCTGGACGACCTTATTGTTTTCTTGCCCTTTGCGCTGGTCATCATGGTTTTCTTGCCCTTTGCGCTGACCATTGGGGTCCTGACGGATGTCTTTGTGAAATTGTTTGCGGGATGATTAGGGCTGTCGCCATGAAATCTGAACCCTTTAGGTTTCACCAGTGGGAGCATCCGCTAGAGCGCCTGCCGTTTACGCCGGGCTACTCGTTGGAGCGGCGCTGCACGGTTTGCGGCCAGGACGAATATACCTTGACACCATGGTCCGAATGCCCTGGCCCCAATCACCGGTGCTTACTTGAGTGCCGCGGCTCGTAGCTGGCGATTTTGGCGCCCTTGAGGCTTGGGTGTACGGCGAGACCACCGGTTCCGGCGCCGAGCCCGTCGGTGGCGCCGGTTGGTGGCGTCATCGGAGCATCGGGGATAGGTGGCGCAGGCAATGGCCCTGCAGGGCTCTGCGGAGGCTCAGGAGGGGTCGGAACCATCCCGTCTGGTGCCTGCATAGCCGCGGCGGCGCGAATCGCACCAGCGAGCTTCCCCGGGGCTCCTGGGGCATTTCTACCGGGCATTTTCATGCGGGCCTTCATTTTCAACCCACGCGCCATATCTACGATTTGCCTTTGTCGCTCATAGCGATTGCAGCTGAGGCATCCCAGGCGAGACCGCCGTCACCGGCGAGTTCGCCCTTGCCGCTGATTTTCGGGCGATCGGCGGACTTGTCCGACATTTTCGCGCCGCCGCCGGGTCTGGAGCCGCGCCAGCCGAGCATGCCATCGCGGTAATCGTGGGTATGCGGACCTTCGGGGGCGTTGTATTCGCTGTTGCCGGCGGCGCTTGCGAAGGTGCGTTTGGGGCGGGAGCGTGGGCCGGGGAAGAGGCCACGTGATTTTGCCATCGGTTCCTCGCGGCTATGGCCGATTAACAAATCTCTACGCCCGGTTGTTTCGGCTTGTCAACATCGTGTGGCTGATCTCGGCCGGAACGCAACCTAAGCCCCATCGCCTCAAGGATCAGCTCAAGCTGGCGCAACGAGCGCGGGCCAAAATTCGGCTGCCACAACAGTTCGGCCTTGGTGGTCTTCTGCAGCAACTCGCCGACGGTTGCGATACCGAGGTGGCTCAAGCACTTAGCCACTCGGACCGAGATTTCCAAATCATCGATTGAACGTTCCAGGTGATTGGTCATGCTTTAATCCAAGCCGTAATGGTCGGCGAGTGCGGTCAATCCGAGCTTGAGGATGCCGGCGACTTCTTGGCGGTTGCGTGAGAGGGTCCGGGCGAGCTGGGCGATTGAAACATCGCCGAACCCAGGCCAGCCAAGAACCACGGGAGCAACATAGGGTTCCAGGGGTCCCAGGACGGCGCTGGCCTTTCGGCAACGCTCTAGGGCGGCGAGTTGAGCTTGGGAGAAATGCCATCCAGTCGTACCGCCGGAGCCGCTGGCGGGTTCACGGGCACCTTCGACGCCGAGTTCGTAATCATCGCGATAGCGTTCACCGGCTTGGGCTTGGCGCGGGTCGATGGTGCCGTTGCGCACGAGCCGTTCAAGCGAGGACAAGGCGCGATAGACGCGAGTTCCGGCACGAGCGGGACCGGCCTCGGTGCCGACGCCAGGGCTGACGGCGAAGGCCGAGCGGCGGCGGCGCTCGGGTGTTGGGGCGTTGACGTCAGCCAAACTCGGCGCCTTGGATTTGGGCGTTGTCGGGGTCGGGCGGCTCGTCGTGCCGCAGTTCGAGGGTATGGCCGGGGGGCTCGGTATGGAAATTACTTGGCGGTTTGGGAGGTGGGGTTTCCGCCATAGGGGGCGATGGGGTGAAGTCAAGCGCATCCAGGGCGATCTGCAGATTGTGGATGCGCTTGGCGATATCGCGCCTAACGTCGTTGATGCTGCCGCCGGCTTGGATGTACGTGTCAAAATCGGCGTAGCCAAACTGGCGCGCCCAGCTGTCGAGGGGTTTCATACTTGGTCCTTTTGGCATTGGGCGTGGTTCTCCGGCTCGGCCCATTCGACGTCAATGTCGGCGGCCTTAGCGATTTCGACAACGAAGCGCTTGATGTTGGCCTCGATGTTAGCGAGGCGGTGCTCGATGCGTTTGAGGCATTCGAGCATTTCGGCGAATTCGGTCATGCTGGCCCCCTCTTCAGGGCTGCTCGGGTTGGTGCAGCTGCTGCGGCTCGCCCCACTCGACGAACTCGGCCGCTTCGCCGTGCTTGATGACGCCGTCAAGCAGGCTGGCGATATGGGCGAGGTGTTTCTCGATGCGTCGCATAGTTTCGAGCATCTCGGCGATTTCGGTCATGGAGGCGGCTCCTGCTCGATGGCGCGGACGCCAAGTGACGCGAGCAATTCCTCGATGCTACGCTCGTCGGGGTAATTCGGCTCGCGCTTGGGAGCGGGCTGGGGTGATACCGGGTTTGCCTTGGGCTCGGCGAAGGCTTGGGTGTTCCGATCGTAAAACTGCCTCATGTTGGCCGCCACTTGGCGCGAGCAGAGTTCGACATAGGCGATTGCTTCGGAAGTTGGGGTTCCATCGGGATTGCGCCCGTCACCGATGATGCGGGACGCGGCGGCTTCACGTTCACGGTCTTGCTCCGCATAGACCGAGTTGTTTTCATATTCGGTCACCAAGTCACGAACCGTTTGCGAGCGGTTGTCCAGATCGCGCGGCATCGGCTTGCCGTTGGCGAATGCCCAGCGATAAGCGGCGGCGACGCGGAAGCGCCATTTGTTGGCCTCACTGGTCATTCGAGCACCATCCGGTAATCGGGGATTGTCGACTTGCATGCCGAGCAGCAGACGAACCCAGTCTTGCGCCAGCGATGACCGCAAGTCGGAAACTTCGTCTCGCATACCTTGCGCCATTCCATTCGCTCAGCGGCCTCGACATAGCCTTCGTTGAACCAGTCACCGAAAGGATCAATGGGTGAGGATCGCTCAAAGTCCTTCAGAAACCTCCGACGAAACGCGTAGTCGTAGGCGTGGTGGCGCCACTTATCACGCTCACTCAACTCGCTGTACGAGTGGCGGCGGAGGGCCTGTCGGTTTGCTTCGCTCGGGAATGGCGCTTCCGGAGTCGTGTCCATTCGGCTTGTCCTCATCCAGCCAGCCCTCGCCATTGAGCCAGGTGGCGGGATACGGGATGAATTTCGGTTCAGTGGTCTGATGCTTGAGCGCAAGTCGGCGAATGCCGTCTAGGATTTGATCGAAGGCGGCTTTCTTGCGCGCCGACCGATAGGCTAGCCGAGCATGCCCCTTGTCGATTTTCCGGGGAAACAGGGACCACACTTCGTCAAATTCGCTATCAAGCGAACGAATAACTCCTTGGGGAGAATGTCTCTCTGAAAGAGAGACAAGAGGGGTAGGAGGAGTTAAGGAAAAAGGGAGGTTTGGAGGGGAAAAACCATTAGAACCAATTTCCTTGCGCAAGTTTTCCACTTCCTTGCGCAAGTTTTCCATATCTGCCTTCATATACAACACTGTAGCTGTGAGACTTTTAATCGATTCCTTGCGCAAGGAACGATAGCGGCGGTCATACTCAGGCGAGTTGCTCGGCACATCGTCATAATTCCGCAATATCCGGGACCTAGGAAGACCTTTTAGCCTCCACATGCTGTGGATAACGGGGATAAGAGGCCAGCGGAGGTTAGCGGAGCCGTATGGACTTTGGCAGGTTATCCCAAAGATCAGCGTAAGCACTAATCGCCTCATCCCAAGTATCCGCAAGTCTACCAATCATCGCCGCCGCCGTCTGTGGCGTAACCTCGGGATGCGTCCGACGCAGCCACCAGATGTGCTCCGTCGCTACGTCAATTGCGTGCGGTAATTGCGATGAACGCGACATCCAACGCCTGGGAAACAGGATGATTTCGGCCGTCATGTGCTTGCCTTTCCCGACCGCCGGGCGTATAGACGGCGGCGATTCATCGGGTTCATTCCGGATGTTTCCTCCCTAGACCTGCCCCGGAGGTTTCCCCCTGCCGGGGTTTTTTTTAGGCCCCGTGGTCATCCCAGGATGGCCCACAGCGCCAGCGCCCACACCCCGAAGTTGAGCATGATCAGCACCACCCACCCGGCGAGGATCTGCAGGTCAAGCACGGCACAAGCCCAGACTCAGTTGCCGCGGGTCGCGGAGCGCGTACCACCGCTCGTCATGGTCGTCAGGCAGCGCCGCAAGCTCCTCCTCAAGTCCGGCGAGCCAATCCTTTGCGCCGGCCAGATCGTCTTCGGCTATCTCCACGGCCATGCGTGCGGTCGCGATTTCCTGCTCGATCACCGCCCGGGAGCGCGGCTCGGTCATCGTCTGAGGAGCCGCTGCCACGTAGACCACGGCAGCACCACGAGCGGTTTTTGACGATCGCGGCGCAAGAACAGCACATCGGCGTCGCCGAGCCATTGCTCAAGCATTTTGAACCCGGTCCCCGAAGCGCGCGCCTTGACCTCGCTGACGAGCGGCGGCCCTTCGCTGCCCCAGGGGTAAATGTCAACGTCTACGCCGCCCTGATATTTGGTGGCGCCCGATAGAGGCACTTTCTCGGCAAGGATGCCGATCTCGGCATGCAGCGCCACGATCTCGCGCTCAGCGCGAGCGCCTTTATCGCGGCTCAGCTTGCCCAAGTCGCTCACTCATTCATGCCCCGGCCGCCATCCCGGCTTTGGCGCCGGGCTCGTCATGTCTGCGATTGGCGGCGACAAGCCGTAGCCGCCGCACCTCAACGGGCCATCGCAGCAGATCGCCCGCCGGCCAATTCTGTTCGAACCAAAGTGACGCGGCCTCGGCGCTGCTCGCCTTGCAGTCGCGCCCCTCCAACAGTCGGATAAACAGGCGATCGTTGCCCGCGGCACGGGTGCCGAGGGTCGACGCCGCCATGCCGGTGGCCGCGAGATATGCCTTAGCGAGGATGACGAGTTCGCGCCTTGAGTACATCCGCCAAGGATATTCGACCCCAGGGGAACCGGTCAAGCGAGCGTGGGGTAACTTATAAATCGACCGTAGGCGAGCCATCACGATCGGTTAAAACCCAACGTATACGCGTTTGTCGCATAAAAAGGACTAGAACGCGGTCGATTTTTGGCGTAGGGAGGTGTCGTGTAAATAGGGCATTCGATGCACCTCGGAAAATTTTTCTATACGCCGATGGAAACCTAGCGATGTGGTCGGAAGAGGCGCTCCGCGCTCGTCTTGAGGCGCGGGCGGCTGAACTCGGGGATAAACCGCTGCGTCAGCTGTTGATCGAGGGCGGGCTCGGGCACGACACCCTTGATAAGGTGCCGAGCGGCTCGCGGCAGGTTTCTACGTTGGAAAAAATGGCAGCGGCGGTCGACTGGACGCTACCTGAGGTGATGGGTTTTGGTGTGTTTACCGGGCTGTCGGCAGAACTTTCCGAAAAAGCGTTTGTGGTAGCTGAGCGGGTGCTAGAGCGGGCGCCCGCCGAGGTGCGGACCCGACAAAATCTGATCCTGCTGCACGCGCGCGTTTATAATGCGCTTGCCGCACGCGAGCGCGACGGGCGCCCGGTCGACGATGAAATCCTCGCAGCCTTTGAAGAAATGCTCGCCGGGGAGATGGCCCAATCAAAGGCCCGCGATGGCCACCCTGCCACGGCCACTCGGCGCGAAACAGCAACAACAAAACGCTCGCGTAGCTCAGCAGCGTTAGCGCCCACCAAAGCCAAGAATTGAGATCGCTAAACCCGGACTGGTTCAGGATCTCGACCGCAACAAGCCCAAAGATCCCTGTGAGCGCCACAGCACCGCCAATATAACCGCCGCTGACACAAGCAAACACCAGCACAAATAGCGCCGACCACACGGTATTGACGGTTGGCGGGTGCGGGGGCCGGAAACGGCCGAGAGCGAGCCCGAGCGGCAATAATGCCAGCGGTATCGCGACCCGGGTCAAGGTCCATTTGACGATCCGGCTCGCCCTGGTGCGGCGGCGCTGTTGGTAGTGCTGATCCATAACGTGGCGCCAGTCGGCTCGCAGGCGGGCAATTGCGGTGAATTCGTCCGGCATCGATGGCGCCAAAATGCCCCCTCCCCGGTCCGACGGTTACGGACCGAATCCATCAGCCCGATGTTTAATGACGAAAAGATTACACGGCCATTTGGCTAGCAGGTCAACTCGTTTGTAAGCGATTCGCCGCGCGGCGCCAAGCACATCCCCCCGCGGCATGCCAAGAGGCTTGACGGATCGAACGCAGTCGAAAACTATAGCGAATGCGGTCGAACGATGGCCCGGGGTTCGAAACAAAAATGAGGCGGTCGTCTGCGATCCTACTCGCATCGAGAAAAATTCGGGTAATCTGAGGGAGAGAGAGAAGCATGGCAGCCTGTCGTTTTTGTTGGGAGTTTGGCAAACCCGGCTATCTACCGGTGTTTGTCGAGCATAGCGCCGCCGAACTCGCCTTACTGGCGCATCTGCGGCCCCCGAAGCAGGTGATCTGGACACCATGCAGCCACTGCATGGGCGGGACCGCGAGCTGCTGCGAGGATGCCGGGGCCGAAGGGCAATCATGAGCAAAGGACTCAACGAATGACACGCTCGCTTATCACCGCCGTCTTTACTGCCGCACTCTTGGCCGGAACCCCGGCTCTTTCTGACCCGATTATCGGCGCGCTCTCGTTCTCGGATGGCGGCGTTACAGTGCCGCCAGTGCCGAGCACGTCGATTGTATCGGGCCTGAACATCGTCACCCAAGGCCTACCGGCTGCCAACGCCTGCGCCGGCTCGTTCACCAGCGCTGCCCCTGCCTGCAACCTTGCCGGCCCGGTCTCCGCGGAGACGATCAACCTGCTGGCTCCGAGCGGGACCGTCTATACTTATGGGGGATTCACTTTTGACGTAAGCGCTGTCGGTGCTATTGCGCGCACTCCGCTGGACATGAGTGAGATCGTCGACCTCGGCAGTGATGCGCTGCAATTTGCCATGGCGGGGATTGTCACAGGCAACGGACTTGATGCCTCGGCGTGGATTGGGGAGTGGACTGGCCAAGGCGTCTGTGCTGGCACTGCCGTTCCGGTGCCAACCTGCCTGTCAAATCCCTCCGCGTCCTACTCAGTGAGCATCGTTGCCGTTGGAACCCCCACTACCATCCCCGAGCCGTCATCGCTGATAATCCTGGGTGCGGCATTGGCCGGGTTTGCCTGGATCAGATGGCGCCAACAATCGGGAACGCTCTAGCCGACCAGACCGATCGTTGGCCGCTTCCAATGGCGCTTCTGGGCAGCCTGTTGGTGACCATCACGCTGTGGTCGCTGCTCTGGCTGGTGTTTTGGGCCGTGTTATCGATTGTCTGACTTGCGGTGCGGGGCCGGGCGGGTCTCGGTGCGCGTTTTGATAATGGACGCGCAGGGAGGGAACCCCGAGGGGTCGGGGCATCGCAAGACCCTGAAAGGGAGCAATGCAAACGAGACCCTCGCTGCGCATCATAATAACTCAAGCCAAGTTGCGCGAACTCGGCCGCGAGCGGGCGGTAACCTTTTGGACCGGCAGCCATCGAGTTGAGCTTGTGTTATCCGACGATGTCGGCCCGCCCGACCCGCCGCAAGCCAGGGAGTTTTTGCCGCTAAAACGCCGGAACAATCGCAAATGAAATTGGGGCTCACTGCCAAACAAGTTGCGCAACGGCGGCATTCGCTCGGCGGCAGCGACGCGGGGGCCATCGTTGCCGGCGGCGAAGAGTGGGGCAAGCTGTGGCGCGTCAAGACCGGTCGCGCCGCGCCCGAGAACCTGTCCGATATACTGGCCGTGCAGATGGGCTCCTTTACCGAGCCGCTAAATGCCTACTGGTATACAAAGCAGACTGGGCGCGAGGTCACCCGGCGCAACGAGCGCGCCGTCCATCCGGATTATCCGTTTATTGTCGCCAATCTCGACGGCGTCACCACGACTGCCGCCGGAGAACCCGCCTATATTGATTTTAAACACGTTGGGCGAACCGGCGACCATCTTACACTGCGCTATACCAGCCAATGCACGCACTGTGCGGCGATCCTCGGTCTCGATTTGTGGGTGCTCAGTTGCTTTGTTGGCAACAGCCGGTGGGAACTGACCGAGGCTGAGGTTGACCCGTTTTTTGCGAACGACTACCTGGCCAAGTGTAAAGAATTTTGGAGCTATGTCGAGACCGATCGCGAGCCACCGATGTCGCCGCCATTACCGGTCCCGCCACCGCCAAAATTGCGCACGGTCCGGCTGGAGGAGGGTATGGAAAGCGCGTTCAACTGGGGGCCGGAGTGCGCCCGGTTGATCCGCACCTTTGCCGAGACCAAACCGGCGGCGGATCTGCACGCCCTGACCCGTGAACACATCAAGAGCCTAGTGCCCGAGGACGTCGGAACCCTAACCCGCGGGCGCTTTAAATTAGCCCGCGACAAAGCCGGAGCCGTGCGCATGTCACTAAAAGCGATGCCTGCCGATGAGTGAGGAATTTGACGCCCAGACGGGCGAGCTGGTGCCGGCAATCCAGTCGCGGCCACTGCTGTACAGCTCTACCGAAACCAGTCAGATCGCCGAGGCGTTGGCCGCCGCGCAAGCCGAGATGGAGCCGCCGAGGCGGACCAAGGAAGGCGAGATTAAGGGCACGGCAAAATCAGGGCGCGAATATAGCTACAAGTACAAATACGCTCCGCTGGAGGAAATCGCCCGCGTCATCAGAGAACCCTTGGGCAAGCAACGGATCAGTTGGCATCAGTTGGTGGTAACGCGGGGTGGCGATTTCTTTTTGCGAACGTATTTGCGGCATAGCAGCGGCGAGTGGATGTTCTCTGATTATCCGGTGCTTGCCGACCGCAGCGGACCGCAAGGGTTTGCCTCAGGCGTGACCTATGCCCGGCGTTACGGGCTATCGCTGGCGCTCGGGATCACCGCCGAAGACGACGACGACGCTGCGGCCGCCCAGGAGGCTGTGCCGGACGCCCGGCCCGTTGTGACAAAAGCCAATCCGGCTGTGGAGACTGCAGACAAGGATGCCGCCCGGCGCGCTTACCTGGCTCTGAGAGATATCGTCGAAGGGGTTGCCAGTGCCGAAGCGGCACACGCGGTCCACGATGGCAAACAATGGGGCGAACCTTACCGGGCTGCCGCCGCTCTCGTCGCCGAGGTCTCGCCGGCCAGCCTGCTCAATCTGCAGCGTCGACTGCTACAAGCTTCGGGGCGCGTCCCCACGTCCCCGGAGCCCCTGGAGGAAACGCCGGTGCCGGCGGCGCCTCCGGGGGAACCTCTAAGGACCGGTCTTGATGACGGGCCGCTCTTGCCGCGGGTGCCACGACGCGGGCGACCGCGTAAGACCGAGCCAGTGCCCGCTGAGGCTGTTATCGAGGACGAACAACTCGACCCCGCGCCGATTGAGGAGCCGCCCGAGTACGAGCCTGAAGATACGCTGCCGCCGGCCAGCGTTCATGTGCCGTTTGAGGCAACCGGCAACCCGCAGGAATGGTTTGCCCGCGCCCGCACGCGGGTGCGCCAGATGCAGCAGGCCAACTCGCCGCCTCACCAGTTTGTGGCGTTTCGCAAAGCCAATTACGGCCAGATGCTGAGGCTCAACAAGGAATTTCACAGCTACTGGCAGGAACTCGATGGAATGCTCAAGATGGGTGAGCAGTGATGGTAACCGCCTCTCGGACGGATCAGCCGACCCCGCGCGCACATCGGCTGAACGACGCGTTCAAAATTCTGGGCATCAGCAGGTCGCTCGGCTACGAGCTAGTGCGCGATGGGCAAATCAAGGTCATTCGCTTCACGCCGGGAACCCCGCGCATCACTGAAGACGAGATCATCCGCATTTTGAAGGATGGTCTGGTGCCGCCGCGTCGTCCTCGGTTGGTGCGCTGAGAAACTATCCATCATGCTATCCATATTCGCGACATGGATTTGGGCATATCCTGGTGGACCACAGCGCGCCGTCACGGAATGACGCGCTAAACATTACCCAATGTATATCAACATGTTACGGATTCCGGTGGAGTGCTGCGGACTTCAGTTCAATAAATGGGGTGTTCATCTAACATCAAGTAATTTCAACAACTTAGGAGCCGAATTTACATTCTATCCATACTCCGACTCATACACATTCGAGTGACGCGGATTTTCCCGATTCGTTCGAGGGCAACATCATGAAGATCACCACGACAGCCGACGGCAATCGGCGCTGCGGCGGCTGCACAGCGTGCTGCAAATTGCTTCCGGTCGTCGCGCTCGACAAGGGCGCCGGGGTGCGCTGCCAGCACCAGCGGCACGGCAAGGGTTGCACGATCTACGCGCGGCGGCCGCATGAGTGCCGATTGTGGTCCTGTCGGTGGCTCACCAATGCTGAGGAAACGCACGGCATGCGCCGGCCCGATCGCGCCCACTACGTGATTGATGCGCTGCCCGACACAGTGCGGTTAACCAACAACGAGACCGGCGAGCAGACTGATCTCGATGCGCTGCAGATCTGGATCGACCCGGCGTTTCCCGAGACAGCGCAGGATCCCGAGCTTCGCGCCTACATGCTCAAGATGGCCGAGCAGCACGGCATGCCGAGCCTGTTGCGCTGGTCCAACCGGATCGCCACCGCGATATTTCCGCCACCAATCAACACCGCCGGCGAGTGGCACGAGGTGACCAGCGAGTGCTCTGTGGGGGTTGGTAGATATTCCCGACTACCCGTAGCGACCACTTCCCCCAGTCCTATCGGCTTGTAACGCGATATCGAGTAGCCGCCTGATCGCCTCGGATCGCGAGGGCAGATCGGGTTGTTTGCGCCGCCAATCGTCGATCGCGCGCAATTGGTCACGATCGGTCGCGAAGGGAATTCGTTGATTTAGTGGTGATGTGCCACGCATACCTCACTATATAGTGCTACAAACATTTGTTGCACAGCCCAAAAATTTATGGAAAGGTGAGCCTCCCGTCTACAGGGAGGAGCCGATGGCGGACATCGAAGCGCTCGTCTACCAAATATGGCCTCTATTAGCATATCACTCGCTGCACACCCAGGAAGCGGTGCTTGTTCAACTGCAGGTGATGTGGCTGGCCGATCCAGCGTTAACCGGCGAACAACGCGGCAAAATGCTGGCGATGCACGCTTTGCGCGTCTCGCAACTCGCGGGGCTAAACGCCGAACTTATCGCAACGACAACCAGCAAAGGAGGCGACGCGAACCTTAAGCACTAGAAGCAAACTCATGAAGGAGAAATCCAAATGCTAGAGCAACAACAAGTCGTCGATATCGACATTGCGCCGTTGTCGGACGAACTTCGCACCGAACTACTAAGCCGGGTAACCGAAGAAGAAATACCTCCGCTCGTGATCCGAAAAGGCGTCGACGAGAAATTTATCATGACGATCCATGTGCCGCATGGCCGCGCGCTGATGATCGCGCTGCATTTGTAATCGGCAAATGCAGAGTGGGCGCGGCCTCAAGAGCCAGGGGGGCGAACATTACGCGGCACGGCTGTCGGAGGCAGACATTCCGCTAATCCGGCATCTACTCGCCGAGAAGGTCGAACAAAAAGAAATCGCTCGCCGGTATGGCGTTTCCCGATCAATTGTTAACGCGATCGCCACGGGACGATCATGGAAGCATGTCCCGTAATGGCGGCATAGCCGCCGCTCTTGGGGCTTACGGATGTTTGGCAACAGAAGCCATTTTGATCCACAGCTCCACCGTTGGAGCCTTGCAAATCGCACTGCTACGCAGCTTCGGCTGCGTAGCCCTTGTGCTCGTGATCTCTATCGTCACAAAAAAAATTGCCGTCCGAAGCGTTGCGCCTCGCGTGCAGATTACTCGGAGCTTGCTCGGGGCATTGGGATTCCTGGGGGCCATTTACGCGTTTGGCCATGCACCGTTGGCCGCTGCTACAGCGCTAACCTACACACGCGCGCTGTGGATGACGCTATTCGCGATGTTGTTCATGGGCGAGTCCCCTCGCCCCGCCGAATGGGCTGGCGTAGCGGCTGGGATGGCGGGTGCGATGGCGATCATACAGCCAGGCTTTGCCGCGCCTAATCTCGGTTGTTTGGCTGCGCTCGGGGCCGCGGTCATAGGTGCGGCGGCGGCCGTCGGATACAAACAAGCGATTGCGCTCGACTCGGTCAACACGACTATGTGGTGGGTTGCCGGCGCAAATCTCGCCGTAACATTCCCCGCAATCGGAATGTCTTGGAATTGGCCTGACCCCCAGCTTGTCGGGATCATGATCCTCGGTCCGCTCGGCACATATTTATTGCTGGTTGCTATAGGCTCGACCGCGATATCGATCATTGCGCCGTTTGAATATACCCGGCTGATCGTAGTCGTGGCGGGCTCATTAATCCTGTTTCACGAATTGCCCAGCGTGTGGGCATGGTGCGGGATGAGTGCAATCATCATCGGTTGTTGTCTTTCGCAGATCTGCCCGTGCAGAACGTGAAACTCCCTTCGATGATTTGAAAGGCTTATTTCCATGATAGTATGCAGCACGGAAAACCCGGCAAGCGATCGGGACCATATCGCAATTTGGGATAGCGCTCCCGACAATGCGCTGATCCTGCGCATTCAACCTATTACCCTCCGCATTGGACCAGGTTATATTCAGCCCTATCGTTGGCAATTCCAGTTGGACCAGCTTCCAGCTGGTGTCCGGCAGCAGTTTCATAAATCCCCCGCGCCTGGGGGCCCCAAATTTGTTTAACCCCTCAATCCAGTCTGCTAATCCAATTCGCTTGGGCGGCGGCGTTATTCCCGACTTCACCCCGGATACGGGCTTCCCCTATAACGGAGGCCCCGCGTTCGAGAATGTCAACGGAGACACTCTCTTTATCGATCCAACCTTTAACCCACCGCCAGGCCACGCCGATATCCTGCCTGTATCAGGCGATCTTGGGAGAGCATCCGATCTTGGGACGCCATTCGATTAATAGGAGGGCCGCCAAATGAAAGTTAAAGACAGGACGCAACCAGCTGCGGTCGAGGGCGACGTTTTTTGGGATTTTGGAACGGACGGCTCCATAATCCTTGAGCTTCCCCCCTACAAGGTCACCCTAAACGCCGTCGAAATCTCCCATATCGCCAACTATTGGGATCACGTGTTTGGCCATCTAAAGCCGCCCCCCAAGGGGGCGCCCCCCAGGGGAACTCCTCCCCCCGGGTTCGGGACGCCAGACACCTAAACCAGACGGTTGCACGAACTGTTGCTTGAGCCTGCGACCGCTTAAGGGTTGCTGCCACCGGACGTTCCGCCCAAAACATAACCAGCGATTGCACTGAGGGCCGAGGCGGTGACCGGGCCGTCGATCTTGTCCAACAGTGTCAGCACGACCAGCGAAGGGACCACCAGGAGCAGCAGCACCAGCCGGCTAATCGCGTGCGCCTCGCCGATCAGCTTGCCGACATCGGCGGGCGCGTTGCCGCCGAGCACAGCGATTCCAAGCACCAGCCCCACCGACCCCAGCATGATAACTGCAAGCAGCACCAACCCCGGCCACAGCAGCTTGAGCAGAATAAGCGCGCCGTTAGCCGGGGTTGCTTCATTCATTTGCGCCGTCCGAAGCGCCGTTCCCGTGGTGGCTCAGGCGGCGCTGGTGGTTCGGGCGACGCGGCTAAGGGGCCGGCGTAGTGCTCGCGGGCGGCGCCACAATCACCGGCCCGACCCCCGGATAGTTCACCACAACGTAGGGTGGCACGGGCATCGGCTGGACCGGCCATCCCGGACTCCCCGAAGGAGGCGGCAACGGTGTGGTCGGATCACCCGGTGAGGGTGGCGTCGCATTGGGCGGCAAGGGCGGCAGATAGATCGGAGGGGTGGGCATGGGCACATTACCGCCGCCCCAATAGCCCGGCGGTGGACCTCCCGGCGCAATCGGGTGTGTCGGCAAAGGCGGGGCAACGCCGCCCCAATATCCCGGCGGGACCGGCTGCGGCCCTGGTGGGCCAATGTCTACATATGGAGGAGCTACGCCACCCCAATAACCGGGTGGGCGAGGCTGCGGCCCTGGACCGCCAATATCTACGTAGGGTGGCGCGACACCGCCCCAATAACCGGGCGGTGAACCTCCCGGCGCAATCGGGTGTGTCGGCTGTCCTGGTACCCCATAGCCGGGATCGACGGGGCCAGTCAAAAATTGGATGTACGCTAACGGCATATCGCAACTCCTTGAGGTTATCGGGCAGCACAATACTATCTGTAGATTACGCTTTTTCGTGACTTGACGTAAGCACATGTCTGTGCCATATTCAGCTTTCCGCTGCGGCTAAAGCGGTGACGCGACACCCCTCAACGGACTTCTCCGCGTCGGTGTCGCTCTTTAGTGACCCCTGATTCGCGTCCGGGCTTAGCCGGCCGACGCGGAGGAGACTTTGATGAAGTTAGCAATAATTGCATTTGGTCTTGTCGCAATCGCCGCCACGGCAGCGCAGGCGCAGACCTGCACCCCAATGCCCGCGGGGATGATGCCACAATGTCAGATGCCGACGCCGCCCCGCACCCTTTTCTCATTACCGCAACCGCCCGCGGCACCGTCAGTTTATACGACCATGCCGCTGGGCGGTGGCTGGTCGACAACGACCGGGCCAAACGGATTCAGAGCAACAACCGTACCGATGGGCGACGGAATGTTCACCACGACCGTAAATCCAGGGATGCGATGATCCTTGACTTTCGAGACGCCACCCCCGCCGAACTCGGCGAGATCCTATGGTCCAGCTGGATGGCTACGCGGCTCTGTCGCGAAGACCTTTTGCGCGCGGTCGAGCCGCGGCCGGAATGGAGCAACCAGGACGCTGACACCAAGGCGTTGTGGGTAGCCTACGCCGAGCGGCTGCGCGCCTTTTACCAGCCGCGGGAAAGCCCCCGATAAAGCCGATGGCAATTATCGATACACTAAAGCTCGCGCGAGCGCTTCATGACAAAGGCGGCTTTACCCAAGAAGCCGCCGATGCAACCGCCACTGCTCTAAACGATGCTCTCGGCGAGGATGTCGCCACAAAGGCCGACATCAAAACTCTCGACGTGAAGCTCACCGCGATGGAAGGCAAGCTGACCCTGTTGATCTGGGCGGTCGGCATCAATGTCGCCGCGACTGTAACCATGCTCGTCAAGCATTGGTAAATCAAAGGATAAGCCGATGGCACTACAACTTGGCGCCCTACGAGACGCGCTGCTTGATGCTGGCGCGGCACCCGACAAAGCCAACAAAGCAGCCGAAGAGCTGGCCAGCTACGAAACCCGGCTCGGCGGCATCGAAAGCGATTTGCGGCTCCTCAAATGGATGGTCGGCGGGATCTATGTCCTGATGAGCGTCGTAATTATTCCGGGCGGTTGGCTGCTGCTTCGCGTGGCCGCCAAAGTCGGCGCTCTCGCCACCTGAGTAACCAAGATGACATTAACGGCAGCATTTCTTTTGGGCGTCTTCTGGGCTGCCATGAATTGGCGTCCCGACGTACCCGATGTGCCAAAGCACCATTGGTCGGGGCCAAAGCACCGTTGGTCGGGGCCGACCAAGCGGACACGGCGGAACTTGTCTCGCGCGAAATACGTGTTTGACTGTCTGGTTGTCGCGTTGCTGTTTGGTCTTGTCGTTACGGCGGTTGTGACAGACCGGTCATTCTGACAGAAGCCCCTTGCGATTGGCCTGGAGAAATGATGGCACCTGCGATGAAAGTATCGTCCCTGGAAGCCACGGGGCCAGCAGCCTTTCCTGCGGGGATTGCAGCAATCCGATAACTTGGCGCCCCGCCTGACCGGGGGCAAGCGCGAACGAAGCAAGGCTATTTTGCGCGGCTGGGCTGTTTCCGCTGGCCAATTGGCGAGCCTTGTTAAACCAGCCGCTTGCGGCATGCCCCCCTGCTGTCAACGCCCCGGCTGCAATGGCGTGTGGAATGCCGCCGCTAACCAGCGAGATGGCGGCTGCCGGGATTGCCATCGAGGCGGGGCTCGGCGGTGTTGCTACGTTCATCGCACCCTGGCGACGTGCGGTTGCCGAGTTTCCGGTAATGTCGATCCCGGTCTGGAAAACGTTTCTCTCGTCGTTCACGTGCGCCATAAACTGGTTGTAGTCGGCATCGCTGTCAAAGGCAGGGCGCAGGCGGGTACGCATCATGGCGCTGTTGGCGATCCTCTTGGCCTCGTCACCGCTGTCTGCCGTCCTCTCGATGTCGCTTTTGATCCGGTTGGCGGCGCCGAGCTGATAAAACTGGCGGGAGGCCGGATCCAGCGTGCTGAGGATATATTGCTGCTGATCCGGAGCATGGTCGCGAAAGTCTGAACCCAGTTCCAGCGCGCGCATCGATGCCGCGGGTCCCGAATAGGCCGCGCGTGCCGGTGCATAGAGTGGATTTTCGCGGTCCATCAGCGACACCCAATCTTGATGCGCGGCCATTTGAGCGCCGCCATCGGTTTTGAGATCGAGCTTGCCGGTGATCGGGTTGCGCAGGTTTTTGTTGAGCGCGGTGTCGATGCCTTGCTTGACATAATCGAGCGTTCGCCAGCTGGGCACGCTTTGAAATACCGGGTCGCCCGCCGGATTAAAGGTGATCCCCAGAGTGTTGGGGTCCTCTCCTCGGTTGGCGACATTGGTCAACGCCTCTTTCATGCCCTGCTGAACGACCGGCCGCCGGAGCAATTTGGTCATATCGCCGTCGGGGCCAAAGAGATCGGGGTTGGGGGCGGGCGCCATCTCAAAATTGCCGTAAGCGGGCCGCGCGGCGTTTTGCTGCTGCGTTCGGAGCGCCTGGTCTGCCATAAAGTTGGTGGGGCCGCTCGCCACCGTCCGATCAGTCGTGCCGATGAGGCGCTGTCCAGCCGCCTGATCCCGCTGGTTTAGCTGGTTAAAAATCGAGGTCGCGGCAGGCGACCAGGAGTCGTAGAGCGCGCCGAGATGGCGTTTGACACTCGGATAGATGTCAGCCAGCGAAAGCGGAGCATTCGTGTCGCCCAGACGCGTGTCGGCCTCGGCGAGTGTAGGCGCTCCCTGCTTAATGTCGTCGTTGATCAGGCTGGTGAGTTTGGTCGCTGCGTTCGTGGTCGCGTTCCCGGCTTGATCCCACCAATTACTCACTTTATTCGCGACCGCCGAGGCGGCGCGCGTTGCGAACGGCATGATCGTCCCGCCCGCAGCGCCGATTGCGGCTCCGCTCTCTGCGCCGCTAACGGGAGCTTCCGGGTTGTCGGCAAATCCGGTTACCGCGCCCATACCCGTGCCGAGCCCGGCGCTCTTGAGCACATCGCCGAGCAGCGATGGCGCCTTGGTCGTCAGTTCCACCGCCTTGCCGAGTGGCAGGGCCAGTGAGCCGGTTATGTCCAGGCCGGTAGATAGGTAAGGATGCTCAGCCTGATACTGGCGGCGGCCCCGAGCGATTTCCTCCCAGCGTTTGTTAAAGTCAAACCCTGCGGACGGCGCGCCGGGGGGTGCGTTGGGATCACCCCGCATCCAGTCACGGCTAGCCTGTACCGCCGCCCGCTCCATGTCCGTGAGACCAAAGCTGAGCCCATGCCCCAGCATCTCGGTGGCGCCATAAGGCGCATTTGGCAGGAGCGTGTCCTGCCGCGGTCCGGGCGTGGCGTTTTGCGCCTCGGGTAGGTTGGCGTGCCAAGGAGCGGCGGGCGGTGCCGCAGCTTGCGGCGGCTCTGGGGTGACATCCTGTTGCCAGTTGCCCGCGCTCTCGTTGGGGACGGGCGGTGCGGTCGGAGGTGCGCCGGGTGGTGGATTGGCGTTTTGCGCCTCAGGCACATCATCGTACCAAGCCATTTACTGGCCTCCCGGCTTGATCCAGTACGAACCGTCAGTCTTTGTCACTTTGACGCCCGCCGGTAGCTTGTCATAGGTCGCCTTGTCTATTTTGTCGGCCTGGTAGGGCGCGAACTGGCTGACCGTGACCTCCCACGGGTTGGCCTTGTTAAAGGTAGTCTGGGCGCCGACAAAGCTCTTGTTGTGGCTCTGATACCAGTTGTCATAGAACGCACGTTTCGCATCAGAGCGATCAATGATCGAACCGAGCAGTGCGATCAGATCCTTGTTTCCTTGCGCGGACGTTCCGAGACCCGGATTGTTGGCGACCGCCTGTTGAACAATCATCTGGCTCTCGCGCGAGCCTAGCGATTTGGCCAGCTCAAAGCCGAGGTTAGTGCCGCTCTTGCCCATAATTTCGCCTTTGGCGATCCAGTCTTGCAGCCCCTCGGGGACCGGCAAACCGGCCATCTGCGCCGCCGACTGCACAGCCTTCCAGGCGCCAAGCCTTTCCGCGGCGCCGGCGCCTGGTGAGTCGAAAATCTGCTGCGCCTGCTGGATCGACAGCAGGAAAGGCTTTGCCTTTTGTGAATTTGTCTGATCCTCGGCGACACTCTTGTACTCGCCCGAGAGGGTTTCGCCGACACCCTTCTGTTGCATCTCCTGCTCGGGTGTCAGTAGTGGGAGACCCTGAAATCCCGGCGCTGTACTTGGTGCTGCTGCGCCTGGTGTGCCTGGCGCAGCCGTACCACCAGCTATTCCGGGTATGCCTGGACCTGCTACTCCCCCACCGGGTGAAAGAGCGGAGGCCTGTGCCGCGGTCATCTTTTGGTTTACGATCTGGCCGGTCACCGGGTCCTTCACCGGCACATCGACCATCGTAAATTGCGCTTTGGCTTGTGCATCCGCCACCGCCTTCCGCCCTTGCGCGTCGAGCCATGCGGGGTCCAGCTTCCAATTGCCGTCCGGCCCCTGCACGAGTCCATGCTGGACCACCATCTCGTTGCGCAACTTGAGGTTCTGCTCGTTGGTCATCTTGGTGAGATCGGCCGGGAGCTGACCCTGCGACTGCAGGTACGAGATCGTGCCGGCGGCGGTGATCTCGATCTGCTTTTTGTACTGCTCGGTCATCATGTTGGCTTGCGCGCCAACCCACGCCTTGTAGCGCTCCATCTGCATCTGGACCGGCTGAGCGGCGATGTCCTGCATAAATTGCGGTGCCGGATGCCCGGTCAGCGATGAGATACCGGCAATGCCCTGCGCGATCATCTGCAGCGGGGTCGCTGTGGCCGCCCCCATGCCGCCCGGCATCGGCGGCATGTTGGTCGGGATCGGTGGCAGATTGATCGGCGGCGCGACAGGCGGTCCTGTCGGCGCAGCTGAGGGCGCGGGAGCAGCTTGCGGCGGTCTGGCGACCGGCGGAACGGGTGGCGCAGACGGCGGTGGCGGAATAAGCGACTGTGGCGACCCTGCCGGGGCTGCAGGAGGCGGCGCTGCGATCGCGCCTCCCGGCACGAGGTTAGGCGCGGCAGCTCCAGACGGTATCGGAACCTTACCACTGGCATCTGCCATGCTCAGCAAGCCAGACACCGGGCCTCCTGCCAGCGCGCCCGGCGCGCTATTGCGCTGTTGCGCGGCCACTAATGCTGCCCCGGCAGCACCAGGGGGCAGCGCTGCCGCAGCGGGGCTCGGTGTTCCGGGTGCAACCGGTGGTGAAACGTTACCGGCGATACCCGGTATCGGCGCATTCATCCGGTCTGTTGCGCCGGTTGGGTCCGCCAGGTTGAGAAGACCGCGAGGCGCTGCTGCTGTTTGAGTAGCTCCTGGCGGCGCACCAGTACCACCCGGGCTCGTCCCCGCCAGAACCTGGTTCGCCGCTAACTCAACCTTGAATTTACCATCAGTCGGAAACGTCTTCGGTGTATAGTTCATCACCTTAGCCGCTTCCGAATTTATATCGACACCTCGTCCGGTCTTTGTCGCGGGGCCAACATCCGTCTGTCGCAGCTGAAATGTCCGACCGTCTGGCGTCGTCACATTATACAACTTACCAAAGTCGGGTGACGACTTGGGGATCGGCAGGGCAATCCCCGGATTGCCCGCTACCGGTAATCCACTAGCCTGTAGCCCGCTGTCGTTCTTATCCTCCCACCCCTCACTATTCCCAAACCAACTTCCCTTCACTCCCCCTGCCAGTTCATCAAACGAAACACCTCCCGTAGACGGGACAGAACCGCCGGTAGCACCGCCTGCCGTGGTGCCGGGCGCGGGCGCGCCGCCGCCAGGAGTCCCACCTGCAGCAAGCCGCTTTGCCTCCTCAACATACGCCTGATAGAACGGGCCTAACTGGTTGTAGGCACCTGTTACGGCCATCGCCTGCTGCGCCTGCGCCGCCTGGAGTCGCGCCTGCATGACCGCGTCGCCGCTCGTGCCCAACGCCGCCGCCGCGTGACCCAGCACCGCGCCAAACGGTGTCGGCATGCGGGTCGGCATCGCCGAATCAGCAAAGCTCCCGGCCATCGCCAGCAGACCGCGCTGAGCCATCTGTGCCTGGGTTGCGGGGTCGGTCAGCGCGCCACCATAGAGCGCGGCAGGATCGTTGCCGGGAAAGATGCGCCCAAGCAGACCGTCGGGCGGATCGGCCATGTCAGGCGCCCCGCATCAGCTGCTGCAGCGCCATGTACTGCGCCATCAGACTGTTACTGCCGGCTCCCGCGGTTGGGTTGAGCAGAGCCGAGAGGTTCGGGATGCCGGGCGGTCTCTGCATCTGTGTCTGCGGCAGCATCGGCGGAAGCTGCGCCGGGGCCATCCCAGGGGCGCCGGCTGGCGCTCCAATGGTGGTGCCGGGCATCTTGGGTGGGGCAACCTGGCCGATGGCGTTCACCAGTTTGTCCCATATACCGGGGACCGGCTGATCGGTGCCGGGGGTCAGAAATGGTGGTGGATTAGTAAAGTTCAGAGGCAATCCTGGATTGGCCATGGTTTGCTGTGGGCCGCCAGTTGTCCCCGGTGCCGCAAAATTGAAGAAGTCGGGCATGAGATCGCTCCTTTACTGCACGGCCCTGGCGTAATCGACCATCTTGATGCCGCGGACCGGGACAACCGCCTCGGGGTGGACACTCTCGACCTCGTCAGCCATCAGGCCGATCTGCATGCGCTTGCTGCCGACATAGCGGAAGGTGTAGAGCGGCAGACCGTTGCGCAGCATCCCGACCCGCTTGATGTCGCGCTTGATCCGCCGGTCGGAGGCGAAAAGCGCCGCCAGGGCGCCGGGGAACATGGCGCCTGCGCCACTGCCGCCGATCGCGTTGGCGATGCCAACCCCGCCCCCGAGACCGCTGAGGATGTTGGCTCCGGTGTTGTTGTAGTAAGGCTGTGCGGTGGTTTGCGTCCCGGTGCCGCCGACAGCGCCTCCGAGGATGCCCGCCAGGTTGGTGTACGGCGCCCATGGCGCGTTGTACGCGGCGGCGTACTCACCCTGAGGATAGCCGGCAAAGCTCGCCGCCTGCCCCAGCGCATTGGTTTGCGCCTGGCTGCCCTGGTTGAGCAGGTTGCCGGCGCCGGTCAGCGCCGTATTGGCGGTGCCGTAACCGGCCTGCGCCGCGTTGGCCCCGGCCCCCAGACCGCTGAGCCCCGCGTTCAGATATCCGAGCCCCTGGCTGGAGGCATTGCCCATAAAATTATTGAGCTGGCCGTACCCTTGATTGGCCAGATTGCCGCCTGTCGTGTAACCCTGATTGAGCAAATTCCCGGCGGTGGTGTAGCCCTGGTTGAGCAGGTTGCCGGCATTGTTGACCCCGGCCTGGGCCAGCTGCCCCGAGGTGCCGAGCGCATTGGTGATATTCCCAATGCCCGCGTTGTAGATGTTTCCCTCGGCCTGCCCCGCGCCGATCGTCGCCTGGAGCCCGCTGTTGTAGGCGTTGTTAGTAATGCCCGAGACGACGTTGCCGAGCGCTTGCCCGAGCCCGTATTGCGCTTGACCTTGAGCATTGGTCTGCGCCCCCGAGCCATAGCGGCCAGCACCTTCGAATTGGGAGGCGATCTGCGGCGCCACCGCCGTCTGGTACTGATTGACGAGCGGCTGGGTCGCTGACTGGATCATGCCGGCATAGGCCGGGTTGGTCGATGGGTCGATGTACTTCCCGCTCGCCAGACCTTGCAGTCCGGAACTTAACGCCGGGTTCCCGCCGAGCGCCTGGGCGGCGTTAGCGTAGAGCCCGGCTTGCGCGGGGTTGCCCGCAGTGAGCGCCTGACCAGACAGGTTCTGCGCGCCGCCGAGCGCGCCCGGTGCGAGCCCGGTGAGCGCGCCTGTTGCTGCACTACCTAGGCCTTGCAGCGTCTGGTTTGCCTGCTGCCCGGCATTTAGAAACCGGTTTTGCCAGTCGGACACCTGACCCAGCGCGTTGTTCGCCGCCCCCGCCAGACCCTGGCTAAACCCGAGCCCCTGATTGACGGCCTGCCCGGCATTGGTCGTAAGCTGGCCGGCCTGGGCGGCCGCTGGCGATCCCTGGCTGATCTGGTTGAGGTATTGCTGCAGCGCAGCGGGCATAACCTGGCCCGCGGCCCCCTGGTTGTTCCAACCCTGGTTCGCCGCGTAATTCTGGAGGTTGTAGAGGTTGTTCGATGATGGCGTGCCCGCCTGGTTCGCCTGGTTCGCCAGCCCAGCCGCCCCACCCCAGAGCTGCTGCAAATATGGCAGCTGCGCATTGGCGGTCGGGTTTGTGGAGGTCTGGGTGGTGGTAGTGTTGCCGCTTGGACTTGAGCCCTTGCTTCCAAATGACATCCCTCACCCTCCGGCTTGGCGGCTCAAAATAAAGCCGTCGAGCCTAAAACCGAATTTCAACCAGCCCTTGCGCCCGTACACCATGACATCCGAGCATCCGGCAGTCTCGGCCTGGGCGTCGATGACCTCAAGCAGCTGCTCGATCCAGCGTTTGACACCGTTGCCTGCGCAAAACATGACATCGAGCACGCGGCAGCGGGGCAGCTCGTGCACCTCGGTCACCGCGACCGCGACGATCCGGCCGCCTTCGCGCACCAGGAGCAGCGACATGCGCCCCATCATCACCAACGACAGGATGTCAATCGGCTCGTAGGCTTTTGCCCGATCGGTCGCGCGCTTCAGGATCGGCTCGATGACGGACCAGCAGCGGGCGATCTCGTCGATCGTCGGCAGCTCGACGCGGATGTCGTCAGCCCAGGAGGCAGGCGATAAAGGTCTGATCGGTATTGGTGCTGTTGGCATGGTGAATGGTGGCCGCGCCTTGCGTCGTCGTGATCCAGATCGAACGCAGCGCATCCGAAGCGTTGGCGGTCATGGGCATCAGGCCGACAAAGGTGTAAGGGCCGATGCGGCTGTCTTGAAATGTCGACTGGGTCGCGTTGGCGGCCAAGGTTACGCCAATCGTCGCACCAATGCCCCCGCGCAGCGCCTGATTTATCGCTGCAGCATGGCGCACACTAGTCGCGCGCTCATTGCCGACATCGGCCGGAACCAAGGGAACAACAGGCGGCCGGGCGAGGATCGCCTGAGCCATCAGCGAATGCCCTCCGGCCGTGCAGCGACATCGAGACCCTGCAGAAAATTGAAATTCGCCCCGGCCGGCAATGTCATCCGAAAGCGCACATAGCGCCCGGTACAGCGCTGCGGGCAATTGCCAAGGATGTTCTCGGGCACCACGCCCTGGTAAACCGGCCCGTGGTGCATCGTCTCGCGGGTGCCGACCTCGACATTGGCGGGCACGATCGCATCGTGCAGCGGCCGCACCCCGGTGATGCGCGCCCGGCGGTCGGGGAAAAGCTGCGCCTCGGTTGTCAGGATCGTCACCGGCATGCTCGGCCCGGTCGTGTAGTTCTGCTGATGGGCGGCGTCAAACCACCCCAATAGCGGGTTACCCCCGGTAAAGGCCAAGCTGTCAAATGAGAATTTGAGTTGTTCTAAGTTACCAAACACATCAAGCTGATCGAGGTTGTAGCCGCCGACCGAGTAGGTGTTGGCTTCGATCCACTCAACCGGGATCGGGGTGAGATCAATCAGTGACCAGCGCGACAACTCCCAATTGTAGACGACGGCGCGGTTGAAAAGACCGTTATTGCCGGCACCGTGGTAGAACCACAGGATCAGCTTTCTAGTGGGATCCCACGTCCCTTGCACGTTGCGCAGATACTGCACATCGAGATCGGCAAAAAAGCTGCGGTCGATCTTTTGCGCTCCGATCGCGCTCGATGAACTACCGTCAAAAGCGTAAAATCCGTCATTGCCGAGGTAATAAATCACCGCGTTGACGAACCCGTTGCTATTGGACAGCCGCCGCATCACCACCGATAGCGGCGAGTCGGTTCCCGCTGCGCCCTCGGCCACGGCAAAGCTGAAGATTGACGGCGATCCACTATACTGAATCCGGTAAATTCCCCTCTCGCAAATAGCACAACCGTCAGCTGCGGAGAGATGCCCACCTACAATCTGGGTTATCGCACCCATGTCGGTTTGGACGAGATCCTGATAGTCCGACTGCAGCTCGATCGCCACGTTGCTGCCAGGGACCGGCCAATTAGTCGGGTCGCCAATCGCCGGCCACGCCAAACGGTACGGCACCGCGCCGTCCCTGGAGTCGAACGTGTTGCCCAGCATAAGAAAATCACGGATCACGCAGCAGAACTTGGCGCGCGGGGCATCAATCGAGAGCCTCTTAAACGCGCTGTCGACACCCGCGAGATAGGTCTGGGGCGGGTTATTGTAGTTGGTCGCGACGACCCGGTTGCCGAAGCTGGTGAATTGCCAGTAGCCGTCAGGCGGTGTGTCTGTAAGATAGGGCGCGCCCGGCCCGCTCACGTCGCTAAAGGTGGGCGTGCCGGTCACCTGCAGATAGATGCGTTGCTGCGTCGCCGCGAAGTTAAAGACATGTTCCGCCGCGTCGCGATAGCCATACGACCCGCAGACCCGGGCGGGCAGCGGTGCTGAATTGGGCACCGGGCTCGGCATCGGACCATAGGCGCCCTGCGTACGCGGCACTACGTTGGTCGCGTTGCGGTTGCCGGGGTTACCAAAGGCCGGCGCGTCCGGCAGATATTCGCCAAACGGAACGACGGCCATACTCAATAGTTCTCCCTAGAAGAGAGCCATGCCCGCTGAAGTTCGCGCATCCCCTGCCAGATCCGCAGCCTGTAACCCTCTCCAAAAGCAATCACCAGCCGATGATCCTCCGAACCCTTGATGTAAAGATTGAAGTGATCGCGATCCCGCAGCGAAGTGGTAAAGCCATACCGCTCAATAAATCGCCTGGTGGCGGCATCGAGATACGCCATCAGGGATCCTCCGGATTAATCATCGACAGGTGATTTTCCGATCCCATGCTTGGCGGGGCGGTCCCGGCGGCGGGTGGCGGCGGAACTGAGCGAACAGAGCTGCGCGTCTCTCGCACTCCTCGCGGGTCAAGGTGACGTAGTTGTTAGCTAGCGCTCCTGACCCGCCAAAAACGTTACCGCTCGCGCCACCCCATTGCGCATTCGCTGCAGCATCGCTGTTCCGGAGCACTAGATTGTTGCTAGCATCGGGAAAATACCAGGCACTGGCCGCCTCCACCGTGTTGCTCTGAAAGGCGCAATTGGTCATCGCGAACGACGTCGTCTGGCTACCAGTGGCGATCGAGCTGTAATACCCGCCGAAGCTGGCGATCAATCCTTGGATGCTCGTACAGTTTTTGACCGTGAAATGATCCCAGGTGCCCAATCCCTCTAGCCCGACGTCGAAATTCGAACCAAACATCACGGTGTCGAAGGTGCAATAACGCGAAATAACGGATTGGCCTCCTGCAGCAATGCAATCATCAATACCCGAACTGCCTGCCACCGTGTAACCTGTGTTGAGCGTGCAGTTCTCGACGAGGACATTGTTATTTTGTATAATTATCCCATACGACTGTGAGTTGTTATTTAATGTAATCCCCTTGAGATGGACCGCTGGCGGCGTCTGAGTCGCTGAAGTATTGCCATAAATCTGTATCGGAGCGGTATTTGTAACAATGTCCTGAATTGAGATCCCGGTTGCAGTACCAGCAAACACACCAAGAGTAATGCCCCCATTAACGGTGTGACCATTGCCCACCACCGTCACATTGCTGACCTGGATGTTCAGCCCCGGTGCCCCAGTTATCATGTCGGCGGTCAACGCGTAGCAGCCCGGGGTGTTGATCACGCCATTGCTCGGCACCGTCAATGGGCTGCCGCCGCAGACCTGCGCCACCACCGCGGGCGCCCCGCCAACTCGCGCAAGGCTCCGTCCCGGAATGATCAGCGGCGAGAGCGCGCCAACCCGCAACAACGAGCGCCGGGTTAAAAGCGTCACGGGTTCCGCACGTCGGTCTGGATCATCAGCCCGTGCGGAAATTTGGCCCGGCGATCGGCCAGCCGGATGCGTTCGATGGCCGCCTCGCGGGCGCTGAGCCACAGCTGCAATCGCGGGTCGTCGCCGATGTAGGGAGCGGCAAAGCTGAGCGTACCCCAGAGGTAGGTCGAAGGGTATTCCGTCAGTAGCCAATTGGTCGGCGTCGCCACACCGAGTGGGGGAATGCCCGACAGGTAATCGATGTTTATGACCCCCGGCAGCTGTGTGGCATCCACACTGTTAACCACCGAGATGGCGAATGTCTGGTCGGTGTTCGGGTTACTGCCATGATGAATCACCGCGGTGCCGGTGCCGGGCTCGACCCACACCGAGGAGAGCGCATCGGCAGCGTTGGCGGTTTGCGGGCTCAGACCGACAAAGCTGGTGGGAACAATGCGAATGTCCTGGTAGAGCGTCGCCGACGCAGCCGGAATGAGCGTCACCAGTGGCCCCGTTTCACCATCCGCGGCGTCCGTGGCTGGAACCGGTGTGCCGACGATGCGCAGATTGAGCCCCTCGATAGTATAGGCGACCGGATAGTTATCGAGACACCAGAGGTTCATGTCGAGGTTGCGCGGCGTCTGGAATTGGAAGTGCCGCTTGCCGATGGATGTATTGACCCAGATCGAGCGCAGCTCACCATAATCGAGCGGCAGCGGGATGGTATCGCGACCGGCGATCGGCGACAGCTGCGCGGTCTGCTCGGTAAACCGGGTCTGCAATCTGTCCCTGGCTTCCTCCTCAAACATCGCAATCATGTCGGGGACGGCCGGGGCGACGAGCGGGTCGCCAGGCCGGGCGAGCCAATCGAGCACCGTGGCCTGGAGGTTCGCGTATGAGTCAAAAGGCATGGCGCCTCAGATAATGAAATGCCGGCCGTAGCGCAGGTATCGCCACTCGTTGTCATTCAGCAGCCTGATCACCGCCTGCTTGTGGTTTTTGTCCCACGCTCGAACGCCATACCGTTTGAGCCATTCGAGCTGTATATCGGGCGGGATGCGCGCGGCGAGCCGCATCGACTTGTCTCGGTTCCAGCCGTCTTCGTCCTGCGAGCGCTTGTTGGCCTCGATCACCGGCTCGTGGTCGACCGTGCGGCGAATGATGCAGCGGTCTTCCGCCTCGTCATATTTGTAGTGCTCGACGGCACCCGTGAGAGGGTCGCGCGACAGGAACCGCCAGTCACTCTCGGACGGCATCGATCCCGTTCACCCGCGGGGCTGCGGCGGCCATATCAAACGCCTGCGGCTCGGCTTCGAGGATCTGTCGGCGCAGATCGTCCACGATGGGCGCGGCGTGCTTGTACGGCAACTCGTAAAGCGCGCGCATTACCATATCGATGGCACCCGCCGACAAGCTGAGGGTCACCGTCTTGTTGGCATCGATCATCGCAGCTGATCCTCCAATGCTTGCACCCGCGCGGCCAATGCGTCGAGCTGGGTAAACATATCCATTGCCGGGTGACCATTGAGTGTGCCGCTAACCGTCAAGTTGCCGGTGATTGCGACATTGCCCCGCAGATCGGTGATCCCGCCTTCGACGATCAGTGCGTCGGCCTGCCCCGGCAGGGCGTAGAAATGCGGCACGCTCAAATTGGTCGTAAAGCACACATTGCTGGTTCCGGGGCCATAGACGTTTAGAATGCCGCCAAATTCGGCCGTGCCGCTAAATTCAGCCGCGCCGCTAAATTCAGCCGCGCCAGCCGTGACGACGAACCCGTTGACGCATGACATTGCGCCGCCGCATTGCACGTCACCTGTTGTAAATAACGAGCTTCCCTGGATAGCGCCGCTGGCGATGCTCCCGCTGGTAATGCTCCCGGTGACTGTCAGACCGCCGCCGACAGAGCTGTCGCCGACCGAGTGCAGAGTCTGGCCTTGCACGAGCGCAGGAGTGGTGATGTTACCGCTGGCGACGATCCCGCCGGTAACGTCGACCCCGGAGCTGACGCTCAGATGTCCACTAACGGTTATGTTGCCGGTGATCGTGCCGCCGGACCCGATGATGATTGGACCCAGGTCCGTAGTATCGACCCACAAATGCGCCGCGCCACTGGTCCACTGGATATTAAAGAGGTTGGGTTGATAGGGGCCGGAGACGCCGGAGCGTGAGCTATAACCAATGGCGCTCAGCTTCCCGGTCACCTCCATCTGGCTAGTGTTGACGATCACATCGTTGAGCTGCGCGTTCCCGTCGCCAGCGAACGCCAGGTTATTATAACCTGCCGGGGTGACTGGTCTGGTGATGTAGCCATAGGCTTGGTCGGTGCGGGTGAGCCGCAGATCGCCGCTGGTCACGTTGACCGAGCCAGCGGTGAGACCGCCGGTGACGATGACGCCGCCCGTGCCGTTACCGTGGATCGGGACAAACGGGTTGATCAGCATAAACGCGCCGGCGCCGGCGTTTAGCGTGACATCATAGACGAGCAGCGTGCCGCCGTTTCCAAGGATGTCCTGAGCAAGGATCGCGGCCGAGCCGCCAAGCCCCGCCGCGACACGCTTGAAAATGGGCTTCGGGCCGAGCGCGTTGACTTGAAAGAAATCGCCCCCCACCGATGCGGAACTGGGTCTAAAGCAATAGATCTCGCCATTGACATAGGCGGTCGGGTAGGCGGGGTTGTCGGTCGTAAAGGTATAGAGACCACCAGACGGTATGATTGTCTGAACCGGGTTGATCCGGTCCCAAAAGCGTTTGAGCGCGCCCCGATCGGCCCGCGCAGCGTCATTGACGCCACTCGGCATCATGCCCTCGGGCCAGCCGTTGGGGGCGGGATTATTGTTATTGGCGTCGACCTCGGACCAGTTGACGCCGTCACTCAGGTCAGGCATGGCGCATCCATTGTTTCACGTGACCTCGTCCGTTAAATAGGCGCGGCCCGCTCAACCTTCCGGAGAGAACGGGCCGCCTGTGAGGTTAGAGCAGATCAGCGACGAGCCCCGAGCCGGCCTCGTTACGTGATGTCAGCGTATACTCGCCGAGGATCATCGTCTTGTCGTTGTCGCCGGTCTTGGCCAACTCAGTCATGTTAATCGGCCGCAGCCAGGCAAGACCCCACAAGTCGCTGTTAATAATCAGCGCATCACGCTGCCGCATAAAGCGGTCTGCTTTGATTTCTACGCTGCCGAAGTCATAGACATATACGTCTATAGAGTTAACCAGCTTTTCTTCCTCAGCGTTGATGTATCTCGTATTGTTTCCTTGAAAGCCGGTGATGTTCTTTTTCTGGTTGCTATTGACCAGGACAAAATCGGGCTCGTCGCCGGAGTTCTGCCAGATCGACGAAAGCACGTTTTGCAACAGTGTCTCTCCTGACGGTGTCGCGACGGCGGTAAATGCCCTCTGCGTGCCGTCCCCTCGCGCGTTGGTGCCGTCGCCGGCCGGGTTAGTGCCGGTGGCACCCACGTCGACGTTGGTCTTGATCCAGGCCAGAACCGAGGCGAGCTTGGCCGGTGCGGCACCGACCGTGCCGGCCGTGCGAGCCTGATTAGACAGCAGGATCGTCTCCAGGTCGCGTTTGAGCGATTTGCCCTTTTTGGCGACCTGATAGCCCTTCTCACTCTTTCGGCCGGCCTTGTCGACCGCCTCCTCGGTCGCCGAAATCACGACCGTCTTGCGGCTGATCTGCGTGTAATTGCCAAGGCGAACGGTCGGCACCACGGCATCAAATGTCGAGATATCGTCGCCCTGGATTTGCGCGTTATTAGCGTTGGGCGTCTCCAACGCATCAGTTTGCCATTCATGATAGACAGCCGTTGCTTTCTCTCTCGCAATAGCTGTCATGAATGGGGTCTCTGTGGGAGATATGTTGTATATAATGTCAGATAGATCCTCTCGCAAACCTATTGCACTGTAGGTTGTAAACGTGTTGGTGATGAGAGCCATGATTACTCCGAGGGATGGGTCCCCCGGCGCGATCGGGTGGATTAGAGGAGTTCTGCTATGAGCGAACCGGCGTCGCGCACGCTGTTCGTGCGGCCGAACCGATTGACCTGGCGTTGGAGGCGGGACTGCGGCCCGCGGTCGTTGTCCTGGCTGGTGCCGGGAGGTCGGACCGGGGCTGCCACATTGTTCCGTTTGGCGTCTGCCGAGGCAGATGCGGCGAGTTGCTTGTCATAGAGCATCGCCTTGGTCGCCAGCACGACAAGCCGGTGATCATAGGCGTTGTTGATCTCTTGAGGCGTGAACCCGCCGGCATCCTGTAAATAGGTGCCCAGATCCTTGCGGAGCTGGTTGCCTCTTACTGGGTCGCTAAAGTCGGGCATCTTCTCACTAAGCGCCCGATGCTCTTTAGTGACCACCTCGGCCAGTTGCTGCTGTTGATACTGCTCCAACTGTTGTTTGCCTTGCTGGAACTCTTGGTCGATGGCGTTGAGACGGGATTTTAGCGACTCCTTCTGCGCCTGCAGCCGAACGGCCTCGGCAGGGTTATTCGCGGCTATCGCAACCCAGTCGACGTTGTGCAACGCCGCCGCCTCGGGGGCGGCCAGCACCATCATCCTTTGTAGACCCGCCAGGTATTCGGCGTGTTGGGCCACAGCCGCCTGCTGCGCGCCGTCATAGGCACGGCGGGCCTCGGCGGCCTCCTGGCTGCGTTGGGTAAGCGCGGCCTCGCGCTGGCTCTCTCGCCGGGCAACAGTCTGCTGCAGAGCGGGTGGGAGCTGGCTGAACGCCTGCTTTTCGTCGGTGCTCCACGACGCTGGCGGTTCGATGGCAGCCGCGGGTGGCGGCTGTTCGCCTGGGCCTTTGTCGTCTTCCTCGGTGGGCCGGCTCTCATCGGCTCCGGGATCAGGCGGCTCCTGGACGGGAGGCTCGCCGGATGGCTTGTCGGCAGGGACTGCCGGCGGGTCGCCGTCCGCGAACAGCAGACCGGCGATGGCATCGCCAGCCGAGCGCGTGTCGGTGACCGTATAAGTTTTGCTGTCTGCGCTGTGATCAGCACCATTTGAGACAGGCGCAGGCGCAGGAGGTGGGCTCGCACCGCCAGGATCGGCGGCACCGTTCGATAGCTCAGCCATGGTGGAACCTTTATTTAAGCGGCGCGCTCGGCCATGCGGATTCGTGCGGCAGCGCGGTAGGCGATCAGTTTTTGGGTCACCCGCTCAAGTGCGTGCGCCTCGTAATACAACTCTTCGCGCCGCTCGGCCTGCTTGGGAGTGGTAGCCATCAACTCGCCGTAGATATCCTCGCGCAGTTCTTTAAAGGCCTCGGCAAGCGTGGGATCATTGAGCAGCCGGTGTGCCGCCTCACCGCGGCGATGTACGTCACCAAGAGGTGCCGGCTCGTCGTCCGGGTTGTATTGCGTTTGTTCTGGGGTTATTTCGTTTCTTTCGTTACCCCTTTGCCAAGGCCAGCGCATCAACCCGCGCTCTGTTGGGCCGGCTGGTTCTGCGCCGCGAGAGAGGCCTGGTGGACGGCGAGCTGATGCGCATTCTCAGCCTTCATCTGCTCAATCGCCATGTCGTTCTGCGCGCGCAGCCGCTCGATCTCCAAATCGTGCTGGGCCTTTTGCTGCGCCAGCAGAAACGCCTGCTGCATCTTGGTGGTGTCGAGCTTCTGCTGGTGATCCGCCTGCTGACCGGCAAGCGTCATTTCCTGATTCGCCTTTTGGCTCGATAGCTGCTGCTGGTGCGCCGCCTTCTGCTCGTTAAGCTGAGCGTCGGAGGCCGCCTTTTGTTGCTGCAGCTGCATCTCGGCCTGAGCGATTGCCTGCGTCGGGTCGGGCTTGGGCGGCTGCGGCGGGCCGGTCACCGAAGGCGGCGGCGGAACGGTCGGATCAGTGACGGCGAAATTGCTTTTGAACCCGGCGTTCCGGCTAAGCTGGCCAACCGTGTCATAAATATTTTTCGCGTAGACCAGCGGCCCCGACATACCCTGCTGGCTCATGACAATCTGCTGCTGCACACTCAGCAGCGCCATCAACTGCGAGGTAATCTGGTCGCGGTTGCCGGTTCCGAGCCCGACATTGACGGAGACGGTCATGTCGTTCTTCCACTGCGCCGGATCGGTCTGCAGCGGCGCCCCCGACACGCGAATGATGCGCTCTTGCTGGGCGTGCTTTTTGATCAGGCCGAGAATGCCGCGGACGGCCTTTTGCACGCTGAAAGCAAAGATCCGGGCGATCAGCTCGACCCGCTGTGCGGCGGCCTGCTGTATTAAATTGACACCCGTTGCGGTTTTATTCAGGTCATCAGGGTCTAATCCCTGGTTGTGCCGCGAGATGCCGGTGCGCACCTCCGCAGTCTGATCCATGTACTCGACCAGACCTTGTGCCTTCTCGGCCACAAAAGGTGTGATCAGCGGCGTAACGCCATCAGGCGTGCGGGCGCGCACGATGCCGCCCGGCTTGCTGGTCAATAAATCGTCGTAGGTTTCGTCAGTCGCCGCACTCTCGACGACCAGGTGTCTCGGGTTATTCGTCAAGTAAATATTGTCTAACATCTGGCGGATTAGAGTAGACTTGATCCTCTGCAAATCTAAAACCAAGTCCGCAACGGCCATACCCACGAGTTTGTGGGGCATTGGTACAGGACATAAATAATTGAACGGAATCTCATCCACTTCCTCTACGTCTATTTTTCCTTTCTTCTTTAGGATTACCGCAGAACGGTCTACCGTTACTACTTTGAGCAACTCAGCTAGCCCGTCACCGTCATAATCCGCTTGTATGTAGTTCTCTTCGACCCAGTACATGCGCATTGGCGGGTCGGTGCGGTCGTTGGTGTAGGGCATGTCGTCGTCGGGCATGAAACGCTGCAGCCGCTCGGAGTTGTAGTCCTCGCTATCGGTCCAGCCGATCTGATCGAGGCAATCGGCGTCGTAGCCCTGTTGCAGCAGTGCGGTGCGTGTGGTCGGCTGGCGGTGGCACAAAAACGGGATGTTCTCGCGCGTTGACCGTCGGCTGAACAAAATCTCTTCCGGCGGCACATTGGCGATCTTTATGCGGCCCTGCTTGCGCGTAACGCGGAGCTTGCAGTCATAAAGCATCGGCGGCGGCTGTGGCGGCATGCCCGGCATTTGTGGTGGTACCGGCTGCGGCGCATCCTCGCCCATACCGGAACTCGTCGGGGCCGGATAAGAGCGCTCTTCGAGGATCTCGACTTCGGCGCTTGAATTTGGATCGGAGAGATCGCGTATCTTGGCCTGGTACTCGTCGGCGGTGAGCCCGGTAAAACTGTTGGTTTCCCTTATTTGCTCTTCCGACCACCAGCGCTTGATCCAGCCGAGCTTTTGCAGCAAACCGTCCTTAAACCAGTCGTGCAGTATAAGGAAGCCATCGTTGTCTACATTGAAGACATGATTGACATACAACGTCGCCTGGCGCGCGGCCTCCTCGGGGTCGAGCGGCGGTGGCATCCCCGGAGCGGTCGGCGGCGGGGTCATCGTCGTGCGGATGGGCGCGAGTTCGGCGATGGAATCGCTGGCGGTAAAGATGCGCAACAGCGCCGGCAACACCCATTCGACCGTTTCGAGCACGGTCAACATCACGACTTTGCTGCGATTTTGCCCCGGTGGCGGGTCGGCAAACTCCTCGCCCTGATAGGCCTCCATCAGCGCTTGGCGCTCGTTGCTTAACTTGCCGTTCTCGGCACCGATGGCCTGACCCAACTCGCGTCGGATGATGTCCTGAAGCTCGTCCTCTGGCATCAAGTCTTTAGGGTCGCGCCGTCGAGCGCGAGGCGACTTCAGATCGGAGGCCGGGTCGGGAAACAGGCCGTTATCAAGCGGCATCGTCGGTCTTCAGCTCACCGGAGGCGCGCCGCAGCATGTTGATTTGACCCTGCAGCAGATTGATACGCTGCATCACATGGGCGCCATTACCGGCCGCAGAGCCGGCATCAAGCCTTCCCTCGATTTGAGTCATGCGCTGTTCGAGCGCGGCGACCTTAGCTTCGAGTTCGCGCGCCCGCACCGCGTCGGCAATGCTCATTTGCGCCGCGCATCGCTGTGCGCATCATGTGCGGCAGGCTCGGCCCTGCGCGCCGCGACCGCCGCCACCGTGACAGCATTCGATGGTGACGCAGTGGTCGACCCCACATTGTTGGTCGCGGTCACCACGCAAGCGAGGCTGTGCCCGGCATCGCCTGCCGCCGCGGTATAGCTGGCGCCGGTCCCGACCTCTGTGCCATTGCTCGTCCAACTATAAGCATACTCGGTCGGCTCGCCGGTCCAATTCCCCATTGTACAAGTCAGCGCGGTGCCGACTGTAGCCTCCAGCGGCATAACCGCCGGGATATCGACCACACTCGGGGCATTAACCTGCAAGCCGGCCTGGCGGGCCAATTCCTGCAATCGTGCAAAATCGCTCATCGCTCTTCCTCCATCCTTAAACCACGGCAAGATCGGGGTACTTCAACGGTCGGACGCTTCCGGCATTACGCACATTAGCGAGCGCCCAGTATCTGAGCGCGTCCGCGGCATGTGACGACCAATCGTGCAGCGGCCGGTCTGAGTAGGTCCGCAGGCTCTCGTTCCAGCTGCGCCGATAGTTCTGCAGCGCGCTGATCCCGCGCGCACACTTCTCGGCGTCGAACCAACACCTCGGCAATAGCATCCGGGCCGCGTTGATCCCGTCCTCGATCTTTTGCGACGCGATCACCTGCGCGCGGTGAAAACCGAGGCTGCGCAACACCTCAAGCCGCGAGCGGCCGGTCCCGAGTTCGCGCGCCTCGGCATCGTGCGGCAAGACGTGCTCGCCCCACTTGTAAGGGCGCCGGTCGAGTTCGCGGGTGTACCAGTCGAGCCCAACGCCCGAGTTTTCGATGTAGTCGATCATGCGAATTTCCTGGCCGGACAGCTGGATCAGCCAGATCGCCGTTGCATCGCCGATGCCGAGATCCCACGCCGTGTGCACCGGCAAGACCGGGTCGTGGAGCACGCGAGTGATGCGCTTCTCCTTCTCGGCCGCCTCCATCTGGCTCCCGTAATAACTGCCCATGACGCCGGCATCAAAGCTGACCAAGTATTCCTGCCGATAGCGCGCCTCGCCATCGTCGGGACCGTACTCTCGCAACAGCTCGCGGTGCTCAATCTCCAACTGGTCATAAGTAAATACGTCGGTCTCAGTGGCCGGCAGACGCTCGGCAAACCATGTGTCGTCCTGGTTGGCGGCCTCGTAAAACGTCGAAGCGTGGTTGCGACCGCGAGGCGTAGTGATAAACAGCGCCCAGCCGCCATTCTCGGCCAGGATCGGTCGCAAGTAGCCCCAAGCGCTCGGATCGGCTAGCGCAAATTCGGAAAACACCACGCCGATCGGCGGCGAGCCGACCAGGCTGTTGTAGTTGTCGGAACCGACCAGTTGCCACAGTGAGCCGCTCTTAAAGCGGATCGCCATGTCGGTCTCGCGTGTGCTCTCTCGCAACTCGCGCGGAAAGGCCTCGTTTATCCTGCGCAACCCGGTATGCGGGTTAACCGCGTCCCACACCGCTTTTCGGGCCTGATTCGCTTCCGGCAACATATGCCAATAGACACCGACGCGGGTGTGCGCGGCGACGGCCGACCAGTGAAGGCAGACCTCATCCTTGCCGGCCCGCCGGTGCCAGATCGCGACCGCCCGCTTGCCGTTCTTTTCGAGGTATTTCCAAAGGTTCTGCTGATAGGGCCGCGGTCGCCAGTTGTTGTGCGGCAGACGGATTAGGCCGTCGTCAAACGGCATCGCGATCTAAGGGAAAAATCGCCTACCACCAATCCCCGCACCCGGAGGTGTCACTTGCCACACCCGAATTGAGCGGATTACGATGGCCTGGTTGTAGCCAGAGGTGATTAGAAAACACAGCGGCATTTCGGAGGTCGACGAATAAAGCCCACCAGGAGCCCACGTCACATTATGGGAATTATCGAGCGTCTCGGTGCCTGCTGCGGCCCCCTCATAGGCTCTTATCGTACCGACCCCGCCATTGTCGCCCGGCTTTAGAATCAGCACGCCATAGGTCTTCGGGGTCGGATAGACAATTGTGTTGGCGTTGCCATAGGGCGTGGGGCTGGGGTCAGAAGCACCGAGCCAATCATGGATGTTACGGCCCCCGCCCAGGAATTCAAAGAAATCGATCTCCGGGTTATGCGCCGCGGTCGACTCAAACAGCCGGCCTGTCGCAAGGTTCCAGATAGCCGGCCACCAGTACCCGCCTGTCCCATTGGATATCGATGACATCTGTACTTGCATGTACATGCTGCCCTGGACAACATTCTGTTGTCCGACCCATACATTATCGGGGACGCTGACCCAGGCGCACGATCCCATATTCCACAACCCGTTAAAATTGGTCGCGGAGTTGGCTGCCGTCCAATCGATATCCGGGATCAGCCGCAGCCCGCCTATCTCTGTACCGGGCGCCTGTATCGCCACATCAGCCGGGTTCAGCGGATAAGCTTGGCCGCCCTGCAAATACCACTTAAATCCCGGCGCCCAGGTCTGGCCCATATCGACGGTAGTGCCAATCGGATGGTCAAAATTGTCGTAGAACACTTCGCAATTAAAGCCATGGGCCACGGCCGGCGCTGGCGGCGCATCTGGTCCGCAGCTCGCACTTAGAGCAGCGCTTGTCGAGGCGACAAGACCGCAGATCGTATAGATTATGAGGCATCGCCTCATGGGTGGGTAAACGCGGCAATTACAGCGGTTGCGTCGGTGGCGGCGGCGAAATTAAAGGTGTGCGTCACAACCCCGGCCGCAGTCGTAATTTGGTAAAGATCGCTCTTGGCGGTATCGCTGGAAAAATCGACAAAACCGGCTGGCGTGCTGCTGTTGCTGGTAACGGTAGACGCGGC
>Ga0210399_10000244_pt1 | contig 44284 bp, 37 predicted proteins | sample IncBWC14MmetaG_FD_150865 | JGI IMG/M metagenome (GOLD analysis project Ga0210399, IMG submission 150865) | Forest soil microbial communities from Barre Woods Harvard Forest LTER site, Petersham, Massachusetts, United States - Inc-BW-C-14-M | ecosystem: Environmental > Terrestrial > Soil >... | reverse complement strand
CGCTGATCGGGATTGGCGAATCCGCTGGCGTCAATCTCCTTCAAGAATTTGTCATCCGCAAACTGACACGGAACGTTCCTAGCCAGGGACCAGCCAGCCCCTAAAGCACGATCACTGGACTGCACCCTTGAAATGAGAGGATTTCGATGGGCACACTTTGCAGGGAGAGGGCTGCGAAGAAGATGCAAGAAATACCACCTAGACCGGGCTAGATGACGCAGCGTCTTGTTCGCCACCATAACCCAACCGACTCACGAGTGTTTGATACGCCTTCACTCTTCCATTCATACCTAGTTCCGCGTATGGGCTGGCCTGCATCTGAGCGTTATTTATAGAAGGTGCTGAACTATCCTCGCTGGACGCTGGAACCGGAAGCGGCCAGTGTTCGCACCAATTCCCTATCGGAGGACGGATAGATCGTTGAATCTCATGAATTAATCCCAGGCCAGTAGCCGCTTGTCCCATCTTGCACCTCGGGAGTAGACGATGCCTCGACGAGAACACTGCGCTGATCACTTATTGCTCCTCGGCGAAATGTTGGACGCGGCTACACAGTATGTCGCCCTCTGTGACACATCCTTAGAGGACGAGGAGACCACGATGGTCGAACTCGCTTATGAGCAAATCTCCTCTCTTCAAAATCGCCTGGGAAGACTCAGCAAGAAGTTGGATGAGTTGGACCACCGGGTGCGGAACAAATTGGCACAACTGAGCGAGCGACCAGGGCCACAAACCAAGCGGCGGTCTGCGAAAGGCGCTGGCAACTAAGTCGGCCGCTACGACAGCGTAAACAAACTTATAGGTAGGAATGCCGCATCGCTGGAGATACGGAACGCGCAACGACTTCGTCTCCAAGCATTGATTCTATTTTGCCGGCTTCGGCAATTGCAAAATTTCCCTGATTTTATTTCGGTCTGAGATCTCTCGCGGACTTCCACCGTGGCGTTCCAGCCATTTCGTAAAGTCCATCAGCCTCACCTCATGTTCCACCGGCACATTGGTCACGCGCACTCTGACCGGATTCAATCCCTGCGCGATTCCCACCACCCATTCATTTCCGCGAATGGCCGCCAACCCGAGAGCCACGGCCTCATACAAGGTTGCAGCGGTGACCTCGACGGTATGCGAGACACCTTCCATATCCCGAATGGTGACGCGGCAGGAGCGCACGGGCATAGCGGAGAGAAGATAACATATTCGCTTTTTGTTCGCCACAGAAGAAGATGACCTATGCGGGCGCATAGCCAAAGAAGGCCTAGCAGGTGCTGATGTGGGTCCGTCCTGCTTGCGTTCAGGAGCCAGTTCTATTCACGAGGCGCTAGGCGTGCCCCGCTACCGAGTTTATCGCCCCGCCCTCTTCGTCCTTGCCGTGACGCTTACCAACTCCGGCAACGAAAAGGCCTTCTCCACCTCGTCGGGGGATTTCCAGAATCGCCGAAGCTGTTCGGGACAGTTAAAGAGGTTCGTGCGATAGATCGTCTGCTCAGACGCTGGATCGTCGGAAGCCGCCACGATTTTCCGCCAGATGGAGGCGCGTTCCGACACCCACGCGGCCTGTTCCTCTCGAGTTGTCTTCGTATGCAGAAGCAGCGCGGCGAACAGATGATCGAGGTCGTTTTGGGTCAATTTCTCCATAGTTGTGTCTTGATCGGCTGGGCTGGAGCTGCTCAGCGCTCGTGGGCCTGGAAGGAATCTCCAAGCACCGCGCAAGTCTTGTAGCACATCGCGGGCCACTTGTTGTAGGTCGGTCATATGCATATGATGCGGGTTCCGTCGTCTTTGGCTGCATGGAAAATGCCAGCCAAGGCGTTCGCCTTTCTTCAGAATTTGATAATCCAGGCACTCTCTATCATATTGGATATGTATATCATAGATTAACTACTTAATTTAAATACATCAAGATCAATATACACGAGTGCCCAACAACCGGAGCCAGGCAACATAGACCGGCAATAATGACATCCGGACACCATCGAGAATCCGTCCATTAAAACTGGCCGAGCGAGTTCGCACCACATGCTATTCTTCATCGTCTTCGACCGACCATGGCCAAGAAACAAGCTCGCGCACCCAGCGCACCCTCAAGAAAACCGGCGCCCGCTCGCCCACCAGCGCCGCTCTCGATTCCTGCAGAGGCTGCGCTCAGTTTCCTGAAAGATACCAAAGGCGCGGTAACGTGGACCGTTTCGGAACTAGCCGCGACCCTCAAGATCGCCCGCAGCGATGGCGCTCGAGTCATCGCCCTGCTGCAGGCTCAGGGATATGTCCAGCCGACCCGCGCCAACGGCGAATGGATGACGACTCCGTCCGGCGAAACTGTATCCGGCGCCAAGCAGCCTCGCTTTGGTCGGGAAAGCGTCAAGCGTGCGCTCGATTCCCTGCGCGAACGCATCCGGCAGGCCAACAAAGACGCAAAGTCCCCTTTCAAGATCAGCGGAGCAGTGGCCTTCGGCGACTTTCTGGTCAAAGATCGCGCCAGGGTTCAGGCTGCGGATGTGGGCATTCAGTTGGCCCGCCGGGGGGAATACGCGAGTCACCTACAGTCCGCATCAGACGCCCGAGAAGAACGCGCGTTCCTCCGCCAACTTCGCGGAAGAGCCGCACTTCTGGCGCTCCGACCCTATGCCGACTGGATGAAGAACCGGTCCAATCTGAATTTGCTGTAGGGCCAATGTGTGAGCCAAAGCCCTGAGAGGCTAAACCTCGGGATGGCTGAACAGGCCGCGGAAAATGCAACAACGGGAAGAAAGAGCTTTCTTCAGGGGCTGAAGCCCATTGAGAGCGAGCAGTCTACGTCGGAGCTAAAGCTCCGGCCCCCTAAAGAACAAGCCTAAAGAACAGGCTTTCTACGCAGGCTTGAGGCCCGACGCCGTAGAACGCGCCGTCACGCCGGGCTAAAGCCCCGCGCGTACAGATAGCTGGTGACTCACTCTTCTGGCGCAATTTGCGGTGACTACTGCCCTGACGCTTTCGTAAGAGAGATGGGCTTCGCGGTGAGTATGCCTCGGCCTTCTTTGACGGTGATGAACTGGTTTGGCTTGATGTTGGGGATGGAATCTTTCTGGCCGCTGGGCCAGACGATTTCGAGGCTCGCGGTCTTGCCCTCTTCCGGTTTGCCGAGCCCGAAAGTGACTGGCAGTTCGCTCTGCGACAGATAGCTGGAACCGCTCTTGACCATCGCAAACAAGCGCGTGCCTTTGTTGGTTGTGAGCGTGAGCTTGGCGCCTATGCCGTCGCGATTTGAGCGGGTGCCGACCGTTTTCACACGCAGCGTGTCGTTCTGGTTGGCGTTGTCGTTGCGTAGCAGACGCGCCGAGCCATTGTTGGCGGTGATCGCGAGGTCCAGGTCACCATCGTTGTCGAAGTCGGCGTACGCGGCGCCTCGGCCAACGACCGGCTTTTGGAGGGCGCGGCCCAGCTTCGCCGATACATCCTCAAATTTCTTGCCGCCCTTATTGTGGTAAATGCCGGCAGGCTGGGCGTACCTCACCGTCGGCTGCACCACGCTGATATCGTCGGAAACGTGGCCGTTGGCCGCGAAGACGTCTAGAAGACCATCGAGATCGTAGTCAAAGAAGAAGGCGCCGAAGGTGAGCGCCTGGTTGGTCATCTGGCCGAGGCCGGACGCGGGCGCTTCGTCGGTGAAGAGACCGGAACCATCGTTGCGATAGAGCGCCATGCTCTCATTCGTGAAATTGCCGATCAACAGGCCTTGGCGGCCGGAATTATCGTAATCGCCGGCGTCGGTGCCCATGCCCGCGCGCACGCGGCCCGAGTCGCTGAGGGCGATGCCAGCCAAGATGGCGGCGTCGGTGAAGGTGCCGTTGTGATTGTTATGGTAGAGCTTGTTCGCCTCGGTATCGTTCGACACGAAGAGATCCATCCAGCCGTCGTCGTCATAGTCCAGCATCGCTACGCCCAGGGATTTGCTGGTCGGATCGTGCAATCCGGCGCGCTGGGTGACGTTTTCAAAGGTGCCATCGCCTTTATTGTGGAACAGCGTGGCGCTCTCGCCTTTAAAGGTTTGCGGCGTGCAATAGGACTTGTTCTTGTTGTCGAGCGAGCAATATTGATCGGTTTCAATGGACCAGGTGATGTAGTGGGTGACGAACAAGTCAAGCTTGCCATCGTTGTCGTAGTCAAACCAGATGGCGCTGGAGGAGAAACCTGGATCGGCCACGCCGGCCTTTGCGGTGACGTCGGCGAATTTACCGTTGCCTAGATTGCGATAGAGATGATTGGAACCGACGGTGGTGAGGTAGAGATCGTCGAAGCCATCGTTGTCGTAATCGCCGACGGCGCAGCCTTGACCGTAGGTCTCTACTGCGAGCCCCGCCTGCTGCGTAACGTCGGTGAACGTGCCGTCGTGGTTGTTATGGTACAGAGCGGGAAAGGACTTGCCGCCGGATTTGTGGCCGGGCCAATCCATGGAATTGACGAAGAAGATGTCTTGCCAACCGTCGTTGTCGTAGTCGATAAAGCAGACGCCGCTGCCCATGGTCTCGGGCAGATATTTCTTGCCGAAAGCGCCGGAGTTGTGTTTGAAGCGGATGCCGGCTTGGGAGGTGACGTCGGTGAATTCGATGGGGCCGGACGGACGAACTGGCGCAGCGGGCGTTTCCGCAACCGAAGCTGGTTGGGAAGAGGGGGCGGAGGGAGAAGGCGCTAAAGGTTGCGCGGCCGACTGCGGCGAAGCAGTCGCAACGGGTTGCGCGGGAGGTTCACTGGAGGGCTTTTGCGTGCAGCCGTTGAGGAAAAGGAAGGCTCCGAGCAACAACAAATAACGGATGAGCCGCCGGTTTTCGAGCAAGAGAACAGTTCCTTTCGATGGCGCGACGCAGCACACGCCGCAAGGTAAAGTCGGGCCGGATTTAACTCAGGCATGCACCGGCACGGAGACGGCCCGACGGGAATCCAGCCACATCTCGACGAGCAATGCGGCCGGGCCGACCAGGAATAGCGCGTAGAACGGGGCGTAGATGACCTGGTTGAGACGCAAGATCATCTCGACTACAGCGACTAAGAATACGACGAGGCACTGGCCTCGCTTGGTACGGACGGTGGTCTTGGGGTCGGTAACCATGAAAAAGATGAAGAGTTGATACATCGGCCCGGTGATGGGGGCGATTTCTGACTGCCACGGGCTGCCGGTGATCCAGCTGCGCAGAAAGGCAAATGCGAAGAACGACAGGACATAGACACCGGTGATGTGGAAGCGGCGAACTCGCCAGACGATGACCGCACCCAGGCACCAGATTACGATCATCGGCAACAAATAGTTGCCCCACTGGATGCTGAGGCTGGCGACGGTTTCCGGCGCGAGAAAGAGCAGGACGGAGATACCGAAGTTGGACGGATTCCAGATGTGGCGTCCTTTTACGCGCAGCACGTACTTGGACATGATGGAAACGATGCTGCAAATCGCGTAAGGCCAGAAGGCGGGGGAGCGAACCAGAATTCCTACGCTGATGCCGGTGATGTAGGCGCTCGCGAGGTTGGGGAATTTGCCGGTGAAGATGCGGCCGAGGATGAGTTCGGTCAGCAGGCTGGCGATGATAGCGAGAAGCGTTTTCTTGTAACTCTCGAGGATGCCGAAGGAAAGATGGCCGGCGAGAAGGATGCAAGTGATGAAGGCCGGGGCGAGATAGCGATTTTCGACGCTGAAGAAACGCTTCCAGGAAGCCTGGGGAAGCGGCGGCGATGCTAAGGAGACGGCCGGCGAGTTGCTCATGAGGGCTCCTTGATTTTCTGAATCTGGCCGGGCACGGGTTTCTCGATCGTCTGCGTTTTGCCGGAAGGCCAGCGGATAACGGCCTTTTCCAATTGCGGAAATTTTCCGAGGCCAAAGTGCAGGCGGCGCTGATTCTGCGCGGCGAAACCGCTGCCGCCGGAGACTTCCTGGACTTGATGCTGACCGTTCCAGAAAAGCGTGACTTGCGCACCGATCGCACTGCGATTGCTGCTCGTGCCTTCGAGCTCGAATTCGATCCACTGATTTTCGGGCGTGACTGTGTTCTTGTAGATCAACAGCGGGCCGCGCTCGTTGGCCACGACCACATCAAGCACGCCGCGATTCCATAAATCGGCCAGAGCGACCGCTCGGCCGTCGTAAGTATCGGTGACACCCACAGCTTGAGCGACATTGACAAATTTTCCGGCGCCATCATTCAGCCACACGCGCTTGGGCTGATAGCCGGACAGGCTGCGGCCTTCCATCGCGGGCCAGTTTTTGGCGTCCTCGATGATGGCGCTGTGACCGCCGGCGATTTTGGAGAAGTCGTACCAATAGCTGCGGTTACGATCGAGGGAAACGTAGCCGTTGGTGAGATAGAGGTCCAGGGTGCCGTCATTGTTGAGGTCGCCGAATTGCGCGCCAAAACTCCAGCCGCCGAGTTCGACGCCAAAATCGCGAGCGAGATTCTCGTATTTGAGCGTGTCGCCGGTGGTGCCTTCCTTGGGCACCCACAGATTGTTTCCCTGGATCAGAACGCCTTCCTCGGAAATGTTCGAAACGTAGACAGCGTAGCGGCCCTGATTGAAGATGTCGCCGAAGGCCGCGTTCATTCCGCTTTTGGGCGCGAAGCCGACGCCGGTCTGTTCTCCGACTTCGCGAAAATGTTTGCCGTCGTTGACATATAGTTCGGAAACTCCGTAGTCGTTGGCGACAAAGAGATCAGGATGCCCGGTGCCGCGGAGATCTGCAGCGACCGAGGCGAGTGACCAGCGGCGGCTTTCGATGCCGAGCTTCGCGCTGACTTCCTCGAATTTACCGTTGCCCAGATTGTGGAAGAGGTATTTGCGGCCGCCGTTCTTGGCGTACTCGAAGCTGTCGGGCATCATGCGCGTGTTGACGAGATGCCAGAGGTCCACGTTTTCGTTGTAGTAGCCGCCGATGAAGAGATCGAGCAGGCCGTCGCCGTCGTAGTCGAACCAGAGCGCGGTGTTGGCGTTCACCCAGCCGGGAAGACCGGCTTGTTCGGAGGCGCGCGTGAAGCCTTTGCCTGCATCGTTGTGGAATAGTTCGGGGCGGCCCCACTTGATGAGGAGGAGATCTTCGTAGCCGTCGTTGTCGTAGTCACCCCAAACAGCGCCCATGGAAACGCCGGTGCCGGGCTGGTTAACGTCGGCGATGTCGAGTTCGCTCGCGACATCGGTGAAGGTGCCATCGTGGTTGTTGCGGTAGAGAGCGTTTTTGGTGCCTTCGCCGCTGTTGGTGACGTAGATGTCGGCCCAGCCATCGCGGTCGAAGTCCACGATGGAAACCGAAGCGCCCATGGAAGCGACCTGCGGCATGATGTGGGCGATTTTGGGATCGAGCGTGGGGGCGTGATGAATGAAGTTGACGCCTGCCGCGCGGGACACTTCTTCGAGATAAAAACCGTGGCGCGCAAGCGAGGTTTGCACGTCGAGCCTTGATTTTGCAGCTTCGCGCCGTGCCGCCATGCGCTTGATGAATATCGGCGAGAAAACAAAGGCGAAAAAGACGATGGCGAGAACGATCCTGGCGATCGGGTTCCGGTTCACGGGTGAGGGTCTCTCCTGAGCGCGTTCTGGAAGACATCGGGAGTGACGTAGCGAGTGTGGTAGTTCTGCCAGTCTTCGGGATGATGGCGGTAGACCCACTCATCTTCCAGGCGGCCGGGCGGCGTGATGTATTCGTCTTTGGCGTGATAGGGCAGGGGCAGATTGGTCTTGGAGAAGGTGGTGTTGAAATCGCCGTCCTTGATCCAGCCGTCGCCTGAGAGAACGAAATCCCGCTGCCAACCTGCGGGCGGCGGGGGCTGTTCTGCGAAACGTAAGGACATCTCATCGCCGGAGGCCACGATAACGTAACGGTCGTCGATCTTGGTGAGCAGTTCGCGAACATCGCCGTAACGCGTGTAGTAACCGGTCAGATCGCGCCAGCGCTGCTTGGTGCCGAGGATCGTGTCGTAGTCGGGGATTTCCGGCGCGGGGGGACCAACTTCCGGGCGATTGATGACGGAATAGCCGCGATAGTGGAGGTCCGCGAAGTTGGGATCGAGGCGTGTTGTTTTCACGGGCGCGTCGGGGAGGCCTTTGGCCCATTCGATGCAGTCCCAATAAATTTCCAGATTGGTTCGCAGGCGCACGTGGCGTGGAGTTCCGGGCCGGAAGATATTTGTGAGATTGAAGAGAACGGTTTTCTTGCGGCCTGCGGGAAAGCCGAGATTGGATTGTGCTACGGCCCAGCCGCCATGGCCGTCGGGGACTTCGACACTCATGCCCTGGGCGTGCCAGCGATTGCCTTGGGTGATGGCGACGTTGAGCGACGATTCGGTGTCGTGGATGGAAGCTTGAGCGATCAAGTAAAGCGGACCGGATTTGGGCGCATCATCGCCGAGATCGACTTCGAGATAGTGATCGCGGGTGATGCCCTGGAATTGTCCCTGGCCGAAGGAGTCCAGAGCGTTTCCGTCCAGGGTGTCGACGATGGCGGTGACGTCCTTGCCGTTGTCGTCCGTGGCGTGAGCGATTTTGCGCGGAGTTTCAACAATGGTGAAGCCTGGCTTTGGGGGCGGGATAGAGAAGCGTTCATCCACGAAGATTTCCGTGCCGGGAGGATGATCGACGGTCATCAGGCCGATGTAATCGTAGTAATAGACCTCCCAGAGTTCCGCGGTGATGCGGAGATCGTAGTAGCCATCGTGAGGGATGAGCTGGTCGCGGCGAATCTTATACCACTCACCGGTGGTGGCGACTTTTGCGGAACCCAAAGTGTTGATGCGCAGACCGATGGCGGAGCCCCAGGGAACGGCGTCCTTAACGAACTCCATATGCTTGCCGTTGTAGGCGAAGAGGAACGGGCAGCTGGCCTTGAGACGCTGCTCGGTGACGACTTCCTGATCGGCTTGCACGCCAAATTCCGCGCGAACAGTGCCGTTGGGCCAGACGACGCGCACGACTTCGGCGCTGGCCTGGTTGCCGAGACCAAAGTGGACCTGTGGTCCATCGATTGGCTGCTTTTGCACAAGTAAGCCGGAGCGGATTTCGATTTCGCCCCCGACGCCGAAGGGATTGATGCGCTGGTCGCCGACGGCTTGCTTGGCGTGTGGACGGACGACTTGCCAGTGATAATTTTTGGACCCGCGATTGGCGGCTTGCACGAGTTGCCCGTCGGCGGAAAAGCCGAGCAGATCAAGGCGGCCGTTACTGGTCAGATCGGCGACATCGAGCACGACCGCTGGCGTCGCGACGTGCTCCATGAGGACGAACCTGCGGTTTTTATCCGCGAGCCAAATCAGAGGGCGCAGCGTGCTGTGCGCCGGGTCCTGCGGAACTGGACTGAGAAGCATGTCGAGGCCGCCATTGTTGTCGAGATCGGCGACAAGCAGGCGTACCGCGCCGGACAGATAGCTGGCAGGGTTGGGTACACGAGCGATTTCCGAAACGGTCCAACGCTTTTGCTCGCTATAAGAGACGCTGGTAATTGCTCCATCGGATTGAACCGCTAGCAGATCGAGAACGCCGTCGTTGTCGGGATCGCCCACATTGATGGCTTTGATGGAAGCGAAACCGGTTGGCAAGGGGACCTCACGGAATTGACCTTGCCGCTCGTTGTGAAAGATGTGGAGTCGCCCCTGAGCGTCGATGAGCGCGGCGTCGGCGTTGCCGTCGCCATCAAAATCGGCCCACGCAAATCCGAGCAGGCCAGAAACATCGGGAAAGGGATGAATGGGCGTGAAGGTGTCGTCTCCGTTGTTTCGCAGGACGAGCGGAAGGCCATCTTTGGCGCCGAGAACGATGTCGAGGTCGCCGTCGGCTTCGATGTCGACGGCCCATGCGCCGGTGTAGCTGGCATTGGTGATGTCCTTCGGCAACTTCGTCTTTGAAGTTACGTCGGTAAACTTCTTTGGATCGTCCTGGCGCATCAGGCGGACGCCCCCTGCACCGGCGAGGACGAGATCGGTCTTGAAATCGTAGTTGAAGTCCATTTGCAGAATGCCGTCGGCCGTTGGCGGAACGGTTGATGGACCACCCGGGAACGGGAGCAGCGCGCCGGTGGTGAGACGAACTTCGCGACCATTCGCTTCAGCGACAACCGGAGCTCCCGCGCTGCCCAGTGCGATTGCTCCGACCCAGTTCCAGTGGCTTGCAGTCGGAGTAGCGGTTGAAGTAGCGATCGGCTGCGAGGTGAATGCAAGCGACGTGTCGGCCGGTGCCGGCGCGAAAACAGGAGATTCAAGTCGCAGAAAGTGAGTGAACGGCTCGGCCTCTTCGCCTGCCGGCGCTTTCAGAATGGCGAGGCTTTCGCGAAATTCAGGGACGCGCATCAAGGTATTGCGGAGAAAGGTGGTTCGCGTCGCGGCTGAGCGTGGGTCTGGGCTGGCCGCTGCGGCTTTAACGGCTTCGAATTGTTGTTGAACTTCCGGCGGCCACGAAGCAGACCGCGCGCCAATCTTGCCAATCGTGGATTGCAGTGTGGATGTGTCGCCGCGTTTTGCGGCGACGCGGCTCAGTTCCAGAAAAGCAGCGAGGTTGTCAGGCTGAGCGACCAAGATCTTTTGGATCAGGTCCTGGAACTCGGCGTCGGCGTTCGGACCGCCTTGCCGCTCGATCTCTTCCGCGAGATTGTAAGCGGCGCGATAATTTCGGGGATTGATCTCGGTCGCCTTGCGCCAGTTGGCGATAGCTTCGGCGGAGTGGCCCCGGCTGCTCTCGAGAACTCCGAGCAAGTCATAGATGTGATCGTTCTGGGGAGCCAACGTCCGGGCACGGTCTAATCTCAGCGCGGCGGTGTCCAGCTTTCGTTGGCGCAACGCAAGCACGCCCCAGTTCGCCCAGCCCGCGGGCTCGGGGGGAACCAGTTGCGTTACCTCCGAGAGTTTGTTTTCTGCGTGAACGTCGTCGCCGACCTGCAGAGCCGCTAAGCCTATATAGAAGGCGGAGACAGTGTCCGCATAGAGTTTCGAGGATCTGTCGGGCAGCTTGCCCTCCGACCCACATCCAACGCAGGCCACAACGAGAAGCGCAGAAAGAAGTAGAGCCAGTATTGGCCGCGAGGCAATCGAACGTGTGCGCGTGGCCCGATGGGAACCGCCGCGAAGCAAGGCGGTTCTAGTCCCTGCGTGCGCAGCAGATGGAGCATGTATTTTCATTTTCATGAAGGACCGAAACTTTCCACAATGTGTGCTCCATTCTCCAACGACGAAAGCCTGAGGGCAAGTTCGCTCAACTTGCTTGGACCTGACTCTTTCGATAGCTGCGCCTTTTGGCGATCGCGCGGAACCATAGAAACCCCACGCCAAGAAAGGGCAGAAGATAGAGCAGCAAGTCCCAGCGCCCAAATCCCGGCGGGGTTGCTTCCACTCTCGACAACGCTTCGCCCCGGCCTTGCGAACTTTCGAGCATGAGGCGCACGCGCCACATTTCGTCGGCGTCGAACTGGACCTCGGTTTTGAATTCGACTTGGCCGCGAAGTTTTTCGTGCCATGCCGGATAGACGACCTCCGCAAGGCGTCCGCTTTCAGGCTGTACGCCGATCTGAATCTTGAGGTCCGCGGGCACACTGCCGCCGGGCAAGGGATCGACTAGCACAAAGAAGGGAGAGGAGACGCCAACATCAGGGTGGACCCAGAGCGAGACAATGCAAGGGCCGACGCGTTGATCGGTAATGATGGGAAAAGGTGGTCCGTTGTGAGCGGCCGCGGGGAGCGCGAGTGCCAGGAGGCAGGCAAACATGTAGCCTCGCCATATCCGAATCCCGAATTGGCGTGTCGTTCGCATAGGGCTGCTGCAGTTTCTCCGACACAACAAAAAACTTTCTTCGGGGGCTAAAGCCCGTTGAGAGCACGTGCTTACGCCGGGGCTGAAGCCCCGGCCTCCTAAAGAAAGCCCGCCTCTTCCGATCCCATGAACAACGCCTACAACAACCTACAAGGCAGTGTCCCAATTGCTCGCCGCCAAATTACTAGCCGCTCATGAGCGTGGCGCGCATCTCCATCGGCTGCAGCATCAGCCAAATCGATGAGGCCCAGATCAGCAGGCAAACCGCGGCCCAAGGCGCGAAAGCCATCATCGGGTGCTCGGCGGAATCTTCTTCCGCCAAGCGGTACGCCACCAGCAGTGAGCCGGCCAACCCCAAAATCAGAAACCCAAACTCCAGTGGCTGCACAAATCTCACCGGCAAGCCGGTCAGCGTCCACCGAGGTGCGCCAAGAATGCGGATACCCAAATCGGAAAGAGCACTTTGCGTCACGGGAATGAAGGTGAGCAGGCCGGTGAGGAAATGGAAGCCGTAGTGGGCGAGCCACATCCCAAATCCCAGCGGGACCAGTGCGTAGCTGTATCGCATGGCAGTCGGTAGGATCGCGCGCCGACTCCCGCCTATGGTGCGCGTCAGCCAGGCAGCAAAGCTCAGCAGCATGACCGGCTCCACAACGAGTAAGAAAGCGAAGATCAAGCCGAGGACCGGAGCCTCATGGCTGACATGCAGAAGTTTGCCGAGCCAGTTTTCCAGCGCGTAGACAGGGCTGACCATGCCCAACGCGTTGAGCAGCGCGCCGAAGCTGAAGACGATCGCGAGCGTTGCTAGGTCTTTGCGCCGCGAGAAATAGCCGATTCCGGAACGCAGCAGATCGACCATCAATTCCGCCGCGGGAACACGACTGAGAATGCCGATGTTGTCATGCGGGCAGGCGTGAACGCAGTCGAGGCAGAACGTGCAATCCATGTTCCCGACTTTGCGTGGCTGGAACAGTGCTAGTTCGCATCCTCGCTGGATGACGACCAGCTCGGACAATCCCTTGTAGGCGACGGACGTTTGCCCAGCGCGCGCGGGCGAACTCATCACCGTGCGTGAGAGCCCGCGCGTGCCACGGATACAATCCTTGGTTTTGCACGTGACGCAAACATCCCCATCGCGCACCTGGACTTCCAGGGGAGAGAGTGTCGAGGCGATGAAATTGAATTGGCCGATGGGGCAAACAAATTTGCAAAAGGAAGCGTGCTTGAACACTCCATCGACAAGCAGCACGGCAAGGAAATAAGCCACGATTAGCCAAGCGGTCCACCAGGGCGACGACCAGAGATCGAACAGTTCGTAAGTGAAGAGGATCAGCACGAAAAGCGCGACGGCCATCCACTTATTGCGGAGCCAGACCGGCCAGTTGAACCTAGGACGGAGCAAACGGCGCGCAGCATTGCGTACCGCCATGAACGGGCACGCCAGGCAGAAAAAGTTTCCCGCGCAAAGAATAAACAGGACCAAAGCGCCACGGAAATGGACCCAAGTAAGCACCGTGGCCAAATTTTTCGGCGCCAGACTCGGACCAACCAGTCCCTGAACGATCATCGCGATGCTAACGAGAAGAAGAGGAATCTGCAGGAGAGTCCGCGAATGACGCCACAGCAGGAAGCGGCCCACGCCAGGAAATCTCAACAAATCGAAGGGTGCAGACTCAGGTATCGCGAGGGTCGAATTGGAAGTGGTAGACAACGTGGTCAGTTTGCCCGTACGGCGGGAACGCTGACTTGACGGTCGAGTTTGCGGCCGTCGGCCAGTGTGATGTGAAAAAACAGGATCCAGTCACCAGCCATCGCGAAATCAATTTGGCCCTGGTAGTGTCCCGCTTCCAGTTCCTTCGCTTGGCCGAAGGCCGGACTCATGCCGGGATGCGACATGTCTCCCTCAATGGCAATCTGGGCCGCGGTGACCGGCTTCCCCACAATATCGGTCAATCGAATCGTCACCGTTGCCGGACCAATGCGAGTGGGCTGCGGACTGATCTCGTGACGCAGCAAAATAGATGGCGACCGATCGGCTGATTTCGAACAACCGGCACAAGCCACAGCTACCAGGCACGCGAGGGTGATGACTCCGATTTCCCTCCAGCGCTTGCTGCGGCGCGCGACTAGGAAGCGCGGGCCGGAGCCTTCTCCATGTTCTTGTTCCACTCGCACGAACACGCCGCTTGGCCCTCTTCGCCCACCGGTGGGAACATATGGTAGTACATGCCGATGACCATGGGGATGAACACGATGGTGTTGTAGAAGAGATGCAATTCCACGCGCGGGAAGAACAACTGCAAAACGCTGCACGGAACGGGCTTGCCCCAGAAGTTGTGATGAGTCGTCGCTTGAATAATCAGCAGCAAGTGCTCGATGTGGTGCCAGAACTGGATCACCAAGGCTGCCGTCCACCACTTGCGGCCGGTGCCGGTAAAACCCTTACGCAGAACCCAAATGCCGACGAGCATGAACAATGCATACCCGTAGTGCAGCACTTCAGACTTGATTAGCCAGGGATACCACAGCCCGATAAGCCCGTTGGCCTTGGGGCGCGGCCATCCCATCACGAAGATTTGATATGCCTGGAACAGGTGCTCGCCCCAATGGAGCAACACAACGGCCATGAAAATCTGGAGCCCGCGCTCGTGCCATTTGGTGTTGAGCTTCTCGTAGAAGCTCGAGCCTGCGTCCGCAGTGAACTGAGCGCTGTGGATGCTGGGAGCGGAAACCGCCATGCGAATAACCTCCGTGGCCCCTGGGAAGTCGGAAGCCTAATAAGGATTAGTGCGGACTATCACATCGGGACACGTTCCCGATCAATAGTAGATTCATACTATATCGTAGGGTTGGATCGGGCGCAGCCTTACTTCTCCGCACAAAGTTTTCTCCTCCAAGACAGCTCATGGAATTAGATCATTGACGTCCGCGGGCGGCGCTGGGAGAATGCGTTTCGCTGGGCTTCGGAGGAACGCAAACTCATCGTTGCCCCTGTCCTGCACACTTCAGCTCCGGAGGCTGCTAATAAAATGTCAGAACAAAAAGTTCTCGCGAATCAGAAGCAGATTTTAAAGAACCAAAAATCACTTCTCGGCAATCAGGGACAGATCAAGGCCAATCAGGAAACGATCAAGAAAAATCAGGCCACTATTTTGAAGAACCAGAAGCAGATTCTGGCGGCGGTCAAGAAGTAAGAGCCCGCACCGAGTGAGGCTTGGACCTAGCCAGTTAACGCGCTCTGGGTGACTCCCTCATACTGCGAACCGCGCCGTGATGCGGGCGATCCTGCGCGTGCGGTGGCGCGAACCCCGCTGGATCGGCAGAATGCCTGGGACACCTCGATAACCCGAGGTGCCTCGGTTGAAGGAGCCTGTTTGTGACCGCGCGCGAAGATGATCTGACGGCGATTGCCGTTCAAGAACGCGAATTGCATTTCACGAGATTCGATGAGGATGCCGCGTGGCACCTGGGGGCGCGCTTACGGGAGATGGCGGCGGCGCGAAAGCTCGTGCTGGCGATTGATGTCCGGCGTTTCGGGCAGCCATTATTCTACGCGGCGCTTGCCGGCAGCACACCCGACAATGCCGAATGGATCCGCCGGAAGAGCAATCTGGTAGCACGATTTCATCGCAGTTCCTACGCGATCGGCCTGGAGATTGGCGCGAGCGTCTTCGAAAAATACGGATTGCCTATCGCGGACTTTGCGGCGCACGGCGGGTCGTTTCCGATTCGCGTACACGGCGCGGGCGTCATCGGTTCCGTTACCGTGTCGGGCCTGCGGCAGCGAGCGGATCACGAGCTTGTCGTTGAAGCACTTTGCGGACAACTGGGCAAAGAGTATGCAAAGCTGGCTCTAGCGGCGCCCGCTGAGTGAGTTGCCTGTCAGAGATCCGCGAGCTCATCCTTGCTTGAAACGAATCCCACTTTGGCGGGCTGCTGTGTCAGAACTCCAAATGCAAGCGCAGCGTGGGGGCAACTACTGGGCCGCGATCGCGGTTATAGCCGGGATGATCGACATACTGGAACCCGACTGCCGGATAAAATCCCCGCCAGACATGCATTGTGTAGTAGGTCTCCACGATATTTTCCCGGCCGTAGGTGAGCCGGCCATCTCCCAGGAGAAACCCAAGGCCGCCCAGCGCCAAATATTGTTGATGGTCGCGTGAAATGCCGTTGGACACGAAGACGAGGCCTGCGCGGTCGAATTTCCTACCCCAGCGCCTTCCGCTCGCGCCCACTCCGATCTCATTCGTCTGATCCACCTCGGTATAAGCGTACGATTCGTGCCGCCCCTCGTTCCATCCCCAGCGCCCAAATACCCCAAACCAGTTGTTCAAGGGCTGTTCGAAGTTTACGCCGAATCCGTACTTTACCGTTGTCTGCAGGGGATGCGCGGTGATGTCCGGAATGGGCGTGAGGCGGGCGAGAAAATTATCGATCGCCGTTCGGTAGTCGCCCATGTTCGCGTGGTTCACGAAGGTCAACAGCCGCAATACACCTTCGGGCCGGTGCAGGAGCCCACCGCGAAGTTCCAACTCCGCATTCTCGGCGCGCGCGGCTCAAATCTGCGTCCAGATGAATGCCATTGGCGACCTTAGGCATCAATGCCTCGGCGAAACGCACGATCACATGCCGGTTGTGATGGTATTCGGCCATTGCCGCGAATGTGAATCCGCGCGTGTCCGCGGCATAGTCGTACGCGCCGTTGTTGTCTACCGTCCAATTCATAAACTGAAAATTGCTGTCGGTGCCGTAGGAATTGAGATCGAAAAAATCCGCCATGCTGAGTTTGCCGAAACGTATCTCAATGCACCGCTCCGGAAGCAGGCTGAAGAGCGAAAATGGGTTGCGACCGGCGGGAGCACGTTCGTGACTCAGAGGAATGATTTGGTGCCACATCAAACGCGCGATGTACGGGGCCTTGCCGAGCGAAGGATTTCGCACTACGTCGAGGTTTAGGAATCCGGCGAGACCCAGGGCTTCCCCAACGCCATGTCCGCCAGTTTCCTGGACGTCGCAAAGAATCTCCGAGGTGCTCGTGAGTCCTGTGAACAACGTGAGCACACGGGAGGTCGCATCCTGTGCCTCGGCCGAAAGACTATTCTTTCCCGAGTACGGGGAATGAAATCCCGGGTGCCACTGCGAGATGAAATTGGCCTGGCCGGAGAGCCACAATCGGTCCGTTTCCGGATGGGGAAACATCACCGGCAGCGAATCAGGATCGGCGCTTTCGCCCGGTGGGTCAGGATCCCGGGGCTGATTTGCTGCGGCACTCTCTTGCGCCGAGGCCACCGGTAGCCTCAGGAAAGAGAGGGCGGCCAGCAGCAGGCTCGCGCGCCAGGCAAATTTCACGTCGATCCTCAACATGCTCCAGTTTCCTTTAAGAACGACCGGTCGCCGCAAAGCCCCCTGGCGCTGAACGAAACTCATACGGTAAGGCGCTGCTCGTTACAGCGCGATGAACAAAAAAACCGCAGGCCTCTGTCGACAAACTGTCGGTAGTTAAACACGCTAAACTAAATTTGTAAAGCATAGTTAATTACGACTCGCGGAATCTGTTGGCGGCGCCCCATCATCCGGCAGGCCTCTTGCGGTTGCAATGCGAGGTTCCTGTGCACTACTCTGCCTCAGGTCTTTCTTTCCGACCAAAAATTGTGATACCATACCCCCTTAGGGTAGTCAAGGGTCATGTCACACACCTCCAGAGAAAAATTGGATCTCGTCAACCGCACCAAGAAAATCGTCGGACAACTGGAAGCAGCGCTTCGCGCATTGAATCAGGATGAGCCTTGCGCCGAGGTCCTCCAGCGGCTTTCCGCCGCGCGCGGCGCGATCAACAGCCTCATGGCGGAGTTGATGGAGGATCACATCCGCAACCACATGCCGCGCAATTCAAAGTCCGCAGGCGAAGCCGCCGACGACGTCATTCAGATCGTGCGCACGTATCTGAAGTGACCGCGCCACTTTGTAAAGCAACTTGCGGTATGGTATTGGCGTCTCAAACGCTGGCAGACGCAAACTGAGGAGCTTCTCGGGTGAAAAGGATTCTCGTAATGATCGCGCTTGGAACTGTCCTGCTCGCGCCGGCGCGCGCGCAATCCGGACCTGAGGGCGGCGGCCATGACCTGCAGATCTGGACCGGCGGCGGCCACGGCATCAATGGCAGTGCCTCGGATACCGGCGTGTGGAACCTGGGCTTGCGCTACGGATGGATCCTGACGGATCCGGTCGCGCCGGGTCCATTGCGCGGCCGGTTCGAATACGCGGTCGATGTGGTGCCCATCTTTTGGCTGACACAGAAGACCGGCACCGCATACGGATTCGGCCTGAATCCCTTCGCGCTCAAATGGAATTTCGTGGAGCACCACAGTATTGCGCCGTACATCGATCTTGGCGGCGGCACGCTGTTCACCAACCAGCAAGCTCCTCCCGGAACCTCCCGCGTGAATTTCACCACGGGCGGAGCGATCGGGGCGCACTTTCTGAGGAGCAAATATAACTGGAGTGCTGAGGTCCGCTTCATGCATATCTCCAATGCCGGTATGACCACTCCTAATCCCGGTATCAACACGATTCAGGTGCGTCTCGGTTTTGGCCGATTCACGCAGCCCGAATAGAAGCGCCGAGGCGCGAAGTCGCGCCCGCCGTGAAACCCTGGCATTTATCTTCACATCTCACTACCATGCTGTACGTCCAAAAGGCGGTATATCCACGCGCAGCCTCTCCGCAAAGCAGGCGGGAAGCTCGCTTACAGAAAACGAGGTGGGAGATGAAGTTTGTTTGGTTCGCGTTGGTCTTGGTGGGGGTATTTGCAGTCTTCCTGGGAATCAGTTCGTTGCGCGCGGGCGACAAGGCACCCGCCGTGGGAACGCCGGCTCCCGATTTCACTCTGAATTCGCAGGAAGGCAAACCCGTCAGCCTGCACGATTTCAAAGGCAAGTGGGTCGTGCTGTATTTCTATCCTAAAGATTTCACCAGCGGCTGCACCGTCGAGGCGCACAATTTCCAGCGCGACCTCGCTCAATATGAACAGAAAAACGCCGTCATCGTCGGCGTGAGCATGCAGGACGAGGATTCGCACCAGAAGTTTTGCACTAAAGAAGGTCTCAGCTTTAAGCTGCTGGCCGACACGAAGAGCGAAGTTTCCACCCAGTACGACTCGGTCATGAATCTGGGCGTCGCCAAGCTCTCGTCGCGCCATACGTTCCTGATCGATCCCCAGGGAAAAGTCGAAAAGGTGTGGCTCGACGTCAAACCCGACAAGCACAGCGAGGAAGTGCTCGCGGCCCTCACGGAATTGCAGGGAGCGTCCAGCTCGAAATAGGTGTGGCGCTTCAGGACAGCACAAAAGACGCTCAAGCCCGGGCGTTCTGTTAGAATCCTGCGGCGATGAACACCGCAAAAGAGCTGCGCTTTGCTGTCGAAGGTGCGGGCGAAGTGTCAGCGCTACTGGTGCGACCTGCAAAGCCTCGCTGGCTCCTAGCTCTGGCGCACGGGGCGGGTGCGGGCATGAAGCATCCATTCCTGGAAGCGCTGGCTCTTGAACTCTCCGCCGCCGCGATCGCAACTTTCCGCTACCAGTTCCCCTACATGGAGCAACACCGCCGCACGCCGGATCGCCCGCCGGTGCTCACCGCCACGGTGACCGCCGCGGTGCATGCCGCGCAAAAGGCGGCTCCAGGTTTGGCGATTCTTGCCGGGGGCAAGTCGATGGGCGGCCGGATGACCTCCACCGCTGCCTCACAACATCCGCTCGATCAAGTCCGCGGGTTCGTTTTCTTCGGATTTCCGCTTCACCTGCCCGGTCAGCCCAGCATCAAACGTGCCGACCATCTCGCCAAAGTAACGGTGCCGATGTTGTTCCTGCAAGGAACCCGCGACGCATTCGCGGGTCTCGATCTGCTTCGACCGGTCTGCGAGAAACTCGGCCCCTTAGCGACACTTCATGTTATCGAATCCGCCGATCACTCGTTCCACGTCCTCAAGAGTTCCGGAAAGACCGATGCCGAGGTCCTAGGCGAATTAGCGCAAACCACCGCCACTTGGGCGGCAAGCTTGGAAAGCTAACAGGAAAACAGTTGATAGTGCATTCGTTTCCGATCGGCGGATGGAGCGCATGAATGTGGGACCGCCTTGACTTATTGAACCGCGTAAAAGAACAAGCTCAAGACCGGGTTCGATTGCTGACCCGCCGTGTCATACCAGGTGATGTACCGCAAACCCTTCGGAATTTCGATGACCATGGCGAAGACTTCGATCTGATCAGTCGTGTTTGAAATGTCGGCGGCGGAGCTGAAGGTTTTTCCATCCGTCGACGTGCTGATATAAATGTCGTTGTCACCGGAAAATGTACCTTTTCCATCGTCTTCCCAAGCCACCGTAATCTTCCCAGTGGTGTCCACGCCAACAGAGGGGTCCCCGCCACCCGTGAAGTTTTGCACCGACTGCAGGGTCAGGTTGATAGGCGTCGAGAACGTCGCGCCGTGATCCGCGGATTGCGTGAAAAAGACTTCATAATTCGCGCCGATGGCCAGGGAGTCGTAGACCAAATCGATCTCACCGCCTGGTGCCACCACGAATTTCGGCGCATTCAGGCTGATGCCGCTCTGCGTGACCGTCGTCAGCCTCGCGAAGGACTGGCCCTGGTCTGATGAGCGCGTGAAATACAGTGTTGTACCGGATGACACCCAGGCGATATTCACGTCGCCTGCCGCGTCCACCAGCGGAGTCGGATTCACATCGCAGCCGGCGTCATTGGAAAGCTGGATCGGCTTCGAAAATGTCTTATCGTCCACCGATGCCGTGAAAAAAATCTCGCAGGTGGTGTCCGACTCCTGACTCCACGCAAGATAGATCTGTCCTTGCGGTCCGACGACACCTTCCAGGTCCACTGCGTCCTGAGTCGTCGTCCACAAAACCTGATCGGACGAAAATGTCTTGCCACCATCGATCGAGCGGCTTTCATGCAGCGCATTTGTCACAACATCGAGATAAGCAAGGTCGAGATCGCCACCGGGCTCGACAAGGAGGACGGGGAAAAATCCGTTCTGACTTACCGCGACGTTCGTGAACGTTTTTCCGCCATCGGTCGAGCGAGCGAGCAGCGCGGTAGCCGCGGCGGCGCTGGTGTTGTACGTCGCGAAAATGACGATGTCGTTTTGCGCATCGAGCTGAACGTTCATCTGTTCTGAAAGACTCGGCAGCGGGAGCACAAGCTTCGCAACGCTGAAGGTGACGCCATGGTCTTGCGACTGACTGAACATAATTCCGGCTGACGTGATCCAAGCGATGTCGACGACCCCATTGGAATCGACTACGGTCGAAGGCGCACTGCCAACTCCAAGATTCTCAGGCCCGGTCGCGGTCGGCGCGTCCACAGTCACTACGAATGAGCCAGAGATATTCGGGGGAGGCGCGCTGGTCGCGGTGACCGTGACTGTCTGATTTGCCGCCACCATGGGCGCCGTCAACAGACCTGTTTGAGAGATGGACGCTCCCGTAGACGCGGACCAGGTCACGCCTTGCGGCGCACCCACCGGGGCAACGATTGCGGAGCACTGGCTGGTACCCCCGGACCGAACCGGCGTCGAGCAGGTCACCGTCACAGAGGCCGCAACAGGCGGGGGCGGCGCGTCCACGGTAACCATAAATGACCCGGAGATTGTGGGGGCCGTCGCACTGGTCGCTGTCACCGTTAGGGTCTGATTCGCAGTCACGCTGGGCGCCGTCAGAAGACCGGTTTGCGAGATCGAGGCTCCCGCAGACGCTGACCAGGTCACGCTTTGCGACGCGCCGACTGGTGCCACGCTGGCGGAGCACTGACTGGTGCCGCCGGATGGAACTGGCGTTGCGCAGGTCACAGTCACAGTCGTCACGACTGGAGGGAGCGGTGGCGTGACCATGACCGTGACCGGCCCCGGTACCGCGCCTTCCACGCTGGTGGCCGTCACAGTGACGGACATAGGAGCGATTACCGTCGGAGCCGTGAACACACCCGCACTTGAGATCGTTCCGCTGGATGCAGACCAGGTTACGGCGGTGTTAAAGCTACCGGTTCCGTTGACCACGACCATGCAAGTCTCGGACGCGCCGGACGCAAGCGGAGACGCACAACTTGGTACGACAGAAACCACCTTGGACACTGGAACTGGATCTGACGGGAGTGCCGCAGAGCTTGCACCTCCGCCGCATCCAAACGTAAGCGTCGCGAGCAGCAACGTTAGTACCGCAGTGTTGCGCGCATGCGATTCGATGGAGCGAAGCACTCTTTGTCTGCCCGACATTCCGTCCCCTGGACGTCTGTATTGATTCATAGAGGTTTCATAGATCGGGCTGGGATTTCCGCTGGAAAATTGGCAATCGCGAATCGACAAACGAATTCACTCGGGACCGGGTGGTTCGGATGTCCTTGGACGCTAGTATGATGCTCTGGAAATTTGTACTTGGCAACTCACGGCGACAAAATCGATGGATGATTGACGCCGCCGGAAACCTCAAAGGTTAAATCGTTCGTTCAAGCGGTCATTCCAGAGCGGTTCGGTGCGCGCAGAACTCATACCACCTATGCTTTAAGGAAGGATTTCGACGTCGAGGACGTGGAACACGGTGGCGCCCGTGTTGCTGATGCGGTGGACATACGGTGTCTTGGTTCCGGCGACGAACCCTGCCGAGCCTTCCTTGGCGGGGGTCGCGACCCAATCTTCACCTGGGAATTGACGCTTGATGGCGGCATCATTGAGTTGGACGGCGACATTATCAAGCGAGTGCTTGTGGAAGAGGGTGGTGTCGCCCGGATCGACGACTACATCGAGGACGCGGACGTATTGATTTTCAAAGATGACGTGGTGGTGGGGCTCCTGCTCCACAGCGACGGGATCCGTTCCGGTGCCCGCAGCGTTAGATGCGACCGTGGGCGGTTTCACTGGCACTCCCGTGCCGTTCGCGCGTTTCAATTCGATCTCGATGTTTTCCATGGGCTTGTCGGAGAGGTTTTCGACTTGATGGGTTACGGGTTCGCTCCAGAAAATCTGGTGAGCACCGCGCGTGGAAGTTGTCGAGGTGCCGTCTGACAAATAAACGCGAAGATCGTTCTCCGTGATGGTAATCCCGGCGCGACTGGGGTGCTGATGCATAGGCGTTTTTTGATGTGCACCCACGGTAGCGCGAAGCACCCGAATCTGGTCGTTCTCAAATTCGACTTTGGCAACGCTTGGGCTAATTGCGGACTGCGCGATGGAAGCGACGGCCGTGATCGAGAGCGACAAAAGCAAGAGCGCGGCAAATTTTGCGATTTCCACTGGGCTCCTTCATCGAATTAGCTAGAGGTCAATGCCTTGTATTGCGCCGCGGTTAGAGGAACCACCGACAGACGGCCTTGCCGCACTAGCGGCGAATCGGCGAATAGCTTGTTCGCCTTGATCTCAGCCAGCGTCACTGGCTTTACCAGAGGCTTCCCTACTTTAATCTTCACGACCGGGCTCTTGGGATTCGACACGTCCACCGAAACGACGGTCGCCGTCCCTACGGCGCTCTTATCGTCTCCCGTGTGGTAGATGATCAGCCCGTTACCCGGCTGCATCTCGCGCAAGTTTCTGAGCGCGGTGGGATTGGACACCCCGTCCCACTCGGTGACTTTGTCTCGCTGGAGATCAGCGAAGGAATAGACGGTAGGTTCAGTCTTGAGCAGATAGTCGGATGCCACGGAAACCTCTCATGAAGGAATCGCTGCTGAATTCACGGACATTCTACACGACTTCGGCGGACGGTTCGTGTCCACGGCGGGCTGACGAAGTGCTTATGGCGCTTTTGCAGCCACTACGCCAATGTTGGCAATGTTGTCGCCCTTCTTGAGCGAAGGAACGGCGTTGATGTGCAGGATCACGCCGGAAACCGGCGCGCGCGCCTCAAAAATAGTCTTGCCGAAGTAGTCGGTGACGTAGCCGATCTTCATTCCCGCGCTCACATACGTGCCACGCTTGACCAGCGGATAGAAAATTCCTTCTAGGTCGCTTTCGATGTCGACGATCTGATCGAGCCACACGGGGTTCTCGATCACGTGTGCGTTGCCCGGCAACATCTTCAGCGCGCGCATAGTGCTCAGCGTGCCGTTCACCAGCAGCACGATGTCGTCAGTCTCGGTTGTCCCCGCGTGGCCCGCTTCGACGACGATCGACGGCTTCCCATGTACCGACGCGGTGTTGTCCAGATAGCGCGTGGCGGCGGGATCCGTAGGCCGCTCGTGCCAGATGATGATGTGGTCGAGCCCGAACGCCAGCACCATTTCCTTGGATATGCGGTCCTGGTCGGCTTTGCCGGTCGGTCCCCAGTAGGCATAGGGACGCAGGCTCTCGTCCAGGTCGCCGCCGTGGTAGTCGATCAGGTAGTCGCAGCGGTCGACGACTTCTTTGGTGATCAGGTAGGAGACGCGATCGGTTTGCGTTCCGTCAGGCTTGCCCGGGTAATAGCGGTTCATGCTCTTCTTGTCGATCGGGTTGACGTGCGGCACCTTTTGCAGGAACGAGGGAATGTTAACCAGCGGAAGTAACACCACCGTGCCGGAAAGTTCAGCGGGGGCGAGCGCGGGAATCAGCTTTTCGAGCGCAATGATAGATGCGTATTCGGTGCCGTGGGCACCCGAAACCAGCGCCAACACAGGCCCGGGCTTCGCGCCGTTCACGACAACTACCGGGATGTCGGTGGCCGCATCAACTCCGGCCGGAACCTGGAGAAAGCCGGTGGCTGTCTGGCCAGACGCCGCGGTCGCGGTGCCTACGGTGAACGATGCGCGCTGCCCGGATGCGGTGGCCGCGAAGCAGCCAACGCCAACGATCAAGAGGAAAGCCAAACGTAGAAGCATAAGTCCTCCTCGGAACGCGGGAGGATAGCGCGAGTGGGGCCATCGAGCAATGACTGTTACCGGGCGGAAACGTGACGGCCGGTAGGCAGTGATAACATCGGGGTGTTCGTTCAAAGCCGGCCCGTTATTCGGCCTGGGGAGTAGCCGATGGCAATTGATCGTAGAACCTTCTTAAAGACAGCGGCGGTCGCGGGCGCTGCGGCGTCCTTTGCCCCGACCTCGCTCAGCTGGGCTGCGGATGCCGCGCCAGGATCGTTTGACTTTGTCTTTTTCACCGACACACACATCCAACCGGAACTCGACGCCGCACACGGCTGTGATATGTGCTTTCGCAAGATCGCTGGCCTCCAGCCCGAGTTCGCGATCATGGGTGGCGATCACGTTTTCGATGCGCTGAGTGTGGATCGCACGCGCGCCAATGCGGTTTTCGATCTGTACAAGAAAGCCGAGCAAACGCTGCAGATGCCGCTGCACCACACGATCGGAAATCACGATGTTTTCGGCGTCAACACCAAAAGCGGTGTGTCACCGAGTGATCCGAGCTACGGCAAGAAAATGTACGAAGACCGTGTGGGCCGGACCTACTATTCGTTCGATCACAAGGGCTGGCACTTCATCGTCCTCGATTCTATCCAGCCGACCGAAGATCGTATGTGGCAAGCGCGGATCGATGACCGTCAATTGAGCTGGCTGAAGGACGAACTGAACCGCGTGGCTGCAACAACGCCAATCATCGTCACCGTCCACGTGCCGCTGGTCAGCGCCTTCGCGACGTACGCGGAGAAAGTCGCTACGGGGCAGAAGTACAACACGCTCACGGTCGATAACGCGCCCGATGTGCTGGCGACGTTTGAGGGGCACAACGTGGTCGCGGTGCTACAGGGACATCTGCACGTCAATGAGCTGGTTGTGCTGAAGAATACGCAATACATCCTTAGCGGCGCGGTGTGCGGCAATTGGTGGCGGGGGGTGCGTATGAGCTACCCGGAAGGCTTCACGGTGGTGAGCGCGAGGGATGGGAGGATTACTACGCGGTACGAGACCTACGGGTTTAAAGCTGTGGCTTCGCCAGAAAAGACATGACTATCTGAGGTGACGTTCGCCCGCCGGGAAAGTACACGCACTCCGCTCCCCCTAATACTCCGCTAGCAACTCTATTCGCCATTTTTCGAACCTAGCTCCGGCGGTGTGGCTGGCGCAGAGTCACCTTTCACATAGTGTCCGAACCAGGCCAACTGCCTCTCGAGCCGGTCCTTAATATGGGAGGGAGTCTTGAACTCGTGGTATTCGCCGGGATAGACGACCAGCTCCGTTTCCCGGCCTAGGCTCTTCATCGCCTGGTACATCTGTTCGCTTCCGATAATGGGCACGTTCCAGTCGATGTCGCCGCCCATGAACAGCGTAGGTGTGGTGATCTTCGTCACGCGGTAAAAGGGGGCCAGCTTGTCCCACAGAGCTTTATTCTCCCAGGGACGACCGAGTTCGATCTCGTCGTCTTTCTGGTATTGGTCGTGGCCATATAGGGTCATGTGTAGCGCTTCGCCAGCATCGGAGATGGCACCCTTAAAACGAGTGGTCTGCGTGATGATGAAGTCCGTGGACATGGCGCCATAGGAGTGGCCGCTAACGCCGAGCTTGTGGGGATCGGCAAAGCCCTGCTCGATAGCGTAATCGACCATGGCCATGTCGTCCTGGTAGTCCTTGTTACCCCAGTCTGCGTAGATGGCTTGGCAATATTTCTGGCCGTAGCCCGAGGAACCCCGCGGGTTCGGGAGCAGGACGGCGTAACCGTGCGCGGCAAAAATTTGAATGTCGGGCTGGAATTCGGCGTAGTAAGCCCACACGGGACCGCCATGCGGACGAAGCCAGGTAGGGACCTTTTTGCCAGGAATGTAGTCGGGCGGCTTGTAAAGGTAGCCGGAGACTGTGGTGCCGTCTTTGCTTTTGAAGTGAACGTATTCTCCGGGAGATAGCTTCAGCTGCGCCATTAGCGCGTCGTTGGCGTGGGTAATGCGAGTCAACGGGCCGCCTGCCGCGGGCAACGCGTAGATTTCGCTGGGACGGTCGATCTTGTCGATCTGGGCGGCGATCTCGCCAGATTTCGCGAGTGAGTAGCTATAGACCATCAGGCGGCCGCCGATGGGCCGGGTGATTTCGCCGCCGGTGATGGCGATTCGGCAAACGTTCTGAGTGCCATCGTCATCGGCGATGAAGAAGATGCTTTTGCTGTCGGCGGCAAAACGAAGGTCGCTGACGCTGCGGTCGAAGGCGCGTGTAAGGACTTTGGCCTCGCCGCCACTCGCCGGTGAGATGCCGAGGTGCTTTGTGGCGTAGTCAAACTGCTTGGGTTCGGTCTGCGTGACGTAGGCGATCCACTTGCCGTCCGGCGACCACGCCGGCGAGAGATCTTGGCCGGGATTGGTTGTAATTTGCATGAGGTGCGCGCCCTTATCCGTGTTGTCCGCGAAGACCGTCCAGATGTCGGTGTTGTAGTTGCGGTCGGGGTCAGACGAACGATTGCTGGTGAATGCGAGCTGCCTGCCGTCGGGAGACCAGACGGGCTCTGAATCGTCGAAGTCGCCGCTAGTCACCTGCGTGAGGCTCTTTGCGGCTAGGTCGAAGATGTACAGGTGCGTGCGGCGGCGGTCGAGGTAACCTATCTCGTCGACTTTGAACTGCAGACGATCGATCACCCAAGGCTTTTGAGCCTTGGCCTTTTTTTCCTTGACGCTATTGGCGCCCGTATCGTCGCCGCCCTCTTTGTCTTCGACTTTGTTTCTCGCGGCTGCCAGCTCCTCGGTGGTGGCGTCCTGAAGGATCAGGCAGAGACGCTTGCTATCGGGCGACCACACGAGGCTATCTACGTCCTGAGGCGTGTCAGTAAGGCGCTCAGCCTCGCCGCCGAGGCGGTTAATCAGCCAGACTTGCGTTTTGCCCTCGTGGCGAGCGGACAGGAAGGCGAGGTATCTGCCGTCCGGGCTCCATTCGGGATGACTGGAGGAAGCACCTTCCGCGGTCAGCGGGATGGCGTCACCCCCTGCGAAGGGAACCATCCAGATGCGTTGCTCGGATTTGTCTTCTTTCAGAGACGTGGAATTCACCGTGTAGGCCACCCACTGTGCATCGGGACTCAGCTTGGGGCCTGCGACCTCGCGTATCTGGAAGCGATCGTCGATCGTGATTGGTCGCAAGGACCCGGGCGGCTGCTGGGCAAAGGTAATGAATGGCAGAGCACAGGTTGCGGCAATCAATAGAAGGCGAAGGGCAAATCTCATTCCAGACGGCTCCATAGAAGGTGGATTAGGCCACAAACAAACGGCGGAGTTTAGCATGAATGATGACTCGCAACCGACGACACGGCTCGTAGAGCGTCCGAGGGAGCAGAAATAGGGAGTGCCACAACCCAAGCGACGACGAAACGAATACTAGAAAGCAGAAGCACGAAGCGGTGAGAGTAATGCGGTTTAGGGAACACGACGCAATGAGCGCTACAGTACCGGCGAAAAATATTGCGTGAAGCGCATTTTTTTCTTGCATGGCGTGTTGAACACTGTATTCTGCGATTGCGAACTGGCTCCCTGTAGGCGTCGGGCTTTTGCCCGGCGAACCTTTCCACCGTAGAGGAGCAAGAGTCGCTTTAGGAGGACGGTTAGTAAAAATTGAGCACGTTACCTTTTCCCTCCCAACTCCCTTCCCAAGCACTTACAAAAGCCAGAAAAAACGTCGCCAAGCTGACCCTGTGGCCGCTGGTGGCCGCGACTTTCTTCATGGTGTCTGGCGGCACGTACGGGACGGAGCAGATCATATCGGGCGCAGGCTACGGGCACGGGATTCTGATTTTGCTGTTCTTGCCGGTGCTGTGGTGCTTGCCGACCGCCTACATGATCGGCGAACTGTCGAGCTCCCTGCCTTGCGAGGGCGGGTATTACGCGTGGGTGCGTCGGGGCTTGGGCAATTTCTGGGGATTTCAGGAAGCGTGGTTGTCGCTGGCCGCCAGCATTTTTGATATGGCCATCTATCCCACACTTTTCGTGTTTTACCTGAAGCAGTGCTCGCCGTGGTTCGCTGCGCCGAGCCATGGGATTCTGGCGGGCCTTTTCGTGGTGGTGAGCTGCGCGGCTCTGAATCTAGCGGGGATTCGCGTCGTGGGGATCACGTCCCTATGGCTGTTCTTTTGCCTTTCGGCACCGTTCGCGGCGATCGTGGTGCTTGCGCCGTTCAAGGCGGGGGCGTTGGCGGACGCGCACACCGCGCCTGGCGCAGCAGGACTAGGATTGCTGGGCGGGGTTCTGGTGGCCATGTGGAACTACATGGGGTGGGACAATGCGTCCACGATTGCGCAGGAAGTCGAGCGCCCGCAGCGAACCTATCCCAAGGCGATGATTGCGGCAGTGGTGCTGGTTTCGCTCACCTACGTGCTGCCGTTCCTGGCGGTTTATTTCACGGGCATTCCCGCTTCGACGTTTGCGGACGACGGTTCCTGGGCAACGGTCGCCAGCCTGATCGGCGGCAAGATCTTGGGATTTGAATGGCTGCGCTTCCTGATCGTGCTGGGTGGCATGATGAGCGCCTTCGGCATGTTCAACGCTCTGGTGATGAGCTATTCGCGGCTGCCGCTGGCGATGGCCCGCGATGGGATGCTGCCGAAAGTCTTCGCCAAGACCAGCGCGAAGAGCAATGCGCCGTGGGTAGCGATCCTAGTGTGCGCCACCTGCTGGGCATTGTGCCTCGGGCTGGGGTTCAGGCGACTGGTGACGCTGGACATCATGTTGTACGGGGCTAGCTTGATGCTGGAGTTCGTCACGCTGGTGGCGTTGCGGATTCGCGAGCCGAATCTGAAGCGCGAGTTTAAAGTTCCCGGCGGTCTTACGGGTGCAATCATGGTTGGCGTGTTCCCGTTCGCGTTGCTGTGCCTGGCGTTGGTCGAGAGCGAGCGAGAGACGATCCTCGGGATGAATGGTCTGGTTTTTGGTGTAATGATCATGGCCGCAGGCTTCTTGGGGTATTTGGCCACGAAGAAACTCCGCGGCTCAGAAATCAAGCCGGTGGTAGTAGAGAGCGTGGCCGGGGATTAACGGCGTTTTTTTCGGTTGAGGGTTTGCCGCCAGGCTCCGCAGAGCTTGGCGGTTTTTTTTCTAGTCAGCAAGCAAGGTCGGCCCACTGATTTGCTTCCGACGGCACATGGGGTGCCGCACCTCTACCACCGCCTCGGGCCCATTTCGTTTATTGCTGTAGCTCTGGGCTTTCCCTGCCCAGCCCTTGAGTCTTGCCCCAGTCTGGAGTTGCGCTCCGCGCCGCCCGACCGACCCGTGCGACATTATGGGCGAGGGCGGGTTATATAGATGAAGAGGTCGAGGGGGACTTCGGTCCCAAGGAGGCAGTTGTGATGAATACGAAGATAGTTCGAAATGGCGTGCTGTTCGCCGCTGGCGTGCTCATGGCGTATGGATCGCCAATGCTTGCGCGGGCGGCAGGCAGCGCGCAGGAAGCGGGTCAGGCTCAAGCGGCGCCGGCGCAACAAAACGGCCCGTCAAGGCCGGACCTGAACTTGACCGATGATCAGAAAGGCCAGATGAAGAAAATTCATCAGGATGCCAAAGCTCAGATCGAGGCGGTGAACAACGACTCGTCGCTGAGCGCCGATCAGAAGCAGGCGAAGATCCAGGCAATCCGCCGCGGCACGCACAAGCAAGTGGAAGCGATGCTGACGCCAGAGCAGAGGCAGAAGATGCGAGCCTGGCACCAGGAGCATCGGGGAGAAAAGCCGCAGGACGAACCGCCTCCGTCGAATTAAGCAGGCGGCGGCTCTGGAATAGAAGTGCGAAGTGGCTAGTTGATTTCGACGTTTTTCAACACGGGACGGCGTGGGGGCCGTCCCTTTTTCGCGGCGTGCGAGTGATTCGGATTGAACGGATTACCGAGCGGTTTTGATATGCTGCTCGACGTGGGAAATCAGGCCTCGGAATCGCTTTCAAAGAACAACGGAATCAGGGCTTTTGTGCGGCTGGCTCTGCTCGGCTTTACGCTCTTATGCGTCATGCCGGCGCTCTTGGCGCGCGACCACTTTCTCTTTTTGAACGTGTTATGGGCGCAACAGAGCGCAACAGCTGCGCCTCCATCATCCAATCAAACTCCAACGACGCAGTCCTCGCCAGTGACATCGCCTCCCCCACAAGCACCTGCCGCCGCCGCGCAAGGTGGCCTATTGGCGCAACGCCAAGTTCCCAGCATCGTCGTGCTTGACCCCGCTCACGGCGGCACTGACTTGGGTGCGCGAGGCGCCGGCGGCATCCGCGAGAGCGAGATCGTTTTGCAATTTGCAGCGCAGGTGCGCACCGCTCTCGAGTCCCAGGGATTTCAAGTCATGCTGACACGGCAGGGGAACGAGAATCCGTCGTTCGACGACCGCTCGGCCATCGCCAATTCCCAACGCGGGGCCGTTTTTGTGTCGTTGCACGTTGGATCGACCGGACTGCCCGGGACCGTGCGCGTATACGTGATGAGTGATTTGTTGGCCTCCAACGATTCGACGGGGTTGATTCCGTGGGACCGCGCGCAGGCGCCATTTGTTCCCCTGAGTCGCCGTTTAGGCGACATCGTACAAGGATTTCTTTCGCAGCGGTTCAAAGGTTCGCCCAGCACGGCGCAAGCGGCGGCAGTGCGCCAGTTGCGGACCACCGCTGCGCCCGCGATCGCCGTGGAAGTGTCCAGCGTATCGATGGAGGATCGCAACGCGCTGGACCGCATGGTGCCCGGCGTGGCGGATGCGATTGCCCGGGGGGCGTCGGCATTCCGTCCGCTGTACGTGGTTGCGGCGGTGAATCCGGGGGATCGCCCGTGAACCCGAAGTTGCGACTCTGGCTGATTGGCTCGCTCGCAATCGCGGTCGTCATCGCGGGAGTCTATTTTGCGACATTAAAGAAGCACCTGCGACAGGCCACACCCGTTGCGCCGCAGAGCGAGGAGCAAGCGCGGCGGGAACTGACACAGACAGCCCCGGCAAATTCTGCCGGGCCTTTGACGAAAACACGCCTGTTCTGGTCGTCCGGTGCAGGCGATGGCTCGCTGATGCCGGTTGCCGTGGAGCTGCCACTCCCGAAAGATCCAACGCTGCGCGCAAAACAAGTATTGAACACGTTGCTGGCGGGGCCGGTAGACGTGGGACTGAGAACTTTGCCGCCCGATGCGGTGCTGTTGGCGTTTTATATGCTGCAAGACGGCACGGCCATTGCGGATTTTTCCGAAGCGCTAGCCACGGCGACTCCGTCAGGGATTGAGAGCGAGCAGATGGCCGTGGACTCGATCACCAGGACGCTGGAAGCGAATGTGCCGCAAGTGCGTTGGCTGAAGATTTTGATTCACGGGCAGGAAGTCGATACGCTGGCGGGGCATTTGGATCTGACGCGAACGTTCTTGGTGAACGCCAAGGCCGCGCCGATGACAGCAGCCTCCGCAACAGCCGAGCAACCTGCAAAGCCAACCGCAGCGGCGCCGGGTGGGAAGGCGGCCACGGGTGCGGCCGCACCGCAAAAGCCTGCAGCGACCGGGCAAAGGTTGACACCTGCGAATCCACCCGGCAAACTGGCGCAACCCGTGAAAAAACCATGAGTATTGCGAGCGGACGCGGCGGAGCAGTCGGAGGCACAGTGCGAAGCGACGGTCGCAACACCGACCAGATGCGGCCTTTGAAGATGACGCCGGATTTCATTTCGACGGCGGAAGGTAGCGTGCTGATCGAATTGGGAAATACGCGCGTCATTTGCACCGCGTCGGTGGATGACGGAGTGCCCGGATTTTTGAAAGGCACCGGCAAGGGCTGGGTGACCAGCGAATACGGAATGCTCCCGCGCGCGACTGAAGAGCGCACGCCGCGGGAAGCGACTCGTGGAAAGCAATCGGGACGCACGCAGGAAATCCAGCGGCTCATCGGAAGATCGCTTCGCGCGGTGACCGATCAGGAAGCCCTGGGAGAGAAAACGGTTTGGATCGATTGCGATGTCATTCAGGCGGATGGCGGAACGCGGACGGCGTCCATCACGGGAGCCTTTGTGGCGCTGGCGCTAGCGTTCGAACGCATGGTGGCGGCGGGAATTTGGAGGAGTTCGCCGCTGATCGATACCGTTGCGGCCACAAGCGTCGGAATTGTAGATGACCGCGCGCTGCTCGACCTCGCCTATGAAGAAGATTCGCGCGCGGAAGTAGACATGAACGTAGTGATGACGGGTAGCGGCCATTTCGTGGAAATTCAAGCAACAGCGGAAGGCCGGCCGTTCAACGGAAGTGAGATGCAAGATCTGCTCGCGCTTGCCGCAGCGGGGATTCGGCGCTTGACGGACGAGCAGCTCAGCCTCTTACCTGTAAAATTCAGTGCACGCGCCCGTTAACTGGTATCTGGCGTCGTCCAATCCAGGAAAACTTGCCGAGTTTCGCGTGCTCGCGCTTGGGGCAACGCACTCCCGTCCGGAGATCGAGCTAGAATTGGCCCCGTGGTTTGATTCCCTGCCACGCTTTGACGAAGATGCCCCAACCTTTGCCGAAAACGCCCTGGGTAAGGCCCTATATCATTCGGCCGGCCATGATGGCTTTTTATTTGCCGACGACTCAGGCCTCGTCGTCCCAGCTCTGGGTGGAGCGCCGGGGGTCCTGTCGGCAAGGTATGCGGGCGCCACGGCAACCAGTGCGGAGCGCAATGCAAAATTGCTCGCGGAGTTACAGGGCAAGACCGGCTCGGAACGATCGGCATATTTCGTTTGTGCGATCGCGCTAGTCGAGCGCGGCAGAGCCATAGCCATTGTCACCGACCGAGCCGATGGGCTGATTTTAAACACGCCGCGAGGTGAAGCCGGCTTCGGCTACGATCCCGTGTTCTACATCCCGGAGCTGACCAAGACGTTTGCGGAACTCTCAAGCGAAGAGAAGAATGATCGCAGTCATCGCGGCAAAGCCTTCCGCCGTCTAGTCCGCCTGGTCCGGAACGACCCAGCTACGGCCAGCCGATAGCAAAAAACTCGACCACGGAGTGCCCTATCTTACGCGGTCCTCAAATCAAGATATCGCGTAACCCCATGGTCTCCGCATCCGAAGGCTCCCCTCCCACCTGTGATATTCTTCGGGCCCATGACAGTGAGAAAACCAAAAGTAAGAAGGCGGACGGCGTCGAAGCCCTCGAAAGCATTGATCGGGACCACCAAGAAGACACCGGCGAAGGCTGCCAAAGTCGCGAAGACGGTCGGCGCGGGAACCGATCCAAAGCGTGTCGCCGCGATCCTGGCGAAACTCGACGAAACCTATCCGGAGGCCACCTGCGAACTGAAGCACGAGAATCCATTTCAGCTGCTGGTTTCCACGATCCTCTCGGCACAATGTACCGACGTGCGCGTCAATCAGGTCACGCAAACTCTCTACAAGAAATATCCAAGCCCCGAAGCGTTCGCCTACGCAAACCCGAGTGACCTGGAACAGGAAATCCGGCCGACAGGTTTTTTCCGGAATAAAACGAAGTCGATTATGGGGGCCAGCAAAGGAATCATCGAAAACTTCGGTGGGCGAGTGCCCAAGACGATGGAGGAAATCCTGACACTTCCTGGCGTCGCGCGGAAAACAGGCAACGTGGTGTTAGGAACGGCATACGGAATCGCGAGCGGTGTGGTTGTTGACACGCATGTGATTCGCTTGTCGCGAAGACTGGATCTTACCAAGCACGAAGAGCCGAAGAAGATCGAACAAGACTTGATGCGCGTAATACCGAAAGAGAGTTGGATCAAGTTCTCTCATCAATTGATCTGGCACGGCCGCCGCGTCTGCATTGCCCGCAAGCCCCGATGCATCGACTGCAATCTGAAATCGATCTGCTATTCAAAGGACAAGACTGTTTAGCTCTTGCCGTGAGCGCGGAGAGACTGCCAGGACACTGCTTCATGCCCGACCTAGGTGCTTGGCGTCAACGCGGCCTCAGGCGCTGAGGGCGGTCTCTTTACCCTTGTTGTCGCAGGCCCTGGCTATGCCGCTGATACTCGAATGGCTGTGCCAAGTGATGTTTACTTTCCGAAACCGGAAAGATATCCTCTGGCATGCAAAAATCAAAGAAATGGGCACTGGTCGTCGGCGCATTGAGTTATTTCACCTGCGTTGTGTCTACAGCAGCGCAAGTTGCCTTCACCGCGAATCCCTCACCGAGCGTACCGACCCCCGAATCCGTCCTCGGCCACAAGCCGGGTGATGATTTTTATCTCGCGAACTATGACGAATCGCGAGAGTACTTCCACAAGCTGGCGGCTAGCTCGAACCGAGTCAAACTGATCACCGTTGGAAAGACGACGCGAGGCCTTGACTGGGAAATCGCGATCATCTCGTCTCCGGAAAACCTGGCGAGTCTCGACAAGTATAAGGACATCTCGCGCAAGCTGGCCGACGGACGCGGCCTATCCGCGGGCGACGCACGTGAACTCGCGCACCAGGGCAAAGCGATCGTGCACATCGATGGAGGGTTGCACTCGAGCGAAGTTGCGGGCGCGCAGCAGTCGATCAATCTGGCCTACAAATTGGTTTCCTCGCAAAACGACCCGGAAGTCGACGCGATTCTCAACAACGTGATTCTGATGCTGTGGCCGACGCTGAATCCTGACGGGCAGAACGAAGTGGTGGGCTGGTATCGCAAGAACCTGGGCACGACGTTTGAAGTGAGCCCGCTACCCGACCTGTACCAGGAATATGTGGGCCACGACAACAATCGCGACGGCTACATGAACAATATGCTCGAGTCGCAGGATGTCACACGCACCGAGATCGAGTGGAACCCGGTGATTTTCTACTGCCACCATCAGACCGCCCCGTTTCCAACGCGCATTTTCATTCCGCCATTCGTTGAGCCGATTTCGTCGAACATCCACCCACTGATGGCCCGCTGGCTTAACGCCCTGGGCACTGATATCGCAGTCTACCTGGACGAGCACGGCATGCCGGGCGCGGTGAATCGCGTTGGCTTCGACAATTGGTATCCCGGCTTCCTGGATTTCACGCATATCTTCCGGAACAGCATTTCGTTTTTCACGGAGACCGCGCTGTTTCGCTACGCGACGCCGCGTTTTTATCCTGTGGACGAATTCCCGAAAGACCAGCGCGGGTTGCGTTCGGAAGTTTTCTACAGCAGTCCGTGGAAAGGCGGGTGGTGGAGACTGCGCGACGCCGTGAACTATATGGAAGGCGCGTCGATGGCGGTGCTGGACACGGCGGCGAAGTATCACGAGGAGCTGATGTACAACCGCTATCAAGCCGCGGTGGACAATGTCAGCCGGTTCACGAGGGAGCCGCCATTTGCATATGTCGTGCCGCTGGAGCAGCGTGATCTTCCCGAGGCCGCGACCCTAGTGCAGAAATTAATGATCAACGGAATCGAGGTGCAGCAAGCCGCAAAGCCTTTTCACGCGAACGGCCGCGAATACGCTCCTGGCACGTGGGTTATTCTGATGGATCAGCCGTTTTCGCCACTGGTCAAGGAGCTTTTCGAGCCGCAGCACTATCCAGAATTGCGTGAGTCGCCGAGCGGTCCGCCAAAGTTGCCGTACGACGTGACGGGCTGGACGCTGCCCATGCAGATGGGGGTGCAGATCGCACCGGTGCTTGAGCCAGTGCCGCAGGCGGAACGCGGGACGTTGCGGCGCATGGATCAGTACGCGCCTCCCGCCGGGAACATCGACGGAAACGGCAGCGTGTTTACATTGAGTCATAAGACCAATGCAAGCTTCAAATTGCTGAACTCCATTCTTGACGGCGGAGGTCGTGTCAGCTTTTCTACCAGCGACGCCGAGACCGCGGAAGGTGCGGAGACGGGCGCCATCGTTGTGACTGGAGTCGATCGTGAAAAGATCAAAAGAGTCGCGGGCGATGATTCGCTGAAGCTGAAAGGGGTTTCGGCTACTCCGAAAGATCTCGTGAACGTAAAGAAAGCGCGTGTCGGCCTTTACCGCTCGTGGGTGGCCAATATTGACGAGGGTTGGACGCGCTGGATTCTGGAGAACTACGATTTTGGGCCAGTGACGCTGCGCAACGGCGATATTCAAGCCGGAAATCTTCGCGAGCATTTTGACGCGATCATTCTTCCCGACGCGATGCCGGAAACGATTCGCAACGGTTTTGGTCCCGGAAGTGTTCCCGGAGTGTATACGGGCGGAATCGGCGAACTGGGCACCTCGGCACTACGTGAATTCGTGCAAGCAGGCGGAACGTTGATCGCATTTAACAACGCGTCGCTGTTCGCGATCGACGATCTCGGCCTGCCGGTGAAAAATAGTCTGGCCGGATTGAAGGATGAGGAGTTTTTCTGCTCAGGCTCCTTGCTGCGTGTGGAAGTGCAGGACTCCGGCGCTTCCGCGGTATGGGGATTGCCGCACGATCCCATCGTAATGTTTGAACGCGGCCCTGCGTTTGAAACCAAAGATGGCTTTCGCGGCCGCATACTCGCCGCTTATCCCAAAGAGCAAAGCCCGTTGATGAGCGGCTACCTGCTGCATCCGGAGCGCATTCAGGGCAAAGCTGCCGCACTAGAGGTGCAATACGGCAAGGGCCGCATTTATTTGCTCGGCTTCCGCCCGCAGTGGCGCGGGCAGGCTCACGGCGCGTACAAATTTTTCTTTAACGCGATCTACGAGTCCCAAGGGCTGTCGAAACCCGCGCCCGCTAAAACGGAGGCTCCGGTCACTCACACGGATGCCGCCGCAAGCAAACCAGCTAGTGCGTCACCGTAAATCGAGGAGCGTGGGCGAGCCTTGCCCCTTTCCTTCTAGGGGCGGGGCTCGCTCCCTCCGCCTGCTGCGTCTTGACTGAATCTAAAAAATCGCGGATGGATCACGAAAGTCCGCTTCGATAAAAGCGGCGCAATCAGAAGGGTTCATTTCGTGGCAGGTTAATCGACCGCCGCTTCCTGTTGCCGGTTGTATTCGGCGAACGTCTTTCCTTGTTCGGCCAATCGCTCCAGCAACGCCGCAGGCTCCCACAGCTCACCGTGTTGCCGCCGAAACTCGCAGACGCGCTCGTACACTTCCTTGAGGCCGATAGTGTCCGCATACCACATCGGTCCGCCGCGATAAGCCGGGAATCCGTAGCCGTTTAGATAGATAATATCGAGATCGACGGCGCGCAACGTGATGCCCTCCTCGAGAATGCGCGCGCCCTCATTGACCATTGCGTAAATGCAGCGCTCAACGATCTCCTCAGGCGACCGAACGCGCTGAGCGATACCAGCCTCTGCTGCCCATTGGCGAACCAATCCGGCAACCTCGGCATCAGGAGTCGCGCGCCGGTTTTCATCGTACTTGTACCAGCCCGCGCCGGTTTTCTGGCCGAAGCGGCCAAGTTCGCACAGCCGGTCTTCCGCGATCGGACGTCGCGTACCCGCCTTGTACAGGTCTGGATGCTCCTTGCGGATACGCCAGCCGATGTCGAGGCCGGCGAGGTCAGCGGTCGCGAGCGGCCCCATCGCCATGCCAAAATCGTAGAGCACTTGATCGACAGACTCGACCCTCGCCCCTTCTTCCGCTAGAAATTGCGCTTCGCGGCGATATGGCTGAAACATACGATTGCCCGCGAATCCAAAACAATTTCCTACCAGCACTCCGACCTTGCCGAGTTTTTTGGAAAGTTGCATGCACGTCGCGATCACTTCCTTAGCCGTGGCTCGACCGCGAACGATCTCCAGCAACCTCATCACGTTTGCGGGACTGAAGAAATGCGTTCCTATCACAGTTTGCGGGCGCGAAGTCGCCGCCGCAATGTCGTCGATATTAAGAGTCGATGTGTTGCTGGCCAAAATCGCTCCCGGCTTACAAACGCGATCTAGTTCGGCAAAGACTTGCTTCTTCACCGCCATGGCCTCGAACGCTGCTTCGACGACCATATCGACGCCGGTAAAATCGCCGTAACTGAGCGTTGGCCGAATCAATTTCATGCGTTCTTCCACAGACCGCCGCGTGAAGCGTCCCCGCTTGACGGAGTTCGCATAATTCTTCTCGATGTTGGCCAAGCCTCGATCCAAAGCAGCCTGATCGGTTTCCTTGAGCAAAACCGGGATGCCGGCATTAGCGAACACCATCGCGATTCCGCCGCCCATGGTGCCCGCTCCAACGATGGCGACACTGTTAATCGGTATGATCGATGTCTCTTTTGGCACATCGGGAATCTTCGCGACTTCACGTTCCCCGAAAAACACATGGATCAGTGCTTTGGATTGATCCCCGAACAAACACTGTGTGAAAAGCTCGTTTTCCACGCGACAACCATCTTCGAAAGAAAGTTTGGTCGCGGCTTCCACTGCGTCGATGGCCGCCACCGGAGCGCTCTGCCCTCGCTGCTTTTTGCGGGCGTTCTCGCGTGCGGCGGAAAACAGAGCGGCGTTCTCGTCCGGTGTTCCGAGTTTGTCGTTGCGCTCGCGCGTCTTCCGAACCGGTTTGCCTGCAATTTTCTTGGCAAACGCGATCGCACCTTCCAGCAGGTCGCCGTCGATCAGGCGATCGACGATCCCGCATGCCTCGGCGTCTTCCGCACGAACGGGATTTCCTTCGGCACACATCGCAATAGCTTTCGGAATGCCTGCAAGTCGCGGCAAGCGCTGCGTTCCAGCAGCGCCAGGAATTATGCCGAGTTTGACTTCGGGCTGACCAACCTGCGCACTTGGAGCCGCGACGCGATAGTGTCCTGCCATGGCCAGCTCCAAGCCGCCGCCAAATGCGGTTCCGTGTATTGCCATGACCACGGGCTTCCGGGAGTCCTCGACCTGGAGCAATATCGGCTTGAATCCCTCGCCGCGAGCTGTTTTGCCGGACGTCATCTTGCCGAATTCCTTGATGTCCGCTCCCGCAACGAAAGTGCGGCCGGCGCCAATCATCACCGCGGCCTCCACGTTGTCGTCCCGGCCGATCTGTTCTATTGCGCTGGCGATGCCTTCCGGCACACTAGGGCTCAGCGCGTTTACCGGCGGGTTATCGATTGTGATGACCGCAATGTTGCCTTGCTTTGTCAGGCGAACCAGTTCGCTCATGTAGGGTCACCATGTAAAGCGTACTTTAGCGGGTCCGGCCGCTGCATCTTGAAGCTTATTTTTTCTCGCCAGTTACGTTGGGCAACAGCTCGTAGCTGACGAATGCCAGTTGCGCGCTGTCAGGCGACCAGGAAGGAACGTTGATGGTGCCTTGACCTCCAAATAGCCTGGCTAAGATCGTCACTTTCTTGTTGCTGAGCGACATGAGCCGCAACACCACGTTTTGATTTGGCGGGTGGCCTTTCACGTCCTTTTCAAAGGAGAGGAAGACCATCCACTTTCCATCGGGCGAAATATGCGGGAACCAATCGTTGGAATCCTCGGAGAGCAGTTGTTCCTGCTCGGTACCGTCGGGATGCATCCGCCAAATTTGCATCGTGCCGGTGCGCTCGGAATTGAAATAGATGTATTTGCCGTCAGGCGAGTATTCCGGGCCGTCATCGAGGCCGGGCGCGGTCGTCAGGCGCTTCTCCTCGCCTCCCGCGGCTAGGATCGAATAAATATCAAATTCTCCGTTGCGCTCGCCGACGAATGCGAGCGTTTGTCCGTCTGGTGACCACCCGTGCCAATACGACGGAGCGTTCTGCGTGATACGCCGGGGTGTGCCGCCGCCAGATGGAACAATGTAAACCAGCGATTTGTGACCTTCCTTGGACTGGTCGCTGATGGCCAGCAACGCGCCGTCGGGCGACAATCCGTGATCGTTGTTGCAGCGAATCGCAAAGCCCGTGTCGATAATCCGGATCGGGCCGCCCGCGACCGCCATGTGCACGATGCGGCCATCGCGGTTGAAGATCAGCGCATTGGCGTCCCGCGTCCAATTCGGCGCTTCAAATCTCTCCGGCGCGACGTAAAGCACGTGTCGATCGGTCGAATTGATGGCAATCGTTTCCAGCGTGCTGTAAAGCGTTGTTGGCGCGTCGGCTGCAACGGGTGGAGCTTCGCTCACGTCGACGTTAGAAAAGACCGCGGTTTCCACCACGTTCTTATCATGCGCGCAAACGCCAATTCCGACGTAGAACGGCTCTTTGATCGGAACGCGGACTGACGCACCTGCGGGATGCAGTTCCTCGCTTCCGCCGGAAAGATAAAGATAGAAAAAATCGCCGCGTTTTTCCAGCCGCATGCGCTGCGTCGAAAAAATGTTCGACTCGATGTCGTGCGTAACTGCGCCCTTCTCATCCCGAAATTGCAGCGCCGTCAGGCCATTGCCATGCAGCGCCGCGTCCACGTAAACCGAATCCGCGTCGAGGCTTTGCCGAATCATCAGGACACCTTTGCGGTGGGGCACTCCGCCAAGACCAATGAACGAGATATTTGCGGTCAGCGTTACGTCACCGGACATTTTCTTCCACGCGAACTGGAAGTCATCCTCAATCGACCACATATTGTTGCCGCTGCCAGTAATCGTGTAGGTCTTGGTCGAAGCGTCGTAATCGGTGGAGCCCGGATGCAAGACCGTGCCTACGTCCCCGTGGCCTTCGAACATCCCAACGGGGCCCCCGGAATTCTGGGCGCGCAATCCACGGGGCAAAGCAAATAAAATGAAGATAGCCGCAGCCGCCGTGACTCTCATGGTTCTCATTTTCAAGGGGTCACCTTTATCATCACAACGCCGTGCGAAGGCACGTTCGCTCCATAAGTGCTGGTAAGTCTTCCCAAATCCTTCTTTGCCCACAAATCGCGAACGTTCGCAGATAGATGCGCCGGGTAGCCCAGGTCCACCCACGAAACTGCGATTTGGGCATCCTCGGTCCCGCGATTGAACAAAATCACGGCGCGGCTGCCGTCGGCCAACTGTCTAGCCCACACTTCGGTGTCGCCATTTTTCTTCATACGCCGCCCCTGCATGCCGAGCGCATCCTGGTTCACGGCGATCAATTCTTTATTTGTCAGAATATCCTTGATTTCCGCAGGCATATTCTTCAGATCGTTGCCCGCAATCAGTGGCGCGGCCAGCAAACACCACAGACTGAAATGAGATCGATATTCCGTCGTGGTCATACCGCCGTTACCGACCTCCAGCATGTCCGGGTCGTTCCAGTGCCCGGGACCCGCATAGGTTTCCAAGCCATCTTGCATGTCCACAATCTTCACGAAGCTCAGTGCATCCTTCTTCGCGCAATTCCAGCAATCGCTGATGTCGCCCGTGGTGCGCCATAAGTTTCCGACATCTTTCGCCCACAGCCATGGCTTCGCCGTGCCCCATTCGCACATGCTGAACACAATCGGACGACCCGAAGCCTTCAGCGCGTCGCGCATGGTGCTGTAAGCCCATTCGGCATTGGCCTTGCCGGTGTGGCACCAGTCGTATTTGAGATAGTCGACGCCCCACGCCGCGTATTGCAGCGCGTCCTGATATTCGTGGCCGGCGCTGCCCGGGCGCCCGGCGCACGTTTTCACACCGGCGTCGGAATAAATGCCAAACTTCAGGCCCTTCGAGTGAACGTAATCCGCAAGCGCCTTGATCCCCGAAGGAAAGCGCTGTGCGTCCACCACGATGTTTCCGCTCGTGTCGCGGCTCACCTGCCAGCAATCGTCGATCACCACATATTCGTAGCCGGCTTCTTTCATTCCGCTGCTAACCATCGCGTCGGCCGCGCCCTTGATCAGATCTTCGCTGACGTTGCATCCGAACTTGTTCCAACTGTTCCAGCCCATTGGTGGCGTAAGTACCAGTCCATTGTCGGAAGCCTTCGCGGGCAGCGAATTCAGAATCACAAGGCAACACACAGCAAGACAGCACCAACAAGCCTGCTTCACGAACTTTCGCACAGCGATCACCTCATCCTCGGGATCAAGCCTTAACGCACTGGAGCGTCAACGCGCGCTCATTCTATTGAGCATCAACACCGAGTACCACTACTTTTCGGAATGGCATCGCTTCTCGGCAAGAAACGCCGGATCGCAGTAGCGATCTCATGGTTTCTTCCCCGAAGCCGGCCGGATGCGTTCGGCAGGAACAATTCCCTGCCCTTCCAGAACTGAATAAAATTCATCCGCCGCCAGATCGCCGAATGTTTCGACTTTCCCGGATGGCCAGCGAATTTCCAGGCTGACAATCTTCTTCGCCGTACCCAAGCCGAAATGCACGCGCAGGTCATTTTGCGAGAGATAGCTTCCGCCGCTGTGGATTTCGTCCGTTTGCGTCAGGCCGCCTGCCGCGAGTTTGATCCGCGCATTGAGTGCTAAACGATTGCTCTTCGTCCCGGCAAGTTCGAAGCTCACCCAATGCCGCCCAGGTATGCCGTGATTCTTTAAAATCATGGGCGCGCCATCAATGTCGGCGATCACCACGTCCATGTTCCCATCGTTGAAAAGATCGCCGACAGCAAGCCCGCGTGAAACTCGCTTTTCTTTCAGAGTAGGCCCCGCCTGATCGCTGGCATCGCAAAACGTGCCGTCGGTTTGGTTCAGGTGCAGCAGCTTGGGCTCGCGATATCTGGCGCCTGACGGAAGCGTATCCACCTGCGGATAGACGTGTCCGCCGACGGCTATCAAATCCAGCCAGCCATCATTATCGACGTCCACGAATGCGGTGCCCCATTTAACGTAGGGCAATGAAGGCAAAGCGGTGCCCGAGGCGTACGAGACGTCCGTGAAGTTCCAATTACCATCGTTGCGATAGAGAAGATCATTTTCATCCGAGAAATTCGTGACATACAACGAAGGCCGTCCGGTATGCAGATAGTCACCGACCGCGATGCCCATGGAGGCTTGCTCGGAACCGTCTTCACTGACGGCCGTGCCGGATTCCAGGCCGACGTCTTTGAATTTTCCACCGCCCTCATTCTTGTACAGAAATTTCGGCGTCGAGTCGTTCGCTATGTAAATGTCGGGTCGCCCCGTATTGTTGAAGTCCGCCCAGATGACCCCCAGTCCATAGTAGCCGTTCGGGTCGTTCACTCCCGCGCTCTTGGAAACGTCTGTAAAGGTTCCGTCGCCATTGTTATGAAACAGCGAATCACCTGCTCCCTTTAGTCCTCGCGGGCCGCACTGCACATCGATGCCCCGATATTTGCAGTTGGGAGAATTGCCAAATCCAGGGAGATCGTTCAGATGGAAATCGACATAGTTCGTTACCATGAGATCGACGAAGCCATCGCCGTCGTAGTCGCCGAACGCGGCGCCGGTCGACCAGCGCCCGTCGGCAACGCCAGCCTTGGCGGTAACATCCGTGAAAGTGCCATCTCCATTGTTGTGATAGAGAACATTTCCGCCGAGGCATGTCACATAAAGATCGGGCCAGCCGTCGTTGTCGTAATCCCCGACGGCACCGCCCATCGCGAAACAGGGCGTGCCGATCCCGGCCTTGTCGGTGACATCCGAAAATGTGCCATCGTGATTGTTGTGATACAGCGCGCCGCGGCTCTTCTGCCCCTTGATGGCCATGTCCACGCTCGGAGCATTCGTGAAATAAATGTCCAGCCAGCCGTCTCGATCATAGTCGAGCAAAATCACGCCACCGCTCATGGACTCCACGATGTATTTCTTCGCCGGATCGGAGGTGTGCTTGAACGTGATGCCGGTCTTGGCGGTGATATCTTCGAGTTGAGGGACCGGTCGGCCGGCGCACTTAGCAGACTTAGCTCCCGGCGGTGGAGGTGGCGGCGTCGGATGTCCTCCTTGGGCCGCGGCAATGTTCGCTGCGA
>Ga0210399_10000243_pt1 | contig 44314 bp, 32 predicted proteins | sample IncBWC14MmetaG_FD_150865 | JGI IMG/M metagenome (GOLD analysis project Ga0210399, IMG submission 150865) | Forest soil microbial communities from Barre Woods Harvard Forest LTER site, Petersham, Massachusetts, United States - Inc-BW-C-14-M | ecosystem: Environmental > Terrestrial > Soil >... | reverse complement strand
ATCGTCCGGCGATGGCGGGAGCGATGAATTTTCGCGTGCAGGTGCAGGTTCCGCCTGGGGAGCGCGACTTTATCGAACGCGTGAATTTGCAGGGTGACTTTGCGATTGGGTCGGCGGATTTTACGAAGGCGACGACGCAGGGCGCGGTCGATGATTTGAGCAAGGTGGCGTTGGGTGGGAAGCCGAGCGAGGCGGAGCCCGCGGCGAGCGTCGAGGAAACCATGGAGGGGCACGTCGAGATGAAAAATGCTGTGGCCACCTTCAGTGACCTCTATTTTTACGTGCCCGGAGCCAAAGTGCACCTGCACGGGACGTACGGGATTTTGACCGAGAAGATCGACCTGCACGGACATCTGCGCGTGGATCACAAGCTGTCCAAGGGCTCGTCGGGACTCAAGGGGGCATTCCTCCGAGTCGCTGAACAATTCTTCAGGACTTCCAAGAAAGTGAAGAACGCCGAGATCGTTCCCATCAAAATTGGTGGCACCTTCAGTCAGCCGTCGTATGGCCTGGACATCATCAAGTAATCGTTGCAGAGCCGATCATGACGCCGACGGCAGGAGGAATTGTCTCGGCGAAATGGACGTGCGTCCCACAGCGCGAGGACTATGAAGACTTTCTATAACGTTACGTTGTTCTGTTTCGCGCTGGGGATAGTGATTTTGTGTTTTTACGCGCCTTGGACACCTACACCCGCGGGTAGTCCTTACACTCATGTGGCTTTGGGATATGCGCCGGTTTGGTCGGCGAAGTTTGCGGGCATGCCCGGGGCTCGGGTGGATTGGGGTGGGTTTACGTTGATCGCGGGGGCGGTGGGATTTTTCTCGGTTGTGATCGGGGCGGCGTCGTATTTCTTTCGGGGGAAGCGCGGGCCCGAGAAGGATTTGGACGAGTGAGCGGATTTCGCCGAGGCGACGTCTGGTCGCGAAAGGAAGTTTCTCGTCAAGACGCGCTGGCCGGGCGGAGCAAGCCCCGCCCCTACAGATTCAAAAACCATCGCTAGAGTAAGGCGCTGGGGCGTGGTTGCCACTGCTTGGATTTTTCTTTGGCGGTGGCCGCGACATCCTTCATGTAGGCACCCGTTTGCGTCAGGACGTGGTGGAGGTCGTTGCCCAGGCTGATGAAGGAGAAGCCTTTGTCCAGAAATTCGCCTACGCGGGTGGTGCCGAAGAGAAAGAGGCCCAGGATGACTTTGTTTTTGCGGGCTTCGGCGACGAGTTTGTCGGTGGCGGCGGCCAGTTCGGGCGAGGTGTACATCTCGGGGAATTTGTATTTTTCGTAGAGGCCCATGGACATGCAGAGATCGTTTTGGCCCAAGAAGAGGATGTCGACGCCTGGGACGGCGGCGATTTCGGCCATGTTCTTGATACAGTCGGCGGTTTCGACTTGCAGCGCGACGATCAGATTGTCGTTGGCTGCGCCTGCGTAACCGAGCAGGCCGGCTTTGTTCATGCTGCGCTGCGGGAAATAGACCGAGCGCGTGCCTGCGGTTGGATATTTTGTGCAGCTTACGGCTTGGCGGGCTTCTTCGGCGGTGTTGATGTACGGGATGAGGACGCCGTCGGCGCCCATGTCGAGGGCTTGCTGAATGCCGGGGCGGTCGTCGTAGCCGCCTACGCGGACCATGGATTTGGCGGCACCGAGAGCGATGGAGGTCAGCATGGCGGAGAGGCGCTCGTAGTCCATAGGGCCGTGCTGCGTGTCCACCAGGAGCCAGTCGTAGCCGGAGTGCGCGAGTTGCTCGGCGACCGTTGGGCTGTGGGAGTTCAGGAACAGGCCGATCTTGGGGTGGCCATCGCGGAGCTGCTTTTTAAAATCGGCGCCAGTGGTGGCGGCTTCGGACATGGAAGTCTCCTTTGAGAGAATCGAAAGACAGGGAAGAGTGTACAGGAAGGAATAAAATTTTGAGAACGACATCAACTTAGGGGCGACACTCTGCGGATCCGGGCGGACAGCGGAAGAAAGAGATAAGGATAACGAGGAGGCGCAGAGGGCGCGCGGAGTTTCGCAGTGGGAGAGAAAAGCAAGAGACAGCAGGATTTCAACACAGAGGGCGCAGAGGCAAGAGGCACAGAGGACGCAGAGAAGACGGAGATGTCGTTCGAGAAGGGGGTTGACCGCGGTCTAAGAGAGATTGCGGCGGTCAATATGAAACCGGCCTGGCTGCGGGACTCGCACCCAGGCCGGTCGAATTAAATGGCAGTTACGGAACCCAGATCATGGATAGGGCAGGTAGCGCCACATGTCATTGAGGTAGCCGTTTCCGGTGGTGCTGGTGGAATCGTAGCCCGCACCGCCGAAGAGCCAGAGCTGGTTGTTGCCGTCGACCCAGTGGGTCGAGTTGCTGCGGCCGCCAGGGGTCCAGAGTTCGTATGTCTTATATGGGATCAACTCGTCGCCATAGACGCCGTTCTGGCCGCCGGTGTTCGAGCCCTTGATCCAAGCCCAGGTGCCTAGTTGGCCTGCGGTGGAGTTCGGAGTGTAGACCCACAAGTCGTTCAGGGCGCCGTTACCATTGGTCCCTGTCGAATCCAGGCCCCACCCGCCAAAGAGCCAGAGATTTCCGCTGGCGTCGATCCAGCCGCTTGCGCCCCAACGCGACCCGGGGAGAGCGCCGGTAAGGAAAATTGGTGAACAGGGAATCGCGGAGTCGCCGATAGCCAGTCCACAGGTCCCTGCTGCGTCTGTCGTATTTGAAGCACCTACCACCGGTTGAGCCGGATAAGTGCCAGTTTGGTTTGCCAAGGTTGACCCGGCCACGAACGTCCATTGATTGCTGACGATGTTGTACACCCACAGATCGTTGAGGATACCGAATGCGGTACCGGCGGAGTCTTGACCTTCGCCGCCAAAGAGCCAGAGATTTCCGTTGGCATCGGCCCACCCGACAGCTTCCTGTCGTCCGCCGGGCATATTGGTCGATGCCGCGGATCCTTGCGTGCCGTAGTTCCCATTTTGGTTGGCCTTGTTCGTATTGCCGCCAGAGACGAAGACCCAGTTGCCAGCGGTGTATTCCCAGAGATCGTTGAGTGATCCAAGGACCGCGGGAGTTTGGCCGTCGTACCCGTAACCGCCGAACAGCCAGAAATTCCCTGAACCGTCCGTCCAGGTGACGGCGTTTGTGCGGGCACCTGGAAACGGTGTACCCCCAGTGTAAGTACCGGGTTGATCCGTTAGGTTGCTCCCTCCTACCATAGACCACAGCCCTTCCGTATCCGTGTACTTGCCGCCGTTGAACGCGGCGGTGTTGTACTTCCAGAGATCATTTCGGAAATTGTTGCCGTTGGAACCGCCAAAGAGCCAAAAATTTCCAGACGTGTCGGTCCACGTCGCCGAGCCCAATCGTCCTCCTGGGACCACGGCGGGCGGGGGACCCTGCTGCTGGGCGGCGGCGATAATTTCCTTGCCGACGGTCGTGGCGGTCGAGCCGCTGCCCACCGCAGTCGCGTCATAGCCTCCGACCAACTGCCATTCGCAAAAATCCCCCGACATCTCGCAAACCCACATGTCATTCATCGCTGAATTCAGCGTATCGGCCGGGCTCTTTCCGGACAGTTCCCAGCCGTCGCCACCGAAGAGAAAGAGATTGCCGAACTTGTCTGTCCAACCGGCAGCACCGTAGCGAGCTCCTGGCGTATTGGTAAAAGGGTTCGGGGTGACGGTTGGCGCGGTGGGGGAAAACGCACCATATTGAGGTGTTGGAGGTGATGCCACGCCAGCCGTTTTCGTGCCATCGATCCACGTCCAGTCGTTATGGGCGCAATCGACTATGATGCTCGTGATGTTCGCGGTCACCACACCTTTGTAATTCCATAATGTGCAGCCCTGAGACTGGCTGCTAGGCCCGTGAAAAACTGAGACTTGGAATTGGTCGTTCAGAGCTTCAGGAGTGGCGAAGGTAAATGGCCCGTTTTGCGGAACGATCAGGGTGTTGCCCAAGTTGTTTTGCAGTTCGAAACTGTTGTCGTTCAGTGGGAGGTTGATGGAGTTCGGAGGCGTGGGGGTCCGACCGGCGAGGCCGACGACCGTGCCGCCGACGCTGAAGGTAACCGCTTTGCAGTTGATGGCCACGCTGGTGACATTGGCGGTTGCCGTCCCGGAGTCGGTACCTTGAACTGTAGCGCAGGTCTGGGCCGGCGATGTGGGTTGGGAGAAGACCGTCACAGCGTAGGCGGTGCCGGTAGCAAGCTGGGTCTTGAACGTGAAGGCGCCGTTTGCAGTGACGGTGTAGTTGTCGCCCTTATTGTCCTGCAGAACGAGTCCGCTGCCAACCAGTCCGGTGACGTTACCGCCGATCGTGAAGCTTGAGACGCAGCTTACCGCGATGCCCGTCACGTTGGCGGTGGCAGTGCCGGAACCGCTGGCAACGGTGCAGAGTTCGTTGGGGCTGGTGGGCTCAGTAAGAACAGTGACGTTGTAAGCGCCGTTGACGGGCGCCTTGAAAGTGTAGGGTCCGTTCGCTGGAATGGTGAGGCTGTCGCCGCCGTTGTCCTGAAGAATGAGTCCGGAGCCGGTGAGGCCGGAGACGGTGACGCCGATGGTGGCGTTGGTGGCAGCCGTGGTGCAGGCGATGGCGACGGTGGTGACGTTAGCTGTGGCTGTGCCGCTCCCACTGGTGACAGCGCAACTCTGCGCAGGATTGGTGGGCTGCGTAGCGACAGTAACCAGGTACGCGCCGCCTTTAGCGATGGAGGTCGCGAAAACGAAGGTGCCGGCCTTCGTAATGGTGAGGTTGTCGCCACCATTGTCCTGGAGAACTAGACCGGTGCCGGTCATGCCAGTCACCGTGCCGCTGATAGTGTAGGGCCCACTGCCCGCACCTGTGGGGCTGGCGTTTTGCGGCAGACCGCTGCAGGCGGTCTGCACAAGGGAAGCAAACAGTAGAGTCACAGCACATGGGAACTTCGAAGCGGCTTTCATAATGATGATGGGCTCCTTGATGTCGGCAGCTTCTTGGCTGCGACGGGAAACAAGACTATTCCTGCGACCGATCGACCGAGCACACCTCCACCACAAGTGGGCCCGGGAGAAATCAATCGGCAGGCGCGGTACGACCCGCAACGGGACCATACTGCAGTGTTACAGTAAGCTCAGTACTTACCTTACGGTGGACGTAAAATCTCTGCAATAGCTTTTCGTTCCGTTAGTGCCCACATAAGTAATAGCAGGACATGTTAACATCTGTTCATCGTTGCAACCGACTGGGCACACATCCAGCGCAGTGGGGGCCCGGGGGAGTCAATCGGCGGGCGCGGTACGAACCGAAACGGGAACGTGCCGCAGAGTCTTCTCGTACGTGCAGTGGCTAAGTTACGGTGAATGTAAAAGTCCAGCAACAACTTATCATTCGCAGTGTTCCACCTAAGCAATGGTCCGGCATGTTAATACCTGTGCACAGATCCAGCGACGACTATCGGCGCCGATCGGAAGTTGCCAAACGGGGATTGCACGGGGACAGGCGTAGTCGAGCAGGCTCGCTTTGTCATGCAGGTTGGGGACGGAAGAGCGGATAACGCAGAGACGCCGAGGCTCAAAAGCGCGTCCTTATTTCAACAGGGCGCGGATGTCTGGCGGCAATTCGAACATGGATTCCGGGAGGGGCTCGTAAGTTATCGATATGAGCGTGAAGCTTTGTGTGTCTTCGCCGCTGCGCGAAATGCGTTTGGTGGCGACTAACGGACCGCCGAAGTTCTTGTACTCCTGGAACAAGGCGACCGCTGTGCCGAAGGATGAATCGTCGGATTGAAAACGGTAACCCGCGAGCAGGCCGGTCTGGACATCATAGAACTGATTGTTGTCTTTGCCCCAATGGGTGGTGCCGTGAAGCCAATAGCAAGGCCGGCCTTCGAAATCGGTGACGCCCGCGAATTCAAGCTTTTGGAAATAGTCTGGCTGGTGAAGCGGATATTGAAGGTCGGCATCGCGGCGGACGGCTTCCAGCGCAGTGTCTGTGTCTATGCTCCGTCCTTTCGGGGTGATTGACCATGATGTGCTGCCGTCAAACCCCGAAATGATCTCGTTGCCGTCGGGACGTGTCACTTTAAGGAGGTTCTTAAACGGCTTGGCGTAATAGACGAAGGTCGCCTTGCCTTGCATGCCGGTGGACTCGACTTCTCCGCGTGCCGTCAGCGACTGTACTTTTTTTATGGCGTCCACACCGCCCAAGGCTTGCTGGTATCTTTCCAGAACGCCGTCGGTTGTTTTGAGTTGAGCGGCTTGTGGCCAGAGAAGTGAGGCGCTGCCGAAAATGACCAGAGCCAACTTGATCAGGCGCATGTGGGTTAGTCCTCACTGGCCTAGACGAAAGTATGCGGTGAAACGTTTCTTTCGATGGCGTCTCAACGAAGGTTGGTGCTAGCGGCGGTCCTTGCCGGCTGGGCTGGAGGTGGGGGGCGGGGTGGTGTAGTAGCCCTGGCGGGTTTTTACGGTTACGGCGGGGCGGGATACCTGGACTTCTACTCTGTGATAGGTGGAGGTGGAACTGGTACCTCGCGGGACGTAGGCGAGTGTGTATTCGTGGCGGGCTTCTTCGGTGATTTGAGAATAGACTTTTTCGATGCCGGCGCTGGTGGAGGCGTAGTAGATGTCGCCGCCCGAATCGTTCGAGTAGTTGATCAAGCGGGAGAACTTGTGCTTGATGACGCCGTTGCCGACCGCCAGGCTATAGACAGAAATATTGTCGTGCAGGAGAGCCTGGAGAGAGTCCTGATAGGTGAAGTGATTGAACTGGGGGCCGTTCACACCGTCGGAAACGATGAGGATGATTTTGCGGCGGACCAGGCCGCGGTCGTGAAGTAACGCGGCGGCAGAATGGACGGCGTCGTCGAGTGCTTTGGTGGGGCGGGCCCCGGACTTGAGGGGAACTTTCTGTTGGGGTTCGCCGACGCCTAGCGGATGATCGGACGGCGAACCGACGAACGGAGCGAGCGCGGCGGTGGATGGGCCGGCCTTGTCCTGGACGCTTTTCAGATCGGCCCAGAGTTTGTCGAGGTCGCCGGTAAAGGAGTCACCGGGATAGAAGTCGAGGTCAAAGCGGCAGACCATGGCTTCGTCGTTGTCGCTGATCCCGGCAGTGATGGCGCGAAGCGTGGGGGCCATTTGGGCGGCGTCTTTGGATTTCAAGTCGTCGTCGATCAGGATGACGAGCGAAAGAGGGAAAGCTTCGGCGGTAAAGACGTCCACGGATTGCTCCACGTTGTTGTCGAATACGCGGAAGTCGGATTCTTCGAGGTCCGGGACGAGTTCGCCAAATTGATTTTTCACGGTGACGGGAAGAATGACCAGGTCAGAGTTGACGCTGATTTTGGTTTGGGCGTCGGTCGGTCGAGAAGCGGGAGATGCCGACTGGTCTTGGGAGGGTGCCTGGCTCTGCAGATAGAGTGCGGTAGGCAGAGAGGCAACGGCCAGCACAAGAGGAATGAGCCTTCGCGGCATGGAATGAATCCCGGGACCAGTTTACTGGAAATGGCGGGGGATGGTTCAAGCTCCTGAATCAAGGGGAGGGCGGACGTACGCAGCGCCGTGGCGGAAGAGCCCCGCGGCTGGAATGGCTTGCGAAGACACGATGCGGATGGGCACAAAGATGGCGGCGCTACCCGGGGTAAAGGGCACCGCGACTTCGACGCGAGTACCTTCGGGATACTGGTTCCTGCTGCGAAAACTGATGCCGCCCTTCGACAAATCCTCGCAGACAGCCACTTCTTCCTGAAATCCCCTGCGGCGGATGCACGCCAAAACGCGCGCTTTGACGCGAGTGCGATTTCGTCGTGGAGCGACGCGACCGTCCGGAGCCTCAGGAACGTCGGGAGCGACCGGAGTTAACTCCGGCTGGGCCTCGATCCAGATAGATGGCGAATCGCAGTGTGGGCAGACGCGCGCCACGCATTTTCGAATTTCAAATGATTTCAACTCCGGCTCATTGAGGTAGACGACCTCGCGCCGCTGGCAAAAGCTGCACTCCATCAAAAGTCTTGCCAGCGCTTCCTGGGCTTTATGGGGAGCAGGGAAGTCGATGTCCCAGAAGTCCGCTCGGGGGTCTACGATCGCGATGGCGTAGAGATACCCCTCGGGCTCCTGGTCGATTTCCGCGACGACCCGCACGCGCGCAATTTTCCAGCTGTCGCCTTCACGCTGCCGGCGCAGGGTTATCTCCTGGCCAGCGAAGAGCTTCTCGGGCAGCCGAACGACCGCGCCATTGCGGCTAACCAGGAGCGTTTCCGCGGATTGGGTGACCTCGAGCCCGCCGTTACCGGTCCACGAAGCTTCCACGGGGATGCGAAAGCTCACACGGTCGCTTTGCCGAAGTCCTTCCGGGCGCATAGTCTCGTTTCGCTAGAGGGATAGCTACGATGGCAGGCTAACACGGGGTTTGTACGGTGCGGACGAAGGCGGTGGCCGCTTTGTCGTTCCCACTAATAGCGCGAACTCTGGCGTCGCTTGTGCCCCTGACGCTGTTAATCTTTTCGCTCTGCGACGGGAGAGAACCCCTTTGTTTCAAGGCCCTTTCAGGCAAACTAGGGGCAAGGGGATTGTTCCCCCCGACGATGTGTCCCTCTCATTCCGAACTGTGAAGACTTTGAGCAACGTGATTTCTATGGACGATCGCACGATCAAGGGCCAGTCACTCAAGGCTGGCGTCCGAGACCGCCGCTATGCCATTCGCTTTCCGTTTGCGGCCGATGTTGAGATTATCGACATGGAGTCGGGCTCGCGCACGAGCGGGGTCACTTCCGATTTGTCGCTCGGAGGGTGCTTTGTTTGCACCAGCAAGCCGCTTGCGATTGGCACGCGGGTGCGCATCGCTATGACTCGGAAGAGTCAAACGGTGGAAGCGCTCGCGGTGGTGCGCATTCTCAAGCCGCGGATCGGCATGGGGATCGAGTTCATCGACGTGGAACGCCCGTACGCCGAAGTTCTGTGCCGGTGGATCGAGCAAGTACGGCAAAGCCGTTAGCCGATTTGGCCTCTCGCGACCTCCTGCCGTTTTCTCCGAAGCCTTTCCGAAGCTTGTCAAGCCCCATCAAACGTGGCAACTTGCGATAAGATCAAGCGGATGCTGCCGGATTTTCGCTCTTCGGAATTCGATGAGACGCTGCTGACGGTTTGGCGGCAGGTCCTGGTCGATTCCGGTACGAGGGTCCTTTTGGGTGGCGACACTTATCCAGTGCGGCGAACCGCGAAACACAAGCTCGCCCAAGTTGATTTCGAGTTTGAAGGCACGCCGATACGCGGCCTGGAACAAAACCCGCAAACGAAATCGCGGTGGGCCCAACAGGCGCGCAAAGGATCGAAGGTGATGCAGTTCCTGTCGGCCGGTCGCTACGTCGCGGTGGCGTACGACGGCAAGATTACTCATTACGGCGACAAGAAAACCTAGTCGCTTGAGTTTCCAACAGGCCTTAGCTTCGCAGCACCTGATCTAACAACTGATTTACGGCCCGCTGGGCCTCAAGGATCGAGTAACGATGGTCCATCGTGCCGGCCAGATCTGTATTCGCGAAGGCGATGCGGCCAAAAGGAGCGCTTCGCAGGGTTTCCCGCGGCGCGGGATTCCCGTTGATCCCAAAGAAAAACCCCGGCTGCGGATTCAGGTAAGCGTGTCCCCAGCGATTCAGCACGATTCCTGCGATATCGCGTTTTGCGTCGAAGCCGGCGGCTCCAAACATGGTAGTGAACTGCTCGCGGATGGGGCGTTCGTAATCGCGGAAGGAAGTGGCCAGCATCTCAGCGCGGCCGCGATGCCCCTGTTCTTCGGTCGAAATCCCCGGGTAGGAGTACAGAACCTTTACCGCGAGAACGACGGGCGAGTCTGGGTTGATTTCCGGAGCGTTGACGCCCACGATCGCTTGCCGGCAAACATCCATGTAGTTGCCAACGCCTTCGAACCAACGGCAGCCGCTGATTCCCATTTTGTAGAGGAAACGCCAGTTCCGCACGGCGACGTTTGCCATCATGCACGGTGAGCGATAAAACTGCGCGTAGGCCGCGCGGTGTTCTTGCGGTAGATCGAGCACGATGTGCTTCGTCGTCCAACTTCCGCCGGCCATCACCGCGGAGCGTGCTTTGACGCGAAATACCTTGCCATCGCGGGTGTAGGCGACGGACAAAGTTTCCGCCTTCGCGGGGTCGCCGTCGTGTCGGACCGAAACCGTGGTGGACGACAAGCGAATCCTGGCTGGCGCCTCGGGAGAATCGAGCGCGTCGAATTTCACCGAGCCGCGGCTCACGCCATCCACGGAGACGGGCCCATCGATCGATTGCGGAATCAGCGTTTTGACCATCAAGCGCGCGATCGTCGTATTCCCGCCGGGGAACATCTGCACGGCTTCGCCGGCGCCGTCGTCAAAGGGGTGCAGCAAATCGGCGGCGTAGTCGCAATATGCTGACAGCGCGTCGGGTCCCAGGCCGGAGCCGCCTCCCTCCACTGGGGACAAGAATTCGCGAATGGTGTCCTGGCTCACACCGAAATGCTTAATGTAATGCTGCTCCAGCGACATGGAGTCTAAGAGGCGGGAAGCAGGGTCACCTTCGTATTTGGGGAACTCGAACTTCGACTGATCGGCGGCCTTGCCCGAGAACCAGTGTTGTAGCTCCTTGCGGGTGGTCTCCGCAACGGGCGCGCCCTGCATCTGTTTGCCGACGGGATCGAGCAGCCACAAGCCATCTGTGTGGCCGAACTTGGGTCCGAACCAGAAGCCGTATTGCCCGCGGCCCAAACCCGCTGAATCGTAGGGCGTCCGTCCGAGTACCATCTCGGAGTCCGGGCCCGCCCACTTCTGGTATGGCAGCTTCGGCGCGTGCAGGCCGATTGAATCATAGAACCGCGCGATGAAGCTGTGAGGATACGGAACCAGGTAGATTGCCGAACCCTGGTGCGCGATCAGGCGCTGTCCGTCTACCTGAAACTCGTTTTGCTTAGCCTCACCACCGAAGATGGGGTGGTTCTCCAGGATGAGAACCGCCTTGCCCGGTCCGGCAAGGCGCAAGAAGAATAAAGCGGCGGCGAGTCCACTGATTCCGCCACCCACGATCACGCAGTCGTAAGTCTCTCCGGTATCGATGGTGTCCGCGGGCAGCCGATCGTAGGCGCGGTCGCGCAGCTTGTGGCCGGCTTGCAGCACCTCGAGAGTATTTCCGTTTGAGCGGCTGTACTCGCCCACGCCGCCGTAGCCGCTGAATTCGTCGTCGGCCGCGAGAAGCTCAGCAGGTGCGACACCTTCCAGCAGCAACGCGCCCGAGGCCAGCAGCGTCGAGCCGAGAAAATCCCGGCGGGTGATGCTGGCGTTCATCCCTAGAGTGTCTTCGCCCGGCTGTGGTCGTTTCGAATTGGGCATCGTCGGTGGCGTGCTAAGGTGATTTCAGGGTCGCGTGTCGAGCGGGTGCTTACTCTTCTCGTAGAACTCGTTTTGCAGCTTCAGGCTGGCATCGTCGGCCTTCACCGAGCGGATTGATTCGACGATCACCTCGATCCAATTCTTCATGTTCCACTCGCCGAGTTCCTTGGCGGCTACCGATCCGTCGCCCGAATAGTGATTCGGGAAACGCGCGTACCACCAGATTCCGGTGTATAGCCCCTGGGGCAGGCTCTGTCTTTTCTCGTCGGCGCCGGACTCGCTGGCGGCGCGGTCGATGTGCGCTAACTCCGGATGCGAATAGAGCAGATTGGAGCTTTCGTTTTCGCCCGCGTGATAGTCGATGCCCGTTGATTTCTTCGCTGGGCCGCCTGCTTTGCTGCGTTCTCCGTCCAGAACGTACACGACATAGTCGTGCGGTCTATCTAGCTCGGCCTGAGCGAAGTAAGGGAGCAAGTGTTCGTTGCCGCCGTGGCCGTTGACGATGATCACTTTCTTGCAGCCATTTCGCGCCATCTCGTCAGTGGTTTCCTGCAGCAGCCGAAGTTGGAGTTCCATGCTGTAGGCGACCGTGCCGGGCTCGTGCTTGGCCTCAAAAATCTGCCCGAAATAGTATTCGGGGAACACGATCGCATATTCCTGGTCGACCGCGTGCAAAGACGCATAGCGCACGTTCAACAAATCCGTCCCAAGCGGGAGGTGCGGGCCGTGCTTTTCCAGAATGCCGAAGGGCAGTAGACAGACGCCTTTCGATTGCTGGATTCCCTGTCGGAAATCCGCGGCGGTGAGTTCCTCCCATTTGGGGGATAGTTTCGTTTGCGCACGCACGCCAGAACCCGCTAGAAATATCAATGCGACCAACACAGCGCGCCGAAGAATCATTTGCAAGGCCTCCGATTTACCAGCGCATTCTAACGCCGCCCGGGCGTTTGGTCATTCTAAAATCGATTTAATAGGCGCGAACGGGAACTTGCCCCTACATTTGCTAAATTCCTGCGCGTTCCTGCGCGCGGAGAGGCGTCGTGTACAGCCTTCCCGGTAGGTGGCCACAGGACTTCATGCAGAGGCCATCCGATCTGTATCTCAAATTTGGACATTTGCATCAGAGATGCTACAAATCCAAGACCGAAACGGACGACTAACGATGGGTGCGATGACCGCTGCGAAGATGGAAACAATCCAGGACAGGCGAAATGTCGAGATTCAGGAAGGACATTCTTTCCCGCGCGGTGCGATGTGGGACGGAAAAGGCGTTAACTTCGCGTTGTTTTCCGCAAATGCGACCAGGGTGGAACTGTGCCTGTTCGACGAGGAAGGCATCGAAGAGCGCCAGCGCATCGATATGCCCGAGTTCACCGACGAAATATGGCATGGGTATGTGCCGAGGCTTGAGCCCGGCACGGTATACGGCTATCGCGTTCACGGCCCGTACGAACCAGAAAAAGGCCATCGCTTCAATCCCAATAAGCTTTTACTCGATCCTTATGCGCGTGCGCATATCGGTTCTTTGACCTGGGACGACGCTTGCTTCGGCTACTCCATTGGCGCCAAAGAGGCTGACCTATCGTTTGACGAGCGCGACTCGGCCCCATTCGTGCCCAAGTGCGTCGTCGTAGATCCGACGTTCGAGTGGCGGCAAGAGACGCGCCGCCATCAGGTTCCGTGGGATCAGACGATTATCTACGAGCTGCATGTTCGCGGGTACACCAAGCTTCATCCAAAAGTCCTGAAAAAGCAGCGAGGTACTTTCGCGGGGCTGTCAAACAGCGAGGTTATTTCGTACATCAAATCACTGGGCGTCACCACGGTGGAGTTGCTGCCGGTGTTCACCTTCGTGAACGATCGGCACTTGCTGGACAAGGGACTCACGGACTATTGGGGCTACAACACCATCGGTTTCTTCGCCCCGGAACCACGCTACGCCTCGCAGCCGCGCGCCGCCCTGCAGGAATTCAAGGAAATGATCGCCCGCTTCCACGATGCGGGTCTCGAAGTCATTCTCGACGTGGTCTACAACCACACCTCCGAAGGCAACGAGATGGGGCCGACGCTGTCCTTCAAAGGCATCGACAACGCCAGCTATTACCGCTTGATTCCCGACAAGCCGCGCTACTACATCAACGATACCGGCACGGGTAACACCGTGAATCTCTCGCACCCGCGCGTGATGCAAATGGTGACCGACAGCCTGCGCTACTGGGTCCAGGAAACCGAAGTCGATGGCTTCCGTTTTGATCTGGGCACCATTCTTGCGCGCGAGCCCAACGGCTTCGACAACAAGAGCGGCTTTTTGAAAGCATGCAGTCAGGATCCCGTGCTCGGCACCGTCAAGCTGATCGCTGAACCCTGGGACTGCGGCCCGGGCGGCTATCAAGTCGGCGAATTTCCGCCAGGGTGGGCGGAGTGGAATGACAAATACCGCGACACGATTCGTGGCTTCTGGAAAGGAGAGGACACCGCCGGCGCCGTGGCGCCTCGCCTGAGCGCCTCGGGAGACATCTTCAATCGCAGCGGCCGCAAACCGTGGTCCAGCGTAAACTTCGTTACCGCGCACGATGGCTTTACGCTCAACGACCTGGTCAGCTACAACGACAAGCACAACGAAGCCAACGGCGAAGACAACAAAGACGGCAGCTCCAACAACCACTCGTGGAATTGCGGCATCGAAGGACCCACCCACAATCACGAAGTGTGCAAGCTGCGCGAACGCCAGATGCGCAATCTTCTCGCCACGCTATTACTTTCCCAGGGCACGCCGATGCTGCTCGCGGGCGACGAATTCGCGCGCACCCAGCGAGGCGACAACAATGCCTACTGTCAGGACAACGAAATCAGCTGGGTCAACTGGAAGATGGCCACCAAGGGTCGCGCGCTGATTAATTTTGTTCAGCAATTGACCGAGATTCGCCATCGCTACCCCATCCTGCGCCGCAACCGTTTCCTGACCGGAATCTTCAACGAAGAGTTGGGCATCAAGGACGTGACCTGGGTCCATCCCTCTGGCGAAGAAATGAAGGACGAAAACTGGAAAACCGACCGCTGCTTCGGCATGTTGATCGATGGACGCGCGCAACCGACCGGCCTGCGGCGTCGCGGTTCGGACGCCACGCTGCTCATCGTGATGAACAGTTTCCACGAGCCAGTGCCGTTCGCCATTCCCAACACGGTGGGGAGCGAGCACTGGTCCCTCCTGCTGGACACCAATAACGCCTCCAACGTCTCAATCCAAGCGCAATCCTTCAAGTCCGGAGACAAATACCAAGTAGCCGGGCGCTCTCTCCAACTCTTCGTGCTGCTACCGGATCCGAAAGCGTAGGCCCGAACACGCCAAGGCCCGGCACAATGCCTGCCGCAGAGCGCGGATTATTTTGTGCCGATTGAGCGCAGATTCGTGCGCGGGGAGCACTGGGGAAGGGCGCGGGTATTCATGGAAATCGGCACGAGCCTAGTGCCAAACTATTCGCGCGCACAAGTCCAAGTGTGAGTCATCTATCGCGCGAAACTAGAGCCCGACCCAGGATGCGTTTCCGAGTTTCGGACACGCAGAACACCACGTAGGCGCTGCCGACCGCGAACGTCGCGCACATGACCCACACTAACGCAAACGCCAACCAGGTGCTGCCGCGATCGTTGTTCTGAAATACGCGCATCACCACGGCGGAAAAGCTGGCTAGCGTCGACGGTATCCGGAAGGGAACTGCACCGAGAATCAGCGTCAATGGCAGTACTGCCGTCAAGCCCCGAAGGCGCAACGCCTGACCATCACTTTTATCCGTCCTATGTTGTTGAGCCATTATCCGATGATAGTTTTTTGGCATGTCATGCTCAACTGCTGTGCCTTGGGCAGTGCCTTGAAGGTTATAGCGATCTCGACGCAAAGTCCCGCGCGGAGGCATCAGGCGGACTAAAGTCCGGCGCTAATACAAGGCCGGCGGCGCATTCTTAGTCGACCTTGAGATAACGGGAGGCAAACGTCAGAAACGTCGGCCAGTTCGGCCCGGGAGTGTGTCCGCCGGCGTGCTGACGAAATGCAATATCGCCCTCGATCAGCGGGGTTTCGATTGGCGGGAACTCGGTGGTGCCGAGGTTCTTCCGACCCAAGAGTCTGTATACTGGGCCCGCGCCGACGGCGGCAAGAAATGTGCCCTTTGCGTCGACCCATCCATCTCCCTGTGTTGCTCCCCCTCCGATGAAGACGGGCCGCGGTGCGCACATCGCGATCAATTCGTGTGAGTCCACCGGCAGGTCGCTCGGCGTCAAGGGGCCTCCATACTTCAAAAAGTTTCCGTCGAACCAGTGATATTCGCCGGCACCCGCAAGATTTCCGATTTGCTCTCCGAAGTTGCGGCGGTAAAGCTCCGCTCCTCCCGCGCCGGATGAACTGATATACGCGATCGCAAAACGCGAATCGTACGCCATGGTAACCAGCGCCGTCTTTCCGTATCGCGAGTGGCCTTCGATTCCCACTTGCTTCGAGTCCACGGATTTGTCGATCTCGAAGTAATCCAGCGCGCGGCTGGCGCCCCAAGCCCAGGCCCGCAGCGTGCCCCAATCATCCAGCTTGCGCGGCTGTCCCTTGTTAACCAGCCCGATGACTCCTTCGGTCAGGCCATCGCCTTTGTCCGCCTGAAAGCTCGTGGGAATGATCACCGCGTAGCCCCAGCCCTTGGCGAGGAGTTGCTGCTGCCACGTCGGGCCCTTGGTGGCAGCCATTTGCGCGGCGATAGCCGGAAAGCGCTTGGCCATCTCCGCGATGAATTCTTTGCTGAAGCTGAGTTCCATCATCACCGGCACCGGGCCGGTGGCATTCGCCGGAGTCGTGAGCGTTAGATCGATGTTCACAGTAATCTGAGGATACGAAGAGTTGTCCACGTGGCCCACGATTGTCTTGGTGATGACCGGGACATCGGCGTTCACTTCGCGCGTGGTGCTGACGACTTGCCAATTCACTTGCGGCGTGTTGCTCGGCATGCGGCCGTAGATTTCGCGATCGAAATCCTCCACAATCTCCGGCCGGCGTTTTTCCCACCACATTTTGGCGGTGGTCACGGGTTTACCGTTTTTTAGGACGAGAGGATCAGGCAGCTTGGTGTCCGGCCCGCCCTTTGATTGGTCGTAGTTCGCCGAATTTGGTGATTGGGGATCCCCGTCGGCGCCGCGGCGCAGGGAAGTGATGTGCAACAGATCCATCATGCGCTGATGGTCCTGCTCCGCCGTGAAATGCGCAGGCGCTACCTGAGCATCTGCATCTTGAGACTTTACCTGTCCTACATCGCTTCTCACGGGCCGCAGGCCGAACGCGAACAAAGCAGCAACCGTAAACCATTCGATTCGTCGCCGATTCGACACGATTTTCCCTCGAATCCGAAGAACTACACTTTGCCGAGCGCCAGCGAAGTTACAGTTTCCCGCGGATGGCTTCAAGTCGATTGTTGCCGCGCACCCGCGAGCCAACCGATACTTGGAATGACCTCCGAGAAAGGATCAGCGGCTCCAGAAAGTTCATGAGTGACGACCCTCTTGTTGACCCGGTACGGAATGTGCTGAATAGCGCGCACGCGCCTTTCACGGTCGGCCAAGCGCCGGCGCGTCGGCATCCCGCGGAAGTCGCGCCTTTCGCGGTGATTGACGATACGAGCGAGCCGACGCTTTTACAGCTCGGGGCACAGCTGGTGCCGGGGGAACAGGTTTACATTTTTAACGAACCGCCGAAGGAAATGAATGGGCTCTTCTTCGGACCGCCGCTGCACACGTTCCAGATGGTGGCGCCGGAGGATCCAACACTCGAGATCGGCGAAAGCGAGGCGCATCCAGTCCTGATGGGGGCCGAATTATCGAGCCTAGCGGCAAAGTCAGCGTCAATAATCCCAAGGCCATTCGCGCTTGGGAGCGCGCCGCGCACTGGGTGGGTTCGATCTCGCCCCCGAGCGTGGTCTCTTACCAGGAATGGGACGCGGCCAACCCTTTCTGGACATCCGGGAGAGCCGCGTATTTTCGTGGTTGGACTTCGGACTATTTCATCAGCCACCCGGTGGACTATCCTCTTTCCGGACAGATTGGTCTGACCAGCGTCCCCGGGGGAGGAATTGCGCGCGCGGGTATTTTGGGAGGGTTTGGCCTGGCGGTTTCGCGATGATCTGTGCACCAAGCCCAGGCAGTCGAACTGGTCCGGTTCCTGTTGCGTAAGGAGGCTGAACTGGAGGAGGCGCGCGCCCATTCTGAGCCGCCCAAGAGACCTGCGCTCTACCAACTGCCGGCGATTTTGACAGCGTATGCCCGCCTGGATAACTCTGGCGGGAAGCCGGGGAGTGGCGTGGTCGCGCGCCCATCGACGATTACCGGTCAGAAATACGAAGAGGTTTCACGAGCGTACGTTCGGGCGGTGCACTCGGTATTGACGGGGGAAGTGAAAGCGCCGGCAGCGGCGCTCGAGGAAGAGCTTGTGAAAATAACCGGCTTTGAAACCGGCCAACCCTGAGCAGCGTTCCATATCCAAATGACCGCGGCCTCGAGCGGCTGACCTCATGAAGGATACAACGGAGCGGTGAGTTTAGCGGCGTCGGACTAAGACGACGCAGGTGTTGGCAGTAGCAAGGGGCGCGGAGTGACCGCAGAAACTTCCCATTGGGTGCGACGCGCGGCCGACCAAGCCTTGGGCTTGCACCGAACCAGGATCGGGCGGCGCCTGCGGTGGTGTTTTGTCCTGATCATCTTGCTGATGTCCGCGGGGCATGCGCTCCTACTGTGGCAATTTCATGTGGTTCACGTGCAAGCAAAGCGGTTGAAGGGTGTAGACCAGGAACTGATAGCAGTCTTGCGTTTTCAAACGGCGTTGCGGTCCTTCCATAGCCAGCTCAATGAACTGGCACTGTCGCAGAACACCAGCCGGCTGATGCGGGAATCAGACGAGCTTCATAAGACGCTTTTGCAGGATGCCCAGCAAACGCGGGCCGCTTTCGACGGATTGCCTGCCGAGGTCCGGCCAGACCCCACCGTGCTGGCCACTTTGGAAGCGATCCAAAGCGCGTTGCCAACGCACCTGGATGCGATTCAGGCGCTGGCCGCGTCGGGGGACTGGGTGGCGTTGCGCGTGCGGCTGGTCAACCAGGTGGAACCCCTCGAAACACTGAGCGCCGAATTGGTCCGGGATGTTGATCGCGATGTGGCCGCCGACCGGTCGCAGGCGGTGGCCAACATCGAAGGCGCGGAGCAGCGCATGCTCTGGTTCGTGCCCATCACCGGCGTGCTGACATTGCTATTTGCGGGCGTCCTCGGACTAGTCATCACCAGGAGCATCACCGGACCTCTGGCGGGCTTGATGGAGGGCTCCAAAGCTCTGGCGCGCGGTGAATTTGAACACCAAATTCCGGTGATGGGCGAGGACGAACTCGCCCACCTGGGGACCGTTTTCAACGATACGGCAGGAAAGCTCCGAGACCTCTACGAGAACTTGCGCAACCGGGAAGAGAAACTTCGAGAAAACGAGCAAGAGCTGCGCATCGAGATCGCCGAACGCAAGCACGCCGAACAGGACCTGCAAAGACAGACCGAACATCTCAATGGATTGTTCGAGCTGGCTCCTGAAGCGGTGATCGTGACGGATGAGCGTTTCAGAGTGCAGCGTGTAAACAAGCAGTTCACGCATATCTTTGGGTACACGCCGGAAGAGGCCATAGGAAGGTTCCTTCAGGATTTAGTGGTGCCCGAGGAGTTTCGCAGCGAAGCGCAAGGCTATAGGGATGAGGTTACGTCGGGCGACCAAATCTACGTAGAGTGCGTGCGTCAACGCAAGGACGGCACGCGTCTGGACATTTCGATCTCCGCGGTGCGCATTTCGCTTGGGCCTGGGCAGGTCGCCGTCTATCTCATCTATCGGGACATTTCCGAGCGCAAAAGGGCGGAGGAAAAACTCCGTCGCGGCGAAGCATCGCTGCTGGAGGGTCAAAGATTGGGTCGTAACGGAAGTTGGACACATCATTTTCACTCAGGGTCAATAACGGTATCACCTGAAGTGCTCCGAATCATGGACGTCCAACCGGGCGAGGAAACGTCCGACGTTGAATTCCATTTCAACCGGATTCATCCTGAGGATCGAACAATCGTGGCGCAAGACTACGAACAGGCGCGGCTGGCGAAGGCTGACTTTGAATTTGACTATCGTGTCGTTCTTCCGGGTGGAGCGGTGCGGCACATCCGCAATATCGGGCATCCGGTCTTGAACGAGTCTGGCGATATTGTGGAATTTGTTGGGACTGTTATGGATGTGACCGAACAGCACACCGCGAGAGTCGCGCTAGAAGGGGCCTTTGAGGAGATCAAACTCCTGAGAGACCAGCTCTATAAGGAAAACATCGCACTGCGGGAAGAAATCGACAAGGTGTCGATGTTCGAGGAAATTGTGGGCTCCTCGGAAGCCCTTCGGAAGGTGCTGGTGCAGGTCGGGAAGGTGGCGCCGACGGATACAACGGTTCTTATCCTGGGCGAGACGGGAACCGGCAAGGAATTGATCGCACGGGCCATTCACAAAGAGTCGCACCGTTCAGCGCGAGCCTTCATCCGCGTCAATTGCGGCGCGATTTCTCCTTCACTGATCTCTTCCGAATTGTTCGGCCATGAGAAAGGTGCCTTTACCGGTGCATTTCAACGGCGGCTGGGCCGGTTCGAATCCGCCAATGGCGGGACCATTTTCTTGGACGAGATTGGTGAATTGCCTGCCGAGACGCAGGTCGCTCTCCTTCGGGTGCTTCAGGAACGCGAGTTCGAGCGGGTCGGGAGCAGCAAGTCTATTTCCGTGGACGTCCGGATTCTTGCAGCTACGAATCGCGACCTTCGTGCGGCAGTCGCGGCCGGAACGTTTCGTCAGGATTTGTTCTACCGGCTGAGTGTTTTCCCCATACAGATTCCTTCGTTGCGGGAACGCGTGGATGATATTCCGTTGCTGGTGGAATACCTCATCGAGCGATATGCGAAGAAAGCGGGGAAGCGGATCCGCACCATTCAGAGGAAGACTCTCGAATTGTTTCAGGCGTATGACTGGCCGGGAAACGTTCGGGAATTACAGAACGTCGTGGAACGAGCGGTTCTTCTCTGCGACGGCGACACTTTTTCCGTGGAGGAGATGTGGCTGAAGCAGGACACGCGCCGCGATACCCGAGTACCTGGGCACCTCGCTCGAGGACTCGGGAAGCTAGAGGCGGATCAGGAGAGGCGAGTGATCGAAACGGCGTTGACCGAGAGTGGCGGTAGAATCTCGGGACCATCGGGCGCGGCCGCGAAGTTGGGAATCCCTCGGCAGACGTTGGAATCGAAAATTGTGAGTCTCGGAATCAACAAGAGCAAATTCCAGACTGGGTAGGGCGCTGGCTTCGTACCTAGAGTACACATGTGAATTGGCAGCCTCCTTTCGTAGTCCGCCACATCCTTCGACAGCTCTAGTTCTAGAACCACCCCACATTGCATTCAACGTCAGTTCAACAATCCTCTGTCTTCGATGAAGTTTGACTTGAATTCTGACGAATTGCCCCCGCATCTGCCTGCCGAAAATCAGCAATTGCCGAGGTTCGGCGTTGCGTTGACCGAGCTAAGTGCTTGTGATGCTGCAACTTCTGCTTGGCATGTGGAGTGCACTACTGACCGCATGAGTTCGGCAAATGACGCTTCGCATTGAAAAAAAGTCGAGGGATGGAGTCACAGTTCTCAAATTGATTGGGCAAATTCGATCCGGCGATTTGGAAGAACTGAGGACGCAGCTGAACGGTGGCGATGTACGGGTGTTGGATTTAGACGAGTTGACGCTTGTGGATGCCGCCGTCGTGAGGTTTTTAGGTGCATATGAAGGAAGCGGGATCGAGTTTCTCAACTGCGCTCCGTACATCCGGGAGTGGATAAGGCGCGAAAAGGAAAGTCAATAAAGAACGCTGAAAGGACTGGGGAAAATAATGGCAAGCACTGTGACGCATTTATCTTGGGGCCCATTTTCGGCAGCAGCCACTCCGATTCGCTGCGGCCGTAGAGAACGAACCAGATGCGCGGTTGAACTTGCAGCCGACAACGGGGACACCAGCGCGTTCGAGGAGCTCTACCAACAGAGCGCTCCTCGCGTCTTGAAGACGCTCCATCGCATTACACGAAATCGTGAGGATGCGGAAGACGCGCTTCAGGAGGCGTTCATGAACGCTTTCGTGCACGCTAAGGATTTTGACGGCAGGTCCAGCTTCGCCACGTGGTTTACGCGCATCGCCATCAATTCGGCGCTGATGATCCTCCGCAAGAAGCGCACGCATCCCGAGCACTCTATCGACGATGACGGCGGCGATCTGGGCATGGCTCCGAAAGCCTGGATCGTTTCGGACAGTGCTGCAAATCCCGAACGGCTCTACGCGCAGACCGAACGCGAGAAGATTCTGAAGGCCGCGGTTGGCGACCTGCGGCCGACGATCCGCAAGGCAGTCGAAGTGGGTCAGTTGCAGGACCGGTCCATGCGGGAAACCGCGGATGTGCTGGGAATTTCGGTCGCCGCCGCCAAGGCGCGGTTGTTTCATGCGCGGGCGGCTCTGCGAAAGTCGAGAAGGCTTCGGTCGATGGGCAAGAACTGGTTTCCGGGACGAAGCTTCGGAGTTCGCGAGACGCGTGGTGGCGAGCGACAGCAGCACGCATGACGAGAAGGCAAGAACTACGGTCCCAACGGTATATTTCGTTTCCATATTAAAGCTAAGGAGAAAATTGCATGGCCACAATCACAACGAAAGATGGGACACAGATTTATTACAAGGACTGGGGCAAAGGGCAGCCAGTTGTATTCAGTCATGGCTGGCCGCTTAACAGCGACGCGTTCGAGGATCAGATGCTGTTTCTGGCCGATCGCGGCTTCCGGTGCGTGGCGCACGATCGACGCGGGCACGGCAGGTCGAGCCAGCCGTGGGATGGCAACGAGATGGACACCTACGCGGACGACCTGGCCGAACTGGTCACCACGCTGGACCTGAAGGATGCGATTCATGTCGGGCATTCGACGGGGGGCGGCGAAGTCGCGCGATATATCGGGCGACACGGCACCAAGCGCGTAGCGAAAGCCGTGCTGATCAGCGCGGTGCCACCGCTGATGCTGAAGACGGCGGCCAATCCGGCGGGGTTGCCAATCGAAGCGTTCGACCAGCTCCGCACCGCGGTGCAGAGTGACCGAGCGCAATTCTTCCGGGATTTGAGCGCGCCGTTCTATGGAGCGAATCGCGCGGGGTCGAAGGTTTCGCAGGGATTGCGAGACTCGTTCTGGCTGCAAGGGATGATTGCTGGACATAAAGCCTGCTATGACTGCATCAAAGCGTTTTCGGAAACGGACTTCACGGAAGATCTCAAGAAATTCGACGTGCCAACGCTGGTTCTCCACGGAGACGATGACCAGATCGTGCCAATCGTGGCGGCGGGGTTGCTCTCGTCCAAGATGATCAAGGGAGCTACGCTCAAAGTTTATCCGGGGGCGCCGCACGGAATGTGCTCGACGTTGAAGGATCAGATCAATGCGGACCTGCTGAGTTTCTTCCAGCGCAGCGGTCGCGCGGCCGCCTAAAGGCCGGCTCGCACGGGCGATCGACTTAGTAAGCCGCGGGTTCGGTCGTTCCGCGGGCGTCGGCAGGTTTCTTTCGAAGCTAGCAAGGCTCCGGCCTGCGTAGGCAGGCCGAAGCAGTGGGAAGTGCCAGTGTTTGCTCGCCGTGGGGGTGTCTCCACGAAAGGGAGAAAAGAAAACTCATGGGAGCATTTACGTTGTTTCACGTGGCAATCAGTTTGATCGGGATCGGGTCCGGATTTGTCGTTGCGTTTAAATTGCTTCTTGGCAAGCGGTTGCCTGTTTGGACGGCGACATTTTTATCGACCACCGTTTTGACCAGTCTCACCGGCTTCATGTTTCCCGTGCACCATTTTATGCCATCGCACGCAATAGGCATCGTGTCGCTAATCGTGCTTGCGCTCGCGATTTACGCGCTGTACGTAAAGCGACTGGCCGGCGCGATACGAAACGTATATGCGATCAACGCGGTGATAGCGCTGTATTTGAATTGCTTCGTGTTGATCGCGCAGCTCTTCCAGAAGGTGCCGGCCTTGAAGGCGCTGGCTCCGACGCAGACCGAGACGCCGTTTAAGGTCGCGCAGCTTATAGCGTTGCTTGTTTTCGTGGTGCTCGGCATCTTTGCGACGCGCGGATTTCGGAACGAGCAGCTGCGGACCGCATGACTTCGTCGGGTTTGTTCGCGGAAAGGACGGCATTTCCTTCCCACCGTGAAGCGAGGTACAGTACGTTGTCGTACAGCAGGCCTGACGGCCCTATTCAAAAACGCCGCCGCTGGCGCAAGTTGTCCGCTTTCCCGTGTCCCAAAAGGAATGTCAATGAAATCAAGAAACTTCAATCCACATTTGGGAAAAGTGTCTCAGAGACTCTCGATTCCCCTGGTGCTGGCTGCTCTCTCCGTGTCCATGACGCTCGCGGCTTGCCAGAACGACAAGGCTGCTTCGCAACCCCCGCCGCCGGAAGTGAACGTCGTTGGGGTCGTGCAACAAGACGTTCCGATATACGAGGAGTGGGTAGCGACGCTGGACGGGTACGAAAACGCGCAAATCCAGCCGCAGGTAACCGGATATCTTATTTCGCAGAACTATATAGAAGGCTCACCTGTCCGCAAAGGTCAAGTTCTCTTCGAGATTGACCCTCGTCCGTTTCAAGCGGTGCTTGATCAATCCAAAGCGCAGCTCGCGCAAGCGCAAGCTCAGTTCGGCAAGACGAAGCTCGATGTCGACCGGGATACTCCGCTGGCGAAAGAACGCGCGATCGCTCAGAGCCAGTTGGACAACGACATCCAGGCAAACCTGGCGGCCGACGCCGCGGTGAAGTCCGCGGCGGCCCAGGTCGAACAGGCGCAGCTGAACCTCGACTTCACGCACGTTACTTCGCTCCTGGACGGAATAGCGGGTATCGTGCAGGTGCAAATCGGAAATCTGGTCACTCCCACGTCGACGCTGACCTCGGTTTCGCGCGTAAATCCCATCAAAGCGTACTTTCCTATCGCCGAGCAGACCTATATGCGCTTCGCGAAACAGATTAACGCGAGCAGCCAGAGGAACGCTCCACCTGACGCGCCGCCTCTCCAACTAATTCTGGCGGATGGCACTGTTTACCCCGAGAAGGGCAAGATACTTTACACAGATCGCCAGGTAGACATCACCACGGGAAGTATTCGCATCGTTGGTGCTTTTTCGAACCCCAACAACATCCTGAGGCCAGGTCAGTTCGGGCGCGTGCGCGCCGCCACCGAAACCGTGAAGGATGCGCTGCTGGTTCCCCAAAGAGCGGTCAACGAGCTTCAAGGAACGTTTCAGTTGGCGGTGGTGGGAGAGGGCAACAAGGTAAGCGTGCGCTCGGTCAAAGTGGGCGACCGTGTCGGCTCCATGTGGATCATTCAAAGCGGCGTGAAGCCCGGTGAACTCGTCATCGTGGAGGGCCTGCAGAAAGTTCGGGACGGGTCCGTCGTGAAGCCCAAACAGAGTACCGCGGTCGCGAGAGGGAACTGACCCATGTCCAAGTTTTTCATCAACCGCCCGATCGTGGCCATGGTGATCTCGATTGTCATGGTGATCATCGGCACCATTACTATCACCAGTTTGCCGGTCGCCTTGTTTCCCAATATCGTGCCGCCCGAAGTGCAGGTTGTGGCCACCTACGTCGGAGCGGACGCGCAGACCATCGAGCAATCCGTAGCCACTCCGGTCGAGCAGCAGATGAGCGGCGTGGACAACATGAATTACATGTATTCGCTGAATTCCACGGCGGACGGGGTGATGCGCCTGATCGTCGACTACGACGTAAAGACCGACCCCAATACCGATCTGATTCTGACGCAGGTACGCGAAACGCAAGCGCAGTCGCAGCTTCCGGCCGACGTCATCAATTACGGGATCAACGTGCAAAAAACGGTGACCGCCCCGCTGATGCTGATGACCTTGTATTCGCCCAATGGCACCTACGACGCCCAGTTTCTTTCCAACTATGCCTACATCAATCTCGCTGACCAGCTTACCCGGCTCTACGGCATCGGCAGCGTGCAGATCTTCGGGGCCGGTCAGTACGCGATGCGCCTCTGGGTCAGGCCCGACGTGTTGGCCAAACTTGCCATCACTGTTCCGGAAATCGTAACGGCGATTCAGTCGCAGAACGCCGTAAATCCTGCGGGCCAGGTGGGGAGTGAGCCTTCGCCCAAGGGGCAGGAGTTCACCTACACCGTTCGTGCACAGGGCCGCCTTACTTCTCCCGAAGAATTTGGGCAAATCGTGGTTCGCGAAAATCCGGGTGGAGCGGTTGTCCGCCTCAAGGATGTTGCTCGCATCGAACTCGGGGCCCAGAACTACAGCGTCGTGGGCCGCCTGAATGGGAAGCCCGGCGCGGTCGTTGCCGTGTACCAGCTGCCGGGCTCGAACGCGGTACAAGCGGCCGACGCCGTCAAGAAACTCATGCTCGAAGCCAAGGTGCGCTTCCCACACGACATCGACTACGTTACCTCCCTGGACACCACGAAGGCCGTTACGCAGGGCATGAAGGAAATCGTTATCACGCTGGTAATCGCCATCGTGTTGGTGATCATCGTGGTGTACATTTTTCTTCAGGGCTGGCGCGCCACCTTGATTCCGCTGCTGGCTGTGCCTGTGTCCCTGGTCGGCACCTTCGTTTTTTTTCCGATCTTCGGGTTTTCAATCAACACACTTTCGCTGTTCGGACTCGTTCTCGCCATCGGCTTGGTGGTGGATGACGCCATCGTTGTCGTCGAGGCGGTGGAACGCCACATCGAAGACGGCCTGGCTCCGAAGGCTGCGGCGTTGAAGGCCATGGAAGAAATTTCCGGCCCGGTCGTGGGTATCGCTCTGGTTCTTTCCGCGGTCTTCGTCCCGACGGCATTCATTCCCGGAATTACCGGGCGCCTCTACCAGCAGTTCGCGGTGACCATCGCGATTTCCGTGATCCTGTCCGCATTCAACGCTCTCACGCTGAGCCCCGCCCTCTCGGCTCTGCTGCTCAAACCCAAAAAGAGCAGCGGAGGACTCCTGAAGCGTTTCTTCGACTGGTTCAACCGCATCTTCGCGAGGGGCACGGATGCGTACGTCCGCGTTTGCGGTGCATTAATTCGTAAGAGCGCGGTCGCACTCATCCTGCTGGTCGCGTTTGCCGCCGGCGCTGGCTTTTTCGCCAGCAAAATTCCATCGAGTTTCTTGCCGGACGAGGACCAGGGCTACCTGTACATCAATCTTCAGCTTCCGAACGCCTCTTCACTGCAACGCACCGACGAAGTGGCCAGAAAAGTCGAAGCCGTGCTCGCCAAAACTCCCGGAGTTCAATACACCACCAGCGTCATTGGGTTCAGCCTGCTGAGTTTCGTTCGAACCAGTTACAATGGTTTCTTTTTCGTAACCCTGAAACCCTGGGACGAACGCAAATCGCGCGCCGAGCAACTCCAGGAGATTAAGCAGCGCATCAACCATTCACTCAGCCAGATCCCCGAAGCTATCGCGTTCTCCTTTTCACCGCCGTCGATTCCCGGTGTCGGGACCTCCGGCGGATTCACATTCGCCCTCGAGGATCGAGCAGGAAACGATGTCCAGTTTCTCGCCGATAATCTTCAGAAGTTCATGGCCGCTGCGAGGAAGCGCCCCGAAATCGCGGGCGTAAGCACCACCTTCCTCCCCAGCGTGCCGCAGCAATTTGTCGATGTCGATCGCGATAAAGTCTACAAGCAAGGCGTCGCGGTCAACGATGTCTATAGAACTCTGCAGGCGTTCATGGGCGGCCTGTTCATCAACTACTTCAATCGCTTTGGGCGGCAATGGCAGGTTTACATTGAGGCCGAGGGAGATTTCCGCACGCGAGCAGAGAACGTCGGCCAATTCTACGTACGGAATACCAATGGCGGGATGGTGCCGCTCGCGGCGCTCACGCGATTCGAGTCGCGGCCCGGGCCCGAGTTCACCATGCGCTTCAACGAGTATCGCGCCGCGCAAATCAACGGCGCCTCCGCTCCTGGATACAGCGCCAACCAGGCCATGGCTGCGCTGGAGGAAGTGTTCAAGGAAACGATGCCGGCAGAGATGGGCTACGACTACCTGGGCATGTCCTTCCAGGAGAAGAAGGCGGAAGAAGCTGTACCTGCGTGGGTGATCTTCGCATTCTCTCTCCTCTTCGTGTTCCTGATTCTGGCGGCTTTGTATGAGAGCTGGACGCTGCCCTTCAGCGTTCTTCTCAGCACCCCGATCGCAGTTTTCGGGGCGTTCGCCACGTTGTGGCTGCGCCGCACCGTTCTCAATGCCTATCTGCCCAGCTACATGGTGCAGATCGAAAGCGACGTCTATGCGCAAATTGGGTTGGTGATGCTCATTGGCTTGGCGGCCAAGAACGCGATCTTGATCGTTGAATTCGCAAAAGACGAATACGAGGAAGGGAAGCCTCTGGTAGACGCCGCTCTGGAAGGGGCGCGGTTGCGCTTGCGGCCGATTCTGATGACCTCGTTCGCATTCATTCTGGGCACGGTGCCGCTGTGGACGGCCACGGGCGCCGGTTCGGTTTCGCGCCAGATCATGGGCACGACGGTTATAGGAGGAATGGTAGGAGCGAGCCTCATTGGAATCTTCTTCATCCCGGTAGTTTTCTACGTCGTTGAGAAGTGGTCGGGCGCGGGCAAGCAGCGCCAGCAAGGAGTATTGCCGCAGGCAGCCGCTCCCGCCGAGGGCAACTGAGATGAACAAGTCGATCGCGCTCGGGGTCCTCGGCTGCGCAATCCTCAGCTGCGGATGTACCGTGGGACCAAACTATAAGAAGCCTGTCGCCAGCGTGCCGGCCACCTATCGGGGATTGGCGCCGGATGCAACCGGGAGCAACGGTTCCGGTGTCTCCCTGGGTGACGAAAAATGGTGGGATGTTTTTCAAGATGAACAGCTACGCGCGCTAATTCGAACGGCACTACAGCAAAACTACGACGTGCGTATCGCCGGAACGCGCATTCTGGCGGCCCAGGCTCAGCTGGGCATTACTCGCGCCGACCAGTTTCCCAGAGTCGCCGGCGGAGCGAGCTTGGGCGACGAGCGTACCGCCAGGACCGGCGCGTTCCGGGCTTTCGAATCGGGCGTGGGACAGCTGAATATAACGGCCGCCTGGGAGCTCGACTTTTGGGGAAAATTTCGCCGCGCCACCGAAGCCGCTCGCGCCAACCTTATTGCCAGCGAAGCGGCTCGGCAAGAAGTTATTGTGACCCTCGTGGCCAACGTTTCCGCAGCGTACTTTCAGCTTCGCGCACTGGACCTGGAACTTGAGATCTCGCAGCGCACCCTGGGATCCCGCCGGGAATCACTGCGGCTCACGCAACTTCTGGCCGACGGCGGCTCGACCTCGATGCTCGACGTACGTCAGGCCGAACAGTTGGTGTTCACCGCCGCGGCGGAAATCCCAGCGCTTGAGCAGCAAATCGAGCAGCAGGAAAACCTGATCAGCATTCTGCTGGGGAAAAATCCAGACTCTGTCGCAAGGGGCCAGAGGCTGACGGAGCAGCCCCCTCCGCCGAACGTGCCACCCGGTCTTACGTCCTCCCTGCTGGAGCGTCGCCCGGATATCCGTGACGCGGAACAGCAATTGATCGCGGCGAATGCCGAAATCGGAGTTGCGCGGGCCGCCTATTTTCCGCAAATCTCATTGAGTGGGACCGCTGGGTTTCAGAGTGACGCGCTTACCAATCTTTTTAGCGGCCCCGCTGGTGCCTGGACCTACGGAGCTTCGCTGACACAGCCTATTTTCACGGCCGGGCGAATCCGTTCCAACGTGCGTTTCGCGGAAGCTCAGCAGCAAGGCGCGCTGCTCTTCTACGAGCAGACCATTCAGGGTGCGTTCCGCAGCGTGTCGGATGCGTTGATCGCCAACCGCAAATCAAAAGAGTTTCGCATCCAGCAGGAACTCCTGTTTCAGTCCGCGCAGGATGCGGCGCGCCTTTCGCACATGCGCTATAACGGCGGCGTCACCGGCTACCTGGAAGTCTTGACCAACGAAACCAACGCATTTGCCGCCGAACTCGAACTCGTGCAGGCTCAGCTCAACGAAACACTGGCACTGGTACAGCTCTACCAGTCCCTCGGCGGCGGGTGGCAATAGCCATCCACAAACGCCGGTCCCGCGCACTATTCGTCGACCGTCGACTCGAAGGGGCGCCTTCTTGCTTGGTCCTACCTAGGCGTCATGCCTGCGTCCGGATATCTCGGTATCTGGTGCAGTGTAGCCGCGATTGACTACGCGTTGGCTGATCTCGCGATAGAACTCGACTCGCGGGGCTGCCCAGTGGCGCTCCAGCAGGCATTTATGTTGGATTTATCTCGCCCGCGAGAGAATTGTCACTCGTCAGCACCACTCTTGCCTTAGTTGCGCCTGACAGGGAATAGTGCGAAATAAGGAGCCTCAAGCTAACATGCGTAGCAATGTGAGCCTACTGACTCGACGTCGGCGTCCTGAGCTGACGATTTATTGAAAGGAGGCTCGTGAACTACTCCGCTCTCCTACGCTCCGCTCTCGTGGCTCTCCTGAGGAACAAGATGCGCAGTGTGCTGACGATACTCGGCATCACCATCGGGATCGCTGCGGTCATTTGCGTTGTAGCCATCGGCAAGGCCGGACAAGCTCGCGTCGAGCAGCAATTGAACAATCTAGGCGACAACTTCGTCTGGATTGAGGCAGGCGGCCGAGCAGTTAACGGCGTGCGTACGGGTACACACGACACCAAGACCCTCGTGTATGCGGATGCGCTCGCGGTCAAGAATCAGGTCTCCCTGATCAAAAGCGTTTCGCCCAACGTCGATGATCCCGTCCAGGTTATCTACGGCAACCAGAATTGGCACACCTCCTACCGCGGAGTCTCCCCGGAATACTTCGAAATCAAGCGCTGGTACGTCGATCAGGGTGCCGTATTCTCCCAAGACGATGTAGACCGCGCAGCCGATGTCTGCATCGTAGGCCGCACGGTTCGCGATCAGTTGTTCGGCGTCGAAGACCCAGTCGGCAAGGTCATCCGCGTAAACAGCCTTCCCTGCAAGGTTGTCGCGACCCTCATCCCGAAGGGTCTCGCGCTTTCCGGCCAGGACCAGGACGATACCATCGTCCTCCCATACACCACAGCCCAGAAAAAACTCAAAGGCATTACCTGGCTCGACGACATCCTCTGCTCCGCCGTCTCGCAATCCGCCGTAAAAATGGCCGGCCAGGAAGCCACTGCCGTCCTGCGTGACCGCCATCACCTCCGCCCGGAGGAAGAGGACGACTTCAACATTCGCAATCCCGAAGACATCATCCAGGCACAGCTCGACGCCAGCAAAACTCTTACGATCCTGCTGATCGCCGTAGCCTCCGTTTCTCTCCTCGTCGGAGGCATCGGCATCATGAATGTCATGCTGGTTTCGGTCACTGAGCGTACTCGCGAGATCGGCGTCCGCGTAGCCGTCGGGGCCACCGAGGAGGCCATCCAGCTTCAATTCCTGGGCGAGTCCATCATGCTCAGCCTAGTCGGCGGAGCCGTGGGAGTCCTCTTCGGCATCCTGGGCTCCTACTTGGTAGGTCAGACCCTACGCTGGCCGATGGAAATGTCGCTCGAGGCGATCGTTGTTGCCGCCATGTTCTCCGTAGCTGTAGGCGTATTCTTCGGATATTACCCCGCGCGCAAAGCTTCGCTACTCGATCCCATTGAGGCACTGCGATACGAATGATGCATCGTCCAAATCTTGATTCCGGAAACCGACCATGAAAGTACGAGCGAAGTGGCTGATCTTGGCGGGCGTCCTGGTCGTCGCTGTGCTAGCCGCCGCCTTCGGCCTAAACCGCAGCGTTCAAGCCCAGCACTTCACCGCGAAAGTCGAACGCGGCGAGATTGACGACGTCGTCGAAGCCACCGGCACCATCAACGCGGTCATCACCGTCCAAGTAGGCTCGCAAGTCTCCGGCACCATCGCCAAACTCAACGCCGACTTCAACTCTCGCGTCCACAAAGGTGACATCGTCGCGCTAATCGACCCCGCCCTCTTCAAAGGTGCGCTGCTCCAGGCCGCGGCCGACCTGGAAAACGCCAAAGCCAACCTGGTGGCAGCCCACGCCAACCTCGAAAAAGCCAAAGCCGGATTGGTGCAGACCAAAGCGGACTACGATCGCGCAGTTCGCTTGACGCACGACGGCGTTATGAGCCAGCAGCAACTCGATCTGGCCAAAGCAAACTACGACTCCGCCAACGCCTCGGTTGGTGCAGCCGCCGCCAACGTCACGCAAGGGGAAGCCCAGGTCAATCAAAAGGAAGCTGCGGTAACGGTCGCCCAAACCAATCTGGATTACACCGTGATCCGCTCTCCCATCGACGGCACGGTGGTCGCTCGCAACGTCGACGTCGGCCAAACCGTGGCAGCCTCCTTGCAAGCCCCAACGATTTTCACCATCGCCCAGGACCTTAAGAAAATGTGGGTTTACGCCAAGACCGACGAGTCCGACGTCGGCAACATCAAAATCGGCAAGCCTGTCAGCTTCAAGGTCGATGCCTTCCCGAAGGATACCTTCCACGGAACCGTCAGCCAGGTGCGCATGAACGCCACCACGGTCCAAAGCGTAGTCACCTACGACACCATCATCGAATTCGCGAACCCCGAGCTTAAGCTGTTTCCGGGAATGACGGCCTACGTCACCATCCCCGTCGACACCGTACAGAACGCCTTGAAGCTCCCCAACACCGCGTTGCGCTACAAACCTCCGATGTCGCCTGAAGAGGTTCTAGCCGTGTACAAGCAATATGGGATCTCCGCAACGGATCGCAAACCGCTAGCGGATGACGCGTCAGCGGGTGCCACGGAAACTCCGGCCGCTCCGGCGATCCAGAATCTCCCTCGCGCGCCGAAGGCCGAGAGCGCCGTCGTCTGGAAACTTCATCCCGACAACACCATGGAGCCCGTAAAGGTCTCCATCGGTATCACCGATCATGCCTATACCGAAGTCACCGCTCTCCTCAAAGGCCAGCTGAACGAAGGAGACGAAGTCATCATCCGGTCCATCACTTCAAAATCTGCGGCTCCCGGCGCCCTAAGGCGTTAGTCAATAATCGCGAAGCATCTTATGGAATCGATGCCAGCCATCAACGCAATCCCGCCCACGCTAAGCCCCTCGGCCACAAGCGCCGTCATCCGTGTCGAAGACGTCCATAAATACTACGACCTCGGCGAAACCCGCGTGCACGCGTTGCGCGGCGTAAGCCTGCAAATCCATCGCGGCGAATTCTTGGCCATCATGGGAGCCAGCGGCAGCGGCAAGTCCACCTTCATGAATATGCTCGGATGCCTCGATCGCCCCAGCTCCGGACGCTACCTCCTCGAAGGCACGGACGTCTCGCAGCACGACAAGAAAGCGCTCGCGCTCATCCGCAACCAGAAACTCGGTTTTGTTTTCCAGGGATTCAATTTGCTGGCGCGCACCACAGCGTTAGAAAACACCGAGCTGCCCACGCTCTACACGAAAATCGACAAAGCCGAGCGCGGAAAGCGTGCCGCCGAAGCGCTGGCCATGGTCGGCCTGGCAGACCGCGCCCAGCATTTCCCCTCGCAAATGTCCGGCGGACAGCAGCAGCGGGTCGCCATTGCCCGAGCCCTGGTGAACCGCCCATCGATCTTGCTGGCCGACGAGCCCACGGGAAACCTCGACAGCCGCACCTCCGTCGAAATCATGGAAATCTTCCAGAACCTGAACGACAAAGGCCTGACCATCGTCCTGGTCACCCACGAACACGACATTGCCCAGTTCGCAAAACGTATCCTGGTCTTTCGCGACGGAAAAATCCGCAAAGACGACACAATCGCAAATCGCCCCCAAGCTTCCCAAATTCTGCAGACCTTACCCACACTGGAAGACTAGAACAGGCTGCGGAAACAGCTTTTTCTTCAGGAGGTCGGTGCTTTAGTTCATCCGAGCCTCGAAGGGCCCGACGTGCGTGCTCTCAACGGGCTTCAGTTTATCCTGAGGAACGAAGGGCCCCAGAAGGAAGCTTTTTCCTCCTTTGTTGCATTTTTTCCGCAGCCCGTAGAAGCCATGCCTACTTCTATCAGCACTCTTGATCCCGTCCGTCGCCGCTTGCTTCCCAATTCTGACTATTCCATGCAAAACCCTTAGCCATGCCCTTTTCGCGTGCTATTCTTTCGGGTGTATACCGAATCACACCCCGGCCCGATTTGCTTCCATTCCTACTCAAGCAGCCGTTCCAATCCCTTCGGCTTTCCTGCCGCCATCAAGTCATTTAGAATCAGCACTTGCAAAAGTCTAACAAAACAAACACTTTTAACTCCCATTAGAATGAACACTTGCGGAAAACCCAGGGGAAGGGGGCATTATGGTTAACCAGTCCAAGGAGCCGATTCCTAAATGAACGAATCCCGACTGCTGCAAGACATCACGAACCAGGAGCAATCGCTCGCTCATGTGCTGGCGCATCAATCGGGCAAAGGACACGACGCACTGACGAAGTCCGCCAGCTTCTTGCAAAATGCAAGGAAGGTCGTTGTTACCGGCATCGGCGCATCGTTACACGCCGCTTTTCCTTTGCACTACGAACTCGCCGCGCATGGCTTGGACTCGGTCATCGTGGAAAGCGGGGAATTGCTGCACTATCAGGAGCGACTTTGTTCCGGCGCCGTGGTCGTTCTGGTTTCGCGATCGGGCGAATCGGTGGAGATCGTGAAGTTGCTGTCCCGCGTGAAGGAAATCTCGCAACATACCATCGGCGTCACTAACGAGCCCGAAAGCACCCTCGCGAAACAGGCGAGCGTCGGGTTAATCGTCGGCAGCCTTGCCGATGAGATGGTCGCCATACAAAGCTACACCGGCACGGTTGCGGCGCTCATGCTGCTGGCTGCCGCGGTCACCGGAGACCTCGACAAAACACACACCGAGATGATAGCACTTTTACCGCTGGTTACTGCGCTGATTGCCACGAATCTCGATCTTATCGAGGACTGGGATGATTTCTTCAAAGCCGCATCCCCCATCTATCTCTTAGGTCGCGGACCGTCGTATGCCTCCGCGCTCGAGGGCGCGTTGTTGTTCAGCGAGACCGCCAAGGAGCCGGCGGTGGGAATCGCGTCGGGAAGCTTTCGCCACGGACCAGTCGAAATTGTGGATGCAAACTTCCGTGCCATTGTGTTCGCGCCGCAAGGCAAGACGCGCGACCTTAACCTGGGTCTTGCTGAAGACCTCGTAAAATTCGGTGCAAAGGTGTGCGTCGTTGGCCCGGACGATGCAGGCGCGCTGCCGTTCATCGACGTTCCCTCAGTCCCCGAGAAACTCGCGCCCTTGATCGACATCATTCCCGTGCAACTGGCTGCGTTACGCCTGGCTCACTGGAAGGGCTTGGTCATCGGCAAATTTCGCTACGCCCCCCAGGTAACGCGCAACGAGATGAACTTTTGAGGACCTGCCAAGTAGCGCAGACACTCTTGTCTGTGCCAGCCCTAACCCTACGCGGATTGATCCGGGACGCGCTCCTCGTTGCGAAACCCAACCAAGAAAATAAACAAAACAACAGCCGAACAAATCGCCGGAACCATCCAGATCGATCGCCAGTTATGCGCAAGCGTTCCCGCAGCCGAAGTACTGGCGTAGAGATCGACGACCCAACCAGAAAGGTAAGCCCCGAGAAACATCCCAATTCCGTAAGTAATGAAGGTGATCAGTCCCTGAGCCGCAGCGCGCAACGCGGTTGGCGCCTTCTGGTCCACGTACACCTGTCCGGTGACAAAGAAAAAGTCGTAGCAAATTCCGTGCAGAACGATTCCCAGGTACAGCATCCACACCAAAGCGCCGGCGTTCCCAAAGCCAAACATCAAATAGCGCACCACCCACGCAAGCATTCCCAGCGTGAGCGTGTATTTCACGCCGAGCCGCTTGAAAAACCAAGGCAGCGTCACCATGAAGAGCAACTCCGACATTTGCCCCCCGGTCATTTTGCCGGCCGCGTTTTGGACGCCGATTTCATTCAAAAACGGATTGGTAAACGCGTAGTAGAACTGCAGCGGAATGCAAATCAGAAAGGACGCGAGAGCGAAAACCGAAAAATTTCTGTCCTTGAACAGAGCGAACGCTTCGGCAGGAAAAATGTTGCTGAGCTTGAATCCGCCACCACCAGAAGACTTCAGCGGCGGCGTGTGCGGAAGCGTCAGACAATACACTGCCATAAATATCGAAGCGGCGCCCGCCAATCGAATCGGCGTGGCAGTCGACTCGACGCGCAGAAAACCGATGAGCAATCCCGCCACGATCCATCCCGCGGTGCCGAGCACACGAATAGATCCGAAGTCTTGCTTGGGATCTTTCATCTGGCGGAAGGAAAGGGAATTGGTCAGCGCCATCGTTGGCATGTAACAGAGCGAGTAGATCAGCAAGATGAGATACATGGGACCAAAACTGGTTTGCGCGGAGGCGAACCACAACAGCACGCCGCCAATTCCGTGCAGTGCCGCGAGCAGGCGCTGCGTCGCAAACCATTCGTCCGCCATCAAACCCACGAGAAACGGCGAGATCATGGCGCCAAGCGCCGTAGTGCCTGCAGCAAGGCCGATCTCCGTACCGGAAAAGTGCAAGTGCTGGCCGAGCCAGGTTCCCAGGGTGACGTACCAGACTCCCCAGATGAAATACTCGAAAAACATCATCACCGACAGCCGGAGCCTCATCTGTAAGAGCACGCCATTGCCTCCTGTGGTGATTCGAGCAAGTTCCGGTGCTTATTCTTTTTGTTCATCGAGAAGCGGCTTGCCGGTACGCGGAACCGTTGAGCCAAAGGTCGATGGGCTTTTTCGCGTTGGGCGCGTTGAACGGCATCGCGATCTTTCGGCCTTCGCCTGCAGACGCGTAGCCCGCGTACAGGGCGCGCAGCACGACCAAGCCGTCCTCGCCGGTCGACTGCGGTTTCTCTTTGCCTCGGACGCAGCGAGCAAAATGGGTGAGCTCTTGCGGCGTGCCGTAATTCCAGAGCTCTTCAAATACGGGATAAGACCAGCCCTTCGTCGTGGGCGCTTTTTCGACCGCGTAGCCGTAGCCGTTTTCGCTGTAGGTGGCCAGGGCGTTGCCCATGTGCAGGTTGGCGTAGGTCTCGCCGTCTTCCCCGAAGACTTCAATGCGATCGTCCATCCCGCCGCGGCGCGCCCAACTGTTTTCGATCAACGCAGTCGCGCCGTTGGCGAATTCAAGGATGCAGAGGCAATCGTCTTCGGCTTTGGTCTTGTGAGCGTGAACATGTGTGCCCATCTGGCAATAGACCGACGTGATCGGCGAGCGGCCCAGAAACCAGTACGAAAACGCGATGCCGTGGCAGCCGAGGTCCATGAAGGCGCCACCGCCGGAACGATTTACATCCCAGAACCAGTCACTGTGCGGGCCGAAGTGCTTTTCACTTTGCTTTACCAGATAAATTTTGCCGAAGGCGCCGGCGTCGGCCATTTCCTTGGCCTTCAAATATTTTGGCGTAAAAAGAAGTTCTTCGCCGTACATCAACAGCACGCCATGGCGCCTGGCGGCGGCGACCATCTCTTCGCCTTCGGCAACGGTCATGGCGAGAGGCTTCTCGCAAACGATGTGCTTGCCTGCCGCGGCGATGTCTTTGGTCATTTGCGCGTGCAGGCTGTTCGGCGCGCAGATGCTCACCATCTCGATGTCGCGCTCTTTCAGCATCTCGCGGTAGTCGGTAAATACGCGCGGAATGCCAAAACGCTTGGCGAAAGCGGCAGCATTACCCGGAGTCGGAGAAGCAACCGCGACCACTTCCGCTTCGTGCGGCATGATTTGGAGGGAGGCAGCGTGAATGTCCGCCTGAAATTGTGAACCGATGATGCCAACCTTGACTCTGCCTTCAGCCATTAGCTCCTCATGGTCGATTCATGTGAGAGTTGGTTTCCGTAAGGCGGCGCCTGGGCCGCCGCACTCCAGGCGCTATGACGTTGTGGGCTGGTCGTCGCAGCCGGAAAATTCCTGCTGAATGCGATTGCCTTTGTATTCGAGTTCGTCGTGAATGCCGATTTTGGAGGTGTAGTAGCCGCGCACGGTTAGGTGTTTCAGGTCTTTATAGAAGCGCACTTCCGTGAGATCGGTCATCTGGTCATGGTCGGAAAGCACGGTGAAGACGGCGATGCGCTCTTCGGGACTCGCGTCCACGAAGGATTTTTCGGTGTAATGCTTGCTCATGAGATCGATCAAGCGAAGCCCTTCGCGCCAAAGCGCTTTTTGATCGTCGTCGGAGGTCTCGCGCAGGTACTGGTCGATGAAGTCAGCAACCTTGGCGGCTTTCGCGCCCCCGGAATGGCTGTCGGCAGGAATGATAGTTTCCGAAAGCTCTTCGACGAGCGCGTGTTGGCTGGGAGTGAAGAAGTGAGCGGCCGATTTGGTTCCGGCGGCTTCCGCGTGAGGCGTGGAAAGCGGCGGCGCCTGGGTCTCCGCTTGCAGCGCTTCGGAGCTCACCGCCGGAAGCGGCAGTAGCGAGGCGCCGAGAACCGTGGCAGAAGCTTTCAACCACTGGCGGCGATCTTGTCTCAGATTGATAGGGTCGTCTTTAGACATCGCGTCTCCTTAGAGATTTCCTTTGCCGAACTGATCGGCGAGATAGTCGCAGGAGCGCCAGCACAAAGACATGATCGTCCAGGTGGGATTCTGGCAACTGGCGTTGACGAAAGCACTGCCATCGACGACGAAAAGATTCTTGACGTCGTGCGACTGTTGAAATTGATTGAGGACGGAGGTTTTGGGATCGCTGCCCATGCGCGCTGTGCCGAGTTCGTGGATGGACCAGCCCTCGGTAAGCACGCGGTTATTTACATGAATGATCTCGAAACCCGCGGCTTCGAACATTTCCTGCGCGGATTCTTTCATGTCGGCGGCCATCTTGTGCTCGTTGTCGCCGAATTTGTAATGAAAACGCAGCGAGGGAATGCCCCATTTGTCCTTTACGACGGGATCGAGGTCCACGTAATTTTCGTAACGCGCCAGGACTTCCCCAAATGCACCCATGCCGATGTAGGCCCCTTGATTCTTGCGAACTTCTTCCTTGAAGGAAGCACCGAAACCGTGAGTATCGGTGCCGTGCGGAAACATCACGCTGCCGCTGCCGCCTTCAAATCCGTAGCCGCGGATGAAGTTGGGGTTCTTCTCCGCAAGGTTCCGGAAACGCGGCAGGTAAAAGCCGCCGGGACGGCCGTCGTCGAGAGTCGGCGGCTTGCCAACGAGATTCTTGGCGCGACCGGCGACGCCGGGACCCATGACGTGTTCGCAGAAGTTGTGGCCAACGTGCCCGCTGGAATTCGCCAGGCCATTCGGGTACAGCCTGGATTTGGAGAGTAGGAGAAGGCGTGCCGATTCGAGCGTGGAAGCGGCCACGATGACAACCTTGGCCTTGACCGTGTAATCCTTTTTCGTTTCCGAATCGATGAAGTGAACGCCGCTGGCTTTGCCGGTCTTTGGATCGACGACGACTTCGCGGACGACGGCGTTGGTGCGCAGCGTAAGGTTGCCGGTGTCCATCGCGGGGTAAATCAAGCCTGTCGGGGAGTCGAAGGCCGCGTGGATGTCGCAACCACCCTTGCGTTCACACGCGCCGCGGCCATAACAACGGCTGCGATATTTGTTGTGCTTGAGGCCGTCGGTGGTGACCCCGGCGCGGTATTGCGTCAGGACGCGGCCCATTTTCCGGAGGCTATCCTGGAGGGTCACTTCAGCGCAGTTCAGCTTGGTGGGACGCTGGAAAATGCTGTCAGGTAGTTGCGGCAGGTTCTCTTTGACGCCGGTGACGCCGAGATAAAGATCGACTTTGTCGTAGTAGGGAGCGATATCGCTATAGCTGATGGGCCAATTTTCTCCGAACCCATCGCGATCTTTGGCTTTGAAGTCGTAGTCGGAGAGGCGCAGAGACAGGCGGCCCCAGATGTTGGTCTTGCCCCCCAGACAGCGGGCGCGGACCCATGCGTAGTTGGTGCCAGTGAACGGATTCTCGCGCTCGTCGACCACGATGTTTTTTACGTAGTCCGAGTCGCCGATGTAACTGTGCAGATGTTTCGACTTTTCAAAGCCCGGGCCGTAGGGCGGGCGGCGGATGGTGTACTCATTGAAGGTGAGCGAGTGCCTGTCGGGAGGGAGTTCGCCCCGATAGGGATTGTCGTAGGGCCACTCCATGGAGCGGAGTTCGTTTTCGATGGGTAGTTTTTTTCCTGCTTCGAGGAGCATGACTTTCATGCCGTGGCTGGTGAGGACGTGTGAGGCCATGCCGCCGGCGGCGCCGGATCCGACGACTACCGCGTCATACGTTTTGGTTAGATCTGCTGGGGATTCGGGCATCGAAGAGAGTCTCCTTGGGGCAACTAAACATAGACTCGCGCGGGTGTTGCGGGGTTACAGCGCGAGCCCAGAATCATTTGTTTCAGCAAAGATTGATCGGCCACGGCATTGAACAATGGACCGGCTTGTTTGTCCAGCGTAACGTCGCGACCTCGTATGCTGAAAGTAGCGGTGTCGATGGTACTCGGGAGGAGGTTGGTAGTCGATAGTTCACGGGTGGACGAGGATGGGAGCGGCGGTGCTTCGGCTTACCGAGTAGGTCAGGTTGGCTCTAAACCCGCACCCTTGAAACCCAAGGGTGCGGCGCCCTGGACGAACTGAGTTGACCAGGGTGGGGTTGGCATGTAAAACGATGCTGCGAGAGGCTGTGTTTATGAAAATTGTTCCCGTGCTTGTTATGGCTGGTTTGGGTTTGTCTGCTGCGGCTCAGACTGCTGTGCAGCCTGAACTTGGCCATCGATCTGCGCTTGTTCTCAAACAAAATGGCTTGGAATTCAAGGACCTGAATAGGAATGGCCGGCTGGATGTTTACGAGGATTGGAGGCGAACGCCTGCGGAGCGGGCGAACGATCTTGTTAGCCAGATGACGTTGGAAGAGAAGGCAGGGGCGATGATGCACGGCTCGGCGCGATCTAACGGTCCGTCGGGCGTTGCGGGGATGGGCAGTCAGTACGACTTTGAAGCAGCGAGAACCATGATTCAGGACCGGAGGATCAACAGCTTCATTACTCGATTGAATGTTCGCCCTCAGGACCTTGCTGAGCAGAACAACAAGCTGCAGGAGATTGCGGAGGGTGGCCGACTGGGCATTCCGGCGACGATCAGCACGGACCCGCGGAATCATTTTCAATATACGGCAGGGGCTAGCGTGGCAGGGGGCGGGTTTTCGCAGTGGCCCGAGACGCTGGGTTTCGCCGCCATCGGTGATGCGGGAGTGGTTAAGCGGTTCGCGGACATTGCGCGGCGGGAATATCGCGCGGTCGGCATTCACGAGGCGTTGTCACCGCAAGCGGATCTGTCGACCGAGCCGCGATGGAGCCGCATCAATGGGACGTTTGGCGAAGATGCGGAACTTTCGAAGAAGCTCGTTGGTGCTTACGTCGAGGGATTTCAGAACGGTGGGAACGGACTCAATGTGGGCAGCGTGATCACAATTGTCAAGCACTGGGTAGGATACGGCGCGCAGAAAGGGGGATTCGACAGTCATAATGTATACGGAAAGTATGCGGTCTTTCCTGGCGGCAATTTTGAATATCACATTGGTCCGTTTCTCGGGGCTTTCGCCGCGCACGTTGGTGGGGTCATGCCGACGTATTCGATCCTCCAGAACGAGAAGCTGGATGGTCAGCCCCTGGAGCAGGTGGGAGCCGGCTTTAATCGTCAGTTGCTGACGGAATTTCTGCGCGGTAAGTACGGATTTGACGGGGTGATCCTGAGCGATTGGGGGATCACCTCGGACTGCTCGGGCCCGTGTGTGGACGGGTTTCCACCGGGCCAAAAGCCGGATTTTTCGAATTTTGGAACGCCTTGGGGCGTGGAAACTCTGTCGCGGGAAGAACGTTTCATTAAGGGAGTCAACGCGGGGTTGGATCAAATTGGCGGAGCGGATGATCCTCATTTTCTGGTGGATGCAGTGCGAGAAGGCAAACTAACGGAGAGCCGGCTGAATGAGTCCGTGTATCGAATCTTGCTGCAGAAGTTCGAGCAGGGGCTATTCGAAAATGCGTATGTCGATCCGGGGAAGGCCGAGGACGTCGTGGGGAGTGCGTCGATTCAACGCGAGGCTGATGATGCGCAGCGGCGTTCCGCAGTGCTGTTGGAAAATAAGAAAGGCGTTCTGCCGCTAGACCCGCACGGCAAAAAAGTCTACTTATATAACGTGGATCCTAAGGTTGCGGCGCAGATCGGTTTTGTGGTGGTGGACACAGCGGAAAAAGCCGACGTTGCGATTATGCGCGTGGCGGCTCCGTTTCAGACGCTGCACCCGAACTACACGTTTGGCTCGCGGCAGCACGAAGGGAAGCTGAGTTTTTCGGACGGCAATCCGGACTACGAGGCAATCAAGAGAGCCAGGGCCCAGGTGCCTACGATCGTGACGATCTATCTGGATCGCCCCGCAATTCTGACCAATATTCGGGACAAGGTCGCCGGGCTGGTTGGAAATTTCGGCATCAGCGATGCGGCACTGCTGGACGTGCTGACCGGCAAGAGCAGACCGCAGGGGAAGCTTCCGTTCGAACTACCGTCTTCGGAGGAAGAGGTTGATCACCAGGCTGCGGATGTCCCGCACGATACGGCACATCCTCTTTATCACTTCGGCTTTGGGCTTAGTTATTGACGCAAGGCAATTCGTTTTGATCTCTGCAGGATCGCCGATCCAAAGCGCGATCCCTAGCGCTGCCAGCTGTCGCTCGAACCAGCGTGAATATCCGGTAGCCTCCATCCCCACTCGCGCGCGGATTCCTCGCTGCTGCAGGTCTCGATAGAATCGTCCTGCTTCTCCCCATTGTGGTTCAACTGCAGTTCCCCATACTCGCTGGTCTCTTACACGAAAGATGCGAACTGCTGAAAGCTCGAGTGGTGATCCACGCCTATCAACATCATGTTCGGCTCCTTTCTTCGAGCCTGTGGTCGTCAAGCAACCACGGTCTACTCAGGGCGAGGAGCCGACATTGTTATGCAATCAAGTTCCGTACCAGGACTCCGCCAATTCAGCGAACGCCTTTGCGCCAAAGAGCCACGACGGTGTAGGAGTTATTTCTGGTTCTGGTCCACCTTCACGAAGCTGTATTTCGCACTGAACTGGATGCGAGGAGCATTTGCTTTTTGACCGTTTTGCAGCATTGTCCAGCCATACAGGAACTCTGCGCCGACATTGAGCGAGCCATAGGGATTCCAGATCAGGTTGGCGCCCGTGTATGTAGCGTGATTGTACGTTGTAGGCGCAGCAAAATCGGTATTGATCACGTCTGCGTAGGAGTAAATCGCATTGGATCGCAGTGTTTTCAGCCAATAGTGTTGATAGTCTGCCTCGATTCCGACCGCAGGCGTCGCTTTCAAATGAGGACTGGTCCCTGAGGCCGGCTCCGCATCAATGCCCAGTCCGGAGGTGTCCTGGATATACCGTGAAATTCCGCGTCCGGAGGCTACCGCAACGATCAAATTATCCGTCCCGATCGTGTTCACGCCAAGCGAAGTATTCACGCCCCAACCAAAGACTGAATCTGCTCTCCCATCCGGAAGATATGCGGCGACGGAACGAAACAGTCCAGCCACCTGGAAGTGACCGCGCTCGAAATTCCGGAGCAGGCGAATCGTGCCGTCGGGACTTGGGGAGTTCGGTTGGGCAGCAAATTGAGGCGTCTGAAAGAAAACGTCCGAGCTGGGCCTTTCCGCGGAAAGGGAAATAGTGGTGCTCGAACCCAAGGCAAATCCGTAGCGAATTTGTGGATTCAGCAGAAGGACCATTCCATTCGGTCCCCGAAAGTCCAAACTGTCAGCAATTACGTCGGGATCCATGAAATTCGTCCACGTCTGGCCGATAAGCAAGTTACGTACTTGCGCGTACGCGTGGCGCAAGCGGGGTGTCGTCGCGTTCGTTCCAAACATGTCACCCTCCAGGTACAGGCGCACTTCGCCGAGCGCGCTGCTTGGAATCCTGAAGTCGAGACTTAGGCGTGTCGGCCGGATGGAAACGTTGGTATCGTACACGCCGGGCACTTGAGGAATAGGAAAGGAGGAAGGGATGAATAAAAAAGTGTTTCCTGCGGGTTTCAAATCATAAATGAAGTCTGTCTTAAAGAAGCCGCCGATCTTCAGAATCGTCTGCGTTCCAGGCAATTTAAAGAAGCCGGTATACTTCGGGTCAAGAGGAAAATTATCAAAACGTGGAGCTGCAGCCGCATCTTCGCCAAATTCTTGGCGCTCTGCTGTGGCTTCTCCCACCTGCGGGGATAGTGCACTCTCCTGCGAAGGTTGCGCAGCTTCGATGGTACCCTGTTGTGGAGTTGCAGAGACTATAGGGGCTGTAGCGGGCTGAGCTGATGCCTTGAGTCTCGCCCCTTTTAGCTCAGCAATTTCCGTCTGCATCTCGCTCATCTGTGCCCGCATCTCTTCGACGAGTTTCCGCAATTCTCGAATCTCATTAGTGGAGTTTTGTGACTGCCCCAGTGTGCTCACGGGCGTCAAGGTTACGATCATAATAAGAGTCGCACTTAGGCAAAGCCCGTTTGCTTTCATTGCATGCCTCCTGCCGCCCCGTGAGCGTTTTTTGAATCTACGCTCAGCCGTGCTCCCCTGCAAGATTCCACCCCCGCCTCCTCTGGAAGACACCGATGTCGCAATTGACGAGCTAATTGGGAGTTACTCCGGACCAGAAGTCCGCAGAGGTTCCGGCATACGAACTGCCGGTAAGTCGTAATCAGGAGTTGGGCCACAATCCGCATCTCCTCGTGTCAACGCAAAGTAGAAATGTCCGGGTTCTAGCAAGATAGAAATGTCCGCTTCCAAGGTTTTCTCCAGGGGTGATCTGCAGGTACGTGGTATTTGGGTTTGATTTTGTTTTGGG
>Ga0210399_10000241_pt1 | contig 44413 bp, 67 predicted proteins | sample IncBWC14MmetaG_FD_150865 | JGI IMG/M metagenome (GOLD analysis project Ga0210399, IMG submission 150865) | Forest soil microbial communities from Barre Woods Harvard Forest LTER site, Petersham, Massachusetts, United States - Inc-BW-C-14-M | ecosystem: Environmental > Terrestrial > Soil >... | reverse complement strand
CAGATTCGTAGTTTTTTTTCACTAAACTAGAAAAAATCAAATTTTGGAGGGTCGGACTGATGCCTCTAATCTATTTGTGGCCGCTGCTGCTCATGATGCCATTCTGGTCGGTTTCGGCTATGACGGGCTGGCCAGAGCGGCCAAAAGTCATTGAAAAAGAGAAGATTGACGACGTTTTTGCGATGCCGAAGCGTTAAATATTGATTTTGAACACCCTAGAGACGGATTCGTTCCGACTAGGTTGTAGCGACCGCGGCGAATGGGCCTAGCGGTGAGGCGCGGCCCGATAGGGCGTCTAGCGCAGTTCCAGCGGGTGGGGACGGTACCCCCGCAAGCGGCGTTGCCCGGCAATAAGCTTCTCGTGTAGCGCGGTGGAAAGCGCGGGAGTACGAGGCCTGGCAGCGTGACAGAGGCGCCGTAGCCAGGGCGCGAGGCTTGAAAGTTCTGGAATAACGCGGTCCGGCGGCCGCGATGTTACCGCCGGTTTTAATTCATGGAGAGTCCAATGGGTCCCGATTTGGTTGCGTGGCTTATCCTCGTCGGTCTCGGCGCTTCTCTTGCCGGCATCCTCTTTTGGCTTTTCAAGGTCTAACATGGCCGACCTTTCCAAACTGCTGCGCCTAGATGCCCTCGACGGAACGCATGTTGTCTCGACACTGGCCGACCTAGTCGCCGCGTCGGGCGGCAAAGACGCGACGAAGGCCCTTGCCGGCGACGGCACCTTTCAGAGCTTGTCCGGCCTATCCTCTCCCGTCACTGTCGGTTGGGCCGTTACGCCCTACAATGCTGGAACCAAGAGCAGCGGCACGTTCACGCCAGCCCTAACTAACGGCAATTATCAGTATTTCACTAACGGTGGCGCCTTCACGCTAGCCGCTCCCGCGACTGACGGCGCGGTTGAGTTCCTAGTCACCAATAACGGCTCTGCCGGGACCATCACGTTTTCCGGCTTTACGGTCGGCGCCAACATTGGCGACGCGCTCGACACCACGAACGGGCATTATTTCATCCTCTCGATTAGGCGCATCAACTCGATTGCGACTTATGCCATCCGGGCGCTTCAGTGACCATTGCGTTCAATTGGCACAATGAGGCATCAAATTCATTTTTTGGCCCGGCCACATCCCTCAATGTAGGGTCCGATAGCGCGACCGGCTCTAATGGGACGTTTACGGCAGGTGATTTTCTACTATGCTTCGTTACCGTTTATGCAAACGTTGGGACGATAACGCCACCCGCAGGATGGACCCTGATTGGGAGTCAACAGCTGGCTGGTTCACTCACCACTGGATTCTTCTACAAAATTGCCGGCGTATCAGAAAGCGGTAGCTATACATTCTCGTGGACCGGTTCGAATTTTTGCGCCTGGGGACTTTTGAATTATAGCGGTGGCGCGTCAATAGACGCGTCCGGCGCTGGGACTTTCGACTCAGGCGGGACAACAAACTGCACCGCAGTTTCTATTTCGCCAACAGGCGCAAGCGATACATTAATTGCGCTATGGGTTTTCAATCAGGCTGACGCCGTCACTGCGCCCGGCGATATGACGCAAAGGGTTAATCTTACGCAGGAAAGCGGCACTATCGTCTATTTGGCGTGCGACAAAGTGTTGAGCGCTTCCGGGGCTACCGGGAGCGAGGTGGCCACGCAGGCAACGTTTCATATGGGCGCATATCTTATGGTCGCCATTCAACTGCCACCTTCTGGAATGACTTTTTTCTGCATGCCTATGATGGGTGCCTAAATGCCCGCGGGTGGAGCTCGCGATGGTTCGGGGCGCAAGCCGAAAGAGGCTACGACCGCGGTCATCAAGAAATCACGCACCGCTCTGGAGTTTCTGGCGCGCGTCTACAACAACCAAGACCTTGATATCGAAATTCGCATAAAGGCCGCGGTCGCCGCTGCGGGCGCCGAGAAGGCCGTCATTCAAAAGAGAGGCAAAAAAGACCTCGACCAAGAGGTGGGGACCGCTCCGCCGACCGAAAGTGAGTGGTCACACCTAAGGTAAAATCCATGCAGCTCGACTTATCCCGGACCGATTGGCGAGAGCGAATAAAATCCGGGAAAAGCTTGCTACCCGAAAATCTATCTTTGAACTTGGACGAGGCTCTGGCCGCCGAGCGAACCTTTAACGCCTTGAGGCTACCCGACGTTGCCGGCAACCCGAGACTAGCCGATGCTTCTGGACAATGGTTCCGGGATATCGTTCGTGCTTTGTTCGGGTCCTATGACCCGGAAACGGGCGAACGAAGCATCCGCGAGCTTTTTTGCGTTGTCCCTAAAAAGAGTTCAAAGACAACATATTCTGCGGCGTTAATGTTAACGGCGCTTCTGCAGAACAGGCGACCGCGAGCGGAGTTTCTATTTGTCGCGCCGAGCATCAAGATTGCCGAACTTGCCTACAATCAAGCGCGAGGGATGATTGAGATTGACCCGTTCCTATCTAAACGGATTCACTGCAAGGATTATACGCGCCTTGTCACTGATAGAAAAACGGGCGCTACTCTACAGGTCAAGACTTTCGACCCTGCGATTGTTACGGGTTCGCGCGGTTCGGGAATCCTCCTCGACGAATTGCACGTTGTCGCAGAAACAAACGATGCCGACCGCGTTATAGGCCAGTTGCGCGGAGGATTGATATCGCAGCCCGAGGGCTTTCTGGTTTTCATTACGACGCAGGGCGAGCGCGCTCCCGCGGGAGTGTTTCGGTCCGAGCTTCAAAAGGCCCGAGCCATCCGCGACGGTCGGCTGCAATCGCGCATGTTGCCGGTGATTTACGAGTTTCCCGAGGACGTTGATTGGAAAAACCCGGACAATTGGTGGATGGTAAGCCCGAATTTAGGCCGGCCGGTCACTATTGAGACGCTAAAAGACGGTTGGCGCACCGCCGAGTTCCAAGGCGAGGAGGAGCTTCGCCGTTGGGCCAGCCAACACTTGAACGTAGAGGTAGGCGTGCGCCTCATGACCGACATGTGGTCGGGCGCTGGTTTTTGGGAAGAGAGCGCGGATTGTTCGATTACGCTAGAAGCGCTCGTAAAACGTTGCGAAATTGCCACGGTCGGCATTGACGGAGGGGGGCTAGACGACCTTTTCGGCTTCTCGGTCATAGGCCGAGAGCGCGGGACGGGCAATTGGCTGGCGTGGTCGCGGGCGTGGTGTCACAACAGCACGCTAGAAAAGCGCAAGGACGTTGCCGGCGCGTTGAGGGGATTTGCCGATGACGGCACCCTGACTATATCAAACCACGTAGGCGACGACCTAACAGCCGTGGCGGACATTGTAGAGCGACTCGACATGGTCGGGCTACTCCCGGACGAAAACGCAATCGGTGTAGACCCCGCAGGAATTGGTGACGTGGTCGAGGCAATCGTTGCCCGAGGCATTAATCAGGACCGAATTGTCGGGATTCCGCAGGGTTGGAAGCTCACTGGCGCTATAAAGACGGTTGAGCGCAAGCTTGCGGGCGGCGAATTCAAGCACGACGGCTCTGCCCTCATGAATTGGTGCGTGGGCAACGCTAAAGTCGAGCCCCGCGGCAACGGCATAATGATAACCAAGCAACAGGCCGGCAAGGCCAAGATTGACCCGCTTATGGCGCTGTTCGACGCCGCTGCCCTCATGTCTCTTAACCCTACTGGCGGACCCTCGGTTTATGAGGCTGTGGCGTCAACAAGGGATTCTGTAGAGCTTCGCGAGGCAAAAAAGGCGCGTCTTGAAAGGTTTTTTGGCAAAACATGAGCAAATTATTTGCAATAGCTGGCGCCGTTCTGCTTTTCGCGGGAGCGCTCGCCGAGGCTTTCACGCTGGTACTCGCCGGAAATATGTTTTTGGCCTGGGCGCCGGTTTTTAGGCCCTTCCGATGAATGTTTTTCAAACGGCATGGAACGCCTTGGCCGGCTATTTTGGCAATCGCGAAACGCAAAGCCATTGGCCAAACCGTGCGCAGCGCATTGTTTACGTGCAATCGTCCATTGCCGGCATCCGAGTCACTCCCGACACCGCACTACAGAGCGCTGTCGTTTGGGCGTGCGTCAATGTGCTAGCCAAAAGCGTCGCGCACCTTCCTTGGCGCGTCATGAAGGACAATGGGCCAGGCTCTAGTCTCATAGCAACTGGAGACCTCGACAGCATTTTGAACAACCGGCCCAACCCGGAAATGTCGAGCTTCACTTTCCGGCAAACGATGGTCGGAAATCTTATGACCTGGGGCAATGCTTACGCTGAAATAGAGCGCGACGTTGCCGGACGACCCGTGGCGCTGTGGCCGATTGAACCGGACCGAGTGTTCGTCAAGCGCGACTTTGAGACGAATAGGCTTTATTATCAGGTCAATAACCAGACGACAGGGTTAACCGACCTCGACATGATGGATATGTTCCATGTTCACGGTCTCGGTTTTGATGGCGTTACCGGTTATCGGACTGTTGGATATGCGGCGCAGAGTATTGGCTTGGCGATGGCCATCGAACGTTTTGGCGCGAGTTTCTTCGGCAATAACTGCCAACTTGGCGGAGTTATCGAAAGCGATAAATCGAACCTAACGCCTGAGGCGAAGGACGCGCTAGAGGCAAGCTTTAACGAGAGGCATCAAGGCCCGGATAAGGCTTTCCGCGTCAAGTACATTGACAACGGCATGAAATTCAAGCCGCTTGAGGTTGAGCCCGACAAGGGCCAGTTCACACAATCGCGTGAACACCAAATCGAGGAGATTTGCCGTTGGTTTGGCGTGCCCCCGCATAAGGTGGCGCATCTTACCAGAAGCACAAATAACAATATCGAACACCAGGGCATCGAGTTCGTCCAAGACGGGATTTTGCCGCTTACCGTCCTTTTCGAACAAGAGGCAAATTACAAGCTCATTTCACCGCGCAATCCGAAAGGCTTCTACACACGGATAGACGTGCGCGCTCTTCAGCGCGGCGACATGGTCGCACGGCAGGCTTTTTACTCTGCCATGTGGGACCGAGGAGTCCTATCCGCAAACGATATCCTTCACATGGAAGGCATGAACGCCATCCCCGATGCCGAGGGCGGAAACAAGCGCTTCGTGCCGCTGAACTGGCAATTGCTCGCGGACGCGGGCGAGGCTGAACCGCCGGGATTTGATGATGGCGGCGGCGAGGGCGACAACGAACCAGCAGGCGCCGACCCGGACCGCGGCACACAATCAGAGGACAAATAATAATGGCCGATTTTAATACCGTTTTGCATATCGAACACCACGGACGCTCGCTTGTCGCCAAGATAAGCGACCTTGTTTGGGAAACAACTGGCGGCAATCCGCATGTTGTCCTTTGCGGCGACGGCGTGTTTCGCACCCTCGACGAAATGCTGGCTCACAAGCCCGTCGTCGTGATGCCCACTGCACCGCTCGAAATGGTCGAGGTTACCGAGTCCCATGATTAAGTTCATTGCAAAAGGGACCGAGGCCGAGATTTACATTTACGAACCAATTGGTGAGCCCGGATATTTCGAGGACGGAATTACCGCTAAAGCCTTTGGGCAGGATTTAGCGGCGCTAGGGAAAGTCAATAAGATTACCTGCCGCATCAACAGCCCTGGCGGAAGCGTGTTTGACGGTCTTGCGATTTACAACCTGCTCGCCTCGCACCCCGCCAAAGTCAAGATGTGCATTGACGGCCTCGCAGCCTCGATTGCAAGCGTCATTGCAATGGCGGGCGACGAAATCGAAATCGCCGACAATGCAACCATGATGATTCACGATGCATGGGGCATGGTCATGGGTAACGCGGCGGAAATGCGCAAGCAAGCCGACGTGCTTCAAGCTCAAAGCGAGAATATCGCCGCTCTTTACGTCAAGCGGTCAAGTACCGACATGGCCACAATCCGCGACCTGATGGAAAAGGAAACTTGGCTGCTTTCCGAGGATTGCGTCAAGTACGGGCTGGCCGACCGGGTTTCTGACAACATGAAGCCGATGGCTTGCGTGTTCAATAATCAGAAATTCAAATATCGGAACGTGCCGAAACCCATCATTGAGGCGACCGTAAAACTCGACGACGAGCGATACAGGCGCCTATATCAACGCGTCGAGGCGGCTAAGGCCGATTTGACGAAAATCAATTTAGCGGCGCAGCGAGCAAAATGACCCGCATACCGATGGTAAGCGGCGACGAATACAACGACCTTACTAAGACCGGCCGTAAGTTTCATAAGTTCCGTGCGGGACAGCGCGCCCGCACAAAGCGTTCATACCGCCGTCGTGAACGGCGCATTTCCAAAATACTCGCTTTAGCGAGTTGAAGGCCCTTAAACGCGCGCCTGGGCAACGCAATTTCATCGGCTCGCCGAGCGCGCGCCACTCATACCAAGAGGTAAATTTTTCATGAGAATTTTTAACGAAGGCAACCCCCTTCAGCTTTTGCGGGACACATTGGTCACGCTGAACGAGCGGGCTGTTACGATTCAGGCTGCGGCCGACGCTGCAAAGCGCGGCTTCAGTGCAGAAGAGGCTTCCGACCTTGATACCATTTTCGCCGATATCGACGCCACAAAGGCCCAGATTAGCCGACGCGAAATGATTCAGGCGAATATGGCGAGCCTGCATGTTGGTTCCGGCCGACAGACCGAAGCGACTGTTGCGGCTGACACATCCGACCCGGTTGCGGCGGCCGTTGCCACTGCAAAGGCGGCTGTTCCGACACAGAAGCGCCCGTTCGCTCAACCTATCGACATGAGCGACACGCGTCGCCGCGGCTTTCCGACACTCGGACATTTCGCAGCGTCCGTGTATTCGGCCGGTCTTCCCGGTGGTCACTCGCACGTTGACCCCCGTCTAGTCCTCGACGCTCCGACCACTTATGGCTCGGAAGGCGTTGGCGCAGACGGTGGCTTTGCGGTTCCGCCCGAGTTCCGCACCATGATTATGGAAAAGGTCATGGGCGAGACTAGCCTTCTGGCCCGCACCGACCTCATCGACGTTGCTGGAAACAGCCTGACAATCCCGACCGACGAAACCACTCCTTGGCAGAGTTCGGGCGGCATTCTCGCTTATTGGGAAGGCGAAGGCGCACAAATCTCTCAGACAAAGCCGAGCCTGCAAGACACCACAATCCGACTCAACAAACTGGCGGCCCTCGTGCCGGTGACCAGCGAGTTGCTTGAGGACTCCGCGGCTCTTGGTTCCTACATCAACCGTAAGGCTCCCGAGAAAATCGACTTCAAGGTGAGCAACGCGATTGTGCAGGGAACTGGCGTTGGCCAGCCTTTGGGCATTCTGAAGAGCCCCGCGCTCGTCAGCGTTGCCAAGGAAAGCTCGCAGACCACGTTCACAGTGAACTTTGCCAACGTGTCGAAGATGTACTCGCGCTTATACGCTCCGGCGCGTGCAAATGCGGTGTGGCTTATCAACCAGGATGTTGAGCAGCAGCTTAACGCTATGGGCTTCCCGTCCAATGGCGCGACAACTCTGCAATTCCCGGTCTACATGCCGCCCGGTGGCGTGAGCGGTGCACCCTATGCGACTCTGTACGGCAAGCCGGTCATCGTGACTCAGGCATGTAACGCGCTCGGGTATCAGGGCGACGTGATTCTGACAGACCTTAAGGCCTATCTTGCGGCTCAGAAGGTCGGCGGACTCCGCGCCGAGACAAGCATCCACCTTTGGTTCGATTACGACCAAGTGGCCTTCCGCTTCATTCTGCGAGTGGCAGGTCAACCGTGGTGGAATCAGGTTATCAGCCCGCGCGACAGCAACGCTAAGACGCTTTCGCATTACGTGACGCTCGACGCACGCACGTCCTAATTTTAATTCCCCGCGCTAGCCGCGGGGAACCCCTTTTCCCCGAATAGGAGATTTTCCCAAAATGATTACCGAAAATGCACAGTTTGTCGAGCAGGCCGTTATTGCTCAGACACTGTCTAACACCACTCCCAGCACGACGACCCCCCGTCGTGTTTCTATGAAGGGCTATCACCGCGCCACTGTCGTCATTTCCGCTCTGAACGCGACGACTGTTACCGGCTCGGCCATTACCCTGAAGCAGACGACCGACATTGCCAACGCCAACAGCGACGAGAAGGCCGTGGCCTTCACATCGATGTATGCGAACGCCGATGTTGGCGCGTCTAACGTCCTTGTTGCCACTGCGGTTTCCAATAACACCTTCACCACTGCCGCGGTGAACTCCAAGGAAATGCAGTACATCATCGAGGTTACCCCCGATATGCTCGACATGAACGGCGGCTTCGACTGCTTGCGCGTCGGCACCGGGAACGCGGTTGCGACGACTCTGAACGTCGAGATTATTCTGTGGTCCGCCAAGTACGGCAAGGTTGTGCCGGCGGCCGTTGACTCCTCGGCCAACTAATGAATAGCGTGTTTATTGCCACCCCGGTCGCTAGAAAACCTTCGTGGCAATACACGCGATCACTGCTCAACACCGCGTTGGAACTACAACGACGCGGTGTTGAATTTACCCATGAGTTTGTAGTCGGTTGCGCGGTTGCCGCAAAAGCGCGAAATCAATTAGTTGCCCTATTCCTAGCGTCAAAGAAAGACTCTCTAGTCTTCATCGACGATGATATGGGCTGGCGCACCGAGGATTTTATGCGCCTCGTCGAGTCCGATAAGGACGTGGTCGCTGGCGTCGGCCGCCGCCGAGACCAGAAGGTCTCGTACTGCTACAAGGCCCTTAAAGGCGGGCGCACCGAGGGCGCAAACGTCGAGGTCGCCGCGGTAGGCGCGGCTTTCATGAAGATAGACCGAAGCGTCTTCAAAAAGATTATCGCTTCCGACCCGCAATGCGGGCGCATGGGCGTTGTACGGCGCAATGCTGAACACCAAAGGCTTATACCGTACTATCACATTTTCCACTCGCCGGACGACGAAGGCGAGGACTACGATTTCTGCCGTACTTGGCGCGGGCTAGGCGGTAGCGTTTGGGTTTGCCCGGATATCGAACTGTCACACGTAGGCGAATCTGAATTCAAGGGAAGGTTATCAGAACATGTTCATCAAGTTCCGTGAAACGCGCCAGCTACTCCGCGGCAATCGTAAAGAGCTTGTGCAGTTTTTTGCCGACTCCGTGCACAAGATGGAACCGGATATGGGGCATTTCGTGCATGAAGGTAGCGCGGTCACTGTCGAACCTGTGGTCGAGGTGGTCGTTTCCGGCGAAGAGGCCCAGAAGGCGCCTCGGGCAAAGCGCACCTAAATGTATCGGTTTTTGACCGTCACAACGCCCGCCATATCTAAAGACCTGACGACGGTTGCGGCCGTAAAAGCGGACCTCGGGATGGCCAACACGGCTAATGACTCCGTGCTGGCGACTATGGTCACGCAAGCGTCCAAGTTCGTCGCCAAATATTGTCGGAGGGAATTCGTTGCGGAAACTGTCACAGAAACGTTCAGACCATATCCTTTTGTCGATAGTGCATCTCTTAATAATCTACCTGACTATATTTGGCTTCGTCGGACTCCTGTTGTTTCGTTCACTCAGGACGGCAACGGTAAGCTTTTATTCACGCGTGACGGCGAGGCGCTAACCGAAAACGTTGATTTCGAGTGCGACCATAGTATAGGCCGCATCGTTTGGCTGTGGAATGACATGCCGTTGCGCTGGCATTTCCGCAAGCTAGTCATTCCCTACACTGGCGGATTCACGGTCGGCAATATTGACGACGACGTGCAACGCGCCACTATCGAAACCGTAAAGCAATTGTGGTTTTTCCGCTCGCGCGACCCGTACATCAAGGCGCACGAAATTCCCAACGTTGCGAGCATTACTTACTCCGACGTAACGCGAGGCGGTTGGCCGACACCGCAAATCGCAGCGCTACTCGCACCGTGGCAGTCGGCAGTATTCTGATAGCTTGAAGGCACATTAAGCCGCTTTAGCTCAGTTGGTAGAGCAGGGTTTTTGTAAAGCTCAGGTCGTGGGTTCGACTCCTACAGGCGGCACCATTATTGGAGACAAAATGAAAACATTTGCATTGGTTCTCGCCTTGCTCGGGTTTAGCACAGCGGCTAACGCGTGGTGCGCCTACGGCGAAAGCGCAGCTTACGACTATTATTCGCACACGTGGGTGCACCGCACCGACTCGTATCTTTGTTATCCCGCGAATCCCGCAGGGAAGGCGCAAGCCGTATCCTTGGCCAAGCAGCTTGCTGTAAACGAAGCCAACATTTTCCGAGTTTCCCAGTACCTTAGAGTATTTGCAACGTCGGGCGCCGGACAGGCTGACGCTTTGAGCCTCATGACGACTGACTCCTATTCCTACTTTTTCTCCTACGTGGCACCCTGAAAATGGCAAACGTAAACGACCCTAACGACGGCGTTACCTTTCTGGTTTCCTCGGTTGCCGAGGACGTCCAGCCCGTATCGCCCGACGACAATAACGACCTACCGACCGCGGCAAAAGGTCTTCGCGTAGTCACGGCCGGAACTGTTACGGTTAAAACCCGCGGCAACGTGTCGCGTCTACTGAATTTCGCCGCAGGAGAAACGCGCCATATTCGCGTTATCCGAGTTTACAATACTGGCACCACTGCCGGAACAATCGAGGCTTTAATCTGATGGCGAATGCAAACGACCCGAACGATATCTTTAATTTCCTGCCGTCCTCGGCAGCAGAAGACGCCTACCCGGTCACCAAGAGCGACTCGGTCGACCTGCCGACCGCGGCCAAGGGGCTTCGCGCAAACGCGGCCGGTAACATGGTCGTTTGGACCCGCGGTGGCGGAAGCGCCAACCCTCGCACGTTGGCTTTCGCGGCGGGCGAAACTCGCTACGTGCGCGTGACGCGCGTTTTAAGCACAAACACAACGGTTGTCGGCATCGAAGCTCTTACCTAAAGGGGGACGCTATGCACGTCGTCACTTGCGTTTCCAACCCGCACGGCTGGCGCAGCCGCATCGATTTGGCCACCAAGGCTATTACGTCTTGGGTAGGACATGGTGCCGCTGTGACGCTAGTCGAATGTGCTCACGGTGACCGAGCTTTTGAGCTTTCTGGGTTACCTAGAATTAAGCATATCGGAGTTCGAGCGACGACGACGGCGTGGTCGAAAGAAAACCTGCTCAATATCGGCATTGCATCGCTTCCGCACGATATTTCAAAGATTGCAACTATCGACGCCGACGTTACTTGGCGCGACGACTCATGGATGGATAAGACGGTCAAAGCGCTCGACCTCTGGCCAGTCGTGCAAATGTGGTCGGACGCGCTCGACCTCGGTCCGCGCGATGAAATTTTGCAGCATCACGTTAGTTTCGGGCGGCAATATGTCGCAGGTTTTCCGGTCGTCAATACCGGAAAGCTCTGGAAATTCGAAGGCGGACCCATTGATTACCCGCACCCCGGATATGCCTGGGCATGGCGACGAGATTTTCTTGACGCTGTGGGCGGTCTTATTGATTTTGGTGGGATGGGCTCTGGCGACTACCACATGGCACTAGCAATGGTGGGATATGGACAAAAATCGGTGGATGGCAGGGTCGGCTCAGAGTACATGGACGCAATTCTTGCTTGGCAAGCCCGTGCGGCCGTCGCCGCCCGAGGCAAGCTGGGCCACATATGGTCGACGATTGAACATCCTTTCCACGGAACAAAAGCCAATCGCGCCTATCAAGGCCGTTGGGAAATGTTCGTAAAGCACGGGTTCAACCCGCACACGGATCTTAAGCGCAATTCATACGGTGTTATTGAATTCGCCGGAAACAAGCCTCAGCTTGAGAACGATTGGAATAGGTACCTGCTCGCGCGCGACGAAGACTCCAGCGCCTCGCCGGTTGTCGCTTCCTTTATGTCAATGAACACCGCGTCATGATTGATTATCAAACACTCCTTTATGGCCCGATATACGGGTTTCACGGAGTCGACGCACTGATAACGACACCTGCCGGAAACGTTTCCGTCCTTGTGCTCGACCGCACGGCAGGGTCGTCCGAGAAGCTCGGCCACGGGATGATTGTCGAAACGGTAACCCCGATGTGTCGCGTCCGAATGCCCGAGCTTGCAGGCGGGCTCGCCGCGCTCAACGCGACAATTACCGCGCTCGACATGGCATCGGTTATTTTCAGCAACCGTTCGTGGCGCATTCGAAGCTATGAGCCGAAACCGTCCCCTAACGGGGAGGACGACGGCGAGCTTGAATTGATATTGACTATCGCCGAGGTGGTCATGGCGGGCGGCCAATCCGATGGCTCGTCAATCGTCTCGGGCGACGCGACACCGCGCGGCGAGGCCGATGGCTCGGCCAACGTGACGGGCGGAGGTGCTACAGCATGACCGACCGTCGCGAGGCGCTACTTAATCAGCTTGTGGCGATAGCCGCGGCGCAGCCTATTATCGCCCTTGCGGGTAGGAATTACTATGACCCACCCGACAAGCTATTACCTGCCGCGATTGTTTTCGAGGGCGACGAGGAGATTGACGACCGCGACCAAGCTCTTGGACGTTCGGGACAGATTCCTAATCGTGTGCATATGGTACCTTATATTATGGTCACCGCGATGGCGCCGCCTGGAAATATTGTTCAGGTTGGCGGTACGAATATTTGGGCGGATAATCTCGGCCCTAAGCTAAGCGCAATTAGGGTCGGCCTTGTGAAGGCGATTTTGACCGATGCGACTTTGGCGTCAATTTACGGAACTAACGGGCGAGTACTCTATCAGGGAATGGCAAGCGAGATAGTTCCCGGTCGCTCGACAATCGGAAGAGTCTCGCTTAATTTTCAAATCACGTATCCGCTCAAATCTACTGAGCTTTAATAGGAGAAATTATGACTACAACCTGGGTTCACGTGGGCAACTGCCCTTCGTTTATCATCACACCTAAGCCGGAAATCAAGAAGCATTGGTCCAGCATGACCGGCACCAAGAAAATGGACAAGATTGCCGTAACCGCGCAAGAGTTCGAGTTAATGTTAAAGCTCGACGAGTGGGTGCCGGACAATATCATCATGGCCCTGTTTGGCGCATTCGACGCGTCCGACACGACCTCAATGACGATTGATATCGGCGCTGTGTCTAACATCCAACGGCAGGTTAAGCTGGTTGGCACAAACGACATCGGCGCGCATTTGACCGTCATCCTTCCTAACGTCTTCTTGAACTGCAACAAGGCGATTAATTTCATCGGCGACGATTGGGGGGAGTTGGAAATTTCCGGCGACGTCCTTTTGAATGCCGCAGGTACCAATTTCGGCACCGTGCAATTCACGACTGCTAACGGCGCGCCGACAACTCCGCCCTCGACCGTTGATTATTTTATTGGCAAGGGCAACGTCTACACTGGTACGCCTACCGCGTAATTGTTCCTATCTATCTATTCCCCTTGGGCCGTTCCGGCCCTTGGGGAACTGTTTTTCACGGGAAAGGAACGTTTTTCATGAGTTTCTTATCTGAGCTTATTCCGCAACCCGAGAAAGTGTTAATCGGCGAAAAGGTCCTCGACGTTTACGGGCTGTCCTTCCGCCAATTAGCTTCTATCATTGCGCGCTTTCCAAAAATCTCAGAGCTATTCCTGGGTAGCGGGCTTGCATTCGCCTCTATCCTTGCAAAGGAACCCGAGGCGGCCAATGCCATCATGGCGGCTGGGTGCCACGCGCCGGCCGAGTCGGAGCACGAATTCGAATACCTTTCTGCTTCCGCTCAAATCGACATCATAGGCGCCGTCTTTACTCAGACTTTCCCGCAGGGCCTCGCCCCTTTCTCGGAGCGCATAGCCCAGCTAGTAAGCACGCTCGACATCTCGCCCGTGCCGGCCAAGAGCGAAGCCTTGACCGAGTCCTCTCCCGCAGTCTCCGCGAGCTAATGAAAACTGACGGGCAAGCCGCGCTCGACTACACACCGCGGCAAGCTGCCTTCATGCTCAAGCTCGACCGCACCGAATCCCGCCGCATACATGCTCAATTACTCTCAATCGCCGCCATGGGCGCGCGTGGTGAATGGCGCGACGTGCAAAACACGGTGAAGGAGTGGGGCCGGTGAGCATTTCGCTTATTTGTAGTGTAATAGATGGGTCATTCAAAAAAGAAATCGACGCGGAGACTAAGAAATTTAAGGAAGCCGAAGAGGGCGCGGTGAAGGACGCAGGAAGGGCGGCGGTTGAATACGCCAAGGCAGCTATTGCTGGCGGCGGGTTTGGCGGATGGTGGCAACGCGGCGTCAAAATGACAAATCTTAAAAAGGACAGCGACGGGGTTTACGTCACCGTTTACGATAAAATCAGAATATCGACCGTCTTCGAAAAGGGCACGTCGATTAATGGTGAGCCCTTGCTATGGATACCTACCGATGCGGTCCCCAAGGGTACCGGCAACAATCAATTGACGCCGAAACAGTTCGTCGCGCGCCTCGGGCAGAAGCTTGTATCTGTCAACTTGCCCGGTCATCCACCTATGCTACTTGGTCCTGGCTCGGGTGGCATCGTCCGGGCCACTGCCAAGTCTGTAAAAATACGAAAGAAGCGCGGGTCCGCGGTGTTTGGTAACGAGTTCGGGGACTTGGTTCCGATGTATATCGGTATTAGTTCCGTCAAAATGCCCGTGCGATATAATGTCACGGAAGCAATTAAAAAGGGTGCCGAGCAGGTACTTGAATTTTTCGCGAAAAGAATGGGTTCGTAAATGGCCTTTGAAGCTAAAGTATCAATCAAAGGCGTTAAAGATATAATCGCCGACCTAAACAAGCTCGGCCCTGCCGGCGAGGCCGCAGCTCGCAAGCTTGAAGCTGCCCTGAACAAGGGCGAAATGGGCAAGGGCCTAGAAAAGTTAGGAGAACAAGCGACTTCAGTTTTCGAGAAGATATCAGAAGGTATAGGCGCAATAACCGGAACAAAGTTCGGTGAAGGCGCAAAGATTTTTGACGAGATATCTAAACACGCGGTTACTGCGGGCAAGGCGCTCGTTAGCGTATTTAGTAGCATCCACTCGGGCAGTTCTGAGGCCGCGGCAGGGGTAAAGGCGGCCGGCGCTGCGGCCGCAACTGCCGGACAAGGCGCGGCGGCCGGCGCTGGCGGGTTTGCTAGGGTCGTCGGCGCTCTTGCCGGGTTTGCCACCGTTGCGGTTGGCGTTGCAACCGCCGTCGCCGCTACGGCGGTCGCAGTCGGAGTCCTGACATACAAGGCCAACGAAGCCGGCGCTGCAATACTCGACCTGCAATATGCGGCCGGCGCAACGGCTGAAGACACTCAGCGTATGGCCGCTGCGGGCGAGGCCGCAGCGGTAGGGTTTAAGGCTATGTCGGAACTCGGCCGCGACGTTCGCAAGGGATTCCGAGAGGCATCGCTTGCGGCCGACTCTGTTGTCGAGTCCTGGGAGGTCATGAAGGAACGCGTTTCCACTGCTGCGGAAGCCGTTCAAATCGCAGAAACAGAGCAGGCCGAATCCGCAATATCGTCAGCCGAACGCATTAAAAATGCAGAACAAGAAAAGGCGGATGCGGCAGAAGAGTCGGCGGAACGACAAGTTGACGCAGCGCAAAAAGTAAAAGATGCGCAAAACGCAGTCGCCAACGCGGAGTATAATGTTGAGAAGGCGAAGCAACATGAGGCCGACCGAGCGACCGATGAAGCGCGCTCGGAGCGCAGCGAATATCGCAGTGAGAAGCGTAGCGCCGAAGACTTTAAGGAACGGCGAGACGACTTAGCCGATAGATACGCAAGCGGAAAGCTATCGACTAAGGACTACGAAAAAGAAAAGAAAAAGATAGACAAGGACCAACAACGCGCCAAGGAGGACCAAGCCGAACGCCGCGCGGAACTTGCCGAGAAAAAGGCGCAACAACAGCGCGAGCAAGAGTCGCACCACGAACTAGTCGAGGCTGAAAACAACCTTCAAAAGGCGATTGAAAATCTACAAAGGGCCATTGAGAAGCAGAAGACTGACGCTCGCAAGGACAAAGAACACCAAGATAGGGCAGACCGCAAAGAAGAGGATGAGAAGCGCAAGCAGTCAGAGGAAGCCGACAAGGCCAAGAAGACGGTCGACCGCGCGCACACTATGGAGGACCGCATAGTCGCCGGCAAAGATGAGTTTGCGCGTCAGACAAAGGAAAATAGCCCGGCTTTGCTTCGCCTGTTCTCAGGCTTTAAGGGACTCGACGAGCCGGGCGGCGAAGATGCATACAAGGACGCTAAAGCGAAGCTTAGAAAATACAACGCACTGCCCGACGACACATCGCAAGAAAATGCGATGTTCGATGAAATTAATCGGTACAAGGCCGCGCACGGTGACGACCAAAACATAAAGAGATTTTTTAACGAAATATCGCCGCAGTACGGACGTAGGATTGACCAAAACTCGGAAGAAATTGGGAACGTATTCAAGACGCCGACTAGTCAACTCGACACCGGCTTTTTCCCAAGCACACCAAAGATTGAGTCGGAAGGACGCGGCGCAGACACCCAATTTCGGGCAAAAGAGGGCGCCGAAAATATGCTCATTCACGGCGCTGGCGGATTTTTAAGACAATTTGGAGAATCCTTCTATCGCGGCCTGACGGGGACACACCCCGTAGAGGGCGAGGGCCACGAGGAAGGAAAGGCCGAAAGCGGACATGGCTTCCAACAGCAGAACCAAGACGGGTCAAAAAAAGTGCTCGCGCCAGCGGCAGAACAAGCGGCCCACGCCCTTGGAGATATAAAGCCGCGCGCGGAACCTGCGGGCAAGGCGCTAGAAGATATCAAGCCGAAAGCAGAACAGGCTTCAGAGGCTCTCGGCGAATTGGGGACTAAGGTCGCGCCAATCGGCGAAGCAATGTCGAACATAGGTCGCGCCTCAAGCGCGATAGACCAGTTGGCAAACGCGGCAAATCGCGCCGCCGAGGCGCTTGCAAAATGCGGGTGCGAGGGCGGCGACGCAAGCGAGGCAGGGGCTGACGGCCACGCGGCTGGGGGCCTGATTTCCGGGCCCGGCACCGGTACGTCGGACTCGATACCGGCGCAACTTTCGCACGGTGAATTCGTGGTTAACGCCGCCACGGTGTCGAGGCTAGGCGTACCCTTCATGCACGCCCTGAATTCCGGCAAGGGATTCTCCACTGGCGGGCTCGTGGGCGCGTTTGAGAGCGCTAGCGGCTATCACGGCGAGGCTCGTCGCTTCGCCTCGGGCGGGCTTGCTGATGCGGGTGGCGGCGGTCATCCGGTGTCATTCGTGTTGGACGGAAAAACCTTCTCAGGCTTCTCAGGAAGCAAGGGCGCCGTCGACCAGTTAAGCCGGCACGCTGTCATGCAACAGGTCGGCGCAATCGGACGAAGACCTTCCCATGCCCGTTAAGATGCTTCCTCGTCGAGGGGTCCTCGACCTTCGCACCGTTCGGCAAGTAGACGACCGCAATGGCCACTACCGTACGCCAGAGCACAAGCGGTGGTCGGCCGCGGTGATTTTCCGGGCTAACGGGCGCTGCGACAAATGCCTGCAAACCGGCAAGTTGCTTTTCGCCGACCACATTGTCGAGCTTAAGGACGACCCGAGTATGGCGCTCGACATGACAAACGGGCAGGCCCTTTGCGGGTCATGCCATACGACTAAGACAAATCAAGAGCGCGCTAAGCGCTTCGCATTGCCCCTGCCGCGCCGTTAACGGCGAGTCCTCGCAGCGCAGAGCCCGCTATCTATTGCGCGGCAGGGGTGCGCTCCTCCTAAGGAATCAATATGACCGACACGCTGCTCGTCATAACCGGTATGGGCATTCCGCTCTACAGCGGCCGGTTTCTCAAAGCCTCGCTTAAGCCGGTCAAAGAGGCTGCCCAGATACGGCGCACCGTAAACGGCGACGCTGTTGACTTGAGCTTTGCGCAGTTCCGAAAATACAATTTGAAAGTTTCATTCAACGATGCCGAGTGTCCCGCGCTCGACACCATTTGGCCCGGACGGCAAGTAACCGTCCAATGGCCCGCAGAGCTTGTTTACCCGACAGGGCAGACAGGCGCTCCCGGGCGCGCCGTCGTCAGCGGGACAAGTGTTTCTGACGGCAACGGGTTTGTGCACTATCGCCCGCAATTCACGGTCCTGATTCAGGACTACTCCACTGACTTTGATGAATGGGGGCACGAGTATGTCTCGGCCCTCGAACTAGTAGAGGTATAACAACTATGATTAAGAGACTGCTACTTGCTACCATTTTGGCCCTGACTCCCGTTGCCGCGATGGCAGCAGGTGGCAAGGCCAGCACGTTTGAGAACGACGTTCTAAAGCTCATTTTCAACGCGTCCGGTATTGGAAACATTGCCGATAACGCTTCGAGTTCCCCTCTGACAAACCTGTATGTTACGCTGCACACCGCTGACCCGGGCGCGGGCGGAAACTGCCAGACCTCCGAGGCAGCTTACACGTCCTATGCCCGCGTCGCTGTTGCGCGCACCTCGGGCGGTTGGACAGTGTCGGCCAATACGGTCAATCCGGCGGCGACAGTCATTTTCCCGGCGGCCACTGGTGGCTCGGAGACTGAAACGTATTTCTCGGTTTGCACCGCGTCGAGCGGTACGGCCAAGATTTTATACCGTGGCCCGGTGACTCCGAATATCGTTGTCTCCAATGGCGTGACACCGGAACTGACCACGACAACCGGCATCACAGAAAACTAAGACTTGCTTTGCTCTGCTACCCGCTCGGTGCAAACCGGGCGGGCTTTCTTTGTCTACTTTTTACATTAAGGCGTTCGCATCATGGCCGATTGGTACGTTTCTTCTGTTGCTTACGCCGCACTGCCAGCGTGGCAGGCCACCCACGCCTACAGCGTTGGCAATATCATAAAGCCTGTGTCGCCTACGACCGGGCAAGAGTACGCGTTTCGGTGCACAACGGCAGGCACGTCGGGCGGTTCCGAACCATCTTGGAACACTGCCAAAGCAAATAACGGCACACGTACAGACAGCGGCGCGACTTGGACAAACGTCAGTGGGCAATCGACCTACAACTGGTCGGCCCCCGCGGGGACTCTTTGGTGCATAACGAATGCATCCTTCGCAGACCGAACGGCGGTCGGCGACCGCGTATTTTTGTCGAGCGACCATGCCGAGTCCGGGATTGGGAATCAGTACGCATTCAACAGCGGCACCACCGCATGGGGAGTCATCGAGATTATATCGGTTAGCCGCGCGGGCTCAGTTCCGCCGGTAGCGGCCGACGTTACGTCCGGGGCCAGCATCACCGGCTCAACTGGCGCGCCAACGTTCGAAGCTAACTGCAATCTGTACTGGAATGGTGTTTCTCTAATCAATAGCGCCGGAACAAATTTCTATTTCAACACGAACGCGACGAAATCGCACTACCTCAAAAATTGCGCGTTGTACCTGAACAGCCCCGGCTCCTCTACTCTGCGATACACAAGCCCGAACGGAACCAAGCTAATTCTCGACAACACAACTCTCCAGTTTAGCGACGCAGGCCAGACTATATCCGGCGCAACTCGCGGGCTCGAAATTATTTGGCTGAACACGCCGTCTGCTCTGGCCGGCGCGACGTTTCCAACCTCGCTTTTTGGAACCACAAGCACGTCAAACTATACGTGCATCACTTGCCGCGGCGTTGATTTGAGCGCTGTCACCGGCACGCTGGTTGACACGGCCTCTACGCCATCGGCAAAAGTGCTGCTCGACAGTTGCAAGATATCGAGCGGAGTCACGAGGTACGCAACGCCCGGTACCAGCACATTTCCATATGAAGAAATTGAGCTTGTTAACTGCTACGACGGGACCACGGAAGGCCTAAACGAGCGGTACCAAGCCGCAGGCAGCTTGACGACCGAGCGCACTATTGTTCTCACGAACGGCGCGGCCGACGACGTTGGCGGATACTCGCTTAAAATGGTGTCATCGTCTCGCAGCGATTTCCAGTGTATGCCTCTAGAGTCCTTTTGGTTCGATGTTGAGAACACCTCGACGGGCAGTTCCAAGACCGCGACTGTTGAAATCGTGTCCTCCGCGTCGCTTAACAACGTAGACATAATTTCGCGCCTTGAATATTACGGCACATCGTCTTCGACGGTCACGAGCTTTGCCGACAGCCTTGCTACGCCTTTGACGGCATCGGCCGCAGTCACGACCTCGACCGCGACTTGGACAAGCTCGCCCTCGACCCCGGTTTATCAAAAGCTTCAAATCACGTTTACGCCACACACTGCTGGGCGAGTGCGCGCGCAAGTGCGGCTCGGCAAGGCATCGACTACGGTCTACGTTAACCCGCAGGTCACCATCACATGAGTACGAAGACCTATGCTATACCGTCAAGTCGCGCGGGCATTAGGTCATCTGTTCTCACTGTCCTTGACCTCGTTGCGACTGGCGCAGGCGAAGCAGACGGCGCGGCTAGCGTATCTGGCGTTGGCGCATCTATCGCAAAGGGCACGGGCGCGGCTGACGGTACGGCAAGCGTCTCTGGCTCTGGCTTAACCGGCCGACTAGGCGCTGGCGAGGCTGACGGAACTGCGAGCGTTGCCGGAGTCGGAGCCTCTATTGCCAAGGGCGCAGGCGAGGCGGATGGCTCTGCCGACGTTTCTGGCGCGGGCTATTCGATTACCGCAACAGGTACAGGCCACGCCGATGGCACGGCTAGCGTCTCGGGCGCCAGCAAGTCTGTCTTTAAGGGCGCAGGCGAGGCTGACGGCCAAGCCTCTGTATCTGGCGGTGGCGGCGCTACAAGCGGCGCTGGGCATGCTGACGGGCAAGCTACCGTATCAGGCGCAAGCCGCACCGTACGCGCCTCAGGTGGCGCCGCAGACGGCACGGCAAGCGTTGCTGGCGTTGGCCGTTCGGCGGCCCATGCCACTGGCGAGGCTGACGGACAGGCGAGCGTCGCTGGCCACACCGCGGGACCGAGCGCGGGCGAGGCGGATGGGCAAGCTTCCGTCTCTGGCGGTGGCGCGGCTACGGTCGGCGCGGCCGGACATGCCGATGGCCAAGCTTCCGTTCACGGATCCTCGAACACCGCAGGACCATTCTTTTTCGCCTGGGCCGACCCAAGCGAGACCACGTTCGGCCCGCAGCATCAACGCGTCGATACGCCTATCCTAAAATTCAAGCGCGAGTGGAAAGAGTCCCAATGCGCGATACTTGAGATAGAGATTCCGAACCCGTTCACAGGCCTGCTGGCGAGCGGTCGGCAGCAATGGGCGTGGTTCTCGTATCGTCGTTTAGACACAACGGTTGTCCCGCTGTTCTTCGGCCGCTTGGTCTCTATTCCTGCCGACATGGAGTCGGAGACCATCACGCTGCATTTTACGGCGCAGCCGCTAGACATGCTCAACCAGAAGCGCGCGATTGCCTCGACGCTGATGGTGCGGCCATACTACGACCCGGTATGGGTTCGCGAGGAACGAAGGCTCGACCCCGACGAGGTGTTGGAAGGCTATTCGGCCGCATGGCATGTTGACCCGGTAACCCTCTCCGTCACAACGTCGGACTACATTACGGGCGAGGCCGGTTTAGTCACGCTTTCTACAAGCGACGTGCTTTATGACAATTTCAAAACGGCCATTGGAAAGCCCCCTCTAAAAAGTGTTTATGTAAATTCTACTGTCGATTGGGTGCAGTACGCAATTGGAATTATCGACATAGGAAACAAGTCTTTCAATTCCATCAGCGGCGCCGGTCTATTGGGTTCGTGGCCAAAAATGGGAACCGACATTGGGTCCGGCTGGACTGTTGCCCACTCGCAGGCGGTTGATAATCAGGCCGTAACGCAATCGTTGTCATATACTTGGAGTTTTGAAAACAAAGAAACAACCCATCATTTCGACGATGTTATGAATTGGAACTCTAGCCTAAGCATATCTGGCCCAGGTGGGAACATAACGGCTCCAATATTTGAGGTGACTACCGACGAGAAGAGCGAGGCGGTTGAAGGCGACGAGGCGCAGGGCATTGCATCTAGCGGAAGCTACTCCATAACGAAGCAAATGTTCTTCGCGTGGCAGGTCAAGACCATGCTCGCGTTGCGCTACGAGGCTAAGCGCCAGCGCACCGAAAACGTTCGTTTCATTCTCGGCGCAGACCTGCAACCCGTGTTTACCGACCCGGGCGGAACTGCGGCGAACTTTGCGCAGGATAGCGAAGAGCTCCATCTTGAGGGCAAGGTCGGCATTGAAGGCCCTTACGGAATTTTCCGCGGCGAGTGGGCGCCCAATACGCAATACCACTTGTACGACCTTTTCACGACAGGCAACGGGACATTCGGGTGGCAAGTGTTGCGCGACCATGTGTCGCTTGCATCCTTCGACCAGTTAGGAACGGCGGGCGCTTGGCAGCCCAACACGTGGTTTGACGCTGGGACCAATTTCTACGATACCGCGAGCTACTTAGGAGCGCTGAAATACTCAGGCGTTTCATACGACCCGACTGGAAACACGACTACCGCCGCGGCTCCGTCAACAGGCTATTATCAGGTTGTGGTGTCCGGTATGACCGGCTCGTCGTTTGGCGCAGGACCGTTCACAGTTGACGCGTTTTTGAGTCAATTCAAGTACGCTCCGATCGCTGACCCGCACCAAGGCCCGCGGCTTTACGTAAACGTGCCGAATTTCCGCGGCAACTGGGTCGCGGGTGGGGAAACCCTTGTTGCCGGCGACATGGTCTATGCGCCGAACGGAAACATGTATCGCGTTGCGCTTGGTCACCGAACGGCTGCAAGCTTTGACCAGTTCGCGTCCGACCCGGTCACGGGGCAACTTTATTATAGCCTGATGTTGAACCCGACTCCGATTGGCGACTTGTCACGCCGGTCTTATTTTCCTCAAGACCGCGGGCACTGGTCAATCGAAAACCTTGTCTGCCGCGCCAGAGCGCACATAATGCAAAGGGCGCGGCCGTTCGAGGTGAGTTTTGATTGCCAGTTCGAAAAGGCGATTGGGATAACCCTTCGAAATACCGTCAACGTCACGGACCATCGGCTGCGCACGTCGGGCGGAAGCGCCACGGGCAAGGTTGTCGAGTCGGTCCTATCCGGTGACGGCGACCGAGGAACCCTTATCGGAAATATCAAGCTCGCGTGTGCGGTCGGTAATGGTGGGTCCGCCTCGTCAGCGACGGGAACGCCTGAGTACTCGACCAATTATTCTACGGGCTATCAGGCGTATACGGGTAGCACCTCGGTACTTGGAACGAGCGACGTAGGATACACCGCTCCTCTGGACGGGGTAATTGACGACGGGTTACTATTCCCCCTCACGAAAGACGCGGCCGTTGTAGGCGAGACGTTCATAACGTTCTCGAATGCGACGAGCGGTGGTTCTATTGGCGGACCTCACGGCAACTACACTGACGGCGTTTTGACACTGGCGTCAAAAGCTCAAGACCAGATTGCCCAATTCCAAAAGACCATTTCGCAATCGCAATCGGTCTACACGCTGTCACTGCTGCCGGTTCAAAACGGACCCTTCGCTGCCGAGTACGATATTAACGTGACACCTCTTTCGATACCGAAACAAGCAGACTTGGCGATAACGTAATGTCATCTCTTGAAAATATTGTTCGCCCGTTTGCAGACATTGGAACGGAGCCGATAAAGGGAGTTGCCTCGGTTCCGTTGCCTTCAACAAACGTGACGCTTGTCGTAGCGGGTGGCGCGCAAGTTTCTGGCGGTTCCTACTCGTATTCGTATAGCTATTCGAATTACGCTGACGCGAAGGAGTCCGAGTTGCAGGCGGATGGGACTCCGTTCGATGGCTAACGAGATAGCGCGAACGGTTAAGCTAAAACGCCTAATTGACCCGAACGACCCGGACCCGAACAACCCGATCAGTTACATTGATATCCCGGTCATAGTGGACATAACGTTTGGAGACCCGAACAAAGCGCAGAGATACAAGAGGACGTTTAACAACTCTGCCGCATTGAATGCGCGTACCGTCCATACGCACACCGTAAACAATCAATCGCTTGACGCTAGCGGAAAGTTCACGACTGACGACACGAACACGGTTGCCGTCGAGCGCATAGATAAACTCACTATCAAAAATGCCGACTGGCATTCGTCGTGGAATCTTCACAATCAGGACCCTGCGCCGCAGCTTGCACCTAGCGACCCAGCCTATGACGAAAACAACGAGGGACACCGCAAGACGCACGTAGTCCGATACAACAAGGATAACGTGAACGACCCGAACTCGACGCCGTGGGTAGACGTTGAGCTTGTCGATATTCTCGCGATGAAGGGCGCCAAGAAACAGCGTGGGAATTACACGCAAGTTAGAACCTACCACATAGGCGGCAACGACCCAGGCGTTACGCTGGGCGACAAAACCGACCCATATAGCCCGACATGGGGCGACATCACATTTCACGACACGCAAGGAGCCACCTTGCCGGTCGATACCAACGGCAATCCCGACCCGGTGCGCCTCGACCCGTTTCAGAACATAGTGAACGTAAACTGGGGTGACGGATTGGCCGTAGAGTTTTTTGATGGTGCCTCATGAGCTATATCGAACAGTCGTCGAGCAACATTCCTAACTTTAGCAAGGCCGTCATATCCGTTTGGTTCCGCGCGCCTCAGTCGTCGATTGAAAGCGCAGCAGCTTCAAACGGGATTATTCCCATTGTCACGTTTGGCCAGATTTTTTCCGCGTTCAGAACGCGGAACGATGTATCGTCCTATTCATATTCATACACTGAAAACGTCTACTCTACGGCGTTCACGTGCGACCTTCTTCTTCAATACACGAGTACTAAGACGGTCACATACCCCCTGACATCAAGGGACGCGGATTACAATCTAGACCAATGCTATATCGGACTAGATTGTCAAAGCGGGTTTCCGTCTACGGCGAATTTAAGGGTATGCCTGCAAACCCAGGACCAAGCCGTTAAATCTGGCATAGCGTGGGAACCGATAAGCGGAAGCTCTGGAACAGTTAACGCATATGAGGGCGTGCCAACAGTTATCGGAGGGTGCACAGACCTCGCCGAAATTGACGGGGCATTCGTTATTGCCGGCGCAGTAACTAATGTGGTGACCGATTACGGCGACATAACAAGCCTAGTGAACAATCAGAACGAATCCTTCGCGGCCACGTCGCAAACAATAGCCGTATCGCCTGACAAGTGGCACCACGTTTTGTTGTCATTCGATTTGAGCGGAAGCGTTGTCGCGACCGGAAATCTTAACGGTGCGGGGCAGTCGCTGTCGTCAACTTGTAAGCTGTGGCTTGCGTTTGACGACGTGAACTACACTGGCGACGACCTCCCGCGCGTTCCGACTCCATTCGGCGCCACGTTAGGACCGAATGACATAATAACAACCCCTGCGTGGTCCGCGTTTTTAACATCGACCACAACGCCAACGGAACAAACCGGAGTCCGCGAGGCGGGCCATACGGCCGCAACGTTCTATCAGTTCGACGACACATTTACCGGTCAGGACACTCCGCCATCTTACAACCTGTCGGGCGCTTCTATCTCTATCGCAGGGCAGCCAATGGGGCTGCCCTCGGTGCTGGAAACGGTCAGCAACATTCACCACGTCGAGCTTGCCGAGTTCCAGATGTTTACCGGAGTCACTCTCGACACAAGCGTTGTGAATAACCGCCGCGCGTTCATTGGAACGGACGGCAAGCCGGTCGACCCTACTAAGGCGTTGCCTGGGGCCGCGCCGGGCTCACCGCCCCCTGGCGTGACGGCGACCGGGAAAAAGCCTGACGTTCTTTTCCACGGGTCGCGAAATTGGATTAAGGGCAAGAACACGGGCGCGCTTGGGATTAACCCCGATGGTTCGATAAATCTATCCGGGCAGTTTTCACCTTCCGGGAAAATCAAAAAATACATTCCTGACCCCGGGCTTCCGCCCGCACCACAAGGGACACCGCAATAATGGCCGACCCGATTTTCAAAAACAACGGAGCCTGGGGCTCTGGCGTCAATCGCCTTTTGACCGATACCGAATGCGACGGAAACAACTGGGCGTGGCTCGCCCGCATGCGCGCACAAGAAGCCCTAACGGTTGGCGTTGGCATTGCGTCAATTACGCAACCGACAACCAATTCAATTTTGGTCACTATGACCAATGCGAATACGTATACATTCACGCTTCCGCAAGTGGCGTTGAATTTCCGCGGCGCATGGGTGGCGAACACGCCGTATGCGCTAAACGACGTGTTTTACGTTTCGTCCCTAAGCTCCGTCTACGTTGTCATATGGGCGCACACGAGCAATGCGACTTTCGACCCGAATGCAAACGACGGCGCAATGCACAACTACTACAAAACCATCCTTGTCGTGCCCAGCGACGTTCCGACAGGCGGAGCGACCGACCAAGTATTGGCCAAGTCTAGTTCGGCTGATTTCGCCCTTGCGTGGCAGTCGAGCGGAATGCCTCGGGCTGGGACGGTCGGGCAGGCTCTGACGAAAAACTCGGGCACGGATTTTGACGCCTCGTGGGACACGCTGGTTTTCAGCGATTTGTCCGGGCTACCGTCCATAGCGCAAACGCGCAACAGCGTTGTGACGACGCTAGGGACCACAGGAAACGTAGCATTCGACCCGGCTGTGAGTGACGTTTTCTCCATCACCCCGACAGGCGCGGTGACGCTAAACGCGAACTCGACGCCCGTCGCAAACCTCGACCTGATCGTGACCACGAGCGGGACAAGCTCTTACAACATTACTTTTGGTACAGGCTTCAAAACGACCGGAGTCCTGGCAACGGGAACCACGTCCGGTGCAACCTTCGTAATCTCGTTCCGCGGCAACGGGACAAACCTAATCGAGAAATCGCGCACCGCAGCGATGTAAGGAATCCTAACAAATGAACAAAGTGAAACTTTCTTGGCTCGTCGGCCGATTGCAGGAGCCTAGCACCTATGCCGGCGCCGCAGCAATGCTTAGCGCCTTTGGTCTGACGCTTGACCCTGGCGTACTACACGATATCGCGATGGTCGGGACAGGCCTCGGCGGGCTGGTCGCGTTTGTGCTCCCGCAGGCTAAACCCTAATGGCCGTCACATTTGAGGCGACTAAGGCCGGCTACCGCGGGATGTACGCCCGTATGGTGGTCGAGCCTAGGCACGAGCCCGCGCTTGATTCCATCGTCAAGCGCATCCTTGCCCGCAAGGCGGACTATCAGCGTGTTGAGGCGGCCATCGGAACCCCGTGGCAGTTCGTCGCGGCGCTCCACTATCGGGAATCCGACCTCGACTTTAAGACCCACCTGCACAACGGGGACTCCCTGTCGGCTCGCACACACCACCAGCCGGCCGGCCGACCGCTCAAAGGCGAACCGCCTTTTGAGTGGTTCGAAAGCGCCATTGACGCGCTCACTATGCGCGGTCTCGACAAGGTTAAGGATTGGCCTGTCGAGCGCCTCGCCTATGAGTCTGAAGAGTACAATGGCGAAGGTTACGAAAAGTTCCACAACGAAAACAGCCCCTACTGTTGGGCGTGGACAAACCTTCAGCAGGTCGGAAAGTACGACGCTGACGGGCACTTTGCCCAGGGCATGACGGACTCCCAGTGCGGGACCATGCCTATCATTCAAAGGCTAATGCCGGTCGTGCAGGATGCGCCCGCGCCTAAGCCGATCGTGTCATCAGCTCTGACTGCCATCGCAAACGCCTTGCGCGCGCTCGCGTCGCAAGTCGAAGCTCTAGCAAAGTAGGGTGCCGCGGCCATGCCTGAGGTAACAGCTATCTATTACGGCGTGTCAGTCGTGCTCACAATCGGCGGACTCGTCGGGACATACGTGCGGACCCTGCATGGCCGCATCAATTCAGTAGAGCGCGATTTAAGCCAGCACAAGATTGATTCCGCTAAGGAATTCGTCACGGCGAAAATGTTGGAACTGACCGAGTCCCGGATTACCGACGCCATCAACCGCCTAGGAGACCGGCTCGACAGGGCGTTTGAAAAGAACAAGTGACTTCATGCCCGTTGGCTTCGGTCGGCGGGCTTTTTTTCTTTTGATAAGGTGAGTTGCACCATTGTTCATTACAGCGCAGTAATGTTTACCGCACCGATGCCCGGGACATCATCCAAGACGACCACAATATCAATCCGAATGCCGAACGACCTGCTGGTCGAGCTACGAAAGAAGGCGAGGCGGAAGCACGTCAGCGTAGCGTCCCTGATTGTGAAATCGGTCAGGGAGACTATACGAAAAGATAATGACAACATACGTTAGGTGTAATACATTGGCGGCAACCTAAGGAAGGGACCGCCAATGGACATTCATAGACAGCGCGAGTGGCTTATTGTCTCAGAGACCTCCCGCGACATCGTCAAGATTGCGATGGAAGGCTTTTGCGGAACCATGTCGCCCGCGGAGTTCGTCGAACACTTTTGGGTCGGGCGCGCCGTCTGTATCGCCACGCTTTCGGGCCAGAAGGTGACGGCGGCGCGGCTCGCCAAGCTGCTAGGCATGAAGCGCAACAAGGTAGTCCGAAAGCTAGGCTACCTTGTTGGACGGGGGTTCGTGCTCAAAGACGGCCCTCACTACGCCGTGGCAGAGGGCTTCTACAGCGCAGGTGAAGAGGCGCTGAACAAGTCAATCAGTCTGATAATTGAAGCGGGCAACAAGCTGATAGCGTTGTCCAAAATGGATTCAAAACTAAAACTTCCGTTATATATCAATGCCGCCTAGATTGTGGTGTATGACACCTTATGCAGGGGATGCATAAGGAGAATGAAAGTTGTTCAGCACATATCAGGCGGCCTCGGACCGGTTCCGGGCAACAGACGACCGATACCAAGCGGCCAAGCAAGAGCTTGCGACGGCCGAGATAGAAAACGAATCGGCATGCCGAGACCTATCTGATAGCATTGCCGAGCTTTTTGAGACGCGGCCGACATGTGCCGCGAGCGCAAAGGCACTCTTGGCATTCTTGGTGGACTCTCCATATGAGTTCCAAGAGTGGGTACACTCGGGCGGCAATGTTGCCGACCTGCTAGATAGCATCAAAGAAGCTCTGTCACCGCTTAGACTCGTAGCGTAGGAGAGAACACCAATGGTCAAAAAGTTCCTGAAGGACGAAGACGGCGCGGCTCTTCTTGAATACACCGTGTTGCTTGGCATCTTGCTCGTGACCGTCGTCACGGTCATAGGCACGGTCGGGCAATGGATAAATATGAAATGGGTGGCTCTGGCGACAAGCCTACCGGGAGCCGCGCCCTAATCAATCCTCCCCAGAAAGACTAAAGCCCCCCCCTCGGGGGCCTCTTTTTTTATGCCGCCCTGATGCCTATATCGACAACATGATGAAAAAGGGTTCCATCGCTTCCATATCCGCGGCCGTCGTAATGGGCTTGTTTGCTGCCTCGCTTACGAGCACGTGGTTGAAAGAGCAGACCGATTCAGCTAGGCGCGAAGCGACGGCACTAGCCCTATCCACTCGGGCCAGAGACCCGACAGGGCTCGCTGCCGGCGAACGGGCTCTAATGGTGGCGGTCGAGAATGCGGGGGCGATAAAGCCGGGCGACCGCGTAGACGTGGTCATGGTCCGCAAGGGATATGCCGCAATGATACTGAACAACGTCAAGGTCGTCGCCATTGACAAGACAACCGCTACTCTAGCCGTCCTGGCCAGCGCCGCGCCTAAGGTTCTGCTCGCCGGGAGCGTCGGCAAGCTATCGCTGGCCGCCAGTGGCACTAGCGATGCATCGGGGACATCGGGGACCGCAACTGACGCCGAATTAGAGGGCCCCGCGCTCACTCCTAAGCCTGACGGCAGAGTTACGGTCACGGTAGTAAGGGCGGGAGTTCCAACGCAATACAAGGTCACTAAATCGTGACCCACAAAAACTAAAGGGCCCCTTGTGGGGCCCTTTTTTTGTACCTTTTTTACGGTGCCCATTCATCCGCTATGTCGTGACACAGTTGTATCAACCGTATCGCACAACGCATCTCTTCGCCTCGCGCGCCGTCGAGTGCATCCGGGCTATCTAGCCGCAGGGCATGAAGCGCCTTTAAGGCTGCCTCGAATGGCTTGTCCCCACCTGCCGGTGCGAGCGCTACGGGAGGACTATGCACCGCGCCATTGACCACGCTGCCTGCATGCAGGTCTAGCTCAAGCGCCCGTTCTATTGCCGGAAGGTACTGGGATCTCTCTGGGCGCTTGCCCTTTACGCCGTGTTCAAGGGCCGACAATGCGACCTGGACCGCATTGCGCCGTCGCCGGTCGTGCTCGTCGAACCCCGACAGCCGCATGACGGCGTCTGCAAGGTCACCCTGCGATATGCCTTTAGACTCTCGGGTTGCCCGTATAGTGTCCCCTAGCCCAGGCTGCGGAATCCAGTTCATTGACAAGTCGGTCATGGCTTTGTCCTTTTTCTTTCTCCGAAGCATTAACAGCCTTAAAGGCCCTTAGTTTCATAGTCAAGAAAAAAATTTAATGCGCTTGTTGACGGGGTGGGGGTCAATAGGCCACTTAGTAAAACTATGAGCAAGGCAACCCCCACAGAAGACCAGCTACAGCGCTTCGCGTACGACCTATACAAGGCGGCGCGCGCCGAGGGCGCCTATTTCCATCACAGCCCTAACGGCGGGTTCCGGCATGCCGCAACGGCAATCCGCATGAAGCTTAGCGGCACCCAGGCTGGGTTCCCGGACATCATAGTCCACTCGCCAACCGTCATTGTGGCGTACATCGAACTAAAAAGCGCAAAAGGAACTCTATCGGTCGAGCAAAGCAAGTTCGCTTGCTACTGCGACGTGCGCGGCATTCCCCATTACATCCTCCGCACATGCGACCAAATCAGAACCGTCCTCACAGACCTAGGAGTCATCAGGCATGGCAGTAAGTCTATCAACCCTGCGCAAGGTCAAGGCAACGTTTCCGCCTCGGACGCTGATTTACGGTCCGCCCAAAATGGGAAAGACCACGCTCGCGTCCGAGTTTCCAGGCGCCGTCTTCATCCAAACCGAGCAGGGCGAAAACCTCGACGAAATAACGTCGTTCGGAAAAATCGACAAGTGGGAGGACGTGATTGAGGCGGTTCGGGTTCTGTATCGCGAGACGCACGACCTCAAAACGGTCGTCATCGACTCCATTGACCGGCTCGAAAACCTCATTTGGGACCACGTTTGCGTCGAGCAAAAGTGGGCGAGCGTTCCCGCAGTCGAGTACGGCAAAGGCTACGCCGCGGCAACCGTATTCTGGGCGCAGCTATTTGTCGGCTTGAACCTTCTTAGAACAGAGAAGGGCATGAACGTCATTCTCATAGGTCATGAAGAGGTGGACCGTTTCGACGACCCGAGGTCCGCGTCATACAGCCGATTTGATTTCAGATTACACAAAACGGCACACGCAATGATTCAGAACGATATGGATATCATTCTGTTTCTCAATCAAAAGCCCGGAGTAACCGAGGAAAAAACCGGCTTCGGTGGCAAGCGCAAGGTCGCCGCGGGCACGGCGCAACGTTGGATGCACCTGGAAGGCCGACCGTCCTACAACGCGGGCAATCGCTACAACATGCCGCCGGAAGCCCCGTACGTTTTAGGCCAAGGGTATGCGGCCCTTTCCCAATATTTCCCTAATGTAACCCAGGAGAAGGCACTTGTATAATTTGACTACAAACTTAGGCGAAACCTTCAACGTCGCTGACGTTCCCCAGCCAGATTATGGCGACTTGCCGGATGGCAAATATCTTGTCGCCATTACCGAGTCGGCCCTTAAGCCGGAACGTAATAACGAAAACAACATCCGCGCGTCGCTTCAGTTGACCATCCAAGAGGGCGAGCTTGCCGGACGAGTCATCTTCTCAAATCCCTGTTGGATTAACGAGCGAGAAGACCTGCAATTGTACGGTCGGCAGGAGTTGAGTCAGGTCATCAAGGCTACCGGGCTTGTCGGAGTTTCCGATTTGACCGAGCTACACGACAAGCTTTTTCACGTCACGCTTAAGACCAAGCCCGGCAAGGACGGTACGCCGCGCCAGAGGCCGACCTATCAGAAGATGGTAGCGCCTTCGATTGTTCCCACTCAAAAGCCCTCGGCCTTCAAGCCGCAGCCTCGGGCAAGTTTGCCCCACCCGCAACAGGCGGCTGCACAGCCTCGCCAAATCGTGCGGCCGACCGACCTGCCTTTCTAATTGCGCCGTTAGCGCCGGGTGCACCGGGAACCGCTGGCACACGCTAGGGCAAGCGATATCCGAGGTTGAAATCTCGGAAGCCCGCCCTTTCACTTATTCGGAGAATGCATTTGTCAATTCTCGACCTCATAAGCAAAGCCAAAGTCGCAGCTTCCGAAAACTGGGACTCGGTTGGCATATCAATCGGTGCGCTCGGAAGCGATTGCGACCGTTCGCTATGGTACGAGCATCGCTGGGCAGCAGAAAAGGAAACATTCACCGCGGATAAACTCCGCATATTCGAGGATGGCCACTATGCTGAGAAGCAAATACTCGACGACCTCGAACGAGCAGGCATTCTTGTTGCGCGTGAGGACACAGACACAGGCAAACAGTTCAAGGTTTTCGCCCTCGGAGGACACGTGCGAGGAAAGCTCGACGGAGAGGCGCTCATTGATAACGTCGTGCACGTGGTCGAGGCCAAATCACACAACGACAGGTCATTCAAAGCCCTAGAGAAGGACGGCGTTCAGAAATCCAAACCCGCGCATTACTGGCAGTGTCAATATTACTGCCACCTGCGAGGCCGTAAGTTCGCGCTGTATCTCGCGAAGAATAAAAATACATCCAAGCTATACGCCGAGGTCATTCCCTATGACGCGGTTGCCGTCATGCGGATGGAAGGTCGCCTAGCGAATATCATTAATGCACCGCTAGCGCCAGAGCGCGCGAGCGAAAATCCAGAGGCTTTTGTTTGTCGGTTCTGTCGCGCAAAGCCGGTTTGCCACAAGGAAGCATTCGGCCGGCGCAACTGCCGCACGTGCACGGCCTCTACGCCAATCATAACCGATGGCGAAGACGCAGTTTGGAAATGCGAGCTTCACGAATGCGAGCTTCCGATTGACCAGCAAAAGGTCGGATGCCGCGACCATCTATACCACAAGGACGTTGTACCGGGCGAGCAGAACGACAGCGGAGACGATTGGATTGCGTATGCGCTAGTTGACGGAACTCAATGGGTTAATGGAGTCCAGGCATGAAGAAAATCTACATTATCGGCGCTCTCAAGAACAAAACCATTCGCCCGCTCGCGATGGAACTACGCGCAATGGGTTTTGATGTGTTCGACGATTGGCACGCGGCAGGAAAATACGCGGACAAAATTTGGCATCAATACGAGCGCGAGCGAGGCCGGCCATATGTCGAGGCGATACGCGGGCATCACGCCCGGTGCGCCTTCGAATTCGATATGAAAAACCTTAACGAGTCCGATATTGCAATCGTGGTCGCGCCGTTCGGAAAATCAGCCGCCGTAGAAATGGGCTGGTTCGCCCGAGGCGGTAACCCAGTTTACATCCTGCTCGACAAAGAGCCGACGCGTTACGACCTAATGTTCCAGGTCGCGACCGGCATATTCTTGGACAAGAACGAGCTTTTCAAATGCCTAGCTGGTTAATGCCGGCGGTCGGCATGGCAATCAACATCGCGTCGGCCAGCACATACGTTTTTTATGGCGATTGGCGACGCGCCGTCTACTGGGCCTGTTGCGCACTCTTAACCGCGGTGATGACGTTTTGATTGAACTCCGGAATTATCAGACCGAGGCCGTGGACTCCATTGCCAGAGCTTGGAGAAACGGATGCAATCCGCTCGTCGATATGGCGACGGGCACGGGCAAGAGCTTGGTTATCGCGAGCCTTGCTCAAAGGCTGCTCGCCGCAATGCCTAGCGCTCGCATCCAAATGTTAGTCCATGTGAAGGAGCTGGTCTCGCAAAACGCCCAGGCCTTGCTTAAGGCATGGCCTAAGGCGCCGCTTGGGATTTACTGCGCTGGCTTGAACCGGCGCGACACGAATAGTCAAATCGTTTTCAGTTCGATTGATTCCGTCTACAGGCGGGCCGACCTATTCGGTCGCCGTGACCTAATCATCATTGACGAATGCCATCGCGTTCCCACGTCCGGCAATGGCAAATATTTGACGTTCATTGAGAAGGCGCGGCTGTTCTGCGAAGACCTCCGCGTGGTCGGTTTCACTGCCACGCCGTACCGGCTCGACTGCGGCCGCCTCGACGAGGGAGCCGACAGTCTCTTTACGGAAACCGTCTATTCCTACGATATCGCGGCAGGCATTGCGGATGGGTACTTGAGTCCTCTGGTAAGCCCCTTCGCGTCGAGGTGCGCCAAACACAAAATCGATACCTCAAACGTCGGGCGACTCGGCGGTACGGGTGACTTTAAGGTCGGCGAGCTTGAGGCTGCGGCGAACAAGGATATAATCGTAGACGGCGCTTGCCGGGAGATTGTCTCGATAGGTGCCGACCGTAAATCCTGGCTCGTGTTTTGCGTTGGAGTCGAGCACGCGTGCAACGTTCTGGCGCACTTGAGACGCCTGGGCGTAAACGCGGAAATGGTTATCGGGACCACGCCAAGCGGTGAGCGCGACCGCATTTTCAAGGCGTACAAAGCCGGGAAAATCCGTTGCCTCGTCGGATGCCAAGTGTTTACGACGGGCTTCGATGCGCCGAGCGTCGACCTAATCGTTTTGCTCCGCCCGACCATGTCAACAAGCCTCTACGTGCAAATGCTTGGCCGCGGCACCCGCAAGGCGGATAACAAGGAGAACTGTTTAGTCCTCGACTTCGCTAACAACATCATGACGCACGGTCCGGTCGACTCGGTTCGCGTCCGAACCAAGAAAAAAGGCGGAGAAATAGACGCCGAGGCGCCAACCAAAATATGCCCGTCGTGCGACTACTACATGCCCGCGGCAATTCACCAATGCACGAACTGCGGTCACGAGTGGCCAATCGACGAGGAGCCTAAGCATAGCGGTTCGGCCGATTTTGAAGCGCCGGTTCTCACGTCAGAAATTGTTAAAAAGTGGCTCCCGGTCAAGGTGAGAATGCACGACCGAAACACCGGAAAGAACGGCAAGCCCGACTCCGTTTGCGTTGAGTACATGTGCGGGTTCGCCTCGTACCGCGAGTACATTTGCCCGGAACATACCGGCTTCGCGGCCGTCAAAGCCGGCCAATGGTGGCGGGCAATGGGCGGAAACGCGCCAGCGCCTAAGACGGTTTCGGACATGCTGCGCCGAATGGATGAAAGAGAACTAATCGATACCGAGCAAATCATGGTCATCCCGGACGGGAAATACATGCGGGTTAGCGGCTATTGGCTTCAAGACGGAACCGAGATTGACCACAAACTGAGGGCGAGATAAATGGAATTGTTAGCAAACGGACGCGTTACCCTTCATTGCGGCGACTCGCGCGAAAAGCTTTCGCTAATAGCCGACAACTCGATTGATAGTGTGGTGACGGACCCTCCCTATGCGCTTGTCTCAATATCAAAGCGTTTCGGAAAGAAGGGCGCCGCGCCGGCAAAAGCGGGAACCGTTTACGCAAGAGCGTCTAGCGGATTCATGCAAGTTAATTGGGATACCGGCGAGGTTGCCTTTAACCCGGAATTCTGGGGCGGCGTTCTTCGCGTCATGAAGCCCGGGGCGCATATATGCGCCTTTGGTGGCGACAGAACGTTTCATCGCTTGGCGTGCGCTATCGAAGATGGAGGATTCGAAATTCGCCACTCCATGTCCTGGCTTTTTGGGTCAGGTTTTCCCAAAAGCAGAAATATTTCCAAAGACTTAGCTAAAACAGAATGGTGTCAATGCGATGACTGAAAGAACCTGCGAATATTGCGGCAATACGTTTCGCGTACAGCCGTCACGAATTAAGCATGGGCGCGGACGACACTGCTCAAAAACGTGTCAATACGCATCGGCTAAGGCCAAGCCTCGACGCGACGTCAAATTTACCTGCCTATGCTGCGGCGTCGCATTTTCTCTTTCAGTCAGCAAGGCCAGCAACAAAGGAGCCGGCAAGTACTGCTCACGACAATGCCGGGACCAGCATTGGGTAGGCGAAAACACTCCTAACTGGCAGCATGGGGGCGGCGTCTACAAAAGAGGGCCGCGCTGGTACTCTACACGACGGCGAATTCTTGACCGCGATAAGACGTGTCGTCAGTGCGGCGCCGAGGGCGGGCTTCATGTGCATCACATTATCCCGTTTAGGATGTTTGATAATGCGGATGACGCCAATTCCGACAACAATCTGACTTCACTTTGCCCGCCATGCCATCGTCTGGCGGACTCCCAATTCAAATGGGTTGCGACTGCGGAAGGTAGCATCCTTCGTTTTAACTCTGGCGGCTACGCGTGGTCGCTCGTGCGCGAGAAAGGACTGATATGACCATTTGTTCGTGTTGCGGTAAGCCAAGGCGACCATTAAACCTGAGCGGACTAGGCACGGCTTTGAAGCCGGCAATGGATTTAATATGCCTCGCGCGCAAGCCGCTCATAGGCACGGTTGCCGAGAATGTTTTGGAACATGGAACCGGCGCGCTCAATATAGATGGGTGTCGAGTTGGAACGGACGAAAACCTTAACGGTGGCCGCTACAGCGACGACAAGAAGGGCGACGACGGCAACACGTATGGCAGCGGCATCAATCTTCGCAGCAAGGATGATTATAAACAGCCGCTAGGCCGCTGGCCCGCAAATGTCATCCATGACGGAAGCGACGAGGTGGTCGAGGCTTTTCCGGAGACGAGTACGCACGGACGAAGCGGCGCAGAATACGCAAACGGAACATTTAGCAGTGGAGCAGTTCAAAAAGAGATAGACAAAGACTCCGGCTCTGCCGCGCGCTTTTTTAAGTCCTGCAATGGACGCGACGGCGAAGCTTCGGCCGACAGGCGCTATGTCGACGAAACAGGATTTGCGATGCTTCCAGGCGCTCGACGCGATGGCGTACCGCCCGCGCGGTTCTTTTACACGGCCAAAGCCGGCGCAGACGACAGGCTCGGGAGCAAGCATCCAACTGTTAAGCCTCTCGACCTCATGCAGTACCTTTGCCGGCTCGTAACGCCAAAGGGCGGGACCGTCCTCGACCCATTTGCCGGAACCGGAACCACGGGCGAGGCAGCATTCCGAGAGGGCTTCAACGCGGTTCTGATAGAGCGCGAGACCGAATACCAAGCCGATATACGGCGCCGCATGAGCCTTGTTCTCGGAGGGCCGGAAGAGAGACGCAACGCGAGCCTTAAGGCCAAGGGGCTTGTTGAGGATGCTGGGCCGCTATTCGGAGGGTTATGACATGTTGAACAGACTCAGAGTCGCAAACGAGTTCCGTCAAGCGGAGTGGGACCCGGATGACCGAATTTCGCTTACATACCGCGGCAACGAATTGGCCGGCGAGGTGGGCGAGGCTTGCAATGTGATCAAGAAGCTAGCCCGTGAATATATGGGAATCCCGGGAAGCCGCGCCAGTCTATCCAACCTCGCTGAAGAGCTGGCCGACGTGGTCATATGCGCCGATTTGATTGCCATGCACGTCGGGATAGACCTCGGCGACGCGGTGAAGGAAAAGTTCAATACGACCTCGGCGAAAGTTGGCCTGAACACAAGGATTGATTGATAATGACATACATCCTAAGCGACAAAATTCGCAAGGCGTTCAGGCGACACCGCTGCGACCAATGCGGCGGCACCATCGAAGCGGGACAATTCTACAGAATGCAGGTCAACACTTATGACGGGTTCGGAGTCTACAAGGCGCACGAAGACTGCGACCTAGCTGCGCAGCGCTATACGGAGCTGAATGGGGTGCTACATGAAGAGCACGTGCCATTGTACAATATAACACGCAAAGACAAGCCTTGGATTGAAACCGAGTTCCCATCCGTAGCAAAGAGGTTTTTCGCACGATGACAGCACCCTACGCAAACGTTGGACCTAAGCTAGTTGAGCGCGGATATGCGGCCATTCCTATCATTCCGGGAACCAAGCGCCCGGGGCAGCTTGTCGGCGGCGAGTGGGTCGGGATTAATAAATGGTCAGAAATTCAATCCCCGACCGAGGAGGAGGTCGACCGGTGGTCCGACTCCGACGCTGGCGTGGGTGTTGTCTGCGGGCCCGCCTCGGGCGGGTTGATTGGAGTCGATATCGACACGGACGACTCTGACATAATCGACGCAATCCTTTCCGCCATTCCGCCCTCGGACGTAAAAAAAGTCGGTGCCAAGGGAATGACGCTTTTCTACCGGGAGAGCGGTATCGAGTCGAAAAGTTGGAACGTCGAGGGCGCGCGGGCATGCGACCTGATAGGCCCTGGAAGGCAGACGCTGCTCCCCCCGACCTTGCACCCAGGAACGGGTCAGCCGTACCGTTGGATAGGGTCCGAGGCGCTTGAATGCTCTGCCGTCGCTGACCTGCCGGAACTCACCATGGAGCACGTCGAGGCCATTGGCGAGGCTTTAAAGCCTTTCGGCTGGAAAGCAGAGAAGCCGCAACAAGCCGGGGTTCCCGGACAAGCCTTCGACGACCCGGAAACGCCATTCCGGTCCTTGAACAACGACGCGCTAGCGAACCTGCCAAAGTGGGTTCCTGCGCTTGGCCTATTCGGGTGTAGACCTGCCCGAGGAGGGTATGAGGCCGTGCCGTCTTGGCGAGCCTCGAACACTGGCCAGCCTCTTGAGAAGCGCAAGCTGAATCTCAAGCTGCACCCCCGCGGCATCGTAGACGAGGGCGACGGTCCGAAAGGATATACGCCCATTGACTTGGTCATACGGGCTAACGGGTGTGATTTTGACGAGGCGCGCAAGTTCCTAACGGACCGTCTATGGGAGCACGACAAGTACATCAAGATAAGCGCCGTCACTCAGATAGTCCCGCATGAGCCGAAAGAGGTCGGATTTGAAGCGCAGCTTGAGGCGCTTACCCACTGCAATGGAGTGGTGAACCAGATAATCAATTGGGTCACCGAGACATCTCGCATTCCTAACCGTATCCTCGCGCTCGGAACCGCGCTCGCCACGGTCGGGACACTTATCGGCCGGCGCGCGCAAGGGCCGACCAAGAGCGCAACACACCTATACGTCATCGGGCTGGCGCCGACCGGGAGCGGTAAAGACCGGCCGCTGAAGGCAACAGACGCCCTATTCGAGGCTGCTGGCGCCCTCCACCATGTCGGGACATCCGGCGAATGGGTGTCGATGCAAAGCCTGATGAACGACGTGCAGGCGCATCCGTTGGCTCTATTCCGCCAAGACGAATGGGGGAGCTTTCTTCGCCGCGTCAATGGGCGGAAGGCGAGCGGGTTCGAGCAGTCGATCGGAAAGGGCTTGCGGGAACTCTGGTCAACGTCTTTTGATAGGTACTTGCCGCCGAGTTCCGCGGCGAAAAAGGCAACGCCCGTTAACAGCCCTGCGGTTTCCGTCCTTGCCATGTCTACGCCCAAGGAATTCTATACCTCAATCCGAGGCGCAGACATTGAAAACGGGTTCCTAAATCGCTTGCTTATCCTCCGTTCTGACCGCTTTGTGCGCGCCGTAACACCGGGCGAAATAGAAATTCCGTCCGGCCTCGCCGCGGCGTTGCAAGAGCTTTACCTATGGGGTGGCACGGAAATCGAAACAGCAGGCCTCGCAAGCCCGGACTATGAGACGCCGCCATTCTATATCGAATGGGAGTCGCCAGAGGCAAAAAAGGCATTTGACGATTTTGCCGAGTTCACGCGCGAGCGAATGGCGGTGGATACGGACATAGCGCCGTTCTTGTCGAGGACGGCCGAAAACGCGGTGCGGATGGCGACCATCATGGCGGCCGGACGCTGGGGGCCTGGGTGCGCGGTCGACACGCACGACATGCTATGGGCACTCGACGTGTCGAAAAATTGCACCGAGCGCGCGATTGCGGATGCAGCGGCATCAATGAACAAAGAGCTTTCGCATAGCGAGGTCTATGGCCGCATCCTTGAAATGATTGCGGCGAAGGGTGGCAAGCTGTCCCGGCAAGACCTGATTGCCGACCTCGGGCCCTCGGTGCGGTCAAAACGGGAAATCGACCAAACGCTAGAGCTTCTATATGAGGGCGGGCGCATCAAGTGGTATGACGTTTCAGGTGACAAAAAAGATATCTGGTATACGGCGTAAAAAAAAGGCCCCTTCAAGGGGCCTTTACTCTTTCGCCGCTTTCAAATGATGACCTTTAGGCCATTCAGAGCGGAACAGTTCAGCCTCTTCTTTGGTTTCGTACCGCGCGGCAAGCCGCTTATCAAGCGTGTAGTATCCTGGCAAGCCAGCCCTGGCGTGGAACATGCCGGTAGTTAGGATGTACATTCAGCCACCTCAACATTGTGGTCGTGCCAGCACCATTGGACCTGACCCGAGTTATGCATGGTAAGCGCAAGCGCCTTCGCTTCTGCCTCAGACGAAGCAGTGACAGACACCTCGATATCGGCAGACCCGTAGACTAGATATTTCTTCATTGCTTCTCCTATATGCCTTCCGGCATCCATCCGATTGAAAATGCGCTTAGAGCCTTCTTTTCCGTCTTAGGTATCACCATCCGAACATTGCGCCGGCACGGGTCGCACTTGCGCACGCGACTTGACCGAAGCTTGGTGAATTGGTCGCCGCATTGCATGCACTCGCGCGTCACCTCCACATCGGGCTTTGGCTTCCACTTAGTCTTTTTAGCGCATTTCCATTTGCATTTAATGGAATGGAATTTCTGACTGCGACTCTTTGGCGCAAACAACGCACCGCAACAGGCGCAAGGCTTCTCGGGCAATTGGTTTCTAAGCGCGTGTGCGATGGAATGATGGTGCACCCCAAAAATGCGGCCGACTGCCCGCAGCGACAGGCCGCGCGCGCGCAATTCCAACATAACATCTCGTCGCGCCTCGGTCGGAGTCGCGCTCCTCGCCGCAGAGGCTATCAGTTCCGCCGCGGTTGGCAGGGCTCGGAAAGTAAGCACGGTCAGACTCCATCGTCTAATTGCAGGTGTTCGGTCGGCACGTTCTCATATTGCGGGATACCGTGTTCGCGGTAGTTGTCCCATTTCACGGACGACTGGCAAGGGCCTGGGGTATGCACGGTCCCGAGGCCGAGCGCTGTCCATCGGGTGTCGAAAACTCGGTCACCTTTGTTCATAGGGGCACCATCGTTTCTCCGCACAATGGACATCCGCTCGTCAAGTCTCTGATATGCCTTATGATGCCGCAATCTTCGCAGCGGTACCATCGGTTGCGATACAAGTTGACGATTTCAGCGGTGTTCCGCACCTCCTTCATTGTCGCGTCATCCGTGTAACGGCCGGCGTTACGGCGCGCTAAATCCCAAACCATGTCCATCAAGCAGGCCTTTGACAGCTTTTCAATTTCTCCCTGAAATTGTTCGGGAACAAAGACGGGGGGCCTTTTCATCACATCACCATCAGGTTATTGGCGACTATGCCCGAGTACAGGGCGACCATGCCGACGACGTACCGCAGTCGCGTCTTGCGCGAAGCCAAGACGGGGACGGCCACGGCGAGCACGGCGAGCTTGATAAGCCACCAATTGGCGCCGAGGTGTTCCATGGCGAAAGCCATAATCGGGTTACCTTCGACCGCGTTGCCGGACGAAAGGAAAGCATTTGTGGTCGCCACGTCGAGGCCTTGAAGCGCCACAAGGGCGAGGATTAGGGCGGTTTTCATCAAAACCTCCATCCGTGTGCGTGCAAAAACTTGGCGTTGCGAGTGATAGCCTCGGGCAGGGTGCGCAGGGCCTCGTCGGCCACGGTGCGGGTAGAGGCTATATAGTTGTTTGCCGAATTGGCGTGAAAGCGAACCCCTGCAACATCCCAATTGCCGGTCTCAGTTAGCATCGCGACGATGCCGGCAAGCTGCCTTTGGGCTTCTCTGGCTATTGTCACCTTGTTAGGTCCGCGGCTCATGGTGGTCACTCCTTCTCGACTAGCGTGGCGCGAATGCCGCCCATTGCAAAGCAATTGGTGTAAGCAACCACGTTGCCCTCGATTCCGGTGACGCGGGCAATGGCGCGCGACCATTCGGTGCGGCGCTTGCCAACGGTCAGGCCGTGCTCGGTCGCCCAACGCTCCATTTCGTCCCACGACTTGGCCTCGATTTGGCTAGGGACTACGTTCAGGCGGTCGTCGTAGATAGTGAATGACATGGGGAACTCCTTTTTTGTTGACGGCCGCACCTTACGGCCGCGCTCCTTAATAGTCAAGCCAAATTGCTTTAACACCTAGCGTCTTAATAAACGCCTTGTGCGCCTCTTTTTCAGTACTTGTTAGCCGCGGGGGCAGAGGCGCCGGGCGAGGCCGTACAGGGGCTTGTTCGATAGGCGCCTCAGTGACGCGGGATAGCCCAAAAGACGCCTGGGTGGGGCGCCTAAGGCGAATATAGACGTGCGCCAACAGGATTGCGTCTTTTAGCGCGCCGTGCACCTTTCGGTCGGCCTCTATTTTGTACTTTTTGGCCAATTGGTCGAGGCTTGTCGGCGCCAGACTCATGGTGTCGAACCATCCATTTATTAGCGGCCGGCCAACCTCTGCCTCGATGAAAGACCGGTCGAACCGGGCATTGTGGGCGACACATGGCGAGTCGCCTATAAAGGTCAAGAAATCGGGCTCAACGTCCTTCCAGGCGGGTTCCCTGAAAAGCCGGGCTTGGGATAGCCCGTGAACCGCGACGGCCTCACGAGGCACGTGGCGTTGCGGATTGATATGCCGGTGAAATGTGGCACCGAGGCGCTCCCGGTCCAACACCTCGACACAGCCGACCTCGACCATGCGGTGGCCTTCCGCAGGATCAAAGCCGGTTGTTTCGGTGTCGAGAACGATTTCCCTCATGTGGCGATTAAATAGGCCAAGCCTATGAGGCTCGACACCAGGAGGGCGGCGACAATCCAAAGAACGATATCTGTCAACATGTTAGAATCCCTTTCTTCTTGCTCGGAACTTGGACTTAGGTGGCTCGACGACCTTCTCAAAGTAGGTTTTTTCGAACGCCTTTTCCACCTCAGGAAGGCGTTCACGCATAAGGAACTCTGGGATTCCGTTAGCGTCGCCGGACCCGGTGCAATCCATACAGACTATTGTTCCCATTTCTGTTTCCCATGGGGCCTTGTGCGGCACGAAGCCCGTGCCCTGGCATGTCTCGCAAATCATGGCCGCACCTTGCGGTCGAGGGCCGACCGTCCCGGCAAAGGGTCCCCAAAGATGCTTTGAAAATGCGAGTATGCGTGGCGCTTCTCGGCGACAACCTCGGGGGGCGGGATGGGGTCAAGGTCAATTTCACTCGTTAGGCTCAGTCGATAGGCTTCCTGACGCGCATTGTGGACCTTGTTTCGGCATATCCGAGAACAGAACAGGCGCTTAGTGCCGCCCTTAGCCTTGAATTCAAACGCGGTTTGACAACATTCGCAGACAATTTGCATTTCGTTCTCCTCTGTTGAGGCTTCCTTAAATGGTCGTTAGCATTACTTTGTCAAGCGTCAGAAAACTTTTTAATGCGCTTGTTGACGCGATAGGGGGCGACCGTGCACAAAAGGATACAACAAAGGAAAACTTATGAACCTGTTCCCGAAAGCGGCGTGCGCGGTAACTGAAATAAGGCAGCACCCTGCCTTCCTCTATTACAGCACGTCGAGGCTTCAAGGGCAGGAATACAGCCAACTAACGCTCATGAAGGCCTTTGCGGACTTGGTCGACCGGAACCCCGGGCGCTACGCCAACGGACTTAGCCTGGAAGCCTTTATATCTGATTTCCCGAGTCACCCGGTAGCTATGGACGCACTAGAAATACTCAAAAAGATGCGCGTCTATAAGGTGGCCGAGGACGTGTTGCTTCCGCTTAAGGTTTGGAAGCCTAAAGGGCACCGAACGGTAACATGCATAAGCCTTCCCACTAGCGTCCTTAACAGCCTCAAGCAAGCAGCTTCCGAGCGCGAAATCAGCGTTTCGGCCCTAATCACCCAACTATGGAGCGACCAATGCAAGGCATGATTATTCTGACCACGCTTGCCGGCAAGGACTTATTCGTCAATCCCCGGCGCATCTATGCCATCCAGGACAAGACCTCCCATTCGGTGGTTTTCGCGGGCAGCGAGTCGTTTGTCGTCGCCGAAACTCCGGGAATGATTTTCGACCTTTACGACGGGATTTCCTGAGGTGGAGCAGGACATTATCGACCGGATTTACGAGTTCGATATCGAATGCCTTCCGGCCGATTGGAAGGTGGCGCTGCGCCAGCTTCTCGACGACTGCGCCGCAGAAATCGAGGAATTGCGCGAATGAGGGCGCCGTTACCGCCAGTAATCGACAACCGACTGACGGAAGGCGACGAGCCCTTTAACGGCACGGTTGCGGAAATCAGTGTGCCGAATCCCTTTGTTTTGGGAATGCACGTCACCGCGTCAATATCGCTGCGGGACGACCCGCTAGCGTGCTTGTACGCAAGGGGAGGGCTGGAGGTATGGCAGTTCGTCACCGGGCGGAAACTCCAAGAGTGTTTCGAAACTGTAGAGGCTGGACGTCTAAAGGCTTTTGACCCTACTGCGATACACATCTCTTGCGGTTCCTCGTCAAGCTTCGCGATAGAT
>Ga0210399_10000238_pt1 | contig 44611 bp, 33 predicted proteins | sample IncBWC14MmetaG_FD_150865 | JGI IMG/M metagenome (GOLD analysis project Ga0210399, IMG submission 150865) | Forest soil microbial communities from Barre Woods Harvard Forest LTER site, Petersham, Massachusetts, United States - Inc-BW-C-14-M | ecosystem: Environmental > Terrestrial > Soil >... | reverse complement strand
GCTGGTTTCTTCGGGAAGTTCAGGGGAGAGGTCCTGAATGAAATCGCAGTCGGGATACCGCGAACAACCGAGAAAGAAACCGTGCCGGCTGATGCGCTCCAGCAGCTCGCCCTGCCCGCACTTTTCGCATTTTTTCCCCGTGGGAATCCCGGCCTTGTAGGAAAGCATCTCGTCGCCGGCCTTGTCGAGGTCGATGACGAATTTTTCCCAGAACTCCTTGACGGCTTCGCGCCACGGCAGCTTGCCTTCCTCGATTTCGTCCAGCTCTTCTTCAAGCCGCGCCGTAAACGTGACGTCGAAAATATCTTCGAAACTCTTCACCAGCAGCATGCTGACGCGCTCTCCGAGCATCGTCGGCGAGAAACGCCCCTGGTCCTTGGTGACGTATTCGCGCTCGACGATGGTGGAAATAATCGAAGCGTAAGTCGAGGGCCGCCCGATGCCGTCTTCTTCGAGCTCCTTCACCAGCGTGGCATCATTGAAGCGCGGCGGCGGCTCGGTGAAATGCTGGTCGGGGCGAATCTTGTCCAGACGAAGCAATTGCCCTTCCGAAACCTGCGGAAGCGCCTTGCCTTCGCCTTCATCATCTTTTTCGTCGTCTTCGCGGTCCGCGATCGCCGCGGGCATTTGATAGACCCGCAGGTAGCCGTCGAATTTCTGGACGGTGCCAGTGGCTCGAAAGGTGTAGTCGCCGGCGGAAATATCAATCGTGGTCTGGTCAAAAATGGCCGGGAGCATCTGAGACGCCACAAAGCGCTGCCAAATCAGTTGGTATAGTTTGAAGAGGTCTTCGTCGAGATACTTGCGGACGTCTTCTGGCGCACGCATGGCATCCGTGGGCCGTACCGCCTCGTGGGCTTCCTGCGCGTCCTTCTTCGATTTGTAATAGTTGGGCTTTTCCGGCAAGTAGTTCGAGCCAAATCGCTCGGGGATCAATTCGCGAACCTGGATCAGCGCGTCATTAGAAACGTTGACGGAATCGGTGCGCATGTAGGTAATCAGTGCCACCGAGCCTTCCTCACCCAGCTCCACCCCTTCATAAAGCTTTTGCGCCAGGGACATCGTGCGCTTGGCCGTGTAGCGCAACCGGTTGTAAGCCGCTTGCTGCAATTTGGAAGTCGTGAAGGGCGGAGGAGGGTTGCGCCTTTTTTCCTTTTGCGCAACGCTGGCTACTTGCCATTTGGCCTTACTGACTGCAGCCACGATCTTGTCCGCGCTCTCTTGGTTCGAGACGGCCATATCTTCGCCTTGGTGTTTGAAGAGTTTGGCTTCAAACAGCGGCGGTTTCCCAGCATCCAGCATCGCGTGAATCGTCCAATATTCCTGCGGGATAAACGCGCGGATTTGCTGCTCACGCTCGACGATCAGCCGCAGCGCTACAGTCTGCACGCGCCCGGCAGAAAGTCCGCGGCGCACTTTGTTCCAGAGAATGGGAGAAACCTTGTAGCCCACGATGCGATCGAGCACCCGCCGCGCCTGCTGCGCATCCACCAGATTGCTATCCACTTGCCGGGGTTTGTCGAACGCCGCACGAATGGCCTTGGGCGTGATCTCGTTGAAAGTGACTCGGAAAATCTTTTTTGGGTCGATAGCCACAACTTCCTTCTTGGGCTCTTCTTCCTGCTTTACCGGCTCCTCGGGCTTCGCGTCTTTCTTCTTAAATCTAGAAACGCTCGGTTCTTGCTCGATAAACTTGGCGGGCTTGGAAAGCACCATGGCGAGATGCGCCGAAATAGCTTCCCCTTCGCGATCTGGGTCGCCCGCCAGATAGACGGCATCTGCGTTAATAGCCGCTTTGCGCAGATCGTTGATGACTTTGCCCTTACCCGCGATGATTTGCAGAGTGGGCTCAAAAATCTTGTCGTCATCAATGCTGATCAGCTTCCCGACAGTCTTTTCCTGAGCCTTTGTTTTCTTGCTTCCCTTCTTGGCCTTGCTCTTTTTTTTCTTTTTGCCGCCCTCTTCTTCTCCGGGCAGACGAATGCCGATCGTTTTCTTGGGCAGGTCCATCACGTGGCCGATGGACGCTTTGACGGTGTAGTTCCGCCCCAGATATTTGTTAATCGTTTTCGCCTTTGCGGGCGATTCCACAATAACGAGCGAACGTGCCATCTTTTCTTTGTAACTCCGTAATGTATTCCAGAGAGAGCTGACCGTGCGGGGTGTGTCCTTCTCGCTACCTTAAGCGTTCGGCCCGGATCCCTGCGGGGTCGACACTTTGATGCAGCGATGGCCCTTGCGGATTCCTTTCAGTATCGGATGCCGGTCCCGCGACCGGCGATGCAATCCCCTATCCGCCTCTACAGTAAGACTTTGAGGAACTGCTTGCCCGGCCTCTGCCGGATGATCCCTTTCATCTCGAAGTAAAAAGCGTAGCCAGAACTTCGGAAGAGTTCAAGCTAGACCGTACCACGATGTCATCTAGATGCACTGGTTCATCCGCGCTCAGCAGTTCATAGAATTTCTTCGCTGAGCTATTGTCAAGTGGTGCTTGTAGAAAACACTCTTGATGTAAGGCAGTGGCTATTGAGGCCTGGGTGGCGGCGATGCTGCCGCGGGGTGCGGGTTGCCAAACCCGATTTCGAGCGGTGTGTCCTTGGGAAGGACCACGTCACCAAGCAGCAAAACGAAATATAGCGCTTTGCACGCCGCCTGTCTATTCTTGCCCCAGCCCGGAATCCTACATGAGACGCCGGGAAAACCAATTAGGATGGCCGGAAGAAATCGCCAATTAGCGCCCGGGCTGCGCGGCATCTTCCTCGAGAATGCCATCCAATGTCTTGACAAACAAATCCGTATCGGCTTCTGAAAAGACCAGCGGCGGACGCAGCTTGATGACGTTGTGATACGGTCCGTCGGTGCCGGCGAGGATGCCGCGATCACGCAGACGATTCACGACATAGGAAGTTTGCAGCGGAGCGGCCTCGCGCGTTTCACGGTTCAGCACGAGATCGATCCCCAGGAATAGCCCCGACCCTCGCACGTCCCCAATCAAAGCATGACGAGCCTGCAAAGACTTCAAGCCCTGGATGAAATCGGTGCCAACGCGCAGGGCGCGCTGTTGTAATTTTTCTTCTCCGAGAACATCCAGAACCGCGAGACCGGCCGCGCAAGCAACAGGATTCCCTCCAAACGTGCTGAAGAATTCCATCCCGTTGTTAAACGAATCGGCGATCTCCGGCGTCGTGATCACCGCCGCGAGCGGAAACGCATTGCCGATCGGTTTGCCAACCACGACGATGTCCGGAACAACGCCCTGCGTTTCAAATCCCCAGAAATGCGTTCCCAGGCGCCCGAATCCCACCTGCACTTCGTCGGCGATGCACACCGCGCCTGCGCGGCGCACATGCTGGTAAACCTCCGTCAGATAACCTGGCGGAAAAACAATTTGGCCGCCGACGCTTGGCAACGTTTCCGCGATATACGCCGCGACGCCGCGGCCTTCGGCCTTGGTGCCTTCCAGGATCTCGGCAACATGCCGCGCATATTTTGCACCAGCTTGCTTGTCGCCGCGCCGGTACACGCCGCGATAGTCATCCGCTAGCGGAGCAACATGCACCCAAGGCTTCTTGCCGCGGCCTCCGGGACCGTCGAATTTGTAGGGGCTAATGTCGATGAGCGTGTTGGTGTTGCCGTGGTAGGCGTGCTCCAGAACGATAATGTCTTCTCGGCCGGTATGCGCGCGCGCCAGCCGCAAAGCCAGTTCGTTGGCCTCGCTGCCCGAGTTCACAAAGAAACAAACGCGAAGCGGCTCGGGGAGAAGCCTCCTCAGCCGTTCGGCGTAACCGTTGACGTTGTCGTGAAGATAGCGCGTGTTGGTGTTAAGCAACGCCAGCTGCGCCTGTACCGCTTTGACGATCCGCGGGTGGCTGTGTCCCACCAGCGGCACGTTGTTGTAAACATCGAGGTACGCTCGCCCCGTCTCGTCGTACAAGTACTGCATCCACCCGCGTACGATTTTCAGCGGACGCTGATACGAGATGCTGAGATTTTTGCCCAGCAAAGCCCGCCGCGCCGCAAGCGTCTCGGCAAAAGCAGGTTCCGTCGCCGGAAAACGCTCGGCCGGAATTCCCAGCAGCAGATTCGGGTCCGGCGATAGACTCGTCCAAACAGCGCGTTGCGATGCATAAGCGACACCCGGAAAATCGGCGCCTAGCTCGAGCAGATCCAGAATGATTTGAAAATGAACGTGGGGGGTCCATCCGCCGTTCTCCTCCGTCGCGCCCACTCGCGCAAATTCTTCGCCGCGCCCAACACGCTGTCCAACTTTAAGCCTAACAAGCGTCTCTTTGCTCAAATGACCGTACAGTGTGAAGAATTTCTCGCCGTTGCCCGTTTCGTGCTGCAGAATAACCAGTGGTCCATAGTCCAGCGGCGCGGCATTATTCGCGGTGACGCAAACCAGGCCATCCAGAGGCGCACGCAATCGCGTTCCCGGCTCGACGAATAAATCCATGCCCAGGTGCACGGTGCGCCGCTCATCGGTAGGGTTGGCGCTCGCGCCGAACAACGCGGACGTGTAAACCAGCCGCGGTTCGTCGTATCGACCCACTGCGAACGCAGCGCCAGCCTCCTTCATGGCGACTGAAAGTCGCTCTCTCACTTCCGGATTGTTGACTACCCCAGGCCGCGCGCCGAGAAACGTGCTGCCAACGCTTAAATCTAAGACCAGGGTTGGCGCGGTCTTCACGTCGGCATCCAGAATCGAAGCCGCCGAGGCGCTGCTCGCCTTCAGCCAGTGCTTGATCTTTTCACTCTTCGAGACGGCCGCAAGCCCGCAAGCCGCGCGAAAAGTGTAGTGCGCAAAACGCGGGTGGATTTTTGCCAGCCGCTCCAGCGCCTCCCATGCCGGCTCTTCGCTGACCGTGACGTACGGGTCATCCGGCTTGAGTGTCTTGCGGTGCGCCGAATTCGTGACGCTAACAGCGAGTCGCGCGCCGATCAAAGCAAAAAGTACGGACAACTCCAGCTCATCCAGCGGAAACGCGCCATGATATCCCGCGACGATCGCCGTTGCCGCAGCCAACGGGTCTTCCTTCCCTAGAATGCCGTAAGCGGCCGCGATCGCCGCCTCCGACGCCGTAATTCCGTGATGCATGTCTCCAAAATCGATCACCCCCACGATCTTCCGCGGCTGCGGCAACGGCTCTCTGACCAGCACGTTGTAGTCGTTCGCATCGCCGTAAATTACGCTGCGGCGCAGACTCGGCAACGCCGGAACGACCACCGCCTCATACAGCGCGAGAAACTTCTCCACCAGCCCGCGCCGCTTCAAATCGTCTATGTACTTGACATAATCCTTGATCCACCCGGCCCGCGAAGAATCCCATTTCAGTTCGCGCCGCGCAGCGTTGTGCGTAAACGATTGCAGGGCTGCATCCATCTCCCCAAGAAACCGGCCAAGATCGCCAAGTAGCTCAGGCGAGTGCGGGCGGACCTCAGCCAGAACATTTCCATTTAAAAAGCTGAGCAGCCAGACCAGCCGCCTCAAGCCATCGGTTGCTATGACCGAACTGAACAGTTCACCCTGTCGATTGGAAGTGACACGCGGCAACGGCAATTGTGGCGCGCGTTGCGCCAGATGCGTCAGCGCACGGCATTGCAGATCGATGAAGGAACGCTCCCGCGCCGGGTGCATCACCTTGAGCACGAAAGCATGCCCGTCCGCGCTCGTCAAATGGAAATTGTCGTCGTATTCGCCCGGAAGTGCCCGCGCCGTGGCTTCTAGCCCGTAAAGTTCCCGCGCCAAGCGCACCGCTTCCGCTTCGGTCACAGGTTGAGCTACGCGCGCCTCCAGCAGCATGCGCCAAATCTTATCCGCAAGTGCCGGAGCGCGTCCAATCCGCAGCGCTAAATAATTCCTACCAGCCGCATTCGAACGCCGAATCCCTAACTCTTAAAGTTTCTCCCGCGACTCTCGCACTGATACTGGCCCATTCACCGTCGATAGCCGGATCATCGCCGGCGCGCTCCCAAATTCAATGCGCCGGTGCTCGTCGTCCCAAGTCTTGCGCGCATGGTCGCAAACGCTCGCTTTGCAGCTTACCGGCGCGTAGTTCGTGGATTCCACTACGAAGCTGGACTGGTATCCGCTCGGCACCATCAGCGTCAACGGTCCATTCTTCGCATCAGCCGTGAGCCCCGCCCCGCTCCACGAGTTCCCCGCCAATTCCACCGTGATCGGCCCGTTTTCCGTATGAATCCGCACGTTCCCCTTACTTCCATCCAGGCTAATCGGCCCATTCACAGCGGTGATTTCCGCCTCACCCGAGAAATTCTTCAAGCTGATCGGACCGTTGTGAGCGCGGGCCGTCAGCTTGCCGTCTAGGTCGTAAAAGGAAAGGGGCCCATTCATCGTCTCCATGTCGAGCGTCGACGATTTCGGCGTGCGAATCAGCAAGTACACGGTCCACTCATCATCATCCCCAGGACCCTTCGTGGAAACCTTGCCATTTTCGATCGACATCGTGATTTGTGAAAGTATTCTCTCCGCATCGCCAGATGCCGCCGCTGCTTTGCAAGCCGTCACGGAATAGGTCTCCCTGTCCCACCCAACCACTTGCACACCACCGTTGGTGTGCGGATGAACCTGCAGGACCGCGGCTTCGGCCTTGGTCAAGGTGCGCTCTTCGGAACGCACCACCGCATCCTGGTCGTCAAAGCGGATGCGCAGATCGGAACAATCGTTCGCTGGGTGTCCGTGCCAGTCGGAAATGTTCACGGAGTGGTGATGCCGGTTCGCTCGCGCGCTCGTAAATCCGAGGGCCAGCAGAGCCGACATCGCAATCAGAAAATAGAAACTGCGTCGAGGCATGGCGTCCTCCCTGCCCCTATAGACGACACAGCAGGCCTTTGGTCACGTGCTGCCGGTAGGAAATTTCAGTTCCAGCCGTCCCAGTCGTCGTCCATACCAATGGGTGGCCCGTCTGGGGGGTCGGCCGGCGCCGCCACCGTGATTCGTTTCGGATCTCTCTGAAACTGTTCGATTTGTTTCGCTGCGAAAAAAATATGAGCTTGGTCATCAATGACCTGCATTCCTCCCGCCGGTGAGTCCAGCCAGTCCTTCAGGTTGTGAAGCACCCAGGATGTTATGGCCCGAACTTCCCCGGTAGCATGTTCGTTTGCGGAAATGGCCATAAGGTCATAGAGGACGATGTTGTCCACTGCCTGAGCGATTTCTCCGTTGTAGCCTCTCGGGTGCGGGGCCTTCCAAGTGGCATTCAGTATGGCTTCCCAGACTTCCTCCAGACCCGGGTTCTCCGCATTCCGGGCATGAAACTCCACCAGCCGCGCGGCCCGCTCCGGATTGAACAGGAATTGCAGCGTGTGCTGTGCCGCCGCTTCCGCGGGAGCCAGCGCATCAAACGCCGGGCTGGTGTGAATCTTGAAATGCTCGCGGCCCCGTTCGTAATCCGGCGGCCGCGGCGGAATCATTTTCAGCAGCGGCTCAGGCAAAGCCAGGACGTCCGGTTTCAGCGTCGCCAGCACCGCCACAAGCGCCCGACGCTGTTCGGCCGGCGCCACGATCTGCGTGGGCGTTTGTCCGTCACCTCGCAGCGCAAATGTGTAATCCATCCCGCCAACCAGTTTGCTCGTCGCCTCCACCTGATAACGATGCAGCAGGTACACTGGCACGAGCACATCTTCCAGCGTCGCCAGGGGCGCTCCTTCCCGGATGTTGTTTTCGCCGAAGCGCTGCAGCGCCGCCCCGCGAACCTGCATCAGTCGGTTCAATTCATCAACCGCATTGGCTCCAGAATCCCACAAATGCGCCACGCTGCTCGAAGATCCCGCCGGACGCGCGTCCTGATCCGTCAGGTAGCGCAGCCCTCGGCCGTAGGCATCGAGCAGAATCTTGTTCAGCGCCGTCTGCTCGTTTGTCCCCGGCGCAAAGTCCTGATAGCCAAACGTGATGGATACCTTGTCCCACTCCCCGATTCCCGTAGCGTAAGCCGCGGACAAATCCGGCGTGCCGTCCGCGCCAAGCTTCACATACGGCGGTGGATAGTCCATCACCGAAGAGCGGTTCATGGTGCTCGCGGAATAATTGTGCATCAGCCCCAGAGTGTGCCCCACTTCATGCGCCGCCAGTTGCCGCAGCCGCGCCAGCGCCATTTCCTGGGCTTTGGAAATGCCCGGCTTGCCTTTTTCGTAAGGTGCGAGAAGCCCTTCCGCAATCAGAAAATCCTGCCGCACCCGCAGCGACCCCAGCGTCACGTGTCCCTTGATGATTTCGCCCGTCCGCGGATCAACCACCGCCGCCCCATACGACCAGCCCCGCGTCGCGCGATGCACCCACTGGATCACGTTGTACCGCAAGTCCATGGAGTCCGCGCCTTCCGGCATCAATTCCACGCGAAACGCGTTTTTGTAACCCGCCGCCTCAAACGCCTGGTTCCACCACCGCGCCCCCTCCAGCAGTGCCGAGCGAATCGGCTCCGGCGCCCCGCGGTCGAGGTAGTACACGATGGGGTGCAGCGGCTCACTGACCGCCGCCTTTGGATCTTTTTTCTCCAACCTGTGCCGCGCGATGAACCGCTTCACGATCGGCTCGCTGATCGGCGTGGCGTAATCCATGTAGCTGGGGCCGAAGAAGCTGGATCGCGGGTCGTAAGCGCGCGTCTTATAACCGGGTGGCGGAAGCTGCACGAAGGAGTGATGCTCGCGCACGGTAATCGATTCAGGCGAAGGCGTCACGTCGCGAACCCAGCGCCCCGGCTCGTCGCCGGCGAACGTCAGCGTGGCCTCCACTTCCGTGTTGAGCGGAAAATTCTTCGTCATCGGCAGATAAATCGCGCACCGCGACCCATCCAGCTTATAAGCGCCCTGCTTCGCCCGCCGCAGCGCCGCCGGAATCCCATGCGCATCGCGAAGGAAAAAATCCGTGGCGTCCACCAGCACGTGATCCTTCTCCTCCGCTTCTACCTTGAATCCCCACAGTGCCGACTCCGCAAAAGAATCATGCACCGCGCGCCGTTCGTAGGGGTCGTCGCTCACCGCCCGATATTCGAGGTTTTCCTGGATCAGCAGGACCCTCGGCCCGCTGCGCTCGAATCGCACGATGCCTCGCGCGCCAAGCTGTCCGCGGTCCAGCCCAATATCATTCGAACCGATCCCCGCCGAAAGCCCGCTCTGGTAAAGAAACTCACTCCCCCACTTGTCAATCTCCAGCCACAGCTTCCCTTGCTTGGCATCCCAGTAGAGATTGAAATAACCAACTAGTTTCTGCGCCCCCGACGTCTTCTCCGCAATCGTAGGCGTCTGCCCCGTCTCAGGCCATGCCCATGCTGTGTGCGGCATCGCCAGCGCCGCCCCCATCAACAAAACGCCCGTCCAAGCTTTCAGCATGTCCCACCCTCCAAACCAGCCGAATCGTTTTACATCAGAATTAGCAAGATGGCGAACTCTTATAGATCGAGGAAGGGTTGCCTCTGCTTTCCTATCCTTCTCTTGATGGGCGCTTTGGTTAGCAAATCCTCCGATATTTCATCCTCTTCCAAGCTTCCGAATTCGTAGGAGGATTCCTCCTGACAGAAGGTTGCCGCCCAAAAATCCGGCTTTGTTATACTGAAACTTGCAGGTGACCTCTCGACCCGTGACCAAACTTCGCATCTCCATAGTTCAGTACTTGAACACCGCGCCGCTCGTCTGGGGCTTTACCAACGGCCCGCTGCGCGGTAAATATGATTTGTCCTTCACCGTGCCCTCCCAGTGCGCCGAAGAGTTGCGCACCGGCCAGGCGGACGTCGCCATTATCCCCGCCATCGAATACCAGCGCATCAACGATTTGGTGATCCTGCCGGATATGGCCATCGCCTCAAAGAAACAAGTGCGTAGCCTACTGATCATCGCCAGGAAGCCCATCGAACAGGTGAAGAGCTTCGCGCTCGATCGCAGTTCGCGCAGCACCCAGACGCTCACGCGCATCCTCTGTGCCGAAAAGTGGAAAATCGCCCCGCAGTTCTTTGAAACGTCGCCGGACTTGAGCGCCATGTTGGAGCAAGCAGACGCCGCTCTCCTGATTGGCGATCCGGCTCTGCGAATTGCCGTGGGGCTCGAAAAGGACAGTTGGCCCGGGGCCGAAGGCCAAACAATATGCCAGGCAGCCACGCTCGGGATGGCAAGCTCGGAATTGTTGCACGTCTACGACGTGGTGAGCGAATGGCGAAGTTTGACGGGACTGCCCGCCGTTCTGGCGGTCTGGGCGGCCAGGCGAGACGTTGCGTCTCCCGAAGTTAACGCGGATTTCCTCGCCTCCCGCGATTTCGGTTTGTCGCGCATCCCGAAAATTACCTTCGCCGCTTCGCGCGAATTGGAACTGCCGCAGCGCACGCTCGAATCCTACCTTTGCCAAAACATCGATTTTTCTCTGGACGAGGAAAATCGCCGCGGCCTGGAATTGTATTTCACCCACGCCGCGAAACTCGGCCTGATCCCGCAGTCCAAGCCCATCGACTGGGCCGTAGCAAGAGCGGAGGCCGTGAAGTTGTAGGGGCGCGGCATGCCGCTCCCCAGTTAGCAAGATTCGAGTTCGCAACGCGCTTTGGTTAGAATGAAATCGAACGACCGATAAAGGATCATCGTGGGACTGACGAAACAACAAGCTCTTGGAATGCTCGAATCCGATGATCTCGTCGGCATCGGCATGGCCGCGCACCAGGCGCGCCTGAAGAAAAACGATCCTCGCGTCGTCACCTACCAGATCGACCGCAACATCAACTACACCAATTTCTGCACCGAGTACTGTTCGTTTTGCGCCTTCTACCGTCCGCTCGGTGCCAAAGACGGCTACATCCTCTCGTTCGAGGAGATTTACAAGAAAATCGACGAAATGCTGGAACTCGGCGGAACCGGGATTTTGCTCCAAGGCGGTCTGCATCCGGACTTGCAAATCGGCTATTACGAAAATCTCCTGCGCGCATTGAAAGCCCGCTATCCGCAAGTGCATCTGCATTGCTTTTCCGCGCCCGAAATTCTGTGCATTGCTGAAGTCAGCGAACTCAGCATCCGCGAAACCATCCAGCGCCTGATGGACGCGGGTCTGCAATCCATTCCGGGTGGCGGCGCGGAAATTCTCGACGATGAAGTCCGCGCGAAAATTGCGCGCCTCAAGTGCACCAGCGACGACTGGGAAGAAATGCACCGCGTGGCCCATTCGCTGGGACTGCGGACCACCGCCACCATGATGTTTGGCTGCGGCGAAGAGCTGCGCCATCGCGTCAACCATCTAGAAAGGCTGCGGCGCATCCAGGAAGATACCGGCGGTTTCACCGCCTTCATTCCGTGGATGTTCGCCGCTGAGAACACCGCGCTTGGAAAAAGAGTGCAGGAAGCCACAGCCGTCGACTATCTGAAAACGCTGGCTGTCAGCCGTCTGTATCTCGACAACATCGATCACATTCAATCGAGCTGGCTCACGCCCGGAATCAAAGTCTGCCAGGTCGGTTTGCAATTCGGCGCTGACGACGTCGGCAGCATCCTGATCGAAGAAAACGTCGTCTTCGCGGCCGGAGTGAAAAACCGCACTAACGAAAGCGAGCTCCGCCGCGTCATTTCCGACGCCGGCTTCATCCCCGCCCAGCGCGATACGCTTTACCGGAGTTATGTATTGAAATGAGTTCGGAAGTTGCGCAACGATGCGGCGCGCCGGAACTAAGCGGGAGGTTTGGGGCGCAGGTGAATGGAAACGTCCACGACCATGCCGTCGGGCAGCTCGACATCTTCGAGTAAATAGAGAACTCCGCCGCGGAAACGCGCCTGTATTTTTCGCGGCTCTGGTTGCGAACTTGGCGGCGCTGGTCTGGAGCTAGCGGGCTCAGATTTTGGAGCGGCCGTCGTAGTTTTTTTCGCCGCACTGCCACCAGCAACCTTGGCTTCCGTTTCATCCAGCGCTTCGTTGGCGAGGGCGTCGGCTTCGCGATTTTGTTCGCGATAGACGTGCTCGATGCGGAAGGACTCGAACGCCTTGGACATTTTTAGCGCGCGCTCAAACAGCGGACGCAGATCCTCGCTCTTCACTTTGTATTGCCCGCGCATCTGCTTGACCAGAAGTTCGGAATCGCTCTCGATGCGAATCGCTTTCACGCCGTGCGATTCCGCATAATCCAGCGCGGCGATAAGTCCGTAGTATTCGGCGACGTTGTTGGTCATGCGCCCGATATATTTTTTCAACTTGCCGACGACCTCGCCGCGCCCATCGCGGATCACCACGCCGTAAGCGGCGGGCCCGGGATTGCCGCGCGAGCCGCCATCAATATTCGCGCGATACGCCGCCGCAGTGGGCTTTTGCTCTGCGGGAGCTTCGGCAAACAAGTCTTTTCCACGGGAAGCTGGCGGGCGGCGCGGCATCAGGAATTTGTCGAAGCCGCCGAAGTTGAGTTTGCTGAACCAGCGGCAGGATTCGCGATGGGAATCGGTGCGAGCGAATAAAGGATCAGGCCGCAGCTTTCGCAGCGGAAAACCTCTTCGTTGGTTTCCGAACGCAGCTCCTGAAGGATATGCGGCAGGACGCGCATGCCACAGCCACGGCACTGGCCATCGCGGGCTTCGGCCATGGCGGTGCCGTTGTGGCGCTTGGCGATGCGCGCGTAAAGCTCGCGCAAATCTTCCGGCACCGGCGCGATGATTTTTTCGCGCTCCGCGGTAGCGGCGTCGAGCTGTTTCTTTTTCTCCGTCCCTTGCGCCTGAATTTCTTTTCGTTCTGCAGCGACGGCCTGCTCGGCTTCTTTCAATCTCGACTCGGCGATTTTCACCCGGCGTTCGACTTCTTCGGCGGCCATCATCACTTCGAGCTGGCGGTCGTCGGCTTTGGAGACTTCGGCCTCGGCGTTGGCGATTTCGTGCTGCAAGGTTTTGTAGGCCTCGTTCGTTTTCACGGCGCCGCTCTGATCGCGGTACTTGCGCGCGCGGTCTTTCCATTGCTGCCCGTCGAATTCGAACTTCTTGCGTTCGGCCACGACCTGGGCGTGGGCTTCCTTGGCGGCAGCGACGTCGGCGCGCGCGCCGCTGAGTTTCGTTTCCGCATCGCGGATGCGCTTCGGAAACGCTTCCAGTTCCGCGCGCAGAACGGCAATCTGGTGGTCGACACGTTGCAGCTCAATAAGGTAGGGAATCGCCGGATGCATGGGGTAAGTAATTCTAGCACAGGGACCCGGCCGGTTTTGCGAGAACCGTGAGGGCGGATAGAATGCCAGGGTTTTGCATGCGAGATACTGGAGCCGCTCGTTCGAACGAGGAGGAAACATGCCGCACGTGCAAATTACCTGGGTGGAGGGCCGAACGCCTGAGCAAAAACGGAAAATCGCCGAGCGTGTCACGACCGTGCTGATCGAGGATGGCAGAGCCAAACGCGAAAATATTCACGTGTCGTTTCACGACGTTCCGTCAACGAATTACGCCGAAGCCGGCGTGCTGGTGGTGGACCAAAAACGCACGCCGTGATGATTGTGGGATGAAACAAAGCAAGGCGACCCGCCTCTCTGGACGAACTCCGGCAAAGCCTGCCCTCGCGCTGACCTGCTTAGCTCGATGCGTGGGAGTCGCGGCGGATCATGGACCAGTCCAGGAAGTAGCCGAGGCCGACAGCGAGAGGAATGATACCGAAGGCAGCGACCGTCCAGATGTCACGGTCCGCTTGGATGGCTGCAATCAATCCGAACGTGGCGATGTAGCCGAGAGCGCCGCTGACGAGCAGTATGCCGGAGCGGCGGGAATGCGCCGCCTGGTTCAATTCCGGCTCCAGTGGAATATCGACTCCGCGGGCAATCGCTGCGAGCCGTTCTTCGCTGCGCAACTTGCGTACCCGGTAGTAGGTATACAGCGCGCCGAGGGGGACTCCCATCCCCAGAGTGACGGCGACCAATCCAATCAATTCTGCACCCATGGTGTGCTCCTTCTCTCCGTTAGCCGCCCGCGACGACGGGCGCGTTTTGCTAGGGGAACCGCTTTCAATTGAAGGTACGGGGCGTGGGCAGGAAAAGTTCCCGGGATTTAAGAGGAAAGCGCGGTTGGTAATTTCTGCCAAGGTCCTGGCTCGGAACCGCTAACTAAGGTTGACGATTCGAGAGTCGCAGCGCAACAAGAGCCGTGCAACAGCGCCCCGGCAAATTCAGCTGGGTCTGAAGCTATCGTGGTGAAACACGCAAAGCGGGAATGCTGACCGCTCCGAGGGAACTTCACTCGATTTCGCGGACTTGCATGCCGGAGTCGATGGACAGATTGGGATAGCGAATGGGGGAGCCGGCCGGCGCGGGCAGATGGCGAGCCGTAGCCGTGAAATCGCCGCCGGAACACTCGATGACGTAGGAATAGCCGTCGCGTTCGGTGCGCGTCATGGAAATAGAATTGGAAGAGATGAGTTCGGCGAGCGAAGTGCAATGGCCATTGGTGGCGATGTAACCGTGTTCCGCGTCGGCAATCTGCAGGAGATCGGTTCGAACGCCCGTCAGGCTGATGGCCTGCGTGGGAGCCGTGCCTTCATCCGTGGCCGGCATCTTCTTCAAATAGAAGTAATACACGACAAAGAGAAGAGCGGCACCGACGAGAACGCCGACGAGAGAGCGCATAGTGGAATTGTGGCGCGGCCCGCGGCGCACTTCAAGCCAGACCCGCCAAGGAGTTGCGTAAGGAAACAACGGTCCTCATTTTCGCTCTGAGTCGCTGTGGCTCTGCTAGAATTCGACCTACCGTCGAATTTCCCTCTCCGGTGTACACCGCTTTCGGACAAAAGAATGAACACGACAGCGCCGCCGTTCGAACTGCACGCCATTGAGAAGCTGAGAGAAGAAGAGCTGGAAGAGGCTCGCGCGATCCAGAGCGTGATGCTGCCCGCCGAATCGCTGCGCGCCGGCGCGGTGGTGATTTCGCACGAATTCCAGCCGTTGGCCACGGTGGGCGGCGATTTTCTGGATTATTTCCAGCTAACCGATGGGAGCATCGGGCTTTACCTGGGCGATGTTTCAGGGAAGGGACTACCGGCGGCGCTGTATGCGGCGCTGGCGGTCGGAACCTTGCGCGGCGTACACAAGACGGGCACCTTGCCGCACGATGTCCTTGCGACTTTGAACCGGCGGCTGATGATTCGCGGCATGCCCCGGCGGAGCACGGCCATCCAGTATGCGGTCTTCAACCCGCACAACCACGAACTGCAAATTGCCAGCGCCGGCATGCCCGGGCCATTCCAGCTTTCCGCAAGCGGCTGCCGCAACCTGGAACTCAGCGGGATCCCCCCGGGCTTATTCTCCACGGCGATCTACGAGACGCTGACCCTGCAATTGCAACCAGGTGATTCCGTCCTCTTCTCCACGGATGGGATCACTGATGCATTTAGTCGAAAGGAAGAACAATTCGGAATCGATCGGCTGCAAGAGATTTGCGACGCGCAGCGCTTCGCCCCGCCCACCGAGCTGCTAGGACGGATCTTCGCCGCGGTGGAGAGTTTTTCCCGCGGGCGGGAACAGCACGACGATATGGCTGCGGCAGTGTTTCATTTTGCGGCGGAGTGATTTTGCGGCGGCGTGTGCTCACAAAAGCATGTAGAGAGTGGGCAAAGGCTCCCCGTTTGACGTTGACAGGTCCAGCGCCCTCCAGTAACAACGATAGATACAGGCTGTAGAATCAGGAGAGTCCTTGATGAAGATGAAATCTCCGTCCGCCTTCGGGCTGGCACTATCGCTTTCTTTTGTAATCGCGATTCCGTCCGACATTTGGGCTGCTCCCCAAGCTGCGGGACAGCGGGCTGGGGAAGTTTCCCGTGTCATTCCAGCGGTCAGCATAGCTCGCAGCGGGAAGACTATTACCGCTTCGGCGAAGACCGCCGTCGATTGGCAAGACTTGGTGAATACTCAGGTGAATGCGCGAGCGCGCATCGCGCTGGACGATGGTTCGGTGCTGAATGTGGGTTCGGAATCGTCCATGAAAGTGGTCAAGCACGATGCGGGCGCGCAACAAACCGAGCTGGAGCTGACCTATGGAAAGCTTCGGACGCAAGCGCAAAAAATCGCCAAGCCGGACGGCAAATTCGAGGTGCGCACCTCGGCGGGCGTGGCGGGCGTGGTAGGGACGGATTTCTTTGTGGCATTTGACAACACAACCGGCACGATGAACGTGATCACCTTCGAAGGACTGGTGAAGGTCTGCAACCTGGCGGGAGTTTGCGTGCTGGTCAAGGCCGGGCAGATGACCAGCGTGCGCAGCGGAGATAATTCTGGGCCGTTGCCGCCACAGCAGGCGACCCTCGATCTGCTCGTCGCTTCCGGCAGGGACACGGATCCAGGAGCTCCCACGGGCCTGGCGGGGACGGGGGCGCACATCGGGGTTTGGGGGACCGTTGGAATCGTTGCCGCAGCCGTCGGAGTTGGTTTGGGTGTGGGGTTGACGCGCAGTGGCACGCCCGTGCCGCCGGTGAAAAAAGGTTGCAACCCTAATAACCCAACGACTTGTGGCTAGCGCTACAGCTGCACACAAGACCGAATAAGAGCGGCCGAAAATCGCTCTGACTTAGTCAAACAGCGGGGGGGCCTTTGGTTTGCCGAGGCGCTCGTATGGCAGGGGATTGCGTGCAACGGATGGAGGGACAAAGCCGTCCAATGGGTGTTACCCGAACGGCAATGGCCCGCGCCCGGCGCTTGGTACGCTGCTGCCCGGTGACGTACACTGAATGTTTCGCGGTCCCGTCTGATTCCGAGTGAGGCATCCTTTGACCACATCGACTTGTAGTCGCGTGATTTCTTACCTTTGCGCGCTGGTCCTGTTTTCGAGCATGGTGCAACCGGCACAGGCCGCGCCACCGGATGGGCAGGCGAAGCGCTCGCCGCTGCTTGCGGCACTGCAAGCGGAGTTGGAACGCTCGATGAAGACGCTGGGCACGCTGGACCCTCCGGCCTATTACATGGGCTATACCGTCACGGAGACACAGCGCGCGGATGTGTCTGGTTCGAACGGGGCGCTGCTCAACAGCAACGAAGCACGAAATCGCTGGCTGGAAGTTTCTGTGCGCGTCAACAACTACGATCTTGACAACACCCACAAGGTGGGCGAACGACAAATGGCCAGCGGCGGCCCGGGCGCGCCGGTACCGATCGACGATGACGCCGAAGTTCTGCGCCGCACCATTTGGCTGGAAACCGACAAGCAATACCGCGCGGCATCGGAAGCGCTGATCAAGATCAAGACGGGCAAAGAAGTAAAAGTAGAAACTGCGGAAGGGCGAGCGCCAGATTTTTCGCGAGAAGAGGCGCATACCTTCATCGGACCGCAAGTATCCATCGCGGTGGACCGCAAACCGTGGGAGGAACGGGTCCGCGTTTATACAAAAGCTTTTCGCGAATCGCCGGCGATCATCAATTCCATCGTGACGTTCGCGGCACAAGCGCAAAACGCCTATCAAGTAACCAGCGAAGGGACGCAGCTGCAATTCGGGCAGATTCGCTACCGGCTGGAGCTATTCATCCAGGGCAAAGCGCCGGATGGCATGGACATCGACCGCTACTACAATTTCGATTGGGTGGACCTCAAGGACGCGCCAGATGACAAGGCCGTCTACGCAGCGGAAGCGACTATGAGGAAGGAATTGGAGGGGCTGGTCGCCGCGCCCATCAACGATCCGACCGTCGGGCCGGCGCTGCTTACCGGGCGCGCCGCGGCGGTGTTTTTCCACGAAGTCTTCGGCCATCGCGCGGAAGGCCACCGTCAAAAAGACGTGACCGAAGGGCAAACGTTTTCGAAAAAAGTGAACGAGCTAATCCTGCCGGATTTTCTGAGCATCACTGACGACACGACGATGAAAAAACTCGGAAAGCAGGACCTTTTGGGCTACTTCCAATTCGATGATGAAGGCGTGGCGGCGCAGCGCGTGGTGCTGGTGGATCACGGCGTGCTGAAGGGATTTGAGATGTCGCGGTCACCGCTGGTCGGGTTTCCCCATTCGAATGGCCACGGGAGACGGCAGCTCGGCGCAACGCCGGTTTCGCGGCAGGGCAACCTGATCGTGCGAAGCAGCAAGACAGTGAGCAACGCGGAGCTCCGCGCCAAGCTGATTGAATTGATTAAAGCGCAGGGCAAACCGTTTGGGTTGTTGATCGATGACATCGCCGGGGGATTTACGTTCACCGGACGCGGGCAGCCGCAGGCGTTCCAGGTGCTGCCGCTGGTGGTCTACAAAGTTTATCCGGACGGGCGGCCCGATGAATTGGTGAGGGGAGTGGACATTGTGGGCACGCCGCTCGCGGCGCTGACGAAGATTGTCGCGACGGGCGATACAACGGAAGTGTTCAACGGCTATTGCGGTGCAGAATCGGGATCCGTTCCTGTTTCGGCCGCGTCGCCTGCGATTTTGACTTCGGAGTTGGAAGTGCAGAAAAAAGAAAGCTCGACGGACCGACCGCCGATCCTGCCGCCGCCCGCGCATGACGTGATCAAAACGGGAGGCCAGCCGTGAGACGCGCCGGGAGAATGGCAGGATTGATTTTACTTTTGGTTTCCGTGGGTTCCAGGGCAGCAAGAGGAGCGGAAGTTCCGCAGGATAACGACCACACGCTGCAGGCCATGCGCGATGAGATGGAGCGCGCCAAGACTCGCCTGGAATTGAAAATTCCCAACATCGAGCAGCCGGTGCGTCCGTATTACGTCGAATATCGATTGCTCGACTTGGACGTGCGCGAAGTCGTCGCGGAATTCGGCACCTTACTCTCCAGCACGCATACCCGGAATCGCTTTATGGATGTGGAAGCGCGTGTCGGCGGCTACAAACTGGACAGTTCCAATTTTGTAGGCGAAGACGCGTTCCGTGGCTTCATCGGGCCCACCGGCGAAGTGGGAATCGACCGCGACTACGATTCGCTGAGGCAAGACTTGTGGATCGCGACCGATCAGGCCTTCAAGGAAGCGGTGGAAACCTATTCCCGGAAGCAGGCGTATCTCAGCAGCCTGGCGCGGCAATCGGACATCGACGATTTCGCGAAAGCCGAACCGGTGCAACTCATCGAACCGCTGCAGACGCCTGATTGGACCAGCCGCAACTGGGACCAGGAAGCGCGCGAGGCCTCTGCGACTTTGCGCGCATTTTCCGAGATTCATGAATCGCGAGTGACCTATTACATCGTCTACGCGACGGAATATCTGCTGACCAGCGAAGGCACGGAAATCCGCCAGAATCGTCATTTTGCAGCGATCGAAGCTGGCATGAGCACCTTTGCCGACGACGGCGTGCCCCTGAACCATTTCTATGCCACGTACGCGGCGCTGCCAGCCGACCTGCCCGGCGCGGATACCGTGCGCAAGGGATTGAACCTTGCCGGCACGGAACTCATGACCATGCGAGCGGCGCCTCCCGCACAGGACTATGCCGGCCCGGTGCTTTTCGAAGCGCGCGCTGCAGCGCCGCTGGTGGCGCAGGTGCTCGGACCCGCGGTGAACGGGGCGCGGCCTCCAATCTCGTTCAGTCCCGTGATGGAGCAGATGCTCGGCAACCTGGGTGGCAAGAGCGATTGGGTAGGGCGGCTGGGAGCGCGAGTTCTGCCGTCTGGGGTAACCGTGGTGGATGATCCGGGCGCAAAGGAATTCAATGGCGCGCCGCTGATCGGCGGTTACGCCGTGGACAGCGAAGGTGTGCGCGCCGAGAAAGTCACACTGGTGGAGGGCGGCAATCTGAGGAACGAGCTGATGTCCCGCCGGCCCGGGCCGGATTCCATGCAGTCCAACGGACACGGCCGCGCCGCTTTCCTGAACGATGGCAAACCGACGATGAGCAATCTGTTGTTCTCTTCGGCAGAGACTCTCTCGGCAGCGGATTTGAGGAAGAAATTTCTGGACACCTGCCGGGCGGAAAAAGGTGCCGAGCGCGAAAAGTATTGCCTGGTCGTGCGCGAAATGGACAATCCGGCGCTGAGCCTGCTACACCAGGATGATTTCTCCGAACTTCTGGCCAGCTATGGCGGGGGCGCCGGGACGGGCGATCGCCTGCCGTTGGTCGTGTACCGCGTCTATCCGGAAACGGGCCGGGAAGAAATGATTCGCGGCGCGCGCATCATCGGATTGAACGCGCGCGCGTTACGGAACCTCGCCGGAATCGGCAACGACAGTTTCGTTTTCAATTACATGCAGAGCCAGATCAATGGATTTGCAGGCACCGCACTGGGGGCGTTTGGGTCGGCGCAAAATGGCTTGCCGGCCTCGGTTGTGGCCCCGTCGCTGCTGTTCGAGGAGTTGGAAGTGCGCGGTGCGCGCGGGGAAGCGAAGCGGCTGCCGCTCTTGCCGCCCCCGCCGATGAGCCCGGCGAAGTAAGAATTCTCAGGAATCGCTGCCATGAATGAAATCACGCGACGCGCATTGATCTTTGGCGCAGCCACGGCCGCCGCCTACGGCGTGCTGGTGGGCTTGGAACGTGTTTGCCTTTCGGCTTTCGCCGATGACACCGAGCCGGAAGACAATCGCGGCCCGGTCAAGATCGTGAAATTTGCGGACGATGGCGCGAGGCTGGGAATTTATGCGCTGGCGAAAGTGCGGAAGAACAAATCCGAATGGAAGAAGCAGCTTACGCCGCTGCAATACGATGTTACGCGGCGGGCGGCGACCGAATATGCTTTTTCCGGGGCGCTCTACGATCAGCACGCGCCGGGGCTATACCGCTGCGTCGATTGCGGAAACGCGCTCTTTGATTCGAGCGCCAAATTCGACTCCGGGACGGGCTGGCCGAGTTTTTGGGAAGCCCTCGCTACGGAAAATGTGCAAGAGAAAAAAGATTTCAGCATGGGCGCGCTGCGAACCGAAGTGAAATGCGCACTCTGCGATGCCCATCTGGGACACGTCTTTTCCGACGGTCCCGAGCCCACCGGCTTACGCTATTGCATGAATTCGGCCGCCCTGCTCTTTGTCCCCCGAAAAAGCTAGCTTCGGCAAAATACCTCGGGATTGGCTGCTGACCAGCCGATCCATACTTGCTCGTGCCAGTAAACAAATGTAAATCTGAGATAGTCTAGGCGGCCATGATTGCAACCAGCCAAGTCGAGGAAGGGCGGGAGAAGAAGCGGGCTGCGCTCCTGAGCGTGGGCTCCGCTCTCCTGCTCGTTTCTCTGAAGACATTCTTGGTTGTCCGGACTGGAAGCTTGGGCGTACTTTCAGAGGCGTTGCACTCGGGGCTCGACCTGCTCGCCGCCACTATTACGTTTCTCTCCGTGCGCATGTCCGACCAGCCGGCGGATGAGAAGCACCCCTACGGCCACGGCAAATTTGAGAACTTCTCTGGGTTCATCGAGACCGGGCTGCTGGCGCTGACGGCTCTCTACATCGTTTATGAGGCGTTTCACCGGCTGTTCTTCCGCAGCGTGCACATCCAGCCGAGCGTCACGGCGATCCTCGTGCTGCTGGTCGCCCTCATGATTGATCTAACCCGCGCGCGGGCGCTCGGGATTGTCGCTCGAAAATATTCGAGCGATGCCCTGGAAGCCGACGCGCTGCATTTTTCGACCGATGTGTGGAGCACCATCGTGGTGATCGCTGGTATCGGGCTGGTGTGGGCCGGAGAAACGTGGAACTTGCCGTTGCTGAACTATGCCGACGCCTTGGCCGGCTTGACGGTTGCGGCCGTCATTCTATGGGTGGGTGCGCAACTCGGCAGGCGCACGCTGGATGCCTTGCTGGACGCCGCTCCGCAAGGTTTGCAGCAAGAGATCGCCAAGGCTGTTGCGCGCATGGATGGCGTGCTGGATGTCGACCGCGTGCGCGTGCGGCGGGCGGGCAATCGCCACTTTGTCGATGCGACAGTGAGCGTGGCGCGCACGGCAAGCCTCGAGCAGGTGCACGCCCTGAGCGACGCCATCGAGAAGCGCATCGGTGAGATTGTTCCCTCGGATGTGATGGTGCACGCCGAGCCTCGCGCACCCCAGGGCGAACATCTATTCGAAGCGATTCGCGCGGCCGCACAAAGCTTGGGCCTCGCCGTTCACGACTTGACCGCCGTGCAGCAAGCCGGACAGCTTTTTATCGAGCTGCACCTGGAGGTGGATGAGAATTTGAGCCTGCGCGAAGCGCATCGCCAAGCCACGGAACTGGAGGAGAAGATTCGCGAATTGCGCTACGGGCATGTGGAAGTCAACATTCACATCGAGCCGCTGGGCAGGCACATAGCCACGCCCGACGCAGATATCGGGGAGATGAAACAGCTCTCGACGGCGGTCGAGGAATTCCTCAACCGTTTGCCATCGGAGTTCGATGAACTGGTGAACTGCCACGACGTGCGGGCCCGCCAGGTGGAACACCACATTCTTGTCTCGTGCCATTGCACGATGAAAGGCAATTTGCCGATTACCCAGATCCACGATGTGACCGCGGTCTTGGAAGACCGCGTGAAGGAAAAATTTCCACAGATCTATCGCGTGACGATTCACCCTGAACCCTTCGAGGAGCGCTAGCCCTCCATCCGGGCGCCGGATTCATACTGCTCCTATCTTCGTCCTGCCAACCCCACCGCTCCCAAGGCGATCACCGCCGGAAAACATTCCAGCACGTAACGCGGCTCCGGCGTCTCGAGGGTGGTCAGAAACGCTGTCCGCAACGCGATGAACAAAACGATTACCAGCACCGCTCCCCGCGAGGAGGTGCTCCAGCGCCACAGCTTTATCGCGCCGCAGACGCCGATCCCCAGGTAAAATATGTTGATCAGGAAAAGCCCGATGGTCACGGACTGATCCACTTGGTCATCTTCCCAAGCCTGCCTCAAGGGAAATACCGTTCCCGACACCGGCAATAGTTCGATTCTCGGCGCAAACCAAAGCGTCACTGCTCGCAGAACCGGCAGAAGCACATAGCTTCGCAGGGGATGCCTCGCGGTTCTCTCCCGCGCCAACTGTGCGAACGCAGCATCCTCATCCTTTGTCAGCGTAAGTTCTTCGTTGTACACCTCCAGAATCATCGCCACGCGTTCTTTCTCCTCCGCGGAGTCAAATGCCCGCGCCGGCAACTGTTCCACTTCAATCGCCTCTCCGTTCAACTTCCACGCTGCCAGGTAGCAGTCTTTCATTCGGAACAGCCAGGTCTTCTCCCAAGCCATGAATCCGCTGGGGACAAGTTCTCCAGGAAGATTGGAATTTTTCGGCGCTAGAAATTGAGTTTCCTGCAGAGTCAACGCGTTGCGCGCCGCCCATGGCAACAGCGGAAGAACACAAGCCAGCCCGCTGTACGCTACGATGCGCATCCAAACCAAGCTCCTTCTCCGCCGGAGCAATGGGAACGCCGTCCCAATCCACGCCGCCAGCAACAAGAGCGGCGTCTCTGGACGGAAGAGCGTTCCGATTCCCACGACGAATCCGAGCAGCGCCGCACAATGCCGGAAATCAATCTGCTGTTCCCAAGGCTTCCTCGTTACCGGAAACAACAAATCATGGACGCTCGCGCAAAGTCCCACCAGGAGTACCAAACCAACCGCCGTCAACGCCACCGCAAGCGGCTCCGTCAGCGGCACGGCCGTGTAATTCGCCGTGAAAGGACACAACATCGCCAGCCAGAAGGACGTTTTCAGTACGGGCCGTTGCCGGGTATGCTGGCCGCCCATGGCCAACAACAAACCTGTCAGCCCAACAACGAATACGGAACCCAGCAAATCCACCAGGATCTGTGCCAGCATCACCCACCAGCGCGCGTCCGCGCCCGTGCGTCCCGTAAGGGCGTAAACGACGGCGAGAAACGCCGGATAACCCGGCATTCGCAGATCGACCGGGGTGATCGCACCGCCCACTTCCATGGCGTAGACATGGTGCTTCAGCCAGTTCGTGGCGATTTGCTCGTACAAAACCGTGTCGCCGGAGTTGGCGGGAAACTTCAGAACGAAATAGAGCCGCAGGCAGAGGCCCGCAAACAACGGGGCAAAGAGATTCGAGAAAACTCGCTTCATCAATGCCACGCATCTTACAATAGAGCAGACGGAATCGCGCAGACGGACTCAGCCCCAGCTTGATGTATATTTGCCTGCCGGGCCGCCAGGTCGAAAGGTGAAATGAAGGAACGCAAACCCATTTTCTATGACGCGGAGCGTGTGCGCTGGCGCCGCACGCGCCGCGTGATGGAAATTAGCGGCGTACTGCTGACCCTGCTGCTCGCCTATTTTTTCGTAACCATTGCCGTCAGCGTCGAACTGCCCGCGGGACTTCTGCCCGATACCAAGCCGGGATATCATCCGCTGAAGATCAAAAAGAAAGCCGCTGCCGTGCGCGAAGGACGCCGGCGGCGCGTCGCGAATATCGGCAGCGTTCCGGCGAGCTACGATCCGGTGCGCGCCGCGTTTTACGTCAGCTGGGATCCGATCAGTATTGCCTCGCTCAAGAAACATTACAAAGACATCGACCTCTTGATCCCGGAGCAACTGCACTCCGTGACCCCCGACGGTGCGCTGACGGTCGTGGATTACGACCCGGCTGGCCAAAAAGTTGTAAAAGCTTCCCCGCCCGAGGCCGTCGCCATTTTGAAGCGGGACAAGCTCCATCAATGGATGAAATCACTCAATCCACCTCTCGAGCTCCCGACCATGGGCCTGTTGAACAACTACGACGGCACGACTTGGCACGTCAAAGAAATGGCGGAGATGCTGGCAAAACCGGCGGCGCGTCACAACCTGGCGCGCGATGTCGTCGACTTTGCGGTGCAATCCCGCGAAGCCGGTATCGTCGTTGACTTTGAAGAAGTGCCCGACGGGAGCCAGGCGCACTTCCAAAAGTTTGCGGCTGAGCTGGCCCCGGCGCTGCACTCCAAAGGACTCAAACTCATGGTCGCGCTCCCCGCTCGAGATGACGCTTACGACTACGAGTTCTTCGGACAACAGTGTGACGCCATCATGTTGATGAACTACGACGAGCACTGGCTGACGTCGCCGCCCGGTCCTATCGCCACGCAGGATTGGTATGTCGAAAATCTGAAGCAGGTAATGGAAGACGTACCCGCGCAGAAAATCATCGCGGTGGTTGGCAGCTATGCGTACGACTGGTCGGAAGCGCCGGCCAAAGCAAACGAGCCGGCGCAATCGCTCACCATTCAGGAAGCGTTGTTGCACGCCTATGAGTCCGAGACTCAAGTAGAGTTTGACTCCAATTCCCTCAACCCGCACTACTCGTATTACGACGAGCACGATCATGTGCATCAAGTATGGATGCTCGATGCCGTGACCGCTTACAACGAATTGCGCGCGAGCGAGCGGCTTGGAGTTCAGGGCACGGCGCTGTGGCGGCTGGGTTCGGCCGATACATCCCTGTGGCCGATCTGGGATGCCACGCGTCCCGACGACGCGGCGCGGCAGAAAATCTCCGACTTAGTTCCTGGGCCGGATTTGATTTTCGAAGGTGACGGCGACGTCTGGCACTTCATTGATACTCCCAAGCACGGCCAGCGGAGCTTTACCTACGATGCCGCGACCGGTCTTATTACCAATGAGAAGTACGATTCCTATCCGCTTTCCTATCACATCGATCAACTCGGAGCAGCGCAAAAGAAACTTGCTTTGACGTTTGATGACGGGCCCGATCCTTCATGGACGCCGAAGATCCTCGATGTCCTCAAACAGAAAAATGTCCCGGCGACCTTTTTTGTGATTGGCTTGGATGCCAACAAGTGGCCGCAACTGCTCAGCCGCGAATACGCGGAAGGCCACGAAATCGGCAATCACACCTACACGCATCCCGACTGGGAAGGCCCCAACCTCTCCCTGACGCAAATCCGCTGGGAACTCAATCTGACCGAGCGGCTCATCGAGAGCATTGTCGGCGCCAAGTCCATTCTGTTCCGGCCGCCCTTTGGAATTGACCACGAGCCCGAATATGCCGAGGAAGTGGCGCACCTCCCGGCCGCGCAAGACATGGGCTACCTCATCATCGGGCAAAAGGTGGATCCGAATGATTGGAGCCAGGAATCGCCCGGTGTGCCTATTTCGGCGGACAAAATCGTTGAGAATATCCTGCATGAAGCCCCCAGGGGCAACATTGTCCTCCTGCACGATGGAGGCGGTAACCGCAGTCAGACGCTCGCCGCGCTCCCCGAGATCATCGATACTCTTCGCGACAAAGGCTACCAATTTGTTTCCGTCGCGGATTTGATCGGCAAAACACGTGCCCAGGTAATGCTGCCGCTTTCCGCGGAAGAGCAATTTGAGGCCCGGGCTGACGGCTTCATTTTCGGCATTTATCACTGGTTTTGGGTGGTGATTACCACGACGTTCATTCTTGGCATCATTCTCGTCAGTGGCCGCACGCTGATTATCGGCATCCTCGCGCTGATCGAAAAACTTCGTCCGGATCATGCGGTGATGCCGGACCCACCGCCCAGCGTGACGGTGTTGATTCCCGCTCACAACGAAGAGAATGTAATCGTGCAAACCGTTACTTCCGTCCTTCTGTCTGATTTGCAGGACTTGCGGATTATCGTGGTGGATGACGGTTCTACGGACAAGACCGGCGAACTCCTGGACGCCAACTTTTCGCACGAGCCGCGCGTGTGCATCATTCATCAAGTGAACCGCGGCAAAGCGGCGGCTCTGAATTTGGCCATGTCCCAAGCCGACACAGAAATAGTTGTGACCATCGACGCGGATACGGAAATTGAATCCGACGCGATCAACAAACTGGTGCGCCATTTCTCCGACCCAAAGATTGGCGCTGTCGCTGGAAACGTAAAAGTCGGCAACCGTTCCCGCTGGCTCACGCGCTGGCAAGCGCTCGAGTACATCACCAGCCAAAACATGGAGAAGCGCGCCTTCCATCTTTTGAATTGCATCACGGTCGTGCCGGGCGCGCTCGGTGCTTGGCGCAAAGAAGCAATTGAAGCCGCCGGCGGCATCACCGCGGACACCGTAGCTGAAGACGCCGATCTGACCATTGCGATTCGCCGCCTCGGCTGGCGCGTTGGATATGACGAAGAAGCCATCGCGTGGACCGAGGCTCCCGAAAAAGCAGGGCAGCTCATCCGGCAGCGTTTTCGCTGGACCTTTGGGACACTGCAATCGTTCTGGAAGCACGGCGACACGTTGTTCCGCCCGAAGTACGGCACGCTCGGCTGGGTGGCACTGCCGAATATTTTTGTTTTTCAGTTAGTCTTGCCGCTCATTTCTCCTATCATCGATTTATTGTTCCTTGGCTCTGTCCTTCTGTGGGCCGTGGAAAGATGGCATTTCACCTGGCTGCCAACGGTGCAGGCTTCCTCCGACGACCTGCTCCGCTCGGTGTTTTTCTTCATCGGCTTTCTATTGATTGACATCCTGACCTGCGTCCTCGCATTTGCCTTGGAGCGCAAGGAGGACTGGACGCTACTAATCCCGGTCCTTTTGCAGCGCTTCTATTACCGCCAGCTGATGTATGTGGTGCTGTTCCGTTCCGTGAAGGAAGCGGTGAGCGGGCGCCCGGTGGGGTGGCGCGGCGTCGAGCCAGAAGCACCGCGGCAAGCTCCCAAAACCCGGCCCAAGCCCGCCCCCGCCGAAGGCAACTAAGGCTGCTCACGCCTCGGGATGCCGCGCGTCTGAGTTCACGTTGGACTCCCCGAGCGCGCCCGGAGTGCGGAGGGGCCGCGTGGCAAAAAGTAAGTGCACCGGTTCTGGTGCTGCGCGGCACGAAGGACACCGTCATGAGCCAGGCGGACAGCGCGGCCATCGCAGAAGCAACGAAATGCTGTCATCCCACCCCTAGAACGGTCCGCCTGGCCGGCTTTCCGCGGATTTTCATCCATAAAGCATTTGTTGTAGGATATCTGTCTGCGAGAGGGAGGTCCCCATGGCCATTAGTTTCACCTTGAACGGCAAAGCCACTTCCGTTGACGTCAGCCCGGACATGCCGCTGCTTTGGGTGCTTCGTGACACGCTGGACATGACCGGCACGAAGTTCGGCTGCGGCATGGCGCTTTGCGGCGCTTGTACCGTGCACATCAACGGCGAAGCCACACGTTCCTGCATCACGGCGGTCTCCAGCATCGCCGGCAAGAAAGTCACCACCATCGAAGGTCTCTCCGCCGATGGCAGCCATCCCGTCCAGCAAGCCTGGATGGAAGAAGACGTTCCGCAGTGCGGCTACTGCCAGTCTGGACAAATCATGTCCGCGGTAGCGCTGCTTTCGAAAAAGCCCAAACCCACCGATGCTGACATCGACGATGCCATGAGCGGCAACATCTGCCGCTGCGGCACTTACCAGCGCATTCGCAAAGCCATTCATCGCGCCGCGTCCATGCACGCGAGCAAGGCCTGATCCGCGATTTAAGCTCTACTCATTCGCAGTTGTCGCAACTCATTCCGAGGTGTCCCATGACTATCGCTCCTGTTGTAAACCGTCGTGAGTTTCTGAAGACTAGTGCGGCTGGAAGCGTGGCCCTGGTCATCGGTTTTCATCTCTCTCCTAGCGCATTTGCCGATCAAGCGGCGGATCAGGAAAAGAAACCACCCAATCCTTTCGACGCCTGGGTGCGCATCACTCCTGACAACCGGGTCACATTGATTCTTGGAAAATCGGAAATGGGCCAGGGCATCATGACGGCGCTTCCCATGATCCTGGCGGAAGAGCTGTGCCTGGATTGGAAGAACGTGAAAATCGAGCAAGCGCCCACCAATCCGAAAATTTATGACCTCGGCACTGGTGGAAGCGGCAGTGTCGCGGACTCCTGGCTGCCGTTGCGCCGCGCGGGCGCGGCCGCCCGTGAAATGCTCATAGCCGTAGCGGCTCAAAAATGGGAAGTCAGCCCGGACACCTGCAAAGCTGCCAACGGCCAAGTGGTTCACGGCAATCCAAAGCGCTATCTGTCTTACGGAGAACTGGCCGAGGCCGCCGCAAAGCTTCCGATTCCCAATCTCAACACTGTGCCGCTGAAGAATTCCGATGATTTCACCGTCATCGGCCATGACACGCGGCGCTTTGAAGGACGTGACAAGGCTACCGGCGCCGCGAAATTCGGCATCGATTCTCGAGCGCCCGGTATGCTTTACGCGGTGGTCGCGCGGTGTCCGGTGTTTGGCGGCAAGGTCGCCTCGTTTGACGCCTCGAAAGCAAAGGCGGTGCCTGGTGTTCGCGATGTCATTCCGTTTGAAACCAGCGGGCGCGGGGCTTCAACCACCGGTGGCGTCGCGATTCTTGCGGACAATTCTTGGGCTGCCATGCAGGGACGCAAGGCGCTCGCTGTGAAATGGGACGAAGGCCCGGCCGCGAACGAATCGACAGCCGGGCTTCGCAAGCAGTTTCTAGCAAATGCCGACAAGCCGGGAAAAGTCGTGCGCAACGACGGCGACGCAGACTCCGTTCTCGGATCCAGTCCGAAAAAAATCGAAGCGGCTTACGAACTGCCCTTCGCTCCTCACGCTTGCATGGAGCCGATGAATTGCACGGTGCATATCCGGCCAGACGGCGCCGAAGCCTGGGTGCCCACGCAGGCTCCGCAATGGGCGCAAGGCGTCATCGCGGAGGCCGCCAAGCTGCCGCCGGAAAAAGTCATAGTGCATACGACGCTGATGGGCGGTGGATTCGGGCGCCGTTACCAGGCGGATTTCGTCATGGAGGCGGCGCAAGTGGCCGCCAAGTCCTTAGGCAAGCCGGTCATGGTTCTTTGGACCCGCGAAGACGACATGCAGCACGATTTTTACCGCCCAGCTTCCTATCACAAGTTGCAAGGCGCATTGGATGCCAATGGCAATCTCGCAGCCTGGAAACACTTTCAAACCTCGACCTCCATTGCCGCCAAGTGGAGCGAGAAAGGCGCGGATGATTCGGGGCTGGGCGAGTTCGGCTCCGGCGCTACGATTCCGTACCTGACGCCGAACCTTCGCATCGAGTACACTCTCGCCGAATCGAGCGTTCCGCGCGCCTGGTGGCGTTCCGTCGAACACTCCAGCAGCGGCTTTGTGGTGGAAAGCTTTATCGATGAGCTTGCTGCTGCCGCCGGCCAGGATCCGCTAGCGTTTCGAGTGAAACTCATCGGCGGGGATCGGAAAATTCCAATGTTCGGGGATGAGAAAGAGCCTCCGCTCGACACTGCGCGGCTCAAAGGCGTTTTGCAACTCGCCGCCGAAAAAGCCGGTTGGGGCAAGCCCCTGCCAAAGGGCCAAGGACGAGGCATCGCCACATTTTATTCTTTCAATTCCTACACTGCGGCCGTCGCCGAAGCCAGCGTGAAAGAAGGCGCCATCAAAGTGCATCGTCTTGTTTATGCGGTGGATTGCGGGCGCCCCATTAATCCGGAAGGCGTGCGTGCGCAAGTCGAAAGCGCTGCCATCTATGGTTTGTCCGCTGCTTTGCACGACGCCATCACCATCAAGGATGGTCGCGTCGAGCAGTCGAATTTCAATGATTACCAGATGCCGCGCATGAGCGAAACTCCGAAAACCGAAGTTCACGTGGTCATGAGCAAGGAAGCGCCGACCGGAATCGGCGAGCCTGGATTACCGGTGGTCGCCCCAGCCGTGTGCAACGCGATTTTCGCGGCGACCGGAAAGCGAGTCCGGGGGCTGCCCATTCGCGCGGAAGATCTGGCGTAGTTTTCCGTGGCTGCTTATTGCAGAATAGCTCGTGCCTTTGACACCGACTCTTGTGGCCGCGATTCCGCTGGCGATCTGGATTTATCTTTTTCTGGCGCGCGGCAATTTCTGGCGACTGCACGAAGACGACATCTATCTGCAACCTCTTGCAAGTTGGCCTCGCGTCGTCGCCATTGTTCCCGCGCGCAATGAAGGAGAAACCATCGCGAAAACCGTGCGGTCTCTCGCCGCGCAAGACTATTCTGGCGAGTTCTCCATCATTATTGTTGATGACCACAGCGAGGACGGAACCGCAAATCTGGCGCGCAAAGCCGCCAATGAATCTGGCGCTCCACAAAGCGTGAGAATTCACTCCGCGGCTCCGCTCGCTCCGGGCTGGACGGGGAAGCTCTGGGCGTTGAACGAAGGCGTGCAGGCCGCGTCCGAGGACAAGCCTGATTTTCTTTGGTTCACCGATGCGGATATCGAACACGCACCGGACACCTTGCATCGCCTGGTCTTTCGCGCCGAAAAAGACGCGCTCGATCTCGCCTCCTTGATGGTGCTGCTTCAGGCAAAAACAGTTCCCGAATGCCTGCTGATTCCGCCATTCCTCTATTTTTTTCTGATGCTCTATCCGCCGCGTTGGATCGCCGACCCGAACGCCAGCACAGCCGGAGCCGCGGGCGGATGTATTTTGCTGCGCCGGAACGTGCTCGCGCCCATCGGCGGGATGGCCTCGATTCGCGGGGAGCTGATTGACGATTGTGCGCTGGCCCGTGCCGTGAAGAAAAATGGGGGCAGAATCTGGATGGGCTTGACCCGCGGGAGTGTTAGTCTCCGCAGCTATTGGAGCTTCGCTGAAATTCGAAACATGATTGCCCGCACCGCTTTTACTCAGCTGCACTATTCCATTCTCTTTCTTGTCATGGCCCTCGCCGGATTGTTCGTTACTTTTCTTATGCCGTGGTTTTCTTTTCTCTCCGGCGAAGATCCCGCTTGGTTTCTCGCCAGCACGGCCATCTGCCTGATGACCGTAACGTTCGGCGTCACCGTCCGGTATTATTCGCTTCCTTGGGCCTGGGCTCTCGCGCTGCCTCTCGCCGCTGTGTACTACGGCTACGCTACTTGTGTTTCCGCCGTGCGCTACTGGCTGGGCCGCGGCGGGCAATGGAAAGGTCGCTCCCAAGCCCAGCGAGGATGAAGGTGGTTCAGAAACGCCTTACAACTGGCTCTACCTGGTCTCCTTGACGGCAGAACGAACGCCGCATACTATCAGTCGGCGAACATGACCCAGGATACGTTGATCGGCCAGTCCCTCCTGCATTACAAGATTCTCCGCAAACTGGGCTCGGGTGGCATGGGTGTGGTGTACGAAGCCCAGGACGCCCAGCTCGGCCGCAGCGTGGCCCTTAAGTTCCTTCCTCCCGAAATGGCCCAGGACAGCCAGTTGCTTGAGCGCTTCCAGCGCGAGGCGCGCGCCGCTTCCTCTCTCAATCACCCTAACATTTGCACCATCCACTCGATTGAGCAGCACGAACGCCGGAACTTCATCGTCATGGAGTTGCTAGAAGGAGAGACCCTGGCGCAGAAGATGAACCGACAGCCTATGGAAATGGGGAAGCTGCTACCTCTGGCCATTCAGATCGCCGATGCCCTGGAATCGGCCCACGCCAAGGGCATCGTCCATCGGGACATCAAGCCGGCGAATCTCTTTCTCACCGAGCGCGGGCAGCTGAAGATTCTGGACTTCGGCTTGGCCAAGACGAGCCAGGGCGAGGTCGCGCAGGGAGCTTCGTCCGCGCAGGGGGAGACACTCGGCCCCGACCACCAACTCACTTCGCCTGGCTCGGCCGTCGGCACGGTCTCCTATATGTCGCCGGAGCAGGCCCGCGGGCAGCTAGTGGACGCCCGCACGGACCTCTTTTCCGCCGGAACGGTGCTCTACCAAATGGCCACCGGAACCCTGCCCTTTCCCGGAGACACGGCGGCGGTCATCTTCGACGCCATCCTGAACCGCGACCCCAGGCCAGCCGCGGAGCTGAATCCTTCGCTGCCCCCCGATTTTGTGCGCATCCTCGAGAAGGCTCTCGAGAAGGACCGCGATCTCCGCTGCCAGACGGCCACTGAATTGAAAACCGACCTCAGCCGCCTGAAGCGCGATCTGGAATCGGGAAAACGACGCACGAAGGAGAAGACCAATTCGGATCCCAGTGTCCCCAAGCAGTCGGGAAAATCTGTGGCCGTTCTCTACTTCGAAAACCTAAGCGGCGCCAAGGAAGACGAATACCTGCGCGACGGCATCACCGAGGATGTCATCACGGAGCTCTCCAAGATCCGGGGACTGAATACCTTTTCGCGTCCCACCGTTCTGGCCTTCCGGGACAAGCCGGTGACCCCGGCGCAGGTTGGTCAGCAGCTCGGCGCGGCCTACGTCCTCACCGGCACCCTGCGCCGGGCCGGCGCCCGCCTGCGCATTAACGCCCAACTCGTTGATACGCACACCGATTTTCCTCTCTGGTCGGAGCGCTTCGACCGAGAGATGAAGGACGTTTTCGAGGTTCAGGACGAAATGGCACGCAAGATCGCCGAGGCCCTGCGGATCACGCTTTCCCCGGAGGAACTCGAAGCCCTGGCGGTTAAGCCTACGGAAAACCTGCAAGCCTACGACCTCTACCTGCGCGGCAAGCGATACGCCCGGCGCCAGACCCGCCAGGACCTCGAGTTCGCCTTGCAGATGTTCGAGAACGCGGTGGCCATGGACCCCAGTTTTGCCCTGGCCTACGCCGCCTGTGCCAACGCCTGCGCCATGTTCTTCTGCAACTACAGCCGCGATCAGGTGTGGGTTGAACGCGCACGCGAGGCTTCCGGCAAGGCCGTGGCTCTGCGCTGGGACCTGCCCGAAGTGCAGGTCAGTCAGGCCTGGGTCCTCTACGCCGCCGAACTGCATGACGAAGCCGTGCGCATGGTCAAGAAGGCCATCGAGCGCAAGCGCGACTGCGAGGGTGCCTATTACCTCCTCTGCCGCGCTCTGTTCGCCGCAGGACGCTACCAGGAGGTGCTGGACGTTTCGGAAACTGCCATTGAAGCGAGCGGTGAGGACTACAACGTTTATGTGCCCATCCAGAACTCTTGCGGCGCCATTGGCAAAAAAGAGGCCGAGCGCAACATCGCCCAGCGAAGGATGGCGGCGCTGGAAAACCACCTGAAACAAGTGCCCGAGGACGCGCGCGCGCGCATCCTGCTGGGCTCTGACTACGCCCATTTGGGACGAGTGGACGACGCCCTGCGCGAACTCAACTTGGCGGTTACATTGCGCGCCAATGAAGCCTCGATTCTCTACAACGCGGCTTGTGTGTATTGTGGCCTGAACAAAAAGGCAGAAGCACTGGATGCCCTGCGCAAAGCCTGGGAAGCGGGGTTCAGGGACTCCGTGTGGGCTCGCCGCGACCCTGACCTAACTCCTCTTCATGGCGACCCCGAGTTTGAGCGCCTGTACCCGGAGAAGTCCGCATCACGACCCGTGTCTGGTTCCCACTAGTCCAGGGTCCTTGGAATCCATGGCTTCGCTCCCGCTGTCGAGTATCGAAAATTGTGGTGATTTGCATTCGAGTTTGCTATTCTTTGCGAGTGTAAGGTACAGGGCTGTATCCCGTGGGCCGCTTGGCGGCCGCCAGTAAATGGTCAAGGGAATGGCACCGGAGGCCGCCATGAGCGTTGTCCCCAATTCCGGGAACGGAAAAGTTACCGTGCCCGATCTCCTGCAGCGCAAGACCAACGCTGCGGGTTCCCGCTCCAACTTCCAGAAAATCACTTGCTTGACGGCGTACGACTATCCGACTGCTCGCTTGCTTGACCAAGCCGGCGTGGACGTGATTCTTGTCGGCGATTCGCTGGGCATGGTCGTGCTTGGGCAGGAAAACACGTTAGCCGTCACCATCGACGAGATGCTGCACCACTCGCGCGCGGTGCGGCGTGGAACGCGGCGCGCGCTCGTCGTTGCAGACATGCCTTACGGCAGCTATCACACGGGCTTGAGTGAGTCGCTGCACAACGCCATGCGCTTCGTGAAGGAAGCGGGGGCCGAGGCCGTGAAGGTCGAGGGCGGGGAACGACGCTTGGAATTGATTTCGCGGCTGACGGAAGCGGAAATCCCGGTGATGGGGCACGTGGGCTTGACGCCGCAATCGGTGAATGCTCTGGGCGGATACCGCGTGCAAGGAAAAACGGCGGATGCCGCGGAGCAATTGATTCGCGACGCGCGGGCAGTGGAAGCGGCGGGGGCTTTTGCGGTGGTGCTGGAAGCGGTACCTCGCGAGTTGGCAGGACAAATTACGCGCGAATTGCGCATACCGACGATCGGCATCGGCGCCGGGCCTGACTGCGACGGTCAGATTCTAGTCGTGCACGATCTTCTGGGCCTTACCTTTGGGCAGACGCCGAAATTTGCGCGGCAGTATGCCAATGTCGGGGAGATCATTTCCAAAGCCGTGCGCGAATATTGCGATGATGTGCGCGAAGGCGGGTTTCCTTCGGACGCCGAGTCGTATCACGCGCCGCAATCCACGAACGATCGCAAGACTATTTTCATTGACAGCTGAGTCGTCCGCGCTTCTGAGGACGCCGGGAGGAGTCAGAGATGACGCCACAAGAGATGCGCGTGCTGTACGACTACAACGCCTGGGCCGATCACAGAGCCTTGGACGCGGCATCCAGCCTGACGGCTGAAAAATTCGTCCAGCCGATGGGTTCCAGCTTCGGCTCCGTGCGCGACACGCTTGGGCATATTTTCGGTGCCGAATGGATTTGGCTTGAGCGCTTTCAGGGCCGCTCGCCCGCGTCCCTTCCCGATACGACACAATTCAAAGACCTGGCGAGCTTGCGAGAACGCTGGGACGAACTCGAAGCGCGCTTGCTTGGTTTTGTGCGCGGCTTGACGCAGTCCGACCTGGACCGTGTGATGGAGTACAAGACGCTGAAATTCGGGGTTTACAGCAACCCACTTTGTGAATCGATGCAGCATCTGGTGAATCACGGGACGTACCACCGCGGGCAGGTCACTACGCTGCTGCGGCAGCTTGGCGCGCAGCCAATCTTGACGGACCTGATGCACTTTTATCGCGAGCGATCCATCGCAGCGGGCGCGTAGTTTCGACTCTCTTCCCTGTGGAAACGATCCGAACGATTGCGTGGATGAAAGAACAGTCGCGTCAAGCGCGCGCGGAGAACCGCATCATAGGACTGGTGCCGACGATGGGCGCGCTCCACGCGGGGCATCTATCGCTGATCGAGCGCGCCAAACGGGACTGCTCGCCGGTGGTTGTTTCCATTTTCGTGAATCCGAAACAATTTGGTCCCAACGAGGATTTTTCAAAATATCCGCGCACGTTCGAGAGCGACAGCAACAAACTTGAGCGCGCGGGGGTGGATTTTCTCTTTGCCCCGGAACCAAGCGAGATCTATCCCGATGGATTTGCGACTTACGTCAATGTCGATGGCTTGAGCGAAAAACTGGAGGGGCGTTCGCGGCCCGGGCATTTTCGCGGCGTGACGACGGTAGTGATGAAACTTCTGCAGATCGTGGAGCCGGACTTCGCTTACTTCGGGCGCAAGGATGCACAGCAATCCCGGCTCGTCACGCGGATGGCGCGCGACTTGAATCTGGATACGGAAATCGTGGTTTGCCCGCCGGTCCGCGAGCCGGACGGATTGGCGTTTTCTTCCCGGAACATTTATCTAAATGGGGAGGAACGCAAGGCCGCTACAGTTTTGTATCGCGCGCTGGATGCGGCAAGGAGCGAGCTCGCTGCCGGCGTTGACGATGCGCTGCAATTGCACGCGGTGCTCCTGCGCACACTCGGTGCGGAACGTCATGCGCGAGTGGATTATGCGGAGATCGTGGATGCAGAGTCGTTCCAGCCGGTCGTGCGCGTGAGTAAGCCCTGCTACGTGCTCCTGGCGGTTTTCATTGGCAAGACCCGCCTGATCGACAATCTGTACTTTGAACCGAAAGCCCAGGGCTCAGAAGATTTCGAGGTCTACCTCTAGAGTTTGCGTGTCTGGTTGAGGATTTTGCTGCCAGGGAGTCTTTCGAGCGCGCCTGAGAACTACGATTCATTTGTGCGAGAGGTGCTTCAGGACTTCGGCGGGGTGGCCTTTGGATTTGACGAGGGGCCAGATGTGCTCGATTTTGCCGCTCTTGCCGATGAGGAAAGAGCTTCGGACGATACCCATGAAGGTGCGGCCCATGAATTGTTTTCGCTGCCAGGCGCCGAACTTCTCGATGGTTTTGTGGGTAGCGTCGCTGAGCAGGGGGAAATTGAGATTTTGCTTAGCTTTGAAGGAGGCTTGAGCCTTGACGGGATCGGCGCTCATGCCGAGGATGGCGACCCCGAGCTTGTCGAAATCTTGTTTTGCGTCGCGAAACTCGGACGCTTCGATCGTTCAACCGGAGGTGTTGGCCTTGGGGTAGAGGAATAGGAGGACGCGCTGGCCGGCGTAGTCTTTGAGCGCAACGGGGTTGCCTTCGTCGGATGGGAGGCGGAAGGCGGGGGCTTTGACGCCTACTTTGAGCATCGGAATTCCTTGGCTTTAGATCTGGAAGCTTCCCAAGAATAGAGCGGACGGCCTCTTAAGGTCGCCCCTAGAACTGAGACGCAGTATACGCCGAGATGTTTCCGTGAGGGCCGGAATCTTGCCGACAATGTTGGGACAGGTTTGATTGGCGGTCCTAGTCGGATGGCCTCAGGATAAACAGACGTTGTGGCGGCAGTAAGGGTGGGGACCAGAGGAAAAGCGCGGGCAAGCCGCCGCATTCCAAGAACATCAGGACAGCAGCCTACGCAGTATGTCGTTTACGGCTTGGGGATTGGCTTGGCCGCGGGTGGCTTTCATGACCTGGCCAACAAAGAATTTGAAGACTCCTTCGTTGCCGGATTTGAATTTGACCACATTGTCAGGATTCTTCGCGATGACTTCGCGGGCGGCTTGTTCGATAGCAGAGTCGCTCACTTGTGCGCTTAAGCCTTCGGCGGCTACGATTTCGGCGGCCGAGCGGCCGGATTCGAACATGGTGACAAAAACTCTCTTGGCGACGGCGCCGGTGATTCTGGCGGACTCGACCAGGTTCACCAATTCGGCCAACGCTGCGGGCGACACGGGACTCGTATCAATTTCCTTGCCGGAGTCTTTCAGGCCGCGAAGCAGTTCGGTTTGCATCCAGTTGGCGGCGGCTTTGCCTGGGGCTCCGGCTTGGGCTACGGATTCGAAATAATCGGCCAGGGCTTGGGTGTTGGTGAGAACTTCGGCGTCGTAAAGCGTGATGCCGTAAGAATTGACGAAGCGGGCGCGCTTGGCATCGGGGAGCTCGGGGAGCGTGCGGAGCACTTCATCGCGCCAGGCGGAACTGACGTGGACGGGAAGCAGATCCGGCTCTGGGAAATAGCGGTAGTCGTGGGCTTTTTCTTTCGAACGCATGGAGACGGTGTGGCTTTCGGCTTGATTCCAGAGCCGCGTTTCCTGCGAGATGCGGCGGCCGGATTCGAGGACGGCGATGTGGCGCTCGATTTCGTACTCAAGAGCTTTTTGGAGGTAGCGGAAAGAGTTTAGATTTTTGACTTCGACTTTGGTGCCGAACTCTTTTGCGCCGCGGAGGCGGACGCTTACGTTGGCGTCGCAGCGGAGCGAGCCCTCCTCCATATTGCAATCGCTGACGCCGGTGTAAAGCAGGATCTGGCGGAGCATGGTGAGGTAGGCGTACGCCTCCTCGGGCGTGCGCATGTCCGGCTCGGAGACGATTTCACTGAGCGGGGTGCCGCAGCGGTTGTAGTCGATGTAAGCCTTAGTGGCGGATTGCGAAAAGCCTTCGTGAAGATTTTTCGCGGCGTCTTCTTCGAGATGGAGGCGCGTGATGCCGATGCGTTTCTTGGCGCCGCCCACTTCGACCTCGAGCCAGCCGCCGGTAGCAAGCGGTAATTCGTATTGCGAAATTTGATAGCCCTTGGGCAGGTCCGGGTAGAAGTAGTTTTTGCGTGCGAAGCGCGAATGCTCGTGGACGGTGCAATTCAGGGCGAGCGAGGCGCGCATGGCCATTTCTACGGCGCGCTTGTTGAGCACGGGGAGAGTACCGGGCAAGCCTAGGCAGACCGGGCAGACGTTGGTGTTCGGAGGATCGCCAAAGCGCGCCGAACAGCCGCAAAAGATTTTGGTGCGCGTGAGAAGCTGGACGTGGACTTCCAGACCGATGACGGGCTCGTATTTCGCGAGCACCTCGGGCGCGACCGAGGGTTCCTCTGGAGTGGATTTCGCCATAAGGGAACGAGGATTATAGCATCAGCGGGGGCGGCGATTGAGCGATTGGGGAAACTGGCGGGTGTAGGCGGCGATGGCATTTCGGGCGGTCATGGTGAGGTTCGGTGGGAGCTGATTGAGTGGGAACCAACGGACTTCGCGGGTCTTTCGCGGTTCGCAATTTTTGGTGCAGCCGCTGGTTACGCGGCCCAAATAGGCTGGGGAAACCCAGTGCTGGCTTTCGTGCGGCAAGAGATGATCGGTAACGCAAAGCAGGCCTTCGATAGAGATGGCTACACCCACTTCTTCGAGAGCTTCGCGCACGGCGCCATCGTGAAGAGTTTCGAAGTACTCCAGCTTGCCGCCGACGATGCTCCAGGAGCCTGCTTCAGGGGGAAGCTTGCGGAGCGTGAGGAGCGCGCGGCAGCGGTGGTCAAGGATGAGCACACCAACCCCAACCCTGGGGAGGGGCGTTAGTGAAGGGGGATTATTTGCGATGACATGCATTGCGGTGGCAAGGGCGCAGCATGCTGCGCCCTTGCAAACTCATTTGGTCGTAGCGCGCCGGACGGTGGCGAGCGGCGCGGGGAGGAAACGATCGGCCAGGGCATAGCCCCCGAAGAGAAGAACGGCGTAGGCTGCGTCGCCTGCGAGCGTGTTCCAAAAAAAGGGAACGCCGGCTAGGTAGCAGGCCATTAGGCCCGAAGCGGTATGCGGATAGCCGCTTAGGAATTGCCAAACGGCGAAATTGGTTATAAGGAAAAACTGCATGGCTCCCAGGAACGTGGCGAGACTGATGCGGCCAACGGTTTGGCGGTCGCGCAACCAGAGGCCGATGGCGACGTTGATGAGGAAGCTGGCGTAGACGATAGGGATTAATTTGTGGAAGCCAATGGAAAGGTCTCCCGCAAATAGTGCGGCGAGCGGGAAGAGGAAGGCGAGACGGCGGTCCTTGAGAACCGCGCCGGAAAAGAGGGCCATGGCGCCGACGGGGGTGAAATTCCAGGGATGCGGGGCGATGCGCACGGCAGCGGCGATCAGAATCAGGGCCAGCGCGAGCAGGGTGCGATAGAACATATTTTCTTTTTGAGAGATTTCGTTGTTCATTTTGTAGCTGCCTCCATTTATGGCAATAGATCGCAAAACACAAACCCGTCGCGGTTCACAACGTTTCCCGTTCGAATGGGGATGGGAGATTGAAAAATGGGGCCATCGAAGACGAAGGTGTGAAACTCGCCGTTTTCGCCGCAAGGGTCGGCATGCGGCGGGAGATCGCGGAAGAAGGCTTCGTCGAGTTCGCGGCCGGCGAAACTGGGGTCGAGAACTTTAGAATCGATGCACGAGGCGATGGCGCGGAAATGCTGTCCGTGGAAGTAGTGGATTAATTCGCGGGTATCGCGTTTCCAGATGGGGAAGAGGGTGGTCATGCCGATGCGGGCGAGGTTTTTTTCGCGGTAGGCGCGGAGGTCTTCGAGGAAGATGTCGCCGAAGGCGACGGTTCGAACGCCCTGGTTGTAGAAGAGGCGCAGGGCTTCTTCCATGCGCGCTTCGTAGATGGAATTGACGCATTGCGGGGGGATGAAAACCTCGTGGAGAGGCAAACCGATCGATTGTGCCTGCCGCACGAGGAGTTCGCGGCGAACGCCGTGCATGGCAATGCGGTCGTAGCGTTCCGTGACGGTGGTGAGAAGAGCCACGACGCGGAACTGCTTCTGTTGGAGCAGCGAGTGAAGCGCCATGGCGCTGTCTTTACCACCGCTCCAGCAGAAGAGGATGGGTTCAGGTGAGGTCATGTGCGTGGTCAGTCGTCGGTGTTCAGTTCTCACTAAGAAAAGACTCTTAAAGCACGGCGGCAAGGCTAATTGCGGCCACCGAAGCGGTAATTCATGCCCACGCGGACGTCGCGGCCGAGTGCTGGGAATCCGACAACATCCTGATATTTTTTGTCGAACAGATTTGTGGACCGGGCAAACAAAGAAACGCCACCGGGGAATTCGTAGCGAGTGGCCAGATCGAATCGCGCGTAGCCGGGATTCCTATTCACACAGGGGCCAAAACAAGTGTTGCCAATGACGAAGCTGAGGAAATCGCTGTCGGTGCGCACCCCGGTGAAATAGCCAGCAAGCGAGACGTTGAAGTGGCGGAACGTTGCATTTATCGTCGTTGAGCCCGAATGGGGCGGCCGACGGATCAAACGGTTGCCAGGTTGCTCCGAAGGGTCGAAAGCATTGGGAGCGCTAATTACGAGACTATCGACATAGGAATAGTTGCCCATGAGTATCAGCCAGTGGAGCGGGCGAGCCTCGACGGCGATGTTTGTTCCGCGGGCGCGGGCGCGGTCGGTGTTGAAGAAATATCCGAAGCTGGGCGGTGCGCCAGGTAAGGTGATTCCACACGTGTTGGACGTTGGGGCCGCAGGCGGCGGCAAGGCCGAGCAGAAGGCGAAGCTGATGATGTTGTAGAAGCGATTCGAAAAGTACTCGCCGGAGAATTTAACGCGGTCGTTGGCCAACTTTTGCTCGATGCCAGTGCTCCAATTTTTGCTGGCTTCGGGCTTGAGCGAGCTATTCCCGAAATCGCCAAATTGGTCGTTATAGAGCTGGTCGAATCGTGGTTCCTTGATGCCCTGTCCGTAGAAGACGCGATAGCGCGTATCCCCCCAAAAGCCCTTTCCATAGCGCCCGGCGAGAGATGCGCCCACACGCGGGACGACCCGGGTGCCGAATTTTGCGTTGGCTTCGGCGCGCGCCCCGAAATCCAGTGAAACACGCGGATGGGGCAGATAGTGGAAATCTAGAAATCCACCCTGATTGTTGCGGCGAACGTGGCGGACACTCAGGGAGGGTATGGAGGCATTCTCTATTTCGTATTGATAGCCGGCGGTAGCGCCAAATTTCGGCAGGAGATAGCTGCTTTGTGCGCTGATGTTTGCTCGGTTGTACTCATAGTGATTGTCTGACGTGAAATCGCAGAATTCCGCAGTTGGGACGGATTGAGGGTTTTTCTGAGGACAGCCGGCGAAGGGATCGGTGGCGAAGAAACTTTGTTTAGGATTGAAGCTGTGCTGGCGGTTGTAGGATTCACCGCCGTTGATTTGGTGATGCCAGTGTGAGCCAGTGATGAAGTCCCAGCGGGCGTTTGCGTCTAAGACCTGGAGTGCGTAACGCTGGTAGCGGCTCGGAGGCTCAAAAACTCTTTCGCCAGGAATTCCCGCTTCGCTGGTGTTGTTGCGAAGCGAGAGGCGAAGCCGGTTTGAATCGCGGAAGGCGTAGCCGAAATTTCCGGAGAGCGTGCGGTTGATGAAGTCATCGTTGGGCCCTTGCCCGGCGGTTGTCAGGTAGGAGGCCGCCCCAGAATAATCAAACCCGCCCAGCAAGCCGCTGATCTGACCGCCACCGCGCGCGCTGGAATAACTTCCGCCCTCGCTATAGACGCTGAATTCGGGAATGCGAGTTGTCCCGCGATGGGTGAAAAGTTGAATCACACCGGAGACAGCGTCGGTGCCGTAGATGGCGCTCTCCGCGCCGCGCACGACCTCGATTTTGTCAATGTTGTCGATGGTGAGATTCGAGAAGTCCACCGCGCCGCCAGGTGGATTTATCGGCGTGCCATCAACGAGCACCTTAGTAAAATTGGAATTTCCGCCGTTGAGGAAAATGGAAGCTGTCCCGCCTTCAGCACCCGTGCGGCCAATCGAAATGCCTGGCGCAAATAGAAGCAAATCAGGCAGCGAGACCGCTTGCCGCAGGACGATCTCTTCCCGGGTGATAACTGTCACCGGTGCGGTTGTCTCTTGTGCCAAAGTGGGTTCGGCCTGCGCGGTTACGACGACGTTCGAAGACAGAGGCTCGAGATCGAGCCGGAAACTGAGCGTGCGCGACACCTCTGCAGCAAGATCGAGAACGAAATCACGAGGTACAAAGGGAGGCCGGTTGAATTGCACGTGGTAACGGCCAGGTGGAACCGATAGGGAGTATTCGCCGGCGGCGGTGGATGTGGCCGACCAAACCTGCGCAATCGGCCGGCCTTCCAGCCGGGCTGTAATCTGGGCAGCGCCGACACCGCCGCCATTCGCATCGCTAAGTATTCCGGAAAGGTGCGCAGCGGGCGAATTGCTTTGTGCTTGCAAGGAATAGCTAGAGACTGAGACTGCGAAGAAAAGAAAGGCAGTACGAAGAAGCGTCGATTTCATTTTGTCCTCCGCTCCCTCTCGCGCGGGAGTTGAAGGTTGTCCGGTGCGATGGACATGAATCGCACGGCTGCGAACTTCGCCGGTCTCCTGGCTTGGCGGTAGCTCCGGGCCTCTTGATTAGGACCGTTGCGGGGTCTTCCCGCGGGGCCGCCGAGCGATGGGGCGACTGGCCGCAGTGGCCTGCGCATACACTGAATCCGCCTTACAGTCGCGCGGCGGCGACGGCTTCCTTCTTGGCGATCCCGAACAAGCTGGAATCGGCAATCCGTCTTCCCGAGCACGAAGTTCGCGGTGAATGTGGTCTGCAGCGCGGGGCCGCAGGGTTGGGGTTGACGAGAAAAAGGGGCGAACTAATGTTCTCCCCTACACTAGGTTCCCGACACAACATTGACACGAGGCCGGCCGTTGGCACCGAATTCCACGGTGAGCGGCGTCTGGAAAACTTGTTCGAGCAATTCGCGCTGATAAATGCTGGCGGGCGGGCCGACGCGCAAGCAGCGGCCGCGCTGCATCAAGACGACTTGGTCGGCATACTCCGCCGCGAGATTTAATTCGTGGGTCACCACAACCACGGTGTAGCGATTCTCCGCCGCGAGGCGGCGCAAAGAATCCAGCAAGCCGATTTGCGCGGCGATATCCAAGTGAAGAGTGGGCTCGTCGAGCAGCAGAAGCAGCGGCTGCTGGGCCAAAGCGCGCGCGAGGATGACGCGCTGTTTTTCGCCGCCGGAAATTTGATCCATCCAGCGATCGCCGAGATCGGCAGCACCGACTTGGGCGAGGGCGTTTTTCGCGATCAAGATATCGTCATCCGACTCGAAGCGCAGTGAACGCCCATGGGCATGGCGGCCTTGCAGGACAAATTCCCAGGCGCGCGCGGGGAAAAGCAAGGTGCTCTCCTGCTGGACGACGGCGATACGCTGCGCCCGGGTACGCGGGGTGAGCGAGTGGATGACGAATCCATCGAGCAAGATTCGCCCGGAGAGAGGCGCGAGTGCGGCGGAAATCAGTTTTAAGAGAGTGGATTTGCCGCTGGCGTTGGGGCCGAGGATGGCCACGATTTCGCCCGGCTTGGCTTGGAAACTCGTGGCTTCCAGCGTGAAAAGCGGGGCCTGGGACGGATTTGCGGAATGCGCGTAGCTGACTTGCTCAACGCTAAGACGGAGGTCGTTGCTTGCGCGGGCAGGCTCGATGGGATTTCGTGCGAGAGCTGAGCTGCTGCTCATGCCAGCCTCCTGCGCAGGAGGTAGATGAAGAGCGGTGCGCCTACAACGGCGGTGACAGCGCCGACGGCAAGTTCGCTGGGTGCGACCACGGTGCGCGCGAGCGTGTCCGCGAATACGACGGCAATGGCGCCTCCGATGGCGGCGGTCGGCAGCAAGGTGCGATGGTCTGAGCCGAAGATGAGGCGCATTACGTGAGGCACGATCAGGCCGACGTAACCTATGGCGCCGCTCACAGAGACGGCCAACCCGGTGAGGAAAGACGCGGCGATATAGACGACCAAGCGGACCCGCGGCACGTCCACGCCAAGATGCATGGCTTCCTTTTCGCCAGCGAGAAGCAAATTTAAGTCGGAGGCTGTGGTGTAAATGGCGCCGGCGGCGGCGAGGAAACCGATTCCCAAAAACCAGTAGATGCTCTTCTGAAGAGGAGTGGAGAGTTCGCCCATCAGC
>Ga0210399_10000237_pt1 | contig 44679 bp, 49 predicted proteins | sample IncBWC14MmetaG_FD_150865 | JGI IMG/M metagenome (GOLD analysis project Ga0210399, IMG submission 150865) | Forest soil microbial communities from Barre Woods Harvard Forest LTER site, Petersham, Massachusetts, United States - Inc-BW-C-14-M | ecosystem: Environmental > Terrestrial > Soil >... | reverse complement strand
TTTGGTAGATAATCTCGACGCTGTCCTGAGCGCGATTGCAGGGTCGGGTTGGAAAACGGCTGGCAAGCCGCAAACGCTTCAAACCGGACCAAACGCGGGAAAGCGCGTCGTTTACGTGCGCGACCCCGACGGGTCAACGATCGAATTTATGCAACCGCCGGCTGATAAGGATTGATCGTCGCCACGATTCCTGCCGAAGCTCTCATGAACATGGATGTAGGAATTTTGACCGGTATTGCGGGGGCCATTCTCGCGACTATCTCTCTCATCTACGCGCGCTCGCAAGTTCACGCACAGCGTCTTCAGGTTGAGGAAATGCAGCGGCAAACCGACCAGTTGCGTCGCGCGCAACACTTCGAGACAAGTCACACGTTAATGAAGGATGCGATCGAAGCGCGACAAGCCTGGGCCACTCATTTTAAAAGTGAATGGGCGCCGCCGATAATTCGACCTTCGCTGGAACGCTGCCTGAAACTGCTCGACGGAAGTTGGGAGGTGTTGTTTCGCGTACGCACTTATGTCGAACAGCTTCAGGAGATGTTCTTCGCCCGAAAGGCCGACCTCGTCGCGGACGATCACTGGCGCGCCATGCATTGGCTGATGCGCGGCTTTTTTGGACCGGAAATTGATCGCGACATCTTCGAGACCTTTGCTGAAATGAATTGGGTTACGCCGGAATTCGCAGAGTTTGGTCGCGAGTTCATGGCCAGTGGCATTTGGAAAGATCCATTGGGGCGACTTGAACCAGTGCAAGGTCCAGCCTTAAAAACATAAACGACGCGTCTAATAATTCCGTTGTATCATTACAGCGATGCAGTTTTCCACTGACGAAGATTTTGCGAAGCAGCTCGATGCCAAGGATCCGCTCCGCGGTTTTCGCGAAAGCTTTTACCTTCCACTCGGCAAAGACGGGATACCATTAATTTATTTCGCGGGCAATTCGTTAGGCCTGATGCCAAGGTCGGCGAAAGAAGCTGTCGATCAAGAGCTGGACGATTGGGCGAAGCTTGGCGTGGACGCGCATCTCGAAGCGAAAACGCCCTGGTACACTTATCACGAGCCGTTGCGCGAACCGATGGCGCGAATGGTCGGCGCAAAGCCGGTGGAAGTAATCTGCATGAACAGTCTGACGGTGAACCTTCACCTGATGATGGTAACGTCTTATCGGCCGACGAAATCGCGATTCAAAATCCTAATGGAAGACCCCGCGTTTCCATCCGACACCTACGCCATCAAAACCCAAATTCGTCACCACGGGCTCGATCCTAAGGATGCGCTCGTGCTCGCGAGCCCGCGCAAAGGCGAATTCACGGTGCGCACCGAAGACATTGTCGATCTGATCGAAAAGAATCGCGACTCACTGGCGATCGTTTGGATTGCTGGCGTGAACTTCTTTACTGGCCAGTTATTCGACATGCCAACCATCACCAGAGCGGCGCAAAAACACGGAATTATTGCCGGATTCGATCTTGCCCACGCGGTCGGAAACGTCCCGATATTGATGCACGATTGGAACGTCGATTTTGCCGTTTGGTGTTCCTACAAATATCTCAACGCCGGTCCCGGCGCGGTTGCCGGCGTGTATCTGCACGAACGTCACGCAACGAACACAAAACTTCCACGATTCGCCGGTTGGTTCGGCAACGATCCAAATACGCGTTTCAAATTACATCTCGAACCGGAATTCGTTCCGGTGCCGTCAGCGGACGCATGGCAAGTCAGTAATCCGCCAATTTTTTCAATGGCTCCGTTGCGCGCGTCGCTGGCGATCTTCGACGAGGCCGGCGGAATGGAGCCGCTTCGCGCGAAATCAGTGAAGCTGACCGGTTATCTCCAATTCTTGCTCGAACAAATCGGCTCGAAAAAATTTACCGTGATCACGCCACGCGACGCGGACGCGCGCGGCTGCCAGTTGTCGATCTTAGTCCAGGAACATCCGAAGGAGCTGTTTGGTAAACTCCAAGCAGCGGGCGTGAGATGCGATTTCCGCGAACCAAACGTGATCCGCGCCGCGCCCACCCCCTTATACAATACCTTTCACGAAGTCTGGTGCTTCGCGAAGATTCTGAGCGAGCACCAGTGACCCTCGGCCACAGAGATCAGAGGTCGGAGTCGGATATCAGACTACGTACTACGTATCTTTCCGCTCGAGAGCAAGCGACACGTCGCACCGTAGTCCCGCGGCTGCGGGACGAAGGCGGATCAGCAGAGCAACTCTTTAACGCAGTCGACCAGGCCACCTATCAAGAAAGGTTTCACGAGGTACTTTACGTCGTGCTTGTTTAAGAACAGAGCGATTTTTGGATCGGTAGCGAAGCCCGTAATGAAAATGAAGCGATCCTCCAGATTGGGTTGCAGCTCGCTGGCTTTGAGATAGAACTCGTCACCGCGCAATCGCGGCATCTTTAGATCGCAGATCACGGCGTCGTAAACGTGCGCTTTGAGCTTGAGGAGGGCTTCCTCGCCATCGAAGGCGATGTCGACGAGGAAGTTTTCGTCCGCCAGGATCCACTGCAAAGCCGAGGCAAGTTGCTGATCGTCATCGACCACCAAGATAGCCTTTAGCTCGAGAGTGTTGCCGTGCGGCTTAAATTCGTCCGGCTGCGGCGTAAATTTCATCTTAAGGCGCGCTTTGGTTGAGCAATCGTGATGCCAATCCCGATTTCTGCGAACCAAATGTCATCCGCGCCGCGCCGGTACCGCTTTGTTACCACGTTCGATAAGTTCGGCGGTTCGCGAAGACTCTGGCTGAGCAGAGACTTCGCCACCCGCTACTACCAGACTCGCTTGTGGGGATCGAGCTTCGTCCAGGCTATTTCTGCGGGTTGTATTGGGATGGATTGATAAACCGAATCTGATTTTCGCTCGAAGTCGCTGATGGAAATGCGTTGAGCGTGAGCAGTATTGATAGCCTCCCAATAGTCCGATCCTGAAGCTCTCGCGATTATGAACGGTTTACGCCAGCCAATCTCATCTATGATGAGGCCACCGCTCTGATACGGGATTGTAAGCGCAAATTGATTGGAATTGCCGACTCGTTTCAAGCGGTAGCCGCCGGCGACCTCCCTCGAATCAGGACCGAAAAGCTTGGTGTCGCATGAGGAAAGACAAAGAAAGGCCACTAGAAATGCGATGCGCGAGAAATTGTGAAAGAAATCCCTCCCTCGCATTGCGCCAAACTATGCCAACAAAGTTGTCGGCGAATCCAGCTTATTAGGCGAGAGAGAGCACCAACATCTATGAAATACGCCATCATCATCGCCCGAGTCCTGCTCGGGATCGTCTTCGTCGTCTTCGGGTCCAACGCCTTTCTGCATTTCATTCCGATGCCGCCGCCACCGCAAGGAGACGCCGGCGCCTTCATCAGCGCCCTCATGCACAGCGGTTACCTGTATGTTGTCGCAACTCTTCAAGTCCTCGGTGGATTATGTTTGCTCTCCGGTCGTTTTGTCCCCCTCGGCCTGACGTTGCTCGGACCGGTGATCTTCAACATCTTGTGCTTTCACATATTTTTCGATCCGAACGGTATGCCGATCGCGATCATCGTCTCAATCCTCGCGCTCTTCCTCCTCTGGGCCCATCGCGACAAGTTCCCGGCCATCTTTCAGCCGTGAGATCCCGATTTTTTTCTGCGCAAAAAAACAAATTAGGACAACCGGACAACCTTACTAACTTTGTTGACGTGATTCGCCCACTTGTTTTCATCTTTGCGTTCGCCGTTTGCGTAGGCCCAGCTTGGGCAAGAGACGAGAGATCGATCAAAGACTTGGGCAAAGCGCTCGCGGCGCTCGGACCTGACGTGGATCCGGGCGAAGCCGAGCTGTTATCGGTGACGGCGCACACCACGTCGCGCAGTCTCGCACGCGAATATCGTATCGTCCTGAACCCCGAGTTTCAGAACTTCCTGATCAACATCGGCCTGCGACAACGTGGCTACTGCGCTCATTTTGCAAGCGATATTGGCGCTCGCTTGAAAACGCTCAAGCTCAAGACGCTGGTGCTTCACTGGGGTGCTGCTTTTGCGGGAACAAGCGGAGAGGACAATTGCTTGGTTGTCACTGCGCGCAACCAGCCTTTCCAGGACGGAATCATCCTCGATGGCTGGCGCAGGGCCGGCCGATTATTGTGGTGCGCCGTCAGAGAAGACCACGAGTATGAAGTGGAACAGCATTACGGCCATTCCGGGATCACGGCATGGAAGGAGGACGTGCACGAAACCGCCTGGCTGCAGGATTATCGACCGAGCGAGCAGAAGCCGAAAAGAACCGCCGCCCAGCGCTGACGTGAGTCTCTCGCTTCCGCATCGCGGATTACGGTGTCCTGACATTGGATTTCCGCGTAATCCCGCGCTTACGACAGTTGCTTGTCGAGCTGATGTTGAAAATAGCTCTTCCAACTCTCCGGCAGGGCCTCGACTTCGATCGCCCGGTGCAGCGCTTTTAGATCGTTTCTCTCGAAAGCATAAAGACGAGTGATATCGGCCACGCTGATCTCTTGTTGCGCTCGCCCGATTAACTCTATCGCGTCTCCGGCACCAAGCATCCCCTCACGAACCACGGCAAAATAGAAACCGGTGCGCCGACTGGCCAGGAACCGTTTAATGATATCGGCGCGGCCAAACTTTATCCCCAGTTTGTAGCAGGGCATTCGCGGTTCCGTGGCCATGACTTCCGCCTCGCCGATTCGAAATCTGTCTCCGATATAGACGGCTTCCTCAAGCAATCCCTCGGTTGTGAAATTTTCTCCGAACATTCCCCAGGGCAGATCCACTCCCGGTAACTCAGCTCGCCAATAGCCGTAGTGCTCTGAGGGGTAAACATAAACCGCTTTGTTCACACCGCCGTGGACAGTCAGATCGGCTTGCTGATCCCCGTCCAAGTTCAACGTGCGCAACATCACCGGCCCTTTGACCGGCTCCTTGAAAATTCCTGTCGTGACGAGCTTGCCCGGCCCGGCCACTTCCCTCGGCAGTCCAACATTCAGTGACAAAACTTTCATGAGTTGGGATAATAATTGCCCGACGTCGGCATGACGATTCTCAAGTGACTGAGAATCGCGCTCAGATAAACGCGTCACTCATCACTTCGCGGTCAGGTTAAAGACCAAACCGTGAGGATCTCTGATGTAACAACGAGGAACTGACGCGTCTTCGGCGACAACAGCACATCCAGCTGTCAGAAGGGCCTGCTTCGCTTTATCGACATCGGCCACGCAGAATTCAAACACCGGCCCCGTGCGCAACGAATCTCTTCCATCCACAAAAAGCTGAAATGATCCCGTTTCGAACCCAACCAGTTTGTCGGATTTCATTGTGACCGGCAACGCTAGAGTTTGTTCATAAAAACGCACGGCTTCCTCGAATTTGTCGGTATGGATAATAATGTCTCGGGTGGACTCGAATTTTCTCATCGCATTTGTATGCCGTATTTTAATGGCGGATTCCAGCAAGTTGTGCGCTGATTAATCCGTGATATCCGCGCAATCCGCGGTTATGCATTTGATTGATGGCAGCCAAGTTTGTTCTCATCGGCAGTGGTTTAGCCGGCGGATTGCTAGCGGCCTATTTGGGTCGGCGCGGCTACGATGTCGATCTTTACGAGCGCCGGGCCGATCCGCGCGAAGGGAACATTATCGGTGGGCGATCCATTAATCTCGCGCTCTCGACGCGCGGGATTCACGCGCTCGAGCAGCTCGGTATCGCCGATGAAGTCCTCAAGCACGCCATCCCGATGCGCGGCCGGATGATTCATCCCGCGGGTGCGGGAGCGAACACTATCTTCGCGCCCTACGATGTCGATCCGAACAAGCACATCAACTCGATCGGACGCGCCGCGCTTAACACCACCGTTATCGAAGCGGCGCAGCGTTACCCGACTGTGCGGGTGCATTTCAATCATCGTTGCACCGATGTCGATCTGACCGAGGCGGTCTGCCATTTAGACGCAGAACACAGCCAAGTAACGGCGCGCGGCGATGCCGTGATCGGCGTGGACGGCGCGTTTTCCGCCGTGCGCAGTTCAATGCAACGGCGGCTCGCCGATTTCGACTACGACGAAAGTTATCTTCCCCACGGCTACAAGGAGCTCACCGTTCCGCCTGCGGCGGATGGCGGATGGCAGATGGAAAAGGAGGCGCTCCACATCTGGCCGCGCAAGAGTTTCATGATGATCGCGCTCCCGAACCCCGACGGCTCGTTCACCTGCACTCTCTTCTGGGAATTCGAAGGCCCGCGCAGCTTCGACACCACCAAGACCGACGACCAAGTCCGCCGCTTTTTCGACGAAGAATTCCCCGACGCCGTCCCGCTCATGCCCACGTTGCTCGAAGATTTCCGGCAGAATCCGACCGGCTCACTGGTGACGATCCGCTGTGCGCCATGGTTCTACAAAGACAAGGTAGCGCTGGTAGGCGATGCCGCCCACGCCGTCGTGCCATTCTACGGCCAGGGCATGAACGCCGCGTTCGAGGATTGCGTCGTGCTCGACGAATGCCTGAAAGAATTCCCGGATAACCGGGAGCGAGCATTCGCCGAATATTTTTCACGGCGGAAAGAAAACGCCGACGCGCTCGCTGATCTCGCCGTCGAAAACTTCATCGAGATGCGTGACAAAACCGCGTCACGCGCGTTCCGCGCAAAGAAAAAGCTCGATCACCTGCTCGAAGCCGCGCTTCCGGGAATCTATCTGCCGCTCTACACGATGGTCACATTCACGCGCACCCCCTACGCGGAAGCGGCCCGCCGCGCGCGGCAGCAGGATCGCATCATTTACGTCACTATCATCGTTGCGATGGCGCTGGCTATCGTGTCGCTGCTGCTGGCTTTTCATTAAAACGCGCATTCATCATTCTAATTGCCGGAAAGCCGGCTGACTTGTTAGTCTCCCCGCGATGAAATTGAAACCGCGCCTGTTTGCTTTTCTCCTCGCCATCTGTGTCCTGTTCGCGCTGCGCCTTCGAGCGCAGGACAATCCACAAAACGATTCCGACCTGAAGAAAATGATGAAAGAGGCGGAGGATATGCAAAAGGAAGCTAACGAGCTGAACAAAGAGAATCCGCCGCCCCCGGATGCGAAAAAGAAATTAGCAGAAATGGAAGCGCAGGCGAAAGCAGAAGAAGCGCGCCAGGAACAGGAGGAGAAGCGGGAAAAGGAAAAACTGCAGGCCGCCTTGAAAAAGCAGCTCGAATCTCCCGGCCCCCTCGCTTTCCCCGATTGGACTCCGGCCACGCCGCAATTTACGGCCAAAGGTCCGCCCGCTAAAAGAATCGTCGACGATGAAGTCAGAATTATCCAGACCGGCACCTCGGCACTTACCCCCAACGAACTGCTTGATGCCTGGAAAGCGTCCATAGCCGACAAGCCGCTCAACAATTTCTCCAACAACATTCGCAGCAACGGCAGCGTCACCACCCGGCTCTTCGTCAGCACGCGCAGCGGTTCTGAAGAAAAAGTGACCTTGGAAGCCTCGCGCGAAGCGGGCAGAAAGATCACGCTAGTCGAAATTTCCACGGCATTGCCCAAGCCAAACATTGACGGCGAGTAGCCGCGTGCGGCGACAGGACCGCATCCGCCTACGACAGTCCTCGCCACGATGTCGCCACGACTGAAAGCAGTACTATTTTCGCTCGTTCATTTGATCGCAGCCGCGGCCGTGTATCGGTATCTTATTACCGGCGGCTGGCTGACGAACCATTACCAACTCAACGATCCCAATATCATTAACCTCGCGCTGGCCATCTTCGAACCGATCGCGATTGTTAGCGTGATCGCCTACTGGATTTGGAGAAAATCTTTTCTCTACCGGCTCATGTCTATTTTGGCTCTCATCCAGATCCTCGTCGGCGCAGGTTTTCTTATTTTCATTCTGCTCTTCATGCTTACATGGCATCCGAAAATGATATAGCGGTCTTTTAAACGCAGATTACGCGGATTTCGCAGCTAGAATTCCTGAATTCTCGTTTTCCTGGTTAGATCCAATCCGTGTCATCCGCGGTTAAAAGACTCTTCCTCGGAGCGTGCAAGCGGAAGTAGGAGTTCAGCTTTGAGGTTTAACCTCTTTACGATTGGGACGTTGAGAGCCTAAACTGAAGCGCATGAGCTCGGATCTAGCGCAACAGGCTTGCGACCGGTATGAGATTGCCGGCACACTGCATCGTTATGCCTTCGGTCTCGACCACGGTGATGCCGATTCGCTGGCGTCGGCATTTACGGAGGACTGCGTTCTCGATTTCAGGCCCGCGGGCAGGAAGCTCGGGATCGAATTCCCCAGGCTGGCCGGCCGCCAAGCCATCATGGACGCTCTTCTTCCGCTTCTCGGTCCGCTCGACACCAGTCACACAGCCAGCAATCTCCAGATCGAAATCAGCGGCGACTCGGCCACGCTCTATGCATATGTGATGGCGCAACATTTCATGCCGCGCCAAGGTTCGCGTCCCGGATCGGAGAACGCGCTCTTGATGAATCGCTATAATTGCGAGCTAGTGCGCGACGGCCAAAAATGGCGCTTCAAGCGTGTTACGATTGACAACGCCTGGGCACAAGGCAATCCGGAAATTCTCAATGCGCTGGCCATTCATCGAGCTTTGACCACGAAACCCAAGCTGCGGAAATGATTTTCGATAGCAGACAAAGCGCCGGTAACCCGCGCGCCTGAGAGGTCTGAAGAATAGGTACGTGCTCCTTCGCAGTGGTCGTGAAGGTTAGAACTGCCGTATCGTGATAACCAGAATCTCTCCTCTTGACAGTCTAGGCAAAAGATTGAACGATCGGCTTGCCAAGACTGTCTAGGCATAAATTCATGAAACCACTCACCCTCGTCCTCGCACTTATTAGTGCATTCGTTCTTTCCGCAAACGCGTCCGACACATTCAAGGTCGATCCGGTTCATTCGTTCGTGCTGTTTAGCGTGCAACACCTCGGCATTGCGAACACCTATGGCCGCTTCAACGACATCTCGGGGACTGTCGTTTTCGACAAAGACAACCCTTCCAAGAGTTCGGTCGAATTGTCGGTCCAGGTGGAAAGCCTCGACACGCACAATTCAATTCGCGACCGGAGCGTGAAGAGTCCGGATTTCTTCGACGCGAAACAGTTTCCGACGATGACCTTCAAGAGCACAAAAGTCGAAGGCAGCGGGGACATGCTCAAAGTTTCTGGTGACCTCACGATACATGGCGTGACCAAGCCGCTGACTGTCGACTTCAGGAAAGGTGGCGAAGGCAAGGGCGTGTTTGGCGAAATGCGCGGTGGAGGCGAAACGCACTTCACGATCAGGCGAAGCGATTTCGGGATGAACTTCCAGCAAGGCGCGGTCGGCGATGAGGTCAATATCACCCTGAGCTTAGAGGGCATTAAGAAGTAGCGGTCGCCGCGCAATCTCCTCTTGACCGTCCAGGGAAAAGATTGAACGCTGAACTGACCGAGACTGTCTAGGCAAGACAACGAATCATACTATGGCGAAAGAAAAATCGGACCTCGTTTATGGAACGCTCGATATGTTGATCTTGAAAGCGCTCCAACATGATCCGCGGCACGGGCTGGCGATTGCCGACCGGATCCAGCAGATGTCGAAAGACATTTTGCACGTTGAGCAAGGTTCGCTTTATCCGGCGCTTTATCGTTTGGAAGCGCAGGGCTGGATCAAGGCTGAGTGGGGTGTCTCCGAAAACAATCGCAGGGCACGCTATTACAGATTGACCGCCGCCGGACGAAAGCAGCTTACAGCCGAGCAGGAACATTGGTCGCGCATCACCAAAGGAATCGATTTGGTTTTATCTGGAGCCTAAAAACATGCCGCACTTCCGCGCGTGGTTTTCTCGTTTGTTCGGATTATTCCGCAAAGAATGCCGCGACGCGGAGATGGCTGAGGAAATGCAGGCACATGTCGATCTTCTGACCGAGCGAAATATTGCGGCAGGAATGACGCCAGATGAAGCGCGCAACGCAGCGCTGCGACAATTTGGCGGAGTCGAACAGACGAAGGAAATCGCGCGCGAACAACGCGTCTGGCGATGGGCCGACGAATTTGTTCAGGACATTCGCTACGGCGCGCGAATGCTCCGGCGAACGCCGGGATTTTCCATTTTGGCAATCCTTTGTCTGACGCTTGGCATCGGCACCAACGCCGCGGCATTGAGTTGGATCGAAGGGATTCTCATTCGCCCCTATCCGCTCGTCGTGCACCAGGACCGGATGTTCGCCCTCAACTGCACAACCCGGGGCGCTCAGGGTTTCACCGGACTTTCTTATCCCGACTTCCTCGATCTCGAAAAAAACTCAACACTTTTTGAGTCATTCATTGTCGATAAAATCACTGGCACAACGCTGAGCAATGGCGACCGCGCCGAGCGTGCGGTCGGAGGAATGGTGTCTGCGAATTATTTCGACGCGCTCGGCGTGCACCCGATCCTCGGCCGCGGCTTTCGATCGGAAGAAGGCACGGGGCGCAACGCGCACCCTGTTACAGTCATAAGTTACATGACGTGGAAAAATCGTTACAAAGGCGATCCTGACATTATTGGCAAAACGCAGTTAATGAACGGCGTTCAGCACACCATCATCGGCGTCGCGCCGGAAAAATTCCACGGTACCTTTATCGGATACTCGTTCAACTTTTGGGTGCCAACGTCGATGCAGGAGACGTTCGATAACACGGGCTACAAACTCGAGGACCGGGGCGCGCGCTGGATTGAAGGTTACGCTTTTCTCAAACCGGGCGTCACGCGGCAGCAGGCGCAGGCAGAACTCTCCGCGATCGCAAAACGGCTGGAGAACGATTACCCCGAGACGGATCGCGGCCACGAGGTTGGGCTGTTACCGTTGTGGAAGACGCCGTTCAACGCGGCCGGCGGGATTTCGACCACGCTCGGCATCACAGCGGCCGTCGTTTTCTTTGTCCTCCTCATCGCTTGCGCCAACGTGAGCAATCTTCTCCTCGCGCGATCGCTTTTGCGTCGACATGAAATGACCATGCGGCTTGCCCTCGGCGCCGGACGCCGCCGTTTGATTAAGCAACTCTTCACCGAAGGCTTGCTCCTTTCGTTGATCGCCGCGCTCGGCGGAATCGCGGTCGCCTATTGGAGCCGCAACGCGCTCGTGCTCGCGTTTCCGCCATCGGTGCCCGGGATTACGATTGATTATCCAGGACAGATGGATTGGCGCGTTCTTCTGCTCAGCGTCGCGATCTGCATTGGATCGACAATGCTTTTCGCGCTTATGCCCGCGATTCAATCGAGCCATGTCGATCTTTCCGACGCACTCAAAAGCGAGGGCGCCGGCGTGGTCGGCGGCAGCGGGCGATCGCGATTGCGCTCGGCTTTGGTGCTCGTGCAGGTCTCGCTTAGTTTTATTCTCCTCGCCGGCACCGGGTTGCTTTTGCAAAGCCTGCAGCGAATGCAAAACGCCAGTCCCGGTTTCTCAACCGACAATGTGATCATGTCTGTCGTGGATTTGTTTTCGGCAGGTTACAAACTCGATCGCGCTAAAATTTTTCACACGCAGCTGCTCGATCGCGTCCGCGCGCTTCCCGGTGTCGAATCCGCGGCTTTGACGCGAGTGACGCCGTTCAGTTACAACCCTCCTTCTTCCGCGCCGATCGAGATTGACGGCTACCAGCCCCCGCCCGATCAGCAACCGAACGCGGACTATCTGCAGGTCAGCGAGGATTATTTGTCCACCCTTGGGATCCCGCTTGTCGGCGGCCGCGAGTTCACTAAAAACGACGAAGAGAACTCGCCGCCGGTCGCGATCATCAATGAAACGATGGCCGGGAAATATTGGCCGGGAAAAGATCCGATCGGCCAGCGGCTCAAAGTGAAAGACAAGTGGATGCAAATCGTCGGTGTCGCGAAAACTGTGAACTACGAGACGAAGCTCGAGGCTCCGAAGTCGTTCTTTTATGTGCCGGTTCGCCAGAATTTCTTTGTCGGGAACGCTTTGCTCATTCGAACACGGGAAACTGCGGGCGCCATGACGAATGCGCTGGCGCGCGAAGTCCACGCGCTCGATCCCACCTTGGCGCCGTACGCCGCGGATCGTTTGCAAGAGCAAGTGGACGGACGGGGCTACACTCAGCGACTCGCGGCCACATTGCTCGCGATTTTCGGCGGGATGGCGTTGTTCCTGGCGGCAATCGGACTTTACGGCGTCATGTCGTATTCGGTTTCGCAAAGCACGCGCGAGCTCGGGTTACGAATGGCGCTCGGCGCCGACGCGGGCGATCTGTTGCGACTGGTCATGTCGCGCGGCCTGCGACTAACCACCGCAGGAATCGTAATCGGTGCAATCGCCGCGCTCCTGTTGACCCGTTTGATGGGCAATCTGCTCTACAAAGTCAGTCCGCGCGATCCGTTCTCCTACGGCTCGGCGTTAGTCGTGCTTGTTGGGGTCGCGTTGCTGGCCTGTTTTCTCCCCGCTCGGCGCGCCTCGCGAATTGATCCAGTCCAGGCGTTGCGGAGTTGATTGCCGTAACACTAGCGAAGCAATAAGCCTTGGAGCTAGGTCTTCGGGCTGTACTTATCAATCAAAGCTTGGAAGCGCGGGTCTTTGCGCAACGGGTCCCACATCGGCTCAAGCTTGACCATTGTGACAGTGAGGCCGTTTGGGACGTCGAGCAGATGATCCAGCAATCGAAATGCTTCATCGAATTCCCCGGTCAAAGCATAAATCTGGGCGAGCGCAGCGGTCGCTTGTGGCCCATCAAAAGCATCCTGGGATTCCGGTAATAATTCGACGGCGCGCTTGCCTTCGTTGATCGCTTCTTCTTTTTGACCCAAAGCAGCAAGCACAAGACCCAACTGTCCGTGTCGAGCGGAATCTTGAGGCGCTTCGCGCACGAGTTTCTCCGCGACGACGCGCGCGCGCTCGAACGCGATTCGCGCCTTCTCCTTGTCTCCCTGATACCGATAAAGCAACCCCTCAAGAAGAGCCTTCGGGCAGGGTGCGGTCGTAGCAGTAGCCAACGTCTCGCTACGAAATTGTTGCGCTATGTGAAGGGCCTCGGGAAACTTTCGCTCTAGCGTCAGAATCCCAACCCGCAGCCAAGTGATCAGCCCCTCTGGGTCGGCTTCAGGCGGAACTGAAGAAAATTGCTTTTCGACCGCGCTAAGGTCGCCTGTCGATAGGACCACCACTGCTGCTTTCATTCCAGCCGCCTGTAGCGACTGTGGCTCCGCGACAAGTGCGCGGCTAAAAATTTTGTCGGCCGCTTCGAAGTTGCGTTGAGCCATGTAGCTATAGCCAAGGTTGCAGAGAACGCCCACGTTTTTCGGATCCAATGCGGCGGCTTTTTCCAAATTCTCGGTTGATTCTATCCATTTGCCCTGACGTCGCTGAATGGCGCCGATGGCCAGGTAGGCCTGGGATTCATTCGGCAGACCGCGCTTGGCGATTTCAAACTCGGCCAGGGCGCGCTGGTAATCGCGGTCGCCATAATAATAAGAGAAACCGAGTGCGAGATGGCCTTCGGGAAGATCCGGTTGCAATCGTAAAGCCTCATCCGCGTTGAGTCGCGCTTTCTCACGCCGGGCCGGTAGCGGGTCGAAGCTGTGATACACCCAGCTCTCCACCATGGAGAGACCGGCATAGGCAAGCGAAAAGTTTGGATCGAGCTTGATCGCTTGTTCGAAAAGCTGCTCAGCTTTCAACGATGTATCTTGAAACATGTCCGTCCGGTCGGCGTAATCGTGCGCCTGTACGAAAAGGAGGTAGGCATTTGGATCTTGTGTCGGCCGGCGATCGAGCCGCGATTTTTCATTCGGCGAAAGTTTCGCCTGTAACGTGTAGACTATTTTTTGGGCAAGATCGGTCTGAATGGCGAATACGTCGGTTAACTCGCGGTCATAATCCTCCGCCCAAATGTGCTCGTCGTTGTCGGCGTTGATCAGCTGCACGTTCACGCGCACCCGGTTGCCGATGCGGCGAACACTGCCTTCCACAATGGTGGCTACGCCAAGCGCTTTGCCAATGTCCCGGGCGTTGCGCGTCCCGCTGCCGCGATACGACATGACCGACGTCCGCGAAATCACCTTCAAATCGCCGATCTTCGAAAGGTTTGTCAGAATGTCGTCCTGGATGCCGTCAGCGAAATAGGCATTATCTGGATCGCCGCTCAGATTTTCAAAGGGCAACACCGCAATTGATTTGTCGATCTTGCGGGCGGAGGCCCGCGGCAAGAGGAAAAAACCGGCGGCCGCCGAAACGATTACGCCGATTGCAACAAGGATGATCATGTTGCGACGAAGGTGCATTTCGGCTGCGGTTCCCTTTGTCGCTCGAATTCCTTCTGAAGTGACGTCGAAAGCCCAGGCGAGAATCAATGCGATAGGAAATCCGATCAGTAAGAGCACCACCACCAAACGGAATGTCCAATTCGGCAATTCCCATGCCGGCAAAATTGCCGATCCGACCTGAATGATGAATCCTGCCGCAATGATGTATGCGGCCGCCACCCGATAAACTCTTCGGCGCTGCAACTCCTCGAAAAAGCCGCCGCTCTCAAAAAGCGATTTATCTGGCTCGCGCACCGCGATCATAACTCAATTCGTTACTCTACCGTTATTACTACTTTTCCTCGAGCGTGGCCTTGTTCCAGATAGGCGATCGCGGCTGGGACCTCAGCCAATTTATAAGTCCGATCGATGACCGGCTTGAGTTTTCCGGACTGCATCATGTCGGCGAGGATGGTTAGGTCGTTGTGGTTCGCGTCCGCCATCATCATGCCCATCTGTTGGTCGACGAATTTGGACAACACCATCGTTTTGATTATGCGACCAAAGGGACCGATCCACCGGCTGTCATTTGGTCCTCCGCCTCCGATCAGTACGTATTTCCCCTTCGGCGTTAAGACGCTTCTGCATTCTGACAAGGAATGGTTCGGAACGTTGTCGAGAATCACGTCGTAGCGCTCCGCGCCTTTAGCGAAATCTTCTTTTGTGTAATCGATGACGTGATCTGCGCCCAGCGATCGGACAAGATCGACATTCCTCGTGCTGCACACGCCAGTCACTTCTGCTCCCAATGACTTGGCGATCTGGACTGCGAAGGTCCCGACGCCGCCAGATGCGCCGTTGATCAAGACTTTCTGCCCCGGCTGAACTTTTCCCTTGTCGCGGAGACCCTGCAACGCCGTGATGCCCGCTATATTGACAGCCGCCGCTTGCTCAAAAGTGATGTTAGCAGGTTTCAATGCGACTGCCCCCTCGGCGCGCCGACATACATACTCGGCAAAGGCACCGCCTCTCCCGCCAAATACTTCATCACCCGGTTTGAACTGCGTGACATTCTTACCGACCGCTTCAACTGTCCCTGCAAAATCAACGCCCAGTCGTGTGTCCTTTGGTTTACGTAGCCCAACCCCCATCAGGCGCATGATCTTGGGCGTGCCTTCGACGAAGTGCCAATCATACGGATTGACCGAAGCCGCGCGAACTTTTACCAAGATCTGCTCGTCATTCGGAATCGGCTTTTCAATCTCCTCAAGCTTAAGATTGGCCAAGCCATAGTCGCAGTAGATGATCGCTTTCATAGGGTTCTTGGGGGCAGGGGTGCGACCACAGTCGTTAGTCGATGTCCAGTAGGCGATCTGAAACCACACGATTAACGCCAGTAGAACTACAACTAAACTCCATTTTAGGATTCGCTTTAATTTCATAGACTTAATCAGACAGGTTAGTGAGCAATAGCCGCTTGGGGATGTTGCTCATTTAATGGTTGATCCTTTGCACCCCAGATTAAAAGCCAAAAGATTATCGGTAATTCCGCAGCTGTGAGAACGCTTGCAATCCGGTCAACAACAGGCGCGTAAGGCAGTGGAAGGAGGGACGTAAAGGAACTCGCCACATTGCCGGAACCTGCAATGAAGAGCGAGTAACCCAGCACACGCGGGATGAAGCCCGATTGGATGACAAGAATCCCGAACGGAAAGAGCCAAAGCCCCCAGAAGATTTGCGCAACGACAAATCCCTGGCCATGCAGACGGACAAACACGTAGGCCAGGGCGTCCAGCTGACGCGTTTCAAACACCGAGAGAAAATCGGCGCCGCTTAGAAGAATCAGCGCAGCGATATCGTTGAGCGCATTGACGAGCGAGATGGGTAAGGAAATCAAAAGCAAAATCGCCATCGCCAAAGCCTGTTTCTCGTTAACGCCCTTGAATAACCGGTATAGAGCCAGAACCACAAAAATGAACATGATAAAGCCGAACAGTTCGGTCGCGATGCCGAGGCGAAAAAGGTTCTCGGAAGCCCGAATGTGATTGGCCGTCGTTGTTGCGTCTCCAGACACGATCAGACTGCTGGGAACATAGATGAGGGCAAAGGGCGCGGGGAGGCTGGCCAATAGATACATGAGTCCCGCGAATCGTGCTTGTTTCTTGGTTGAGTTCGTTTTCACTTTCGCTCTGCGCTTAACTTTTTGCTGAAACTGACTCAGCGCTTTCCGGTAGCTTTAATACTTTAAACAGAAGCCAAAAACTCAGCACCATTTCGAAAATGGCCATCGGCGAATCAAACCAGTAGTCGTTAACGACCTTGTTGAAGTGCGGAAAAATGAGGAAAACGAAAGCGCAGATCACGCACCATGCAGACGAGATCACACCGAAGACCGCTAATCCTTTCGGGATGTAGTTCGACTTGAGCCACAAGTAGGCGCAAACGGTCGCGGCCAATCCGAAAAATGGGAGACCTGCGTAATAATCGTCGAAATTCGCGGCGACCGATAGTCTGGCCAAAGCCTGCAACCGGTCTGCCTCGAAAACTTGCAGATAAGGGGCACTACCCAAGAGCCGCAGCGCGCCAAGCAGATTGAGAGTGGCAAGCAGCCACAACATGGCAAACACCAGGCGAAAGAGTGCGCCGACCAGGGCAAGAGTCCGATTAACTGGTCTTAGAATCACGTAGAGCGCTGCAAGTAGAACGATGACGCTTGCGCTGTAAGTGAGAAAGCAGGTCGCGACGACGCGCACTTGAGTTTCATGCGCTACGAGGTTCCGGGCGGTTTCCGCGGCATTGCCCGGAACGATGAGAGGATTTAGCAGCGCGTAGTTAGCAAACACTACGGTCGCCACCGCAAAAAGGCCACTGAATCCCGCGACTTTTGCAGCCTTACGTTGCGAATCGTTAATCGTGCTAATTGTCATTTGTTTCTTCAGCGCTTATTCCACCGTAACCACTACTTTTCCGCGAGCGTGTCCTTGTTCCAGGTATCGAAGAGCGTCAGGCGTCTCATTCAATTTGTAAGTCCTGTCGATGACTGGTGTCATCTTTCCGGATTGCATGAGGTCGCGGAGGATAGCCAGGTCCTTTTGGTTCAGTTCGGCCAGATACGTCAGGAACTTCTGACTGACGAACCGTGACCGGATATATGCGTTAAGCTCACCGGCCAAAACCCCCATGATCTGACCGCCGCTCGCCCCTGCTCCTCCAACTCCGACCATGACGCAGATGCCGTTGGGGTTTAAGATACGCCGGCGTTCGGAAAACGAATGATTGCCCACGCAGTCGAAAAGCAGGTCGTAATGCTGCGCACCCTTGGTGAAATCCTCTTTGGTGTAATCAATGACGTGATCTGCGCCGATTGATCGGACCATGTCCAGGTTCCGCGTACTGCATACGCCGGTCACCTCGGTGCCGAATGCCTTAGCGATCTGTACCGCGAACGTGCCTACGCCGCCGGACGCGCCATTAATTAAAACTTTCTGCCCCCCTTGAATTTTTCCCTTGTCGCGAAGACCCTGCAGTGCGGTGATTGCCGCCACGGGAACAGACGCCGCTTGCTCAAACGTCATGTTGGCCGGTTTCAGCGCAATCGCTCGATCCGCTAGCGCACACACATACTCAGCCAAAGCCCCGTCTCTCCCGCCGAATACTTCGTCGCCTGGTTTGAACTGTCCCGCGGCCGCGGGATTTTTGCCAACTGCTTCAACGGTCCCGGCGTAATCGACGCCCAACCGGGTGTCTTTTGGTTTGCGCATCCCTAAGATCGGGCGGATCAACCACGGGCCGCGGATGGTGAGATCCAACGGATTCACCGAAGCCGCGCGAACTTTGACCAAGACTTGATTGTCATTCGGAATGGGCTTCTCAACGTCCTCAAGCTTCAGAACATCGGGGGAGCCATACTCGCAATGAACAATCGCTTTGATGGGATTGTTCGGAGCAGCGCCCTTGCGATCACACTCGTTAGTCGATCTCCAGTAAGCGATGAACCCCGCCAGGAGCGCCAATATTAATGCGAGCAAAATCGCGCGCACAGTCCACTTTAGTACTCGTTTTAGCTTCACAGAATTACTCCACAGTGATTACTACTTTTCCTCGCGCGTGGCCTTCTTCGAAATACCGCATCGCCTCCGCGGTCTCGCTCAACTTGTAAGTCCGGTCGATGACGGGTGTCACCTTCCCCGTTTGCATGAGGTCGCTTAACAACTTCAGATCCTCTTTGTTGGTTGTTGTACCGTACCTGACGAACTTCTGACGGACGAACCGCGACAACAGATCCGTTTTGAAAATCCCAGCGATACGCCCCCACGCTTCCGGGTGTAGTCCTGCTCCTCCGATTCCGGCAACGACGCAGATGCCATTAGGAGTTAAGACCCGGCGGCGATCGGAGAAGGAGTGGTTGTTAACGTTATCAAAAATCACGTCGTAATGCTGATCACCTTTGGTAAAATCCTCTTTGGTGTAGTCAATGACGTGGTCTGCGCCGATTGATCGGACAAGATCCACTTTCCCCGTACTGCATACGGCCGTTACCTCCGCGCCGAGTGACTTCGCTATCTGGACAGCGAGAGTGCCCACGCCTCCCGTTGCGCCGTTGATCAGAACCTTTTGCCCCGGCTGAATGTTACCTTGGCGAAGACCCTGCAAGGCGGTGAATCCCGCCCAAGCTACACAGCCCGCCTGTTCAAACGTCACATTAGCCGGCTTAATAACCAATCCTCGCTCGCGTGCACACGCATACTCCGCAATAGTTGGACGGCCTACGCCAAAAACTTCGTCGCCCGCCTTGAACTGGGTCACGTTCTTGCCAACCGCTTCAACCGTGCCGGCCACATCGTTGCCTAGCCCTGTCTTCTCTGGTTTGCGCAGTCCGGACATCAGACGAAGCGGCCACGGCCCGCGCATCACGCCCGGGTCAATAAAATTGAGGGAAGCCGCGCGAACTTTGATCAAGACTTGATCGTCGTTCGGAACAGGCTTTTCAACGTCTTCAAACTTGAGAACGTCGGGTGAACCATACTCGCAAAAACGAATGGCTTTCATCGGATTGACCAAAGCAGTCTTGCGATCGCAATCGTTAGTCGATCTCCAATAAGCGATGAATCCGACCAGGAACCCTAAGACTAACGCGACCAAGATCACGCGTGCGCTCCAGTTAAGGATTCTCTTTAGCTTCATGTGATTTAGCGCGACTCCTCTCCGATCGTGATGACGAGCTTGCCGCGCGCGTGCCCTGCATCGAGCTGGCGGATAGCTTTAGGCGCGTCATTTAGTTTGTAAGTCCGCTCGATCACCGGCCTGACCTTTCCCGCCTGGAGGAGGTCACCCAGCAGAATGAGATCCTGTTTGCTTACCTTGGTCATGTACTGGGCGAACTTTTGATCGGTGAATGATGACAATCCTCGCGCTGTGAAAAGATTACCAGCGATGCGTCCGAGGGCCTGACCTTCTTTTACCCCGGCTCCGCCCATGCCGGCCAAAACGCAAATGCCTTTGGCAGTCAACACGCGACGGCGTTCGAAGAAGGAATGGTTGCAAACGTTATCGAAGATCACGTCGTAACGCTGATCGCTTTTCGTGAAATCCTCTTTGGTGTAATCGATGACGTGATCGGCGCCGATGGATCGGACGAGATCGAGATTACGCGTGCTACAAACCGCCGTAACTTCTGCGCCAAGATACTTAGCGATTTGCACAGCGAATGTTCCTACCCCTCCGGTGGCGCCGTTAACCAAGACCTTCTGCCCGGACTGAATATTTCCCTCACGCAGGCCCTGCAGCGCGGTAAGTCCGGCCAACGGGATAGAGGCAGCTTCCTCAAAAGAAACACTCGACGGCTTCATGACCAGGCCTCGTCCGGAACTAACTGCATACTCGGCCAATGAGGCCCCACAGACGCCGAAGACTTCGTCGCCCGGTTTGAATTGTCCCGCCGCGGCGGGATTCTTACCGACCGCTTCTACCTGGCCGGCGACATCGCGACCCAGCCCCGTGTCTCTTGGTTTGCGCAACCCGAAGAACAAGCGGCCAAACCACGTGTCGCGGATCATGAAGACATCAAGCGCGTTGAGTGAAGCCGCTCGAACTTTAATCAGCACCTGATCGTCGGATGGAACAGCCTTATTCACTTCGGTGACTTGCAACCTATCGACACCGTATTCGCAAACCTTGATCGCTTTCATGACTTCACCTCGTATCGGAGCGTTGCAGTCGTTAGTCGAAGTCCAGTAGGCGATAAACCCCAAAAGCACTAACGCGACTAAAATCGTGGCTGCACTCCATTTGAGAATCCGCTTTACTCTCATCGGCCTAACGAGGCTTGCTCCTTCCATCGTTGTTCGTTCACGCCCTTCACGAGCAGCCGTAGCATCAGTGATATTTCCCCGGGGCCGGCGAGCGCGAGGTTGTACGGATACAGGTAGTGTGCGAGCGGCCGCCACAGAAGGGTCAGGTAACCCAAGCCGGCAAGCACCTCCAGCACGCCAATAATTCGAGGCAGGAAGGTTGACCTGAATATGAGATAGCCGATCAGGACACACCAGAATCCGAAGAACACCAGGCCGATGTCGTAGGCCTGCGCATTCAATTTGAGCAATATGAGCGCAAGAGCTTGCAACTGTTCAGGTACAAATGCGCTCAAGGAGCTGCCTTGGAGGAGGAGCAAGGGGGCGAGGTGAAAGAGACTGCTAAGGGCCCACATCGCGCATCCCAGGATCATGACGAACCCAGCGAGTAACGAGACGCTTCTATTGACCGGTTTAAAGAGACCATAGAAGAGAACCGCCCAAATGAGATGGAACGGCACCGTCATGAGGGAAGCCACGAACCCTAGCCGAAATAGGGACTCGTGCGAGAGGATGTTGGCCGCTGTCGCGGTTGCGCTGGCGGGCACAACGAGCATACCAAGAACGACCATTTGGCCAAAAACTGATGTCAGGCTTCCGAGCACATAGCAGACGCCAGCCATCCTGGCCTTGAAACGCGGCGATAGCTCTGTCGTTAGGCCTCTGCTTATACGTTTCTCGTTAGGTTCTGCATTGGACATTGGATGTTGGGCGTTGAGCGTTTGCTTCATTCTTCTGCTCCTAATCCTGATCGTGCTCTTCCTTCCCGGGTGATTGAATAAAGCGTGCTCGCGAATCAGAGCGGTCCGCGATAGCGCCGCAGCCGGACCGCCGCGGCGATGAGTCCCGCAGCGACCACCAGCCCGATCCAGAGACCCAGACTGCCCAGGTATCTTCCCGGAGTGAGTTGCGCGAGCGAGTCGACCGTGGGGTGGGCTTCTGCGTGAAAATCGAAGGCGTGCGGTGCGAATCCCATCAATCGGTGCCGAATCAACGAACCGAAATACGAAGTGCCGAAGGTAATCTTCTCGAAAATTTGGATCGCGATAAATGGCAACACCGCCCAAAGAAATGTCGCGCGGCGTGCCCATCCTGAAACGAGGAGCAGCCATCCGTAGATCGGAGCATGCCAGAGCGCAATCGCGACCAGGCCGTAGAGCAGCACCAACCAGTTTTGAAACATGGGGACGTGCGCCCACGTCGTCGCCGGATTCATACCGTGAAAGATAAGGACCACGCCGGTTTCCAGCGCCATAATCAGCTGCACGCAAACGACGATCGCGAACGCAATCAGGGGCAGAACCACGAGCGGAATGGTTACCTTCGACAGCACTGTAGTTAGGTCCGAAACCGGCAGCGACTTCCAAAAGAGGATGCTGCGATCCCGACGTTCGCCGTGCAGCGCGTCGAGACAGTAAAAGACGCCAACGATGAACAAGATGAAGATCATCATCATCGCCACTAAGTCATACGGCTGCTCGATGGCGGCGCGCTGGTGCGCCGGATCGAGCAACAACACGGAGCGCCTGCGTTCCGCCAGACCAATTGTGCTGATCGCGAAGCCGAACACCTGAACCACAGCGACGATCAGCGGTACCACATAAATAGAGCGGTTCTCCCACAACTCGCGGCGCACCGACCAGTAAAACGGTCGAGTGCTGTAGCGGCGGTCTGTGACCGTCGACTCAACAGGCATTTCGGGCGCGGTGTTCGATTGTGTATTCATTTGGTTTCTCCGACCGCTGATTTCGGATTTTGGATTGCGGATTGCGGATTTCCCATTACGGCAACAAACAAGTCGGCGATGCTGGGCCTGCGCACTTCCCCGAGCGCGGCGAGTTGGTCACGATCGGCATGATCGAACAACAGAACGCTACGACCGAACATCGCGCGCTCGTTAATTGGCTTGAGCGCTCGCGCTTCGGCGAGATGCTCGGGATTCACCATCAATTCCAGGTAACGCGACTCGAATTCTTCCATGCTGCACTCGAGCACGATCCGACCGCGATCAATGAACATGAGATCGGTCAGGACGTCCTGGATCTCTTCTACCTGATGCGTCGTCACCACGATGGTGCGGCTGCCATCGAAGTAATCGTTCAGCAATGAATCGTAGAATTGTTTGCGAAACAGGATGTCGAGGCCAAGCGTCGGCTCGTCCAGCACCAGCAATTTCGCGTCAATCGCCATGATAATGGCGAGATGCAGCTGAGCCACCATGCCCTTTGATAATTGCCTCACTTTGCTCGTGCGCTTGATCGTGGTCTTCGCCAGAAAACCTTCCGCCTTAGGGCGATCGAATCGCGGATGGACGCCGGCGACGTAGTCGAGCATCTGCGAAACCCGGATCCACCGCGGCAAGACGGCGACATCGGCAATGAAGGAGACATCGCGCATCAGCTGATCGCGCGCCGCCCATGGATCGCGTCCGAGCACTTTCAATTCTCCCTGATACGACGTGAGACCGAGAATAGCATTGAGCGCGGTGGTCTTGCCGGCGCCGTTGGGGCCGATGATTCCGAGGATGCGGCCCTCTTCGACACGCAAATCGATACCGTCCAACGCGACAGTTGTGCCGAAAGTTTTACGGAGACCGCGTGCTTCTATACAGGCCATGGCTCTAGCGCTCCTCCTTTGCAGTCCTCGATTTCGACCGGCGGCTTGCGGCGGCACGCATCAATTCTTTTGGTGTGATGCCGAGCCGCTGAATGGTTGTTGCGATCGTGGGCCAATGCTCCGCGAGAAATTTCTGGCGTTCGCCCTTGAGCAGCAGATCGCGCGCGCCGGTTTTGACGAACATGCCGAGGCCGCGCTTCTTTTCGACAAGTTCCTCGTCGACCAGTTCTTGATAGGCCTTCAGAACCGTGAGCGGATTGACCCGATATTCGGCCGCGACATTGCGTACCGACGGCAGCGGATCGCCTTCGTTGAGCACGCCGTCGAGAATCATGGCAACGACACGATCCCGAAGCTGTCGATAAATCGGCTGACTATCGTTCCAGTCATTATCCATCCTGTGTTCCACCGAGCCTCATATAGTGATATAGTTAACTATAACACCAGTTCTCGGTCAACCTTTTTTTTGCCCACCGTTCCCGCCGCCAATCCGCCATCCGTCACCGCGGGCCACGGGGAACAAAATTTTCTGATTCGTTTCACACGCTCCGCGGTGTAAACTAAAAGATCTCAATCAAAACATCACTATTATGAGTGAAACCTACGTCCCACTAATCAGCTCCGGAATTGCCGGACCACTCGGCGTCCTGCATCTCCCGCGTCTCTGGCAGAAAGTCTCGTTGGAAGCAGCGAGTAAACTCGCTTCCGGTTATCCCGGCATCGGCAGAGGATTCGATGCGATGACCTGCGCCGCGCTCGGACTCGATGAACAGGCGGTCAAGGATTACATCAAGCAGAACAAGCCGACTTATCCCCAATTCGAAGCGTGGGTGAAGAAGAACGCCAAATCGCTTACGCTGCAGGCGGTCGAAAAACACAACGCCGCGGTGCGCGGTTATAACCACGATGACGCCAAGCGCCAGAGCATTCTGAGCGCGTGCGGGGTCACCAACGAGGCTTCGGCTCCGCGCGATGCGGTGAACCTGAACAATCTTGACGACTGGTACGAATTCCATCAGGCGGTGTTGAGGTGAGATGGTTGAGGGTTGATTGTTGATGGTCGGGTCTTGGCGAGGGCGCCGACACCGCCAAGCGAGGCGCGTGTGCTCCCCAGATTAAGATCGCGCGTTGACGCACGCGCATGCGCCGTGGAGTTTCCCAGCGTGACGCCCGTGACTCAAACGAAAGTAGTGCCGACATTTCGCAAGACGGCTGAAACTTTTGCGGCCGGGGCAAAGACGCTACCTCAACGGTACTTCGTGTCTCCCGATCTGTTTGAACAAGAACAGGAGAAGATTTTTTCGAAGCAATGGATGTTAGTCGGGCATCAAAGTCAGATCGCGAAGCCAGGCGATTACTTCGTTCAAGACGTGATTGGTGAATCGTTAATCGTGATTCGTGATAAGAGCGGAGAGATTCACGGTTTCTTTAACGTTTGTCGTCATCGCGGAACGCGATTAAAGGAAGAAGCATGCGGGCACGCGTCAGTCATTCAATGTCCGTATCATGCTTGGACCTACGGCCTCGACGGTCGATTGATCGGCGCGCCACACATGGACGAAGTTGCGGGCTTTGATAAGACCGACTATTTGCTGCACGGCGTGAACCCGGCGTTGTGGGAAGGATTTATCTTCGTGAATCTGGCGGATGCGCTGACGCCGTTGGAGAAAGTGTTTGCGCCTTTGGCCGGAAAATTTTCGCACTGGAATCTGCCGCAATTGTGCTCGGCGAAACGGATCGAGTACGACGTGCGGGCTAATTGGAAGTTGATCTTCGAAAATTATTCGGAGTGCTATCACTGTCCGGGAGTGCATCCGGCGCTCTCGAAATTGACGCCGTACGATACGGCGGAGAACGATCTCGCCGAGGGCCCGTTTCTCGGCGGGTTCATGCCGATCACGAAAGGCCACAGCCTGACGATGAGCGGCAATGCCTGCGCATTACCCGTGGGCGACATCAGTGCCGAAGATTTCCATCGCGTTTTCTATTATTCCATTTTCCCGAACATGCTGCTGAGTTTGCATCCGGATTATGTGATGGTGCATCAGCTCTGGCCGAAGTCGCCGGAACGGACGCTGATCCTCTGTAACTGGTTTTTTCATCCAGAGGCGTTCGGGCGAGAAAATTTTCATCCGGACGATGCGATCGAGTTCTGGGACATGACCAATAGGCAGGACTGGCACGTGTGCGAGCTAAGTCAGCAAGGCATCGCCTCACGCGCGTACGAGCCAGGGCCATATTCGCCGCGGGAGAGTATTCCAGCGGCGTGGGATCGGGAATATTTGCGACAGATGCGCTGAACGCGCAGGTGGATCGGCCGCTCCGCCGGGCGACGTTCATACTTGCGCTTATGAGTTCGAAAAAATAAAAAGCGATTTCTCCGCCGGGGGCTCAGAGGAATTCCCGTATTACCGAAAGTGTTTCCGGGATAGAATTCGTTAGGCCCGGAAACGAACTGGCTGAAGCAGATGGCAGGAGCTACTACTAACAGTCGCTTCGAATCGCGATGATCGGATCGACCCGCGAGGCTTTCCAAGCCGGAAGCAAACAGGCGCAAAGGGAAATGGTAGCAAGCGCTCCAACCGCGGCGCAAAAGCTAAGCGCGTCTAGCGGGCCGACCTCGTACAGAAGGCTGGAAAGCGATCGTGTCACAACCAGCGCGCCGCCGATGCCAACAACTGAGCCGACGGCAATGAGCACCACCCCATCGTACAAGACATTTGAAATCACTCGTATTCGCGTGGCACCCAAGGCGATTCGGACACCGAATTCACGCGTCCGCTGCGAAGTAGCGTAGGAAATAACTCCGTAAACTCCGGTCACGACGAGCAGAAGCCCAATCGCGGCGAAGGCGCTCAAAAAAATTACCGTGTAGCGTCTTGTCGCCACTGATTGCGCAACCAATTCTTGCACGCTTTGAACATCGACCGGCTGGTCCGGGCGGACGGCATGGATGCGGTTGCGCAAACCATCAGCCAGGCTCATCGGATTACCTTCACCGCGCACCAAAAGGCCCATCCCAGACATGTCGTGATTCGTTTCGTCCTGCAAGTAGGGCATATAAACCGCAGGCGCCGCCGGCGCGTCGAGCGGGCCATGTTTCATGCTACCGACAATGCCGACCACTTCGCGGAGCTTGGGCGTTTCGTTGTTGCCTCTTCTTCCTGGCCCGGTGTAGTTGATTCCAATCCTCTTGCCGATTGGGTTCTGGCCCGGCCAAAACTGCCGCGCGGTCTCCGTGTTAATGATGACGATTGCCGGCGCATCGGCGTTGTCATGTTCGGTAAATGACCTTCCCGCGACTAACGAGGTGCCAACAGTGCGAAAGAAATCGGCGCTGGTCCAGGAGCCTTCGACTGAAGGTAAGTGAGTGGGATCGTTCGCGCGATCGTCAAAGACTAACGTGGCTATGGCCGCGTCCCGCCCAGGTCTCCAGTCAGACAGCGCGGCGGAGCGCACTCCTGGCAGCGAGGATGCTTCCGCCAACACGCTTTCCCAGAAGGCACGACCTTCTTTGCTGTAAGTAAGAAGCGCAGCCGGATCACCAGAAGGAGGCGACTCATGCCGAAGGTAAACGCGGAATAACGACTGAGTTTGAAAGCCTGGATTCGTATGCATGACTCGCCAAAAGCTATGCACCAGCAGGCCGACGATAGTTGTCAGCACAACAGCGCAGGCAATCTCAGTCACAACGAGGGCTGACAGCGAGGACCGACGACGACCCCCTATCGCAAGTCCGCGCGGCCGCAAAGCAGAAGAAAGATTCAATCGTGTGAAGCCAAGCGATGGAATCCAACCAAAGAGTAACGTAATAGCGATCGCGATCGCGGCTGTTACTACTAAAGCCGGAGCGTTCAGATGCACGCCATCAACTCGCGGCAAGGCCAGATTTGGAATTGTCGCCAAAACCCGCAGGGCTCCCCAGGCAAGTAGGAGTCCCACCGCGCAACCAGCTCCGCTTAGTAACATCGCCTCGCTGACAAGCTGTTGGACAAGCCGCCCTAGCCCGGCGCCCAGGCTGAGACGCACGGCCATTTCGCTTTGCCGCTTCACCGCACGAGCTAGCAGCAGCGCGGCAACATTCACACAAGCTACTACGAGGATAAGCAAGGCTGCCGCCAGCGTGGTGATCAGTGGCAGGCGCACATTTCCGATCAGATCTTCCTTTAGCGACACCAACCGCACGCGCACATCGCGTGGTTCTTCCAGAACACGACGGAGAATCGCCGTAAGATCCTCTTCTGCCATTGATGGAGAAATTCCGGGTCGCAGCTCACCAACAACGCACAGAAATTTGTTCCCGCGCCACTGCATGAAAGGGTAGCTCGGCCGAGTAGTCAGCTTCGGCCACACGTCCGTGTCGGGGAACAGGTCGGACATCGGCGGCAGAACTCCTATGATCGTGCAGCTTTCACCCTGTAAGCGAATGATCCGACCAATCACATGTGGATCGCCGCCCAGCTGGTTCTTCCAGAACCGGTACGATACGACCATCGTATCGTTTTGGAAGTAGGTGTATTCCCGCGACTCATACAATCGGCCGAGATATGGGCGGATGCCGAGCATGGGAAAGAAATCTTCCGACGCTGCCGTGCAGTTCACCAGCCTCGGCTCACCGTCTCCGGTCCAGGTGAAGGTAAAACGCGGCAGGTACTCCGCGATGTGGGCAAAGGACCTGTTCTGCTCGAGATAGTCCAGGAAATCCGGTCCCGAGGCGGCGATTCGATTTTGTCCGACGGAATCGGAGCTGCCCCAGACCGCATAAAGCCGCTCCGAATGGGCATAAGGCAGTGGCCGAATTAACACATCCTGCATGACGCTCAACATCGCCGCGCTGGCTCCGATGCCGATTCCAAGCGTGAGGATGGCAAGGACGGCGAACCCGGGCTTTTTCGCGAGCATTCGCAGCCCGAACCGGATGTCGTCTATAACACCGACCAGCATGTTCCCGCGGGTATTTGCTCCGAGCGGCGGCCGGCGGAGCGGTCTACGCCGCTCGACAGATTTCAGCCCCTTGCCTAACGAGTCAGGCAGAGACAATCCTTCAAGTGCGGCGCGCTTCGCTTCTTCTTCCGACGCGCCCCGACTAATTGCATACTCGTACTGCTCGTCTAAATGCTGCGAGAGCTCCTCGATAATTTCGAGCTCACGTTCGGCCGAAAGATTCAGTCCGGCGATGCACGCACGAATCTCGGATTTGAAGTCAGGCATATTCAATTCCGGTAATCCGAGCGATGGCTTCGACGAATTCGCGCCAGCCGTCGCGTTGTGCTGCGAGGATCTTTCTGCCCGCCGGCGTAAGTCGATAGTAACGGCGCCGCCGCTGTCCCGGCTTCTCTACCCAACGGCCACGGATCCAACCGCGATTTTCCAGGCGATAGAGTAATGGGTAAAGCGAAGCCACGTTGAATCGTAACGCTCCACGCGATCGCAACTCGATGAGTTGCCCAAGTTCGTAGCCATGACGCGGTCGATCTTCGACCAGCGACAGAATCAACAGCTCGGCGCTGCCCTTTTTTAATTCCCGATCGAGGATCGACGATGACATATATGTTAATGACATATATTGTGCAATTCCTGGCTTGTCAACGAAACTTTCTGGCCATTCTAGCCCCGGCCGCGCCCTCTTTCCAAATTCGATCCAAGACGGACTATTATCCTGGATCCGGCACGGCCTGTCGGCTTCGCCACGTTAAAACGTTACAGCGTTAAACAGTTGAAGCGTTGAGCAGACGACGCGATTTCGTCGTCGCCTCTCTGGCAGAAAGTCTCGCTGGAAGCGGCGGGTAAACTCGCTTCTTCGACGATCGGTAGGCAGATTCGAGCCATTTCGGCTGCGCGGGGAAAACTTAGGCAGCAATGTCAACCCATTGCCACGCCCGCTGATGCCCGGTTGGCTCGGAGATTTCGAGAACGAAGCCGAGGACCCGGACGACATCATGTGCAGCGTTCGCGCGAAAGATCGCCACTCTCTCAAGGTGCACCCAGTGTACGCTGCCGTCGGCCTGCACGATGCGGAACTCACTCGTTTTGTGCTCGGGACAGTACGGCCGGAACGGCTCCATCGCGATCGCGTAAAAGGCACGCCGATCGACCGGATGCACGCGCTGCAAGAGCAAATGAAATTCAGCCGGCGTATCGCGCGGAATTCCGAGGATCTGCCTCATCTCGCATGACCAATATCGTTCGCCCGTGTCGAAGTTAATGTCGAAGAGTCCGATTCCGTCTGTCGTCCAGTGTCTCACGTCCATTTGTTTTCCTCTTCGAATCGCTGCGCGCAACGCTGGAGTAAACTCGTTCGCATGTCGCTGGAACAGACGTGCTGTCTGTTATTGAGGACAGGCGCCGGCGCGCGCCGGTTACATCCCGAATCAGAATTCGATCCGTTTTATCTGCGTAATCCGCGGTTAAAAACCGTATTATTTAGATAATTTCGGCGTGACCGAGGCGATGAATCAACTGGCACGCGCCATATTGAGGCACGCTCGAAAAGAATCCATCCGCGACGAAAGAGTCGCTAATCGGAAACTGAACCGGCTTGACTTAACCCAGGAATTTCGCGAGCGACTCCCAGTAGTGTGCTTTCCATCCCGCCGCGAGAGTTTCCGCGTCGCCCTTGGGAAAGCCGGTATGGTCAAAGACGATTTTGGTCCCAGCGCCTTGCTCCACGAGCTCGAATCTCGCAATCGAGTAAATACCCGGAGCCCAGTAAGCCACTCGCCAGGCCTGGACGATGCGCGTGTTCGGCACAAGTTCGACGTGTCGTCCCAGGATGATGCCGCCGAAAAGCGAGAACGCGCCGCCCACATCGGGACTCATTACCGTCGGCGACTTCTCGAGTGAAATGCTGGGATCCTTGGCTGCGCTGATCTTCGTGACCTCGTTGAACTGTTTGGTATCAGTGAGCGCTTCGTAGACACGATTCCTGCTCGCTTTGAAAACGTTCTCTTGATGAATGGATTCCGCCGTGCGGGAAATCTCCTCCCCGGTTGCCGCCCGAACCTTAGTTAGGCCTAGGGCCAAACTGCCAAACGTGATGGCCGCACCGGCGATCACTTGCCGTCGCGTCGGCAAATTTGCCGGTGCGTTCGGATTCCTTCTTTCGCTCATCATTGTCTTCATGTGTCCTCCTGGGTTCTTGCGTTCAACTTTCACAGCAGAAGAGCCGCGCGCTAAAATATGTTCAAGATAATGTTTTGCTGGAAAACTAACTGCTGTTCGAGATATACTTTCCCACTCGAAGAACAAGGAGATGCTATGCCGTACCCCGCTGGTCATCGCGCCGCCGTAAAGAGAATGATCATTGATAGCGCACGCAAGCTTTTCAATTGCTACGGATTTGAAAATGTTTCTCTCCATCAGATCATGTCAGGAGCCGGCCTGACGCACGGCGGATTTTACAGCTACTTCAAAAGCAAGAGCGCCCTCTATGCCGAAGTACTTGCGTGCTTCTTCACCGACCCGAACTGGAAAAACTGCTGGGAAGGTGTGCATGTGGACCTGTCATCCACCGACGTGGGAGCTCAAGTCGTCCGCGCCTATTTATCTCGGCAGCATTTTGAGGACGTTGAGAATTCCTGCCCGATGGTGGCATTGCCGACCGACGTTGCACGTAGCGGCAAGACCGCACGGCGCGCCTTCGAGACGGTGTTCAAGGCGATGGTTAGCGTTTTAGAACGGAGCTTGATCGAGAAGGGCCGCCAGCGTCGCGCCACAGCACAGGCCATCGCCGCGTTGTCCATAGGAGGCATGGTCGTCGCCCGCGCCGTAGTTGACCGCACTATCGCGGATGAATTGCGCGACGCGTGCATGGCTATCGCGCTCAAGCTCGGGGGCTGGGACAAGCCGCCAGAATGGAAAAACCGCAAATCCACATCCAAGTGATCCCATCGCGCGGCGGCAGAATAGTTACAGCGGACGGAGGAAGCGGCGGGGGCCGGCCGCCGGACGGAGAAGCTGCTGAGCCAATCAACTGGCACGTGCCATACTGAGTGCTTGCATCATTGCCGCGGCTTTATTTTCGGTTTCGTCATATTCCGCAGCGGGAACAGAGTCCGCTACGATGCCGGCGCCGGCCTGGATATAGGCGCGACCGTTTTTTAGGACCACGGAGCGTAGCGCGATGCATGAGTCCAGATTGCCGTCGAAACCAAAGTAGCCGACCGCTCCCGCATAACAACCGCGCTTTCTTTTTTCGAGATCGCTGATGAGGTGCATGGCACGCACTTTGGGCGCTCCCGAGACCGTGCCTGCTGGAAAGGTGGCTCGCAAAACATCGTAAGCGTCCTGACCGGTGCGCAACCGCGCGACGACGTGCGACACGATATGCATGACGTGACTGTAACGCTCGATCCCCATCTGCTCGGTGACAAGAACGCTGCCAAACTCCGCGATTCTCCCCAAATCGTTTCGCGCCAGGTCGAGCAGCATCACATGTTCGGCGCGCTCCTTGGCATCGGCGAGCAAATCCGCGGCATTGCGCTCGTCCTCATCAGGCGTTCGGCCGCGCCGGCGCGTACCTGCGATCGGTCGAATCTCGACCAACCCATCCGCGACACGGACGTGCATTTCCGGCGAGCTCCCAACCAGCGAGAATTCGCCGGCGAAATTAAGACAAAACATGTAGGGCGAGGGATTCACGAAGCGCAAACAGCGGTAAAGGGCAAGCGCGTCCCTGTCGAAATCGACTTCAAAGAGGCGCGAGAGAACGAGCTGAAAGATATCCCCGCGTTTAATGTAATCCTTTGTTTGACGAACGAGTTGTTCGAACTCATGGCGGTTGGTGCGGCTTCGCGGTAACAGCGGCGTGCCAGGACAATCGACCGGCAGTGGCGGCATGGTTGTCGGCGCCTTCAGTCGGTCAAGGATTTCGCAAATGCGTTGCTGGGCGCGATCGTAAACTTTGTCCGGGTCGTCTCCGGCGTTTAAGAAAGCGTTGTTAATCACTCGCACCGTGCGCAATCGGTGGTCGAAGACAACGACCGCGCCCGCAATGACGAAGAGCATTTCGGGCAGGGACAAGTCGTCGTGCTCAGCCACGGGAACTGTCGGTTCAAAAAAACGGGCCGCGTCGTAGCCCAGGAAGCCGACGGCGCCGCCGACGAAGCGCGGAAGTTCCGGCCGTTTTACGAACCGATATTTCGCCATCAGTTGGCGAAGTTCTACCAGTGGATCGGAGGAAGATTGAGAATTACGGGTTTTATCTGCCTCCGTAATTATGATCTCGTTATTGCGGCTCCGAATCACAATTTCCGGGTCGGTCCCGACGAACGAGAAACGGCCCGAGACGTCATTCTTTTCCGTGGATTCAAACAGGAAGGAATAGCCGCCGCGGTCCAGTTTGCTGAAGGCGGACACGGGGGTGTCGCTGTCGGCGACCCAATCGGTGTAAACTGGAACCACGTTACCGCGCTGGACGAGTTCACGAAATTCGGCGCGTGAAGGGATGAAATGCGGTTCCATTATCGCATCGCGACAGTCCGCGTTCAGAGCGCTAGAAAATTCGCGAGCAGCTTCCTGCCTTGCCCGGTCAGAATCGACTCCGGGTGAAACTGCACTCCATGCAATGGGAACTCTCGATGGCGCAGTCCCATGATCTCGCCCTCAGCCGTTTTCGCGTTGACGGTGAACTCACCGGGCAAAGTCTCCGGCGCGACGATGAGCGAATGATAGCGCGTAGCGGAAAAGGGATTTGGCAGTCCAGCGAAAACGCCCGATCCATCGTGATGGATCTCTGAGGTTTTGCCGTGCATCAACCTCTCCGCGTGGACAACCTGTCCGCCAAAAACTTCCGCGATGCACTGGTGACCCAGGCAAACACCGAGCAAGGGTACGCTCGATGCGAACCGGCGCACGACTTCTTCGCTTATTCCTGCTTCGGCGGGTCTTCCGGGTCCGGGAGAGATGCAAATATGTGTCGGCTTCAGTTTGGCAATTTCATAAAGCGAGATGGCGTCGTTGCGCCGAACAACGGGTTCACTGCCAAGCTCGCCAAAATGTTGGACGAGGTTGTAAGTGAACGAATCGTAATTATCGAGGATCAGCAACACGGCTTTGCTTGGCTGAGACAACCTGACGAATCGCCATCACTTCCTCCACGAGTTGCTGGTACTCGGCGAAAGTGAGAGCTTGCGCGCCATCGGAGAGCGCTCGGGGCGGATCATTATGCACTTCCACGATAAGTCCGTCGGCGCCTGCGGCGGCTCCGGCGCAAGCCAGCGGCGTCACCATATAATTTTTGCCAGTGCCATGTGACGGATCGACAATAACCGGCAGATGCGAAATGTGGCGCACGGCAGGGATCGAGGCGAGATCGAGCGTGTTGCGCGTGTGCTGCGCAAAAGTGCGCACGCCTCTTTCGCACAAAACAACGGCGTAATTGCCCTCCGCCATAATGTATTCGGCCGCGAGTAGCCATTCGTCGAGCATCGCGGCCATGCCGCGTTTAAGCAGGATGGGAAGTTTAGATCGGCCAGCCCGCCGTAGCAGAGAAAAGTTCTGCATGTTGCGCGCTCCGATCTGGATGACGTCGACGTGTTGTTCTGCCTGGTCAAGGCTCGGTTCATCCAGCGCTTCGGCGACTATCTTCAGTCCGAAGTTTTCCCGCACTTCGGAGAGGATTTTCCACCCTTCGTCCCCCAACCCTTGAAATGCGTAAGGGGAGGTGCGCGGCTTACAAGCGCCGCCGCGGAAGAATTTCGCGCCGCTTCGACGGACAGCCTCGGCAATCGCAAACGTGGTCTCGCGGCTTTCGACCGCGCAAGGACCGGCAATGATTGCGAATTCATCGCCCCCGATACTTGCCTCGCCTACTTTGACGACTGTTTTCTCCGGCCGGAGATCGAGCGTGACGAGCTTGTACGGTTTGCTGACCCGAATCGCCTCCGCCACACCCGGCAGGTTCTCGAATTGAACCGGATCAAGCGCCCCTTGATTGCCCGTCAGACCAATCGCCGTCCGGGTCGCTCCCGGCATGACGTGGGGGCGGAAACCCAAGTCGCGAATCGTGTCGGCGACCCGAGAGATTTCCTCTTCGGTGGCGCCAGATTTCATTACGATGAGCATGGTTTCTAGAACTTTCGGATTTGGTCGTGCGCTAACATGTAATCGGACTTGGACTGTTACCGAAAATTCCTCCTAATGCGAATGAGGTATCGACAGCGGGCGCGCCGCCGCGAAACTGGAAGTATTGGTCAAAGCCACCAACAGCTAGATTAATGGTTAATTTGCTCGTCGAGATTCTGCGCCGAAAGAGAGAAGACCTCACCGAACTGCTTCGCGTTCGACCGGAGGATTCGATCCGTAACAATGCCCTTCGTGTCAGAGAAAAGGCCGAACCGCATCGGTTGTGCAAAATGCTCGCGGCGAAAAATCCCGAGATCAAAATCATCGCCGAATACAAGCGCCGATCTCCATCGAAAGGAACTATTCGGGAAGACCTGCAACCGGCTGAAGCCGCTTCGCTTTATCAGAATGCCGGTGCCTGCGCCATCTCCGTGCTCACGGAGAAACATTTCTTCGGCGGATCAATTGACGATTTGCTCGAAGTTCGCGCCACGACGGCCCTGCCGGTCCTGCGAAAGGACTTCATTATTCATCCGGTGCAGTTATTTGAGGCTGCCGAAGCCGGAGCGGATGCGATATTGCTCATCGCGGCCGCTCTGGATGACGAAACGCTGGGCAAGCTTCGGTCGATTGCCGAGGAGGCACTAGGTTTGGATGCTCTTGTCGAAGTGCACACAAAAGAGGAGATGGAGCGGGCCGCGAATTGCGGAGCGCGACTGATTGGAATCAATAATCGCGATCTCACAACCTTCGAAGTTTCGCTTTCCACAAGTGAAGCTCTTGTTCGTTACGCTCCGGAAAACGCGTTGCTTATCAGTGAAAGCGGGTTGAGGACGGGGGACGAGCTGAGCCGGTTGCGCACCCTTGGTTTCGACGGTTTTTTAATCGGCGGCAGTCTCATGCAATCAGATAATCCCGGTGACGCATTGCAAAAATTGCTCGAGGGTTGCGGTGGCGGCGGAAACCACAGCGCCACGACCGCATGATGATGAAAATTAAAATCTGCGGGATTACCAATTCCAACGACGCGCTGGCTTGCGCGGCGGCGGGCGTCGACATGATCGGGCTCAACTTCTACGAACAAAGCCCGCGATATATCCGACCCGAGCAGGCACGCGCTATCGCGAGGAAATTATTCTTGAGCACCCAAGCAGTCGGAATATTCGTAAATGCTCCGGTCGAAGAAGTCCGTCGCGTCGCCCACGATGTCGGTCTTCGCGTGGTGCAGCTGCACGGCTCTGAATCACCCGAGGTGTGTGCGGAACTGGCCCGCGATTTCGAAATCATAAAAGCATTACGGATGGATGACCGATTCGATGCGCAAAGAGCCTCGGCTTATCCCAGGTGCACGATTCTGCTCGACACTTATGACGAAGAGATTGCCGGCGGCACCGGTAACGTGGGCGATTGGGAACTTGCGCGAACGACAAAGAAGTTCGCGAGCCGGCTGATTCTCGCCGGAGGATTGAATCCGGAAAATGTCGCGCAAGCCTTTGCGACGGTGCATCCGGATGGGGTTGATGTTTGCAGTGGCGTGGAAACCGCTCCCGGCGTCAAAGACCCAGGGCGCATCCAGCAGTTTGTGGCCGCGGCCCGGAATGCAGAAAGAATTGAAGCAGCTCGACCGTGCTGAGAACGATGGAGAAGAACGATGGTCTTGTTTCGGAGCCTGATGCGACTGGCCACTGGGGGAATTATGGCGGCCGTTACGTACCCGAGACACTTGTCGCGCCGCTGGACGAACTTACCCGCGAATTCATGCGTGCTCGGAGCGACTCGAGTTTTGCCCACGAGTTCGAACAACTTCTTCGAGATTTTTCCGGACGTCCTACGCCGCTATTTCATGCGAAACGGCTGAGCGAGCACGGCGGTGGCGCACAGATTTACCTGAAGCGCGAAGATCTTTCCCATACCGGCGCACACAAAATCAATAACGCAGTCGGCCAGGCCTTGCTCGCCAGGCGAATGGGAAAACAACGAGTCATCGCTGAGACAGGTGCAGGCCAACACGGAGTCGCCACCGCGACGGTGTGCGCGCTCTTCGGATTGAAGTGCGTCGTTTACATGGGCGCGGAGGACATGCGGCGGCAAGCTCTCAATGTTTTCCGAATGCAGTTGTTGGGGGCCAAGGTTGTGAAAGTGGACACCGGAACACGAACGCTAAAGGACGCGATCAACGAAGCGTTGCGCGATTGGGTGACGAATGTGCACGACACTTACTATCTCCTCGGCAGCGCGCTTGGACCGCATCCGTATCCTCTTATGGTCCGAGAATTTCAACGCATCATTGGTTGCGAAGCGCGCGCCCAAATCCTGGAACAAACCGGCAAACTACCGGTTGCGCTCGTCGCCTGCGTCGGCGGCGGCTCAAATTCGATCGGAGTGTTTCATCCTTTTCTGGCGGACAAAAGCGTGCGCCTGATTGGAGTGGAAGCTGGCGGTCGTGGCGATTCCATCGGCGAGCACGCCGCGCGCTTTAAAAGCGGTAAGACCAGTGGCGGCGGCCGCGTCGGCGTGCTGCAGGGAACGATGTCTTATGTCCTGCAAGACGAGTTTGGACAGATTGCGCGCACCCATTCTGTCTCAGCCGGCCTCGACTACGCCTCCATCGGACCAGAGCACGCATATCTCCACGACCTTGGCCGGACGGAATATCTCAATGCCGGCGATGAGGAAGCCCTGGAAGGTTTCAAATTGTGCGCACGACTTGAAGGGATCATACCAGCTCTGGAAAGCGCGCATGCAATTCTTCCAGCGTTGCGTGTCGCCGGCGAATTTACTCGCGACGACGCGATCATCATCAATTTGTCCGGGCGTGGCGATAAAGACGTGCAGTTGGTGGCTGATCTAGAGTCGCACAAGCATTGAAAACGAGAGCTCATTCCTGTCGATGAGCCGCATCTCTGAGGTTTTTGCGGAGCTAAAGTCGAAAAGACGCGGCGGTTTCATTCCTTTCATCACCGCCGGGGACCCTGATTTGTCCGTGACAGAAGAGTTGCTTGGCGAATTGGCCATGGCCGGCGCCGACATTATCGAGGTTGGCGTTCCCTTCAGCGATCCCGTCGCGGATGGTCTTGTCATTCAACGAGCGTCGGAGCGCGCACTTGGCCGCGGAACAAATCTCAAAAACGTCCTCGAGTGCATCACGGCGGCGAAAGGTCAAACGAATGTCCCAATTGTGTTGTTCAGTTATTACAATCCGTTGCTGCAATTTGGTCTCGAGAAGCTTGCCACGGCCGCATCCCGTACGGGAGTGGACGCGATTCTCGTGACTGATCTGATTCCCGAGGAAGCCGGGAGTTGGACGTCGCTCCTCGCGGCGAACAATCTCGACCCCATTTTCCTGGTTGCGCCGACGACGAATGAGGATCGTTTGAGATTGATCGCGCAACAGGCCCGCGGTTTCGTTTATGCAATATCGCGAACTGGCGTGACGGGAGCGCGCGAAAACATCAACGAAAACGCGGAGTCACTTGTCGGGCGGATTCGAGGTGTCACGACGTTGCCGGTCGCGGTTGGTTTCGGAGTTTCCACGCCCGCGCAAGTGCAAGAGGTGTGGCGCTTCGCCGATGCAGCGGTGGTCGGCAGCGCGATTGTGAGCGAAATCGAGCGACTCTCCGGCGACCGCGATCTAGTGCGCAAGGTCGGGCAATTTGCGCGCAACCTTACGCAATAGCCGTCGGAAGTGCGTTTACGCTTCGCGGCGTAAAGCGCTAAACCGGTGAATCGTTTAAAACGAGGACAAGCCAAACCAATCACGTCATCGCGCGTTGACGTCCACGCCAGGGGCATAGAGCATGTGAGTATGCCGCCCTTGACGTATGCGAATTATTTGGATTTGGAGAAGCTGCTGACGCTCCAGAGCCCGCGCTCGACCCCGGCCGAGCACGACGAGATGCTCTTCATTATCATTCATCAGACGTACGAGCTTTGGTTCAAGCAACTGCTGCACGAGTTCGAGAAAATCAAAAAGGATTTCTCCGCCGGCGATCTCTTCGGCGCAATTCATTCGTTTAAGCGCGTGCGAACAATCATGAAGACCCTCGTCGCGCAGGTGGACATCCTCGAAACGATGACGCCGACGTCGTTCTCGAGCTTCCGCGACCGGCTCGAGACGGCATCGGGATTTCAATCGGTGCAATTTCGCGAGATTGAGTTCGCGCTCGGATACAAGAGACAATCGACGCTCGCCTACGTGAAGCCGGATTTTCCCGGATCTAACAGGCTTCAGCAACTGCTCGGCGAGCGGACGGTGATCGATCATTTCTACGATTTCCTGGCCACGCGCGGCGCACAGATTCCCACGGAGCTGAAGAATCGTGACCTCACCCAGCCTAACGGTCCTAACGAACACGTTCAGAAAGAAATCCTGCGGCTCTACAAAAGCTCGCCGGAACTCTCCATCCTTTTCGAATTGATGACCGACTTTGACGAGGGATTGCAGGAGTGGCGCTACCGGCACATCAAACTGGTCGAGCGGACAATCGGCGCGAAGAAAGGCACTGGCGGATCGCCCGGTGTGCCGTTTCTAAAGGAGTCACTGTTCAGGCCGATCTTTCACGATCTGTGGGCGATCCGCCACGAGATGTGAGCGGGCGAGGAGGCGGCGAATCGTGATTCATGAATCGTGAACCGAGATTCGATCTTCCGATGTAACGATTCAACGCTTCAACGTGACCTACGACATCACACCACCGATCACGCCGAAGCTCGCGGTCTGGCCGGGCGATACGCCCCTAAACCGCAGATTTCTGGGATTCTCCGAAGGATTCATTGTCGTAATTACGCATTCCAAAGTATGAAGCTCATTCCAACACTGGTCGTGTCGTGCCTTGGTCTGGTGGCGCCATCAGCTGTCGCCCAGGATCCAAAAATCGTCCTCACCCATCTCAGGGGAAACGTTTACGTGGTCGAAGATTATTTTTATTCGAAGGAGAATTCGGTGGTCTATGTCGGCGACAGTTCTGTCACGATCGTCGGAGCAACCTGGAGTCCTGAAAGCTCAAGACTATTGGCAGTCGAAATCGGCAAGGTCACGCAAAAGCCAATCGCGGAAGTGATCGACACGAATTATCATCCGGATCGTGCGGGCGGGAATGCCTACTTCAAAGGCATCGGGGCGAAGATCGTATCGATCAGGATGACACGCGATTTGTTAGCGCTGCATTGGGATGAGATGGTTCGTTACGTGCAGAAAGCAATTCCGAGCTATCCGACTCTGCCGCTGGTTCTACCGGACAAGACATTTCCAGGGGACTTCGAGCTGCAGGGCGGCCGCGTAAAGGCGATCTATCTCGGTCCCTCTCACACGGCGGACGGCGTCTTTGTCTTCTTCCCCGAGGAAAAGGTCCTCTACGGCAATTGCATTCTCAAAGAACAGCTCGGCAATCTCGATTTTGCCGACGTCGCTGAATATCCCCGGACGTTGCAGAAATTGAAGCAGCTCAATCTTGGCTTCACGACGATCGTGGCCGGGCACTGGTCGGCGCTACACGGGCCCGAGTTGATCGATCAATATCTGAAGCTGCTGGCTACCAACCACGGCAACGTTCGCGCATCGCAGCCAAAGTGATATACGACATCACGCCACCAATCACGCCGAAGCTCGCGGTCTGGCCGGGTGATACGCCGCTGAGCCGCGAAGTGCTCAACGATATGGCCCGCGGCGATAACATCACGCTGTCAACGTTGCGCGCGACGATGCATCTCGGGGCACATGCGGATGGACCAAATCATTACGGCAAAAACTCCCCGGCGATCGACGAGCGTTCGCTGGATTACTACCTCGGCCCTTGCCAGGTGATCCGAGTGGACGTCGCACGCGCGACGCGCGTCACGCCTGAGATGCTGCCGCCCAAAGTGAGTCGAGAAGTGCCCGCCGTTAGCGGGAGCGATCTAGCATCGCGCGCGGCCGCCTCCGTGGAAGGCTCCGGCGCGCCAGGGAACGGACGATCCACCTGCAGCCGCGCGTTTTATTCGCTACCAGAACGTTCCCCGACCCAGAGAATTGGAACCGCGATTTCGCGGCGCTCTCGATCGAGCTCGTTGATTTTCTCCACGAACGGGGCGTGATCACTGTTGGAATCGACACACCTAGCGTGGACCTTTTCGAATCGGAAGATCTATCGGCGCATAAGGCAATGCTGTGTCACGACATGTCGATCATGGAAGGGCTCGTTTTGAAGGATGTGCCCGAAGGGATTTACGAATTGATTGCGTTGCCGCTCCGATTAGTCGGATTTGATGCGAGCCCGGTGCGAGCGATACTGCGGACAGTGTAAAGGTGGAACGCGCAGTCCCTTGCGCGTTGTTAAAAATGTCGGCGAAGCCGAGTTGATTAACATCGCCCGGCGGAGCGGCCGATCCACCTCAGCTCATTCCAAGAAATTCGCGCGCGGTTCCTGATAGCAGCTGCGTCTTTTCTTTCGCGGGCAGCTCGATCGATTCAATGAGCTTGCCAGGGTGCGCTTCGCCGAGCGGGAATGGGTAGTCCGATCCGAGCGCGACGCGTTGCGCGCCAAATAGTTTGAGCAGCAACCTGAGCGCGTCGACATCGTGAACGAGCGAGTCGACAAAAAAACGCGCCGGCGTATTGCCACGCGCGAGGTAGCTTCTTGGGTTTTTCGTGCTGTCGGTCGCAACCAAGTCCGGGCGCACATGAAACCCGTGTTCGATGCGGCCAATCGTGAATGGGAATGCGCCGCCGCCATGGGCGAAGGCAACGCGAAGTTTCGGGAACCGCTCAAACACGCCGCCAAAGATCATCGAGCAGATCGCGAGCGACGTTTCGGCCGGCATCCCAACAAGCCACGGCAACCAGTAATTCGGCATGCGCTCCTTGCCGAACATGTCCCATGGATGAACGAAGATCGCGGCGCCGAGCTGCTCCGCCGCGCTCCAGACGGGCTGAAGTGACGCATTGTCCAGATTTATGGTGTCGATGCGACCAGAGTACGGGTTTGCATCGACATGCGTACCGATCTGCGCCCCGCGCAAACCCAATTCACGCACACATCGCTCCAGCTCGCGCGCCGCCAGATCCGGATCTTGCAACGGGATCGTGGCCAGGCCGGCGAATCGAGTCGGATGATCGTGGACGACTTTGGCGATATGATCGTTCAACCGCCGTGACAAATCCAACGCGTCCGCCGGCTTCGCCCAATAGCTGAACATCACCGGCACGGTCGAGAGCACCTGCACCGAAATCTTCTCGCGGTCGCACTCCTCGATGCGACGCTTGGGATCCCAAACGTTGTCGATGATCTCGCGAAAGACGCGGTCGCCGATCATCATCCGTGCACAGCATGGCTGGTAGTGATCGAGCCTAACGAATCCACTGTAGCCATACTTCGCATCCAGGTCGGGCCAGTCGTGCGGGAGGATATGCGTGTGCAAGTCGATCTTCATTTGTAGGGCGTCCGCCGCGGCGGACGCCATTTATTTGGACCGGCGTTTCACAGAAACGCCCCACAATTGTTTTTCGCCACTAAAACGGCTGCATCGGTCCCGGCTTCTCGACCTTTTTACCGCACTTTTTGCATGTCCGCCGCGCGTCGTTGTTCCAGAAATCGAGCATCGCTTGGCTAAAGTGTTGCACGATGTCGGCGCAGTCGAAGTGAATGTCTTCCACCAATGCCCCGCAATTTTCACAATAGAAAATGACATGTTCCTTTTCGCCCGGCGGCCGGCGGCGCTCGACCACGACGCCGAGCGTGTTTGGTGGCCGCTGCGGAGAGTGCGGGACATTCGCCGGAATGAAGAACGTCTCGCCTTCGCGCACGATGTGATCCACGATCCCCTCGCCTTCGCGGACGCGCACTTTGATGTCGCCCTTGAGCTGGTAAAAATACTCTTCGGAATCGACGAGATGGAAATCGTTCCGCGCGTTTGGGCCTTTGATGACCATCACAAAAAAATCGCGCCCGTCATAGAGATAACGGTTGCTCACCGGCGGCTTGAACAGGTGGCGATTCTCTTCGATCCAATTGTTCAGATTTACGGACGGCTGCACGGCTGGCGTAACGCCGCTCGCTGACGACGGTAGTTTAGGAGAAGTAACAGTAGCGATGAAGCAGACTATTTCCTTCTGCGCGTAGCGTCAAACCCGCGTAAAAGGCTTCGCCTCACGCGGCTGGGGAATTAAATGAGAGCATGTATTACGTATACGTCTTGCTCTCGATGTCCGACGACGGCTTATACATTGGCTACTCCAGTGATTTGAAAAAGCGCTTGAAGCAACATCGGGCCGGACTTTCCTTCGCCACATCGTATCGCGGCCTTGGAAGCTGATCTATTACAAGGCCTACGCCGAAGAAACAGACGCTCGCGGGCGGGAGCGCTATTTAAAAAGCGGCGGCGGTCGACGGCTGTTGCATATGCAACTGAGGTGCTATTTTAAAAAGCATCCAGCACGCTCAACCGCGTGAGCGAAGGTTTTACGCGGGCTTAACGATTTGCGATTGCACTTTACGAAAGATACACTTATATGCGCCGCTCTATGAAATTCGGCCGTTTGGTTCAATTCTCCGGTGCAGCGGCAATCGTCATCTTCTGTTCGAGTTGCGAAGAATTGCCACCCGCAGTTCAGAACCCGCTCACGGCAGTTTTTTCGCCGTCGACTCCGCACGGCTATTGGAATGGGGATGGCGTGTCCGGTTCGCCAAAAATCGTCGTTCATCTTAGCGAACAGCGCGCTTATTTCTACAAAGGCAAGCATTTGATCGGCGAATCAACCATCTCCACGGGCAAGCCAGGATTCTCCACGCCGCCGGGGCACTACCACATTCTGCAAAAGGAGAAGGATCATGTCTCGAGTGAGTTCGGCGATTACATCGATGACGAGGGTAACGTGGTAAAATCAAACATTGACGTGCGCAAAGACAGCAAACCGCGCGGCACTCATTTCGACGGCGCTAGGATGCCGTACTGCATGCATTTCAATGGTGGCTACGCGATGCACCAGGGTTATGTCCCGCCGTATGCCGCATCGCACGGCTGCATCCGATTGCCCAAAGGAATGGCCGAACATTTTTTCTACGCCGCGCCCGAAGGCACATCGGTGATCGTGAAAGAATGAATTGGAGCTGACGCCGTTTCGGCGATAGAACGCGCGCATTGGACAAAAATCATCACGTTGATGCAAAAAATGGCGCGCCCGCGTGCAACGCGCAGTAAAATCGCATATTTGCTCACCGGTGCGATGGCAAGCAACTATTGGGGCAGGCATGCTTCTGGCATGTCAAATGAAACGACAGGCTGGAAACCCATCTGCCATGACAGCCGGGACGGCTGTCTTCCGCGTCCCCTAGTTTACCGCTTCATTCCGGCGAATACGAATACGAACACGAAAGTCAAAATGAAGACCCGCCTTTGCTCAAGCTACGGCGAGCCATGGGCTACGGCGCGGCAGGCAGAAGTGACATTACACTGTTACCTCATGGAAAGCCGAGAGGAACGCTTCCATCTCGGTTTTTTTGCCGATGGTGAGACGCATGTAGTTCGGCAATGCCGGGAATAGTCGGCCGACTTGAACGTTGCGCTCTTTTAACGCCTTGATCAGCGGCGCGACCGGACGCTTCACATCGAACATGATGAAGTTGGCTTGGGACGGGATTTGCTTGTAGCCCATCTTTTCGATCGCGTCGGTCACGAATGTTTTCGATTCGCTATTGAGACGCTTGCCGTTTGCGACCTGGTCCGGGTCGTTCAAACTCGCGACCGCAGCGGCGAGGGCCATGCAATTGACGCTGTCCCACATTTGATGTGGACGGATGCGCTCGATCGTTTCGTGTTGGGCCACGCAATAGCCGCAGCGCAGTCCCGCCATGCCGTAAATTTTTGAGAACGTGCGCGCGACAATCAGGTTCGGATGATCGTTGACCATCGGAATAATACTCTCGTAGTCGGGACTGTCGGCGTAGTGGAAGTAAGCTTCGTCCATCAGGATCATCGTCTGGCGCGGAGTTTTGGCGATAAACTCGCGCAGTTCGTTCTTCGGCGTGATGCTGGCGGTGGGATTGTTCGGGTTGCAGATGTAAATGAGCCCGTCCTTGGCCGCGGCGCCCATCTTCGCGAGATCATGACTGAAACTGCTGGTGATCGGTACTTTCACGACCTCAGCGCCATTGATGCTCGCGTAATTAAGGAGCGCTTCGAAAGTCGGATCGGCCGCGACCAAATTGCCGCGCGCCGGCCCGGTGAATGTCTCGGCGCACAATTTCAGAATCTCGCTCGAACCGTCGCCGAGCACGATTTGACCTCGATTGACGCCGTTCAATTTTGCCAGGGCCTCGATCAATTCGTCGTTATGTACATCGGGATATCGACACGACAGGCCGAACGAGTCCGTCATCGCTTTGAGCGCTTTCGGTGAGGGCCCGTAAGGATTTTCGTTCGAGCTCAAGCGAACGACGCCGGTAGATGTCGATGTCGCCTGCGGACGAC
>Ga0210399_10000234_pt1 | contig 44971 bp, 42 predicted proteins | sample IncBWC14MmetaG_FD_150865 | JGI IMG/M metagenome (GOLD analysis project Ga0210399, IMG submission 150865) | Forest soil microbial communities from Barre Woods Harvard Forest LTER site, Petersham, Massachusetts, United States - Inc-BW-C-14-M | ecosystem: Environmental > Terrestrial > Soil >... | reverse complement strand
GGGACTGACAACCAGTTCTTGCTTCTTAGGGCGTCCACGTGGATTCGGCATGATCCACGATAAACCCGCTCCTCAATTTATACAATCTATTTATGACTCAGGAGACTAGAGGCCATCTCATAAGTGGCCGAGAGAGAAAGAGAAGAATTTCCTCAGGGGCTAAAGCCCTATTTTGCGCGTCTTTGAGTGTCGGAGCTAAAGCTCCGACCCCCTGAGGTGCATCTATGAGATGACTTCTAATCCCAGTTCTTCAACAGCGGCCAAAGTTGCCGCAGATTTCCCTTCAACCCATGAGCCAGCAGGATCGGCCGGTTCTCGTAAGGCATCGCGTAGGGGTTGTAGATTTCGGCTACTGGCTCGACCGACGCAAAATGTGAGCGAGCCTGCTCAATGTCGTTGGAACCCACCAATATCACAATCTCGCCGGTGTATTCGCGTGGCCCCCACAAGAAATAATTTTGATGCGTGCAGATCACTTTCGGCAGACCATACTGCGGCCCAAAAAAGTCGATCGCGCCGGCTTCTCCGTAGTTGTCCGCATAGATCGCAGCCTTGCGCTGTTCTTCCGGTGGTAACGAATAATAGACCCGCGCGACTTCCTCGACCATTTCCGGCCATCCAAATTCATCGGCGTAATACTGCGGGAGTGCCACACCCATCTGACTGTGTTCGGTCCGCGAAGGCTCGAGTCCCAGATGCTGCTGAAATCGCAAAAAGGTGTCGATCGGCAGCACCGGCAGGGATATCGGAAGCAGAGCCAGTTTGAGGGCGATCAGCCAAGCGAAAGCCGAGCATTCCAGCGCGAACCGCAATCGCGGCCTAGCTTGGAAGCGTGGCGAAAACAGGAAGAGTTCCGTGACTGCGCCGCCCGCCGCCATCACCAGTGGATACACAGGCGCCGAGTAGTAGATCTTCCCGTGAGCTAGCATAAAAAATCCGATGCTAATCACGAACGCCCACCCGAACGCGCGGTAAGCCTTGGCCTCGCGCGCGAAAAAATAAAAGAGCAAACCGGCAAGCCAGAACGGGAAGGTCTGCAGGCTCATCATCAAAATCTGCTCCTTGATAAACGGGAGCGGCGGAAGCGCGATGTCCCTGCCGGAGGCTCGAATATTGTGCATGAGCTCGAGAAAAGGCCATTGATGATGAATATTCCAGAGAAGATTGGGCAGAAAAATCAGCAGCGCCACGCCGGCGCCCGCCAGCAGCCAGGGAGTAAACAGCCACTTGCGCTGCGGCGTCAGCAACAATCCGGCGACAAGCGCCAGCGCGAAAAAGCCCATCGAGTATTTGTTTTCCAGCCCAAGCCCGCCGATTGCGCCAAACGTCAGCCACAACCTGACGTTCCCGGTGTTGATCATCCGCAGCAGCGCGTAAGCGCATCCGGTCCAGAAAAGAGGCTCCAGCGCGTTCATCGCAAACTGGTGATCGAGTATGTACCAGACAGCGGGCATCGCGGCGAGCATGGCCGCCAACGTCGTGCCGAAACGCCGCGCTCCCAGCTCGCGGGCGAATGCCGCCGTCAGCAGAATCCGCCCACAACCTGCCAGTGCTGGCCAAACCAGCAGCGCCCGCAGCGACGTCCCCAAAGTGTGCCGGGCGATCCACGCAAGTACCGCGATCAGCGGCGGCTGGTCCACGTATCCCCAATCGAGATGCTCCGAGCAAGCCAGGTAATACAGCGCATCGCGGAAATACCCGTAGCGCGTCGCCGTTGCCATGTGCGCGGCAAAATAGATTGCTGCAATCAGTGCGGGAAAAAACCACCACGCTTGCGTCAGCCTCAGCTCTTCATTTTCAACGGATGACATGGACCGGGAGCATAGCAGAACGCTACAAATCCCCGAAGCTCCGGCGTTCTTCTTAGGAAGTTACGGTTCTGACGGCACCGCATTCCAATCGGCAGGAGGAAGTTCCACGGACCAAAACTCAGGCGCGGGCCTCTCAAACTCAAACGCGACGCCAAACTCTGCGCGCGGCAAGTGTTCCACGCGCACCACCCGGCAACGTTGTTCCAGCTTTGTCTGCATGTTTGTGAGGATCATGGGCTGGCCTGGAAGGACTTCCATCTTCAACTTGAAGATCCCGCCGTGGGCATTCACCGTGATGGTATGGGTCACTTCCTGCACCTTTTCACGCTCGGAAGTTTCCGTCATCACGATAACAGGCACACTGAGCTTCACGCGCTCACTTCGCCGCTTTTCCGGAGTACCCGGGTTTTCCAAAGAAGGCTCTCCGCCGTCGATCTTATTCGCAGACTATCCGAAGAATCATATCGCAAAGCGCGGCGAAGGGCGCTGGTTGGGATTCCAAGCAAGTTCCTGCGCGCCTGAATGCCGGCCAAACCTACGGTTCAAAGCCCATCATTTGGCCTATTTGCGTGTCTTATCTTCGGTCGTTCAGCCATCGTTCTAACTGCGACTTCACCTCAGGCCATTCCGAATCGACGATGCTGAAGTACACGGTATGCCGGATTCGCCCAGTGGAGGTAATCATATGATTCCGAAAGATCCCCTCTTCCTTCGCCCCAATGCGCAGGATCGCCGCCCGCGATTTTTCGTTCAGCGAATCGGTCTTCAATTCCACGCGCATGCATCCTAGCGTTTCGAACGCGTGCCGCAGCAACAGGTACTTTGCCTCGGTGTTTACCGCTGACCGCTGCCACGCGCGCCCGATCCAGGTGCACCCGATTTCCACGCGATGATGCGTCCTCTCGATATTCATGTATCGCGTGCTGCCAATCACCCGGCCGGTGGCCCTCTCAATCTGAGCGAACGGGAGCGACACGCCGTCGGCCTGTTCCTTCAGCGCCAATTCAACGTACGCCGCCATGTCGGCCGCCGTCCGCACGGGAGTGGGAATCCATCGCCAAAGCTCTTCCTCGAGTCCCACTTCGCTCAATCCCGGATGATGCGTGTGTGATAACGGCTCCAGCCGCACGTGCGCGCCCTCCAGCACTAGCGGCTCAACTTTCATTTGTTTCGGAGTCATGCCGCCAGTCTGCGTTTCCTCACGCAACTAGACCAGCGCCAAAATGGACGAGCTTGCTCTCATCATTTGCCCGGCGCCATGCCAGCCGCTAATTCTGCTTTTCAGCTTCGAGAACACTGACCGGCGCCCATCACACCCGTGTCGACTTTGCTGCATACAAAAGTGGCGCCGGCCGGAGAGTGAGGTATGATAGATTCTTGAGAAACAATACCTTAGGATGACGATGCCGATCGAGAAGAATGGAAAAGTACTACTGCGAATCAGACCGCGAGGCTTCTGCGCGGGTGTCGTGCGCGCTGTGGACATCGTGGAACTTGCGCTGGAGGCCTATGGCGCGCCCGTCTACGTACACCACGAAATCGTGCATAACACCTATGTAGTCGAGCAGTTACGCCGCCGCGGCGCCATTTTCGTAGAAGCCATCGGAGACGTGCCCCATGGCGCGGTGCTGGTCTTCAGCGCTCACGGAGTGCCTCCCACGGTTCGTGACGAGGCCAAGGATCGCTCGCTCAAAGTGATCGACGCCACCTGCCCGCTGGTCACTAAAGTTCACTTAGAAGCCCTCAAATTCGCCCGCGAAAAGCGCACCATCATTCTGATAGGCCACCGCGACCACCAGGAAATCGTGGGCACCTCCGGCGAAGCCCCTGACCGCACCATCGTCGTGGATTCCGTCGCCGCCGTGGACGCCCTGGAAGTGGCCGAGCCCGACAAGCTTTCTTTCCTCACGCAAACGACACTCAGTCTCTACGATACGCAAGAAATCGTCGCGCGCCTTCGCCAGAGATTCCCGGCCATAAAAGGACCCGCAAGTGACGACATCTGCTACGCGACACAAAATCGCCAGGAAGCGGTGGAACAAGTCGCCAAGGACGTAGACTTCATTCTCGTCGTTGGTTCGCCGAACAGCTCGAATTCCAACCGCCTTGTGGAAGTGGCCCAGCGCAGTGGCGTCAAAGCGCAGCTCATCGATTCCGCCAAGGACATCGATCCGCAATGGCTGGAAGGAATCGAACGGGTTGGCCTGACGGCTGGAGCGTCCGCACCCGAAGTGCTGGTCGAGCAAGTGAGCAGCCGTCTAGCGGAAATCGGATTCACGGATCAGCGCGACCTCGATCTGATCCGCGAAGACGTGCGCTTCACGCTACCACCGGAGCTGGCCACCATCGCCGCGGCCCCGCGCAGGTAGATGTGGGCACCGATGTAGGCGCTGGGCTTTGGCCCGGCGAACGTAGTGAGCCAAAGCCGGGTAATGTGTTTCGCAAGGCGTTTTGTTGTCGTCTCAGACTGTTGGCGGGACCAGGGGCCAGTGATAGACCCGCTCGCGCTTCAATAAACGAGCGAACCAATGCGTAAGCCGTAGCCCAGCCCCGCGCTGGGGAAACACAATACAAGGAGCCAAACTTTGGCGGTCAAAATCGCCCGTCAGCCGAAGAAGATTGCCCTGATCGGTGCCCCGTCGAGTGCCGCCGCATTTCTGCCCGGTTCCGAGAAAGCTCCAGCCGCCCTGCGCGCCGCGGGAATCGTCGAGCGCCTCCGGCGCGCGGGGTTCGAGGTAACCGACTATGGCGATTGTGCTCCCCGCCTGTTCGCCGACGACGAAGAACACCGTCGCGCACGCAATCTCCCCGCGATCGTCGCCGGCCTCAACGATCTGAAGGTTCATACCGAAGTTGCGATGAAAAGCGGCGCCCTCGTGCTGGTGCTCGGCGGCGACTGCGCGCAGTCCATCGGCTTGCTGACTGGAGCGCGCCGCTATTACAAGCACATCAATTTGCTGTGGTTCGATCGCGACGCCGATCTGAACACACCTGCGTCCACGCCGTCCGGCCGCATCGACGGCATGGTCGTTGCCCACATCATCGGCCGCGGCGCGCCGGAACTCGTGCGCTTCTGGGGCGAAACGCCGCTGGTGCGCGAGCCCGACGTCACGCTGTTCGGAATCACCAGACTCGATCCGCCTGAGCAGGAATTCCTGAGCAAGTCCCCTTTGCGTCAAGTTTCCGCCGAGGCTATCGCCGCAAAAGGCGCAAGCGTCGCCGCAACCGAAGCATTAAATCTCATGCACGCCGACACTCGCGAGTTCGTCCTCCACATTGATCTAGATGTCCTCCGTCAGGAAGACTTTCCACCGGTGAATGTACCGGCAAGCGGCGGGTTGAGCCTCGACGAGGTTCGCGCCGCCCTAAAGGAATTCGCCCGCAATAATAATCTGCTGGGGCTTGACGTGGCCCAGTACAATCCTGACAAAGACCCCGACGGCGCGAATGCCAAAAGAATCGTCGAACTTTTAGTCGATGTCTTGTCGGCTCGCCTGGAATCGCCGTCAGCGCTTGTGCCTGACGATCCGACTGCGAGGCCCGCATCCGAGGAAAGCGCCGCGACCGCCACACCGGCCGCGTTCGCCGAAGCGGCAAATCAAGGGGCTGGTGCTGCGCACGCATCCGAAAATGCACCGATCACGCCCACATCTGACGACGCCGTTGCTGCGACGGACAATGCTCCAGAAGCTCCGCCGCGGGAATCCTGATCCGCGGCCGCCCGCGCAGTTGAAAACCTAAGCCCGTTCGTCTTTCCCGCTTGCGATTCCTTTTTTTCGCAGACCAATACGTTCCTGTTCCTTACGGCGCGCCCGGCGCAGGTGCGCGTTTGCGGATGTACCGCGCGAGCCCCAGGAAACTTAGCTCGAGTGCGCCAGTGAAGGCGTGGTGTTCGGCTTCGACGGGGCCTAGCTTCTCATCCATTTCGGCACGCGACTTTTTTACGAACGCGTTCATGGCCGCGGCATCGCGTGCTTCGGCATCTTGCGCGGCCGGACCTGCGGCAGCGGCGGCAAGAGCATCCTCGGCGGTTTCGGCCCAGTGGTGGAGGCGTTCTCTGAATTCGGCGATGTGCGCGGCGGGATGATCGGAATAGCCGTAGTGCGTTAGGAATAGACGCGTGGGGCGACGGGCGAGAATGGTGGCGAAGGACTGTTCCCATAGAGGGAGGTCGATATCGGGCGGGGGCGTAGCGGGGAGAATATAGGGACCGTTGTCGATGCGGATTCCGACCGTGTCTCCCACAAAAGCTACACCCGCATCGGCGTCGAAATAGCTGACGTGATGCGAAGCGTGGCCGGGTGTGTACACCACGTCGAGGTTGCGGGCGCCGAGCTTGAGGGTTTGCGTTCCCTCCAGAGTGTGGATATTTCCGGCCGGGACCGGCAACGTCTCGCCGAACAGGATCGGGAGTTCGTTGCCCCAGAGGCGCGTGGCGCTGGCGAGAAGTTTTGTCGGGTCGACCAGGTGACGCGCGCCGCTCGTGTGGACGTAGACGGTAAGCCCAGGATTCTCGCGCACGAGCGCTCCGGTGGCGCCAGCGTGGTCGAGATGGATGTGCGTAAGAAGGATGGCGTTGAGATCGGCGATCGCGACGCCCTGAGCGCGGAGTCGCTCACGAAGCGTGGCGAGCGTGGATTCGGGGCCGGGATCGAGGATGGCGCGATGATTCTCGGATTCGAGTAACGCGGCGGCAATGGATTTCGGATGCCCGACCCAATTCATGTCGAGTACGGTGATTTTGTTCATGGCTGGTCTTTGCGGTGGCTCCCGGCTTACGAAATCGCCGACGCTATTGAATTCTGGAGCGAATCATCGCGCTGTCCATCCTCCGTCGATCAGAATGGTGTGACCCGTGATGAGAGACGCGGCGGGGGACGCAAGGAACACGACGGCGCCAGCGACATCCATGGGTTCGCCGATGCGATGCAGGCCGGCAATGCGCTCGATGACGTCAGCGCGAAACGCCTGATCAGAGAGAGCTTCGTCGGTGCCCGGCGTGGAGATAAAGGTTGGCGCGACGGCGTTTACGGTGATGTTGTACTTACCCCATTCGACCGCCAGGCATTTGGTGAGGTGCGAGACCGCGGCTTTGCTGGCGCAATAGACGGATTCCGTGGGCAGCGCGGCAAATCCGGCTTGCGAGCTCATGTTGATGATGCGTCCGCCTTCCTGGCGAATCATGATTTTCGCGGCAGCTTGAGCGGCAAAGAACGTTGCCTTCACGTTGATTGCGAGCGTCGCGTCGAATTCTTCCTCCGGGACGTCGATGGCGAGATTCGTGAAGCCACCGCCGGCGTTGTTGACGAGAATGTCCAACCTGCCGAAATGTGCGGCGGCGCCGTCAACACTGCGGGAGATTTGATCCAGGTTGGTAACATCCATTTGCAAGGGAAGCGCGCGGCAGCCCATGGATTCGATTTCGCGGGCGAGATCGCTTCCGGTGCTGATGTCGCGCAAACCGAGCGCGACGTGGGCTCCCGCATGAGCAAGCGCGAGAGAAATGGCCCGGCCCAGCCCACGTGCGGCGCCCGTGACCAGAGCCACCTTCCCGGTAAGGTCAAATTTTGGAAATTCGATCACCGCAGTTCCTCTATGTTTCGTGTACGCGGTGAATATCAGAGCACAACCGGACCTTCCCGCGCCACCGCCGGGCGAAACGATAGCAGTTGGGCGTGATCCGGGATCGAGCATCGCTGTGGGCGAAAATTGCGGTCGCAGGAGCGCAGGCAGGAGCGCTTGTGTCACCTACGGAGGAGCTCGACTAGCGGCCAACGAGCAGCGAAGCAAACTTGGGCACCGCTGCGATGCCGATCAGGAAGTAGGCGACGGCGCAGAGAAGGTAGTCCCAAACGTTGAATGGTCTTAGTGGCATTCTTCGATCACCATCCTTGCGAGAGGTTTCGCGGCTGGTGACGCTTGCGGAATTTATACCACGAACATCATGCCGTACGAATCCACGCGCGTCCATACCATGAAGCCGTTATACCCGTGAGCGTCAAAAGCGGCGAACTGGCGCTCGCCAACGACTGCGTGGAATGGCGGCGGAGTCCGCGCCTGACATTGTAAAGGCTCTCGCTGCCGAAGGGGCCGCGCGCGAGCATTGGATGGGGCCCCCTACTTCGCGGTCACCCGATCGCGAATTTGTTGGTAGGCCGCGCCAGAGAGAATGCCTTTGTCGATCAAGTCACGTTTATCGCGATAAGGGCGGCCAGCGATGATTCGGTGGGCGGCGGGCCGGTTGATGCCGGGGAGATCCATGAGTTGGCTTTCGGAAGCGGAGTTGAGATCGACAAACGGATGCTGCTCGTTGTTCCAGCCGTCGCGGACGCCCTCTGCGGCGGCGCGAGCTTCGTCGGCCGCGTCGTGGGCGGCCTCGCCGAGTTTTCTTCCGGCGTCTTCGATGGCCGGTTTGGCTCGCTCGGTGGCTTTGGCGACTTCGTCCCGCGTTTTTTCATCGCGCGCACGCTGATCGGGATCGCTGCTGTTGCAACCCAGACAAATTGCGAAGACCAGAGCGGCCGAGCACAAACCTAGAGTCGTGACCGCACTCGCGCTGAAGTTGCGTGCGGTGAAGTTGCGTGCGGTCGAGTCGCGTGAGAACGACATACAGGCTCCTGCAATCTTGGTCGCGATGAATTGCGACGTTATTAGACTTAGTAAAATTTAACTCTCGATCTTGGTGCGCCAATCCTGCGGCGACTGTGCCGCCCTTATTGCCACGCGTCTACAGCAAACCAAGGGCCGAAGCTCTTCGGCCCTTGCGGGGCGCGAGATCAGCTCGCGACGATCGCCAACAATCGAATTCCCGGATGGACCGGATCGATCAAGTAATACTCACCGTCGATTTCGTCCACGTAGACGTCGTCGTCGTAACTCCAACCCGCGGGCCATGAATCCCTATATTCGAACCAGTAGCCGCCGTAGTTGAAGCGGCGGTCATCGCGACGCGAGACGTGAAACGCATGCTCGCGCCCGAAATGAGCGCGGAAATCTTCTTCACGAATGCGGCGGCCATTGTTGTGGTTGCCCGCGTCATGCTGGGATGGTTGCACGTTGCTACGGTCCTGAGCGTGCTCGTCGCGCTGCGACTGTTGAGACTGTTCTTGCGTCGCGCGACTCTTTTCCGCCTGCTGTTGCTGCCTGACGGCTTGTTGCTGCTGTTTTTCGTTCTGTTGTTGCTGCTTCTCCGCCTGGCGGGCGCGGTCGGTTTGTTCCTTGTCCGGTTTCTGCGTGTCGCGTTGCGGCTGTTTTTCCTGGGGCTTTTCCTGTGGCGGCTTTTCTTTTTCAGGGGGTTGCTGGCGCTCGGGTTCTGGTTTCCGGGGTTCTTCCTGCTTCGGAGGCTTCTCTTTGTCCTTGTCGGGTTCTTGAAGGGCATAGGTGGGTGCGCCTATGGCCAGCATGAGCAGCGTAACGCCGATTGCAAGTTTCATAGTTTCTCTCCTGAAGATTTTGGCTGCAGCGGCAGCCGCGGGGTCGATGGCTGCTACGGAGCTGCGTCACTGTGATGTAAATGACGGCGGCCCGCAGCAACTCTACGTGCGGGGAAGCGCGAGAGCCTCGGTCCAAGCTGGTGGAGATCAGATGCTGTTGAGGAGGGCAAGGTACGCAAGCCGACGCTGCGGTCGCCGGCCGCACCCCTGGGAAAGCCACCGGGATAGCCCCAATTTAGTTCAAAGAGTTGCCACCCAAGTGGCGAGTCATTTCATCTAAGTCTTGAGCGCGCCCCAGGGGCGTACGTGTGACCAGCCCACGTCGGCCTCGCCTTGTACCGCGAGGCTCAAATAGGATCGGAAGGGAGGACCCATGAGGAGAACAGAGATTACGATTCTGGCTGGCGTGATGTTGCTGGGAGGTTGCGCAACGAAGCGCTATGTAGCGGACCGCGTGGACCCGGTCAATGCGAAAGTCGGCGAGGTCGATCAAAGGCAACAAAACACGCAGAAGCAGTTGGATGAAGCGGAGACCAAAATCAACGCCGCGGATGAAAAGGCCACGTCGGCCGACGCGCGGGCAGGGGACGCGATTGGCAGGGCTGACGCGGCTTCCAAGAAATCCGATCAGGTCAAGGACGAGTTGCGCGGCGAGTTGAACGACCGGATTGCGAATTTGGATGATTATAAATCCGCCGGAGACGTCACGGTGCTGTTCAAGTTTAACTCCGCGGAACTCACCAGCGAGGGCAAACAGCAACTAGACCAACTGGTGACCGGCGAAGTAGGAAGCCTGAAGCGGTATTTCATCGCGATCCAGGGATTCACGGACAGGATCGGGTCTGCAGAACATAATTTGAACCTAAGCCGGCGGCGCGCCGAAGCGGTACAAACGTATCTGGTGGCGCAGCACAATGTGCCCGTTTTCCGGATACAGATCGTGGGTCTGGGTAAAGATAAGCCGATAAACGATCAGAAGACGCGGAATGACCGGGAGAAGAATCGTCGCGTGGAAGTGACGGTGTTCAACGCGGACGTAAGTCAAGGCGCGAGCAAGAGTTCAGCTTCGCGGTGAAGAACAAGAAATTCCAGAAGCGCAGCGAGCCTTTGAACCATGGTGGTGAGCAACAGAGGCCGTTAGATGTGTGGTGACGAAGTCCGCAAGGCTGCGCGAAGGCATTGGGTTTCGGGACGCCTTTAAAGCTCCTGACGAGTCGAAGGCGTGGGTTGTGGTGTACCTCGAAGGGGCCAAACAGACGTCTCAATAGGCAAAAATTACCAAAGGGGAAAAACGGGCGAGCTAGAGGAAACTCTTGCAGAAATGGTGACCTGTGGAATACCCTATGTCACCAATCTTGTTGCTTCTCGTGAAGTAAACCCCTGAGGTGATGTTTCAAGGAGATCTGGGGAGTGGTGCCGCCGGGTCCAAGAAGGAAGCGAAGGACAAGTACAGGCTGAAATGCGTCTGACGCAGTTCACCGGGATTAGTGGTTAGTCTCGATGGGCGCGTGAATAATTTAATGAATTCGTAATAAGTCTTTTGGGAGGATACGATGCGCAGGTTGTGTCTGACAGTGGGGATTAGTGCGATGCTGGCTCTGCCGGTCTGGGCCCAGCAGGAGGATAGCACCCGTGACGCGGCAAAGACCGCGGCGGACGCCACGGCGGCGGCGAATACGGCGGAGTCCACCAATGCAGTTCCGGCGGCCTCACGTATCAGTTTTGCCGTTCCGGACGTGCCGCGCGCTACACCGTTTCCGGGTCCGGCAGCGTCCGCGAGCAGTGACGAAGGCGGGCCGGGATCATTGGTGCCAAAGTTTGAACTAGCGGCCATGTATAGCTTCGTCAATTTTAATCCGGGTAGCGGCTTCAGTAACTTCAACAACAACGGCGGAACAGGGTCATTTACCTACAACGCGAATAAGTGGCTCGGGCTGACGGCCGAAGCTGGCGCGTACGGGTTCTCCAGAAGCGTCCCGGTCACGGGGAAAGCTGAGGGCGGCTTCCAGACCTATCTGTTCGGGCCGCGACTCAACCTCCGCCGGAAGTACTTTGTTCCTTTCCTTGAATTTCTGATCGGCGATTTCCGTGCCGACGGGCAGGTCACCGGCGGTCCTCCCCAGAGCTCCTTCGCTCTAGCGGCAGGCGGCGGCGTTGATGTGGTTTTCACCAAGCACATCGCTTGGCGATTCGCACAACTTGATTATCTGATGACCAATGCGAACGGGATATATCTGAATCCCAGCGGGCGTCAGGACAATTTCCGCGCCGGAACTGGCCTGGTGATTCGCTGGGGCTTCCCGCCGCCACCACCACCACCGCCAGCGGGACCACCGACGGCTTCGTGCTCCGCAAGTCCGGCGTCCGTGTACCAGGGTTCGAACGATCCTTCCGCAATTCATGTGACCGCCAGCAGCCCGGCGAGTCTACCGCTGAACTACAGCTACACTGCTACGGGCGGCACGGTGGAAGGCACCGGGCCGGACGCGCGCTGGAACTCTTCGGGATTGGCCGTGGGTACCTATACGGTTACCGCGAAGGTTGACGATGGGAAGGGCGGCACAACCTCCTGCACCGCGGACATTCAGGTGCAAGAGAAGCCGCATCACCCGCCAACCATTTCGTGCTCGGCGAACCCCAGCTCGATCGCTCCTGGCGAGAAGTCGACGATTACCTCGACAGCTAGCAGCCCGGACAATCTGGATCTGACCTACAGCTACTCGGCAACCGGAGGCCAGGTCACTGGCAACGGTCCGACCGCGACGTATGACTCGACGGGTCTGCAACCAGGCAGTTACAAGGTAAATTGCTCGGTGACCGACTCCCGCGGCGACAAGGCCGATGCACAAGCGAACGTTGACGTGCAGCAGCCGCCACCGCCTCCGCAGGCTACTAAGGTCGGCGAGTGCGGCTACACCAAGGCCGGCGTCGCGCGCTTCGACAACCTCTGCAAGCGCGTTGGAGACGACGTGGCATTGCGCTTGAAGAACGACCCCAACGCCAAAGTGGTCATCATTGGCTACGCCGATCCGAAGGAGCCGAAGGCCGCGAAGTTGGCGCAGAGCCGCGCGGACCTGGCCAAGGCCTACCTGGGAGAGAAGGGCATCGACGCGTCACGCAGCACGACGCGGACGGGTCAAGCCTCCACGGAGAAGGGCACGGAGAAGGAAAACCGCCGCGTCGAATTCATCTTCGTTCCAGAAGGTGCGACGTACTAAACGGGTAACCCGGGGCTCGCATCTCGCGGTCGCGAATCGCGGCGGCGGGTAGCGCGGCTCCGGCACCATAACCGAATCAGTCCTAACGGGCCCTTCGAGGTACACCTCGAAGGGCCCGTTTTCTTTTTGGTATGACGAAGGTCGAAGTGAGTTGCGGACCAAAATGAACCTGGAGGCGAGAGGTCCGTTCCGTTCTTGCAAGCGACTCAGGCCTAGAAGGTTAGAGCGATGTGACGAAGAAATCGAGCGTGCACCATTCCCAAAACGGTAGATGCATATCTAGTATAATATAGGTAACGTACTTACTTATTATTAAATATCCAGAGTTCCTGAAATGGAGCTGGGGATGCAGGCATACGGTGGTTCGACATCGACGCGGAGGATGACAAGCCATGATGAGTGAAGAAGCGGTGGTTCTGCGCGAAACAGCGCCTATGAATATCCTGATCGTCGATGACGAGCCCACCATCCGCGAAGCTTGCGGAGAAGTAGCGCAGTTCACGGGCATGAACGCGACCATGGTGGCCACGGCCGAGGAGGCCATTGAAGTCCTGGAGAACACCGCGGTCGACATTGTGCTGACCGATCTGATGCTGCCGCATACCAGCGGCCTGGAGCTGCTGAAGCGCGTTCACGATGCGCATCCGAACCTTCCGGTCATCGTGTTGACGCAATACGGAACGATTGACTCGGCGGTGGCCGCCACGCGCATGGGCGCGATCGACTACGTCACGAAGCCTTTTCGCATCGAAGAGTTGCGCGCGCGGCTGGAGCGAGCTTCGCGGGCCGTCGAGCTGCAGCAGGAAAATCAACTATTGCGGGAGCAGTTGCGCACGCGGCCGGGGTTCGGCGGCCTCATCGGTTTGTGCGAGAGAATGCAGCGGGTCTACAAGACGATTCAGAAGGTGAGCCAGCACGAGTACCCAGTTCTGATTTTGGTAGAGAGCGGCACGGGAAAGGAACTGGTGGCGCGGAGTGTGCATTATTCCGGGGCGCGTAAGGAGCGCACCTTCGTACCGGTGGACTGTTCGTCCCTGGTGCCCACGCTGATCGAGTCGGAGCTGTTCGGTTATGTAAAGGGCGCTTTCACCGGAGCGCTGCACGGAAAGCAGGGCCTCCTGGAAACGGCGCACGGCGGCACATTATTTCTGGACGAAATCGGCGAAATGCCGGTGGATTTGCAGTCCAGGCTCTTGCGGGTCCTGCAAGAGCGCGAGGTGAAACCAGTTGGCTCGAACGAACGGCGAAAGATTGATGTGCGGATTATCGCGGCGACCAACCGCGATCTCGATGCCGGCATCAAGAACGGGTCGTTTCGCCAGGACCTGTATTTCTGCCTGAATGTGGTGCAAATCAAGATTCCTGCGTTGCGCGAGCGTAAGAGTGATATCCCTCTGCTGGTCACTTCGTTCCTGGATAAATTTTCCGATCCTCACCGGCCGGCGCGGACGATCTCCGAGGACGCCATGCGGCGATTGATTTCGTACGACTGGCCAGGGAACGTTCGCGAACGGGCGGTGGCGCTGGGTTCGGGTCCGATCCTGCACGTGGGGGATTTGCCGTCCAGCTTGCAATATCCCACCAGCGACCGCGTGCCGGAAAGAGATGAGTTGCTGCCGCTCGAGGAACTGGAGCGCCGGGCGATCCTGCGCACGCTGCGCCAGACGACCGGGAACAAGCTAGCGGCGGCGCGGATCCTGGGAATTGGGAAGACCACGCTGTACCGCAAGCTGAAGCAATACCACATGGAGCCGGCGGAGCAATGAGATCTTCGCAGCCAGGAATGTAGATTGCGTGACGGGACTCCGCTCGGATGCAACCGGCATAACCCTCAGACTCACGGGCTGTGGTTCGGCTTCCGGATTGTAGACGATCCACCCAGAGCTGAGAGAGCTTGGATAGGCTTCTTGGCTGAGTGCGAATTGGATGTTCGCATCAACTAAGATCAACATGAGTCCATTCATCTCATTCCATCAGCAAGGAACCGGCGCTCAAGGACCTCCATTGCCGGAGCGAAATACCGCGATCCGGCCCACTTCCAGGCTTTCAACGAGCTCCAGCCACCTCTCTTCGCCAACGATTGGCGTGCACGGGCCAAATGTGCAGATGCGAATCTCGCGGCTGACTGCTTCCCGTCGCAGCAAGTCCAGCACGGCGCGCAGAATCGTGCCAAGGAACGGCGTGTACAGATAAAATACCGTGCCACTGGACAAATCCGCCTCTCGCGCGTCTTGCTGGATGAATGTAACGTTGTTCAGGTTTAGCTCATGCGCACTTTGTCGGGCACAATTCACATAAGCCGCCTCCATCTCGATCCCGATGCTGCGCGCACCCGTGCAGATAGACGACAGCAATGGAACGTGACCCAGCCCAGAGCCAAGGTCGATAAGCACGTCCCGCTCAATGAGCTGCGTGTGGGCAATGAGATCGAAGATGTGGCGCGCCGGCGTGGGCTGATAGCACACCATCTCGGCCGGCAACTGGACGATCCGAGCATCGGGCTTCGCGAATCGCAAAACTCCGCTGAACAGTTCATCAAGATAGTCGTAGCTTTCGCCGGCAGCGAGGTGGCTCAAGTCTCCAACGTTGCCCGATTTGACTATCCATTGAAGCAACTGGTTCGGATTGGCACCCCGTTGAATCTCTTGACGGATCGTGTCATAGAACTTCAAATTAGCGGCTTCCAGCTTGGCATAGAGGGTTCTTGCTCGGCGATAGAGCCTCGCCTCGACAGATTCGGAATCGAGATCCGAAAAATGCCTCTCCAACGGATAAGCGTCGAGGCGGTCCATCGCTTCGATACGCTCGCGAAACCTATGCAGTTCGCCCAGCGAACGATCCACTTCGAGCTCACGGATCAAGTTACGGAGCGCACTGATCACGCGTCTCAAATTCCTTTTCGTGACGTAAAGCCAGTGGTGTCGCGCTCTCGGTCGAGAATACCAGCGAGGATTTGCAGCCAACGGTGCCGACCCCGCTAACCAACCGTAGCAGGGTCTCCTCTACTGGCAGGCCTCCGACGTGAGCGATCGCATATGCCACGGTACTAGTCGTTGAGGTTCAACGTCACCTTTGCGTTGTCCAGCACTTTGGCCCACCTTGGGTCGACCGAGGCGTCGGTGGCGTATTCGTCGTGCCAGTTCCACCACTTGTACGGCGGAGTCTGGGGGTAGCCTTCGGGCGAGTCCTCCCAGGCCTCCTGGCGCCCGAGCGCAGTCATGTCAAGGTAGCTCCAGGTGCTCCCCATCGCCTCGTCGCCGCGGTTGTTGATGAAGTAGGTGCGAAACACCTTGTCGCCGTCGTGGATGAACGCGTTGGTGCCGTGCCACTCGGCGACACCGAAGTCGGTGTCGAAGCTGTCCGTGATGGTGTACCACGGCATCCTCCAACCCATTCGTGCCTTCAGGCGCTCGATGTCCGATTGCGGCGCACGAGAGGCGAAAGCGAGCGTGGTGTCGCGGGCGTTCAGATGGGCAAGGTGGGTGACCTGGTCGGCGCCGAAGGAGCAACCGCGGCAGGCATGCTCGGGCCAGCCAAACACGCCGGGCTCGAAGAAGGCGCGATAGACGATCAACTGGCGGCGGCCCTCGAACAAATCGAGCAGGCTTACCTTGCCTTTGGGTCCGTCGAACTCGTACTTCTTGTCTACAGCCAGCCACGGCATCCGCCGGCGCTCGGCGGCCATCGCGTCACGAGAGCGGGTCAGTGCCTTCTCTTTCACGAGGAGTTGCTGACGCGCAGCCTCCCATTCCTCCGGCGACACGATCGATGGAGTGTTCATTGCCAGATACTCCTTCCGTTGCTCCATGCCACTTTGCTTGCTGGTTGCCATTTTATTCTCCTTCTATTTCTCCTTGATTTTGTGAAACAGACCAAGACCATTCGCCCTGAAAAATTTCCTGAGTTTGTCGATGTACACTGCCAGAATTCCTCCCGTGGATCCCGCTCCAGCCGCCATCACCGCCGCGCTTGCGATGCATACCGGACACATAAGTTTCTCCCTGAAGAACAACTATGCCGATTGGGCCGTTTGCACGAAAGTCGGTGGCTCATCGGCGCTAGGTCCCCAGCTCGCCGGCACTGGCACATTCAACATCCTCAAATAAACGCTGAACTGTCCGCGGTGTTGGTACCAGTGATTCAGCATGATGTTGCGAAGAAACTGCCCGCGGGGCATGGCCAATAATTCCTTGTCCCCCTGGACCAGCCGCCAGATTTCTTGCATTTTTTTGTCGTCGAACTCGGGCAGCACACTTCTGACGGTTGCAACACTCTCTTCGAAGGTCTTCAAAATCTCGTTTCTGCTGGCAGGTTGTGGAAAGACGAATTCCGTCACCTGCTTGGGACTATCTTGCGCCAGGCGGACCACGCCGCCAGGCACGAAGGCTAGATGAAACGCAAGTTGTCCAGCCGACAGCGATCTTTCATGGGGCTTCCAGGTCAGCCGGTCTTCCGGCAAACGCTCCAGAAATCTCCGGGTGATCGGCGCTTGTTCTTCCAATTCCCTCAAAATACTCTGTGCCATCGACATTGCGATTCTCCTTTCGTTTGTCCAACAATTCTTCCCGTTTGTAACGACGACTGCCTTCCCTACTGATCAGAACTGGATATCGAACCGCTCCCGTCGATCATCACTGCGGCGCTTGCGAGGGATGGCGGGCACATCCTTCCCTCCTCTGAACTTCTAATTCGTCCCCGCCTCAGTGGGGCCGCGGCGCTTCCGCGCGCTGCCGCACAAGTTCGTGCAAGTGGGCCCAGCCATTCTTCGCGTTTCGATATTCCTCAAGAATCAATCCGAACGAATGGTGCCGAAACGTGATCAACGTCACGCCGCCCGATTCCTTCAGCCGATATTGAAGATTCGTTATCACCGGATTGGACATAAACAGCGGCCCGCAAATTTCCAGCAGCGTTGGCTTCTTGATCGCCTGCACCGTTCCCCAGTAATGGCCGTTGTTGTCTCCCAGGTCGCGATACCATCGGCCACCCGGCCATGCTTCCAGCTTCATCGGCATTGGCCTGTCCACTTCTGTCTCGTTGTACGGCCCAAGCTGATCTAGCAGCGCGGCAAACGTCACCTCGATCGATGCGCGCACTTCCGTCTCCTGCGCGATGTGGATCGTTGTCGCGTCCAGTGATAATGCGGGTGAACTCACGATTCCCTCCTCGTTGTGTTTTTTACGAACCTATTTTTTCTCTTCATTCTTTGCCTCGGCCCGTTCCTTGATTCGCAGCAACTGGTGTTTCCACAGCCGCTCGAACGTGCTCGTCCATTCGTGCAACGGCCGGATCGCCATAGCATTCACCTTGTAAAGCATCTGCCGGCCTTCCCTCCGGGCCTCCACCAGGCCAACATCCTTCAAGACCTTCAGGTGCTTCGAAATGGATGGCTGTTCCATCTCCATTGCGTCCACAATCTCGTTGACCGACCTCTCCTGCATCGCTAGATAGTTCAGAATCTTCCGCCGCCGAGGTTCCGCCACGGCATTGAACGCGTCCGAGGTTGTTGCCGCCCTTGCCATGACTTCAATATATTCCCATATTGGAATGTGTCAAGTCCTTTTCTCCAATCTTTCCGCCCCCAAACCATGAGGCTGCGCCACAAACCTCAGACGGTCCAGTTCGGAACGTCAGCCAAAATCGAGTTTCGACATGGAATACGAGTACCGGCGCCGACTGTACCTACCCGTTTAAGTCACTGATTATGGACAGAATAATCGAGTGATTGGATTGGTCCTGCCAGTGCCAGGGACATAAGCACGAGGAGTCGCACGCGCTGCCCTTGCACGAATTGCGCGACGCGACCTGATGCAGGAAGCCGTTCGGTTCCTCCTGGCCACTACCAATGCGGATCGTTGGCGTTTGGATGGAAAGCGCAGAGACCGAGCGGGTGCTGGGGCGCAGGTTCGTCGGATTTCGCGGGGTGGTCGCGGACCGCGATGGCGAAGCAACTCCATCGGAATGGGAGAGGCTGTCGCCGGAAGCTCCGCTTCCAGTGGAACTCTTGCACGCCGGAAAAAGCGTGGAGCAGGATCTGGGTGACGCGCCGGACCAGACGATTCTAGGAGCTCTGCTTGAGATCCGGAGGGTGGTATGGGTGCCTGTCGAGAGCGGCGGACGTTTGCGCGGCGTGTTGCTCGCGGGCTTGCGTAAGAAACGTGGAGTGTTGCCCGTTCAACTGCTGGAGTCGGTGTCGGCGGAACTGGCGCTGGCGGTGGAACTGGACGACGAGCGCCGGCGGGCTCGGCAGCAACAGGCCGACATTTCCGTGACGAACTGGTTTCTCGAAGAACTGGCGAGTGCCGGCCCGAATGATGCGGCTCTGGCACGCCTGGTTGAGAGCTGCACCGACACCGGCACCGAAGGCGATGGGCTCGGCGCCGCGTTCGCAGTGTTACGCGCGCGATGAGGCCATCGGGATATCCAGTCCTGCGCCGCGCGCCAAGCTGATCGCGAAGCGTGCCAGTGTGCCGAAATCGCTGTCGGACATGAGCGCACAGGCACAGCCACAAGCAAACCAGCGATGCGTTCTGTCATGGCAGAGCGGGGATGCCGCAATGGCTGCAATCGCTGGACAGTCAGTACCTGGAGGGCATCTGGCAACAAGCGCGGAAGGCGCATGACACCGTCATCATCCGAGCGGGGAGCGGAACGGTGTGGCCGCGCGGCGAGGTGTCGCGCGTAGTTGCGATCGGCTTGGAAGCAGCGGGCGAAAACATCGGTGTGTTGGCCGCGGGATTCCGGGGCGACTACACCTCACGGGCGGCCATCGAACGCTTGGAGTCACGAGCAGCGCTTGCGACGAGCGCTTTGGTTCTCCGGGAGCGTAACCAACAGGCCTCCCGGCACCAGGCCCGCGAGAAGGCAGTACTACAGGCCGACAGCGCGGGCACGATTCTTGTCGACGAAGTAGGCCTTATCGTCGGACTCAGCCGCGGAGCCCGGGAAATGCTGCCTGAAGGACAATACGATTCCCGTTTGCCGGGCGGCGAGAGCGGTCAAACTCCGCCCATGAAATTTGCGGAACTATTTCACGCCTGGGAACAGCCGCGTGTGGAGACCTGGCTGCTCCGTTCAGGCGGACAGCACGATTGAAAGCGGGATCGACGACGAACCGCCGCAAGTGGAACTACACCGCGGGCATCGCGGGTGCCTGCGCGCTGTCGAATCCGGGGGCGGGCTCACCACCGTTTCGCTTGAGCTGCTGGAGGCGCATGGTGCAACATCGCGCCGCGATCGTGCGGAGGCGCAACTCTACAACGTAATCGAGTGGCTGGAAGAAGGCGTGGTGATATTTGACGCGAAGCACGGCATCCAGACTATGAACAGCCGTTTCGTGCAAATCGCAGGGCTCGCTCCGGAAAAGGCCTGACGGTTCACCACACTGAACCGATTGATCGCGCGAATGGCCGACAACGTGGCCGAGCCGGAGAAATTCGCCAGGCGATGGCGGGACCTGGCGCGCAACCTGGACGCCGGCGTGCGTGAAGAAATCCATCTGCTGCGGCCTTCGCCCCGCGTGCTGGAGCGGGCCGCGCGGCCGGTGCTCGACGCCGACGGTCGGCGGATCGGTCGAGTGGAAATCTACCGCGACCTGTCGGCCCAGCGTGTATTTCAATCCAAACTGCTGCACACCGAAAAGCTCGCCGCGCTCGGCCAGATGGTCACGGGCGTGGCCCATGAACTGAGTAATCCACTCACCAGTATTCTGGGTTACGCGCACGCTTGTTCCTTCGCAGCCAGTCTGAGGGGGCTTCGGACGAGGTCCGCCAGATTTTCCAGGAAGCGGAGCGCGCCAGCATGATCGTGCGGCGGCTGCTGATGAGTGCCCGGGAATCGCGGCCGGAGCGCCGCAGGGTTTCGCTGAATCAAGTGGTGTCGCGCACGATGGATCTGCAAAAGATCAGGCTGGCGTCGGAAAAGGTGAACGTCGAACTGGATCTGGACGAGGCCTTGCCCTTCGTTCTCGGCGACGCCGGCCAGTTGCAACAGGTGCTGATGAATCTGATTGGCAACGCGCGGCAAGCGATCGAGCAGCGCGGCAATGGCGGCACAATCCGGCTGAGCACGAAATGCATCGATTCCGGGCGCCACGCGCAGTTGGAAGTGAGCGACGATGGCCCGGGAATTCTTCCAGAGATTGCCTCGCGCATCTTCGATCCCTTTTTCACCACCAAGCCGGCGGGGATTGGAACCGGGCTGGGGCTCGCCATCGTGCATGGCGTGGTGCGCGAACATGGCGGCCGGGTGAAGATGGCCGTCGCTGCGGATTCACGAGAGCACCCAGCACATGGCGCGCAGCTGGAATCGGCGGTGTCCGCGTTGGCGGCATACGCGCCGGTAGTGGTCATTGGGCACGCGCGCCATCAGAGCGATCTGGCGCAACTGGTCACGGATGGCCTGGCGGACTTTGTGGCGCGTTCCAACGGGTATCTCCCGGTGGCGTTAGGTCTCGTGCAGCATCGGTTACACCACGTGCCGAAACTCTTGAGTGTTGCGCTGCCGCCAGCCTCGCTGGAAGACGCCACAGCCGACGCGTTTGGCGAAGTGCTGCGGCACGAGCTGAACAATCCGCTGACGGGTATTCTTGGCAATGCGGAGCTGCTGCTCGCGGAGGTCCGGCGGAAGAATGACGGGCAGCTCCCGAATGGCGGACAACAAAGGCTGGAGACGATTGCGGCGCTGGCGGTGCGACTACGTGAAACCGTGCACCGGCTGAGTCAAGACTGGGAATCACGCAATCGCATGCCGCAACGGTCTGCCCAGTCGCCGGTTGCGCACTAACCTTCCTTCCGTTCTCCACATCGGCAAGCAGTGCAAACGCCCTTTCCAACCCGACGGTAGTCCTGCTAGGCTTACCCACCAGCGCCGTCATCCCCGTGCAAGCGCTACTTCCTCATGAGCGAAACTACTGCTCGCCGCGCCAGTCCAGAACTCTTCCCCGAACTGTTTCAAGGGGTGTCTCAGCTGGAAGGGCGCTTTCCCACCAAGGAGATTGCCGCGCGTATCGTGAATGCCGCGATGCTGCAGCCCGATGTCGGCGGGGCGCGTCTTTGGCGCATTGAAAAAGGTGTCGCGGAAGTTTGGGCGGAAGCGGGAAGCATGCCGCCGGCGGGCGACGGCGGCCCCGCGGCGGGATCGTTGCGCGATGCTGCCACGGATGCGACCTTATGGACCGGCGCGCTGGGCAGCGATGACTTCCGCGTGCGCATCCTGGAAGTGCGCGGAACCGCGCCGCTGATGGATGCTGCGCGCGCCCAGCTTGACCTCCTGGCGCGCTTCGCGGCCGTCGTTCTGGCGCTGGCCGAACGCCGCGGAGCGATGGAAGAGCTTTCTTCCATCGTGGAAGCCACCAAGCGGCTGAATTCCACCCTCGATCTCGGCGAGCTAATCCACATTATCCTGCAAATCGCCACGCGGCAGACCGGCGCGGAGCGCGGCACGGTGTTTCTCACGGATCGCGAGCGCAACGAGTTGTGGTCGCTGGTCGGCCTGGGTCTCGACCAGCAGGTCATCCGGTTTGCGGCCGACCGCGGTATCGCCGGATGGGTAGCGCGCAACGGAATGCCCGTTCGCCTTGAGAATGCTTACGATGACGCGCGCTTCGAGTCGGAGTTCGACAAGCGGCTGGGTTTTACCACTCGACGCGTGATGGGTCTTCCGATCCGCAATGAGTCCGGAGTGATCATCGGCGTGCTCGAGCTGCTGAACAAAGCCGAATCCTTTACCGCGGAAGACGAGGCGTTCCTCGACGCGCTTTCAGCGCATGTGGCGCTGGCGCTTGAGAAAGCGCAGCTTCACCGCGAGCGTATCGAGAAGGAAAAGATGCAGCGCGACTTGGCGCTCGCGCGCGAGATTCAAGCGGGCTTTTTGCCGGAAGCGCCGCCGGTTTGGAAGGGCATCGAGATCTGTGTATCGCACCGCGCGTCGCAGATGGTGGGCGGCGACTATTACGATTTCCTGCCAGTAAGCTCCGGAGGTAAAGAAGCGCTGCTGGTTGTGGTAGCGGACGTGGAAGGAAAAGGCGCAGCGTCGGCGCTGGTGATGGCCAACGTGCAAGCCACGCTGCACGCGCTGGCGGATCACGCCGAGCCGCTCGACAAACTGCCGGCGACGATCAACCAGAAAATTCTCGAAGGTGCCCGCGGCTCGCAAGCGGCCGGCCGCAACACCAAGTACCTGACGATGTTCATGGCCTTTGTCGAGAACGAAGGGCGGGCGCTGCGTTACGTCAACGCCGGACATGTTCCGCCCGTGGTGATTCGCGCCGACGGCGGCCAGGAATGGCTGGAGACCGGCGGAATGGTTGTGGGGTTGCTCCCGGACGCGCGCTACGATTGCGGCTCCGTGACCCTTGGAAAAGACGATCTGCTGATCGCCTGTACAGACGGGATTACCGAAGCCATGGACGCGGAAGGCAACGAATACAGCCGCGAGAGGCTAGCCGAGTCGGTGGCAAAGTGCCGGACTCAGAAGCCGGAAGAGATTTTGCGCTGCATCCTGGCGGAGGTCGATCTGCACTCGCGCGGGGGCATTCACGAAGATGACCGGGTTCTGATGGTCTTGAAGGTGACGTGATCGAGTTCGCCCAACATTAGAAATCGCAAATTGCGGCGTTGCTGCCTTTTTCCCATTTTGGGACTGAATCATTCAAGGGACTCCCTCCCCGTTTTGTGTAAGTGTTCATTCTAAAGACATGTTAAGTGCTTTGTTTGCGGCACTTTTGCAAGTGTTCATTTTACGGGGGTTAGGTTCGCAGGGAGCGGGACTCTTGGCCCGCCTCGGAAGGCGGCCGCTACAGCCTCGCCTCCCGGGCGGGTTCCCAGCACGGAATCGAAAAAGGCCAGCACGCGCCGGCGGAATTCGACCGGCTCGTAGCCTAGGGCGGCGATATGGAATGCGCCTGGGACGATCCACATTTGTTTCGGCCCTCGCGCGGCATCGTAAATGCGTTGGGTGTGCCGGCAGGGAAGCGCCACATCGGCGGCGTCGCAGATGAGGAGAACCGGAAAGGCTCTCGCGGCGACCGCTTTTTCTGGCGACACCTCCGCTGCAGGAAGGTTGGCCAGCAATTCCGCGTGGTAGATCATCGTCCAGGTGCCTGGAGCGAAAAGCGTCTTTCCCAGCCACGGATAGCGCCGGAGGCCGGCGTAGTCATAGGAGGCCTCGCGCAGGTTTGCGAAAGAAGCCTCGGCCGCGACCGCTTCGATACGTCCATCGACCGCGGCCGATTGCAACGCGATGCCCGCGCCCATCGATTCTCCCAAAGCAAATAGATGTCGTGGGTGCTCGGTCGCTTCCAGTGCGTCGACGATGGAGCGCGTATCGGTGCGTTCGAGCCAGCCGTAAGTGGCCATCGCGCCGTCGCTCGAGCCGTGCGCACGAGCATCCATCATTACGACGTTGTAGCCGGCGGCTAGCAACACAAGAGCGTGTTCGAGCACGCCCATACGATTGTCGGCGACGCCGTGAAACAGCAGAACCCAGTCGCCGCTGGGGTCCGCTGAGCGCACTTTCCACCCGCGAAGAATGCTGCCATCAGAAGCGCGCACGTCGAACTCTTCGCGATGCGTGTGCTTTTGCGAAAAGGCAATGTCCGCTTGCTGTACGAGGTCAGGTGTCAGCGGACGGCGTACGGGATGCAGGAACCACGGAGCGACGATCCAGCCCGCGGCCGCGGCGATGAGCGGGGGAAAAATCAGGAGCTACAGCAGGAAGCGGGCTGGGCGACGCATTCTCACTAATGAAGATACGTCAAGAATCTCGCGGAAGTTTCTTGTCGCCGAGCGGAAACACTGTAGCTTTCTGGCGGTACGGATTGGGACGCGCCGGGCTGAAGCCCAGCGCCTACAGGACCGCGCTTGAGCCTATGAGGAAAACAGGACCGACTCTCGCTGAAACATCTTGACTGCCAGGAAGAGGGCGATCCCGGCATACAGGCAGGTGCAGAAAAAGATCAGCGCTATGTAGTTCCAGTGATACGTGCCGGTGACGAGTTCCTTGCACAGCAGGCTGACGTTGAGAATAGGAACCAGCGCGAGCTTCGATGTCAGCTCGATGCCGGGTAATACCGCGGCGATGGCCGGCACGATGACGATGAACGTCATTGGCGTCAGGTAACTCTGCGCTTCCTTGAACGTCTTGGCGAAGAGAGAAATGGTCATCAGTACGGCGGAGAACAGCACCGCTACCGGCAGCGCCATGACGAACACAGCGATCACGGTTCTTGGATGCATGGTCAACATGGGGAAACCCTCACCGATGCTTTGTTCCTTGGCGAACCGCGCGAGAATGGCGAACGAGCCTCCCATAGAGATAACCGAGAGCGTGGCGGTAGCCAGCGATGCGGTCAGAACAACGAAAAATTTCCCGAAAACGAGGTGCGTTCGGTCGATGGGACTCGACAGAATGGTCTCCATGGTGCCGCGCTCTTTTTCGCCGGCAGTCAAGTCCATCGCGGGATACATCGCGCCGGTCATGCACATGAGGATCACCAGGTAGGTGATCAGACCGCCGTACGACTCTCCGGCGACTTTCTCATCGGAAACCACATTTTGCTGTTCGACGTCGAACGGCTTCATCAGGGTTGCGGGCAAATTTTCGGATGCCAGGCGGCGTCGCACCAAGGAATCGCGGTATTCCGTGAATAGTCGCTCGACGCGGGTCGCGCTGAGCATGGATTTCAGGTCGTCCTTGAAAATATAAATCTTAACTTCAGGACGCTCTCCGCGGGTCACGTCAGCCTGAAAACCGGGAGGAATGTCGACCGCCGCGCGAATCTTTTTGTCGGAGATGAGGTCCACGTAATCGGTCGAGCGCGGTACAACGCGCAGGTTCCTGGCACCCCGCAGCTGTTGCAGCACATCGGGAGAGTCCTCGCCTCCCAGAACCATGATCTTGGACGGTTCCCGGCTGGCCTCGCCGGCAATCTCCACAAAGGCATAACCGATTCCGAAAGTGAGAACGGGAAAAAGAAAGAGCGGAATGAGAATCGAGGAGACCATGGTGCGGCGGTCGCGGAGCGCCTCGGTAAGCTCCTTGCGGTAAACGATACCAACGTTACGAAGCGACATGCTAGTGATCCTCCGAGGAAACATAGTGAGGCGCGACCACCTTGACGAAAATTTCTTCGAGGTCCTGTTCGCCGTATTTTTCGCGAAGCTGCTGCAGCGTACCCTCCGCCAGTAGTTTCCCGTTTGCGATGATGCCGATCACGTCGCACAGCTTTTCGACTTCACTCATAATATGCGTGGAGAAAATCACGGTCTTGCCGAGGTCGCGGCATTCGCGGATGAACGCGGTGATGGCGCGAGCGGTCATAATATCGAGACCCAGCGTGGGTTCGTCGAAGATCATCACAGCGGGATCGTGGACCAGCGTGCGCGCGATCGAAGTTTTCTGTTTCATACCGGTGGACAGCTTGTCGCAGCGGCGGTCGCGGAAACCATTCATGTCCAGACGGTCAAATATCTTGTCGACGCGCGTTTTCAGGACGTCGTCGCCCAGCCCGTTCAGGCGCCCGAAGTATTGAACTAGTTCTCTTGCGGTAAGCCGGGGATAAAGCGCGGTCGCCGTGGAGAGGAAACCGACGCAGGCGCGTACTTTTTCAGGATGCTCGACGATGTCGTGGCCACAGACGATAGCGGTGCCACTGGTCGGCTCCAGGATGGTGGCCAGCATACGCAATGTCGTGGTCTTGCCAGCGCCATTCGCCCCAAGTAGCCCGTAAATCTGTCCCGGCAGGCAGCGGAAACTAATATCATCTGCCGCGCGAATCTCGCCGCGCTTTTTGTCCCGGAAATACTTAGACAGATTGCGAACTTCAATCATCGAGGGGCCTTCCCGGGTTTTTCGCAAGAGAGGAACCGCGCTGCGCAGATTTAGCGCGTGGCTCCACGTAAAATGTTACTGGAAAACGTGACCACCGTGTGATGCCAAAGCCGATCGCAGGTTCCATACCGCGAACCAAATGATCCCTGCTTGCAAGGTCGAGCGCGCTGGTTATTGCACCACGGCACTTACTCGGCTGCCGCGCCTGAACCAGTACGGGTTGGGGTCTTCGCACCTAACACGCGTGCTTCTCACGACTTGGCAGCACTCGGCATCCCGCGACGCCGACCTCGCATCCATCCGAGAGAACCCGGATGGCGCACAACGTCGCTAGGGAAAGCCGCAGCCCTATTGCTACAATCAACTTCTTTGAGGCTCCCCGGACGGGGGGCCAGCAAGCCACGCATATGGGACGCAAGGCCACGCGGCGCAAGTGTGTTTGCGCACCGCTGCGCGAGAAGGGCAAAGCAACGCATCGCAAAACATGGATCGCCGACTGCGAAATCGCATACTGATCTTCCTGCTGCTGGCGGGCGTGAGCGCGCTGATATTAATTAAGGTAAGTGGCCGGCAGCCGCTGGCAAAAATCTCCGCGGTGACGCCGATTCGCGAAAACATCATCGCGTCGATCTCCAGCAACGGAAAGGTTGAGCCCATCTCGCCTTTCGTCATGCGCGCGCAGTTGGATACGTTTGTCGAGCGCATCCACGTGGTGGAAGGGCAAGCCGTCAAGAAGGGACAGCCGCTCCTGGAGCTCAACGTGAAGGATGCCGAAGCGCAACTGGCTCAGGCGCGGTCGAGATTGCTGCGGGCGCAAAACGATCTACGTGTGGCGAAGGGCGGAGGAAAACCCGATGCGGCCGCGCAGGTCGCGGGTGCTCTGGCTACGGCGATCGCGCAACGCGACCGTCTGCAACGCAGCCACGATGCTCTGCTCCGGCTGATCGACCAACACGCCGCCACGAAGGATGAACTCGCCGCCAACGACCTTGAGTTGACGAAAGCCCAAGCCGAGGTCACTCGCCTGACCGCTGCGAAGCAGGAGTTCGACCGCGGCGTCAGCTTGGACGCCAATCAGGCGCCGCTGCTGGTGCAGCAAGCGCAAAGTGAAGTCGCCGCGCTCGAAGAAAAAGTGCGCAACGGCCACATCACCGCGCCATCCGACGGCACACTCTACTCCTTGCCCGTGAAAACCGGCGACTACGTGCGCGTCGGGGACCTGCTCGCGGAAATGGCGAATTTGCATCAGGTACGGGTGCGCGCCTTTATCGACGAGCCCGAACTGGGAGCATTGGAGCCCAACGAGCCGGTGAGGATCACCTGGGATGCCCTGCCCAACCGCGTCTGGATGGGCAAGACCGAAACGATTCCCAAGCAAGTGGTGGCGCGCGGCGCACGCAGCGTCGGCGAGTTGCTGTGCACCGTGGATAACGACAAATTGGAGCTTCTGCCTAACATCAACGTCAATGTCCGCATCAATTCCAGGGAACGCGACAATGTGCTGGCGGTACCGCGCGGCGCGGTGGAAGCTGAGGGGAATAAGCGATTCGTGTACGTCGTAAAGCAAGGCGACTTTGCGAAGACCAAACTGGAGAAGCGCGAGATCCATGTGGGGATTGCCGACTCGACGAACTACGAAGTCACCAGCGGCCTGCAACAAGGTGAGATGGTCGCGCTGCCGGGCGACATCGATTTGAAGGACGGCATGGCGGTAAGGATCATGAACACCGACGCGAGTTCAGTGCGAGGCCGGCAGGATGCCAACTAGACCAATCAGGATGAATCGGCTGGTTTTGGCGTTGATTTTCTTGGCGGGGGCAGACGTTTGCGCTTCCGCCGCCGCGAGCAGGAAGCAGGGCGAAGGGTTCGAGGCGGGCAGGCAGGCCTACGAGGCCAGCGACTACGTCAAGGCCGCGGAGCTTCTGCAGCAGGCCGCGGCCAAGACTCCTCAAAACGGCGAGATCTATCTGTTGCTGGCAAAGACTTACAGCGAGACGCAGCAACACGATGCCGCGATCGCCAGCGCGGAAAAAGCCGTTGCGCTCGATCCTCAAAATTCGGTCTACCACGAATGGCTTGGCAGGGTCTATGGCGGAAAAGCCGAGCATGCGGGTATGTTTTCGGGTCTGTCGCTGGCAAAGAAAACGCGCAAGGAATTTGAGACCGCGGTGCACCTGGACGAAATGAATTTCTCGGCACGGCAAGCGCTCATCGAATACGACTGCAGCGCGCCGGGCATCGCGGGTGGCGGTGAAGACAAAGCCCGCCCCCAAATCGAGAAACTCGTCCAGCTCGATGCAGCCGAAGGGCACTATGCAGCCGGCAATTGCCGCCGGCAGAAGAAAGACTTTGCGACGGCGGACGCGGAGTTCACCAAAGCGCTGGACAGTCACCCGAAGGCGGCCGACCTGATCTACGACATCGGCGATTACGCGATGAAACACAATCAGCCGGAGCGCCTAATTCTGGTCGCGAACGAAGGCGAGAAGGTAGCTCCCGCAGACCCGCGCGGAGGGTTTTACCGCGCCGTGGCCATGGTCATCACGAACAGTAGTGGCAGCGACGCCGAATCATTGCTGCGCGAATATTTGCAGCGCGCCCCGGTGCGCAGCGGCTACCCACGCCCGCGGGAGGCGCATGAGTGGCTTGGGCGCTTGTACGAAAATCAGGGCAAGACGCAGGCCGCGATCGGCGAATATGAGGCCGCGCTGAAGTTGGATCCGAAAGATAAAAGCGCCAGCGAAGCGCTAAAGAAGTTGAAGAGGGAATGATGACCCGGCGCGAAACCAGGTCGCGGGAAGCCGCCGTGCCATCAGAACATACATCTCAGCGATTTAGTTGGAGCCGCGTGTCGCCATGACGGCTGTTCGGGAGACTCTTTCAGTTGCCATCGACGCTCTGCGCGCCAACAAAGTGCGCGCCATTCTGACGTCGCTGGGCGTGATCATTGGTAGTGCCTCAATTGTGCTGGTCGTCACCATCGCGCTGACCAGCCAAAAATTTGTGATTGGCCAGATTGAAGCGGTCGGCTCGAATCTCGTCTGGGTCGAGTTGGTCAACGCGGGCAGCAAAGGTCAGCCGTTAAGTTACGAACTCACCGTCGATGATATGAATGCCGTGAAGGCCACCGTGCCCGAGGTAGCCGAAGTTGCCGGCACGCGGGAGCTGCCCATGGCGGTCGTTGTCGGCGGGCGCGAACGCCCTGTCAACCTGATCGGAGTGACTGGGGGATATCAAGCGATCCGGCGCTTAGTCATCTTCAGAGGCCGCTATTTCGATTCGTCCGACATGGAAAACCGCAGCAAAGTTTGTCTGATCACCAAACAGGTTGCGGATCGCGTGTTCGGCTTCGATAATCCGCTCGGCGGAACGATCCGCATGGGTGAACTCGCCTTCACGGTGATTGGAGTCTTTCGCGAACGCGTCGCCACCTTCGGCCTCTCCGAAATTAAAGACGAATCGGTGATCATTCCCCTGACGCTGATGAAGTATTACACCGGCGTCGACGTACTCCGTGTGTTGTACGCGCAATCGGATAGCGCCGAGAACGTCCCCGCCGTCGAGCGCCAGGTGGCGCGCGTCCTTCACAGCCGCCATCCACCCGCAGCGGAATATGACGTCCAAACCCTCACGGCCATTCTCAGCGCCGCAAAAAATATCTCCCTCGCGCTTACGATCGTTCTTCTGCTCATCGCCTTCATCGCGTTGTTGATCAGCGGCATAGGGATCATGAATATCATGCTGGTTACAGTAAAAGAGCGCACGCGTGAGATCGGCATCCGCAAAGCGGTTGGCGCTGCGCACCGCGAGATCATGTACCAATTTCTGTTTGAGGCGTTCTTGATCAGCGGAGGCGGCGCGGTGCTGGGAATCCTGATCGGGCTGGCCATTCCGGTTGCCGTTCAGCCGCTGCTCCCGGGAAATTTGCGGGTGCCGGTTTCGTCCCTCAGCGTGTTGGCGGCTTTCGTGGTTTCGTGTTCGACGGGATTGCTGTTCGGCTACATACCCGCGAACCAGGCGGCGAGAATGCAGCCGGTCGAATCACTGCGGTATGAGTAATTTGAGAGTCACGCAAAGCGATTGCGAGGTAAGCATGAAAAGAGTGCGCTTCAATCGCCGCAAGACAAAGAAGTGGAGGTGCGGTCTGACCGCCGCCTTTCTGCTTACGGTATCGAGCGTCGAACTCCGCGCCCAGGACACTCCATCGCAGGAGTTAAGCGTCAGCGCTAGTCCTGGTGCGCCCGTGGCGCTGACCCTAAAGCACGCCATCGAGCTCGCGCTTCAGAATAGCAAAGATATACAAGTCGCCAAGCTGCAAGCGAGCCTTGCGGATCGCTCAGCCATCATCACCAAATCCCAGTTTCTACCGAATCTCTACGCCGGATCAGGCGCCGGCTACACTTATGGAATCCCGGAAACCCCAGGCGGGCGCGCGCCGGCGATTTTCAGCGTTACTTACCAGGAGCAAGTCTTCAACGAACCATTGCGTGGCCAGGCAAGAGAACTTCAGGAACAAGCAAAGTCGCAACGAATTCTCCTGGAAGACACGAGGAATACCGTCATCGCGCGCACTGCCGCAGCCTATCTGGAACTGGTTATGGTCCGTCACTCGCTCGATCTCTTGCGAAAAGAACAAGCCAGCGCGGACAAGATTCTCGAAGTAACGCAGCAACGCGAGAAGGAGAGCTTTGAGTTGCCGGTGGAAGTCACCCGCTCACAGCTCACGAAGGCCCGCGTCGTGCAACGCATCTTGCAGCTCGAGGGGCGCCAGGACGAACTGGAAGTTTTCCTGCGAAGCCAGACAGGCCTGGCGGAGAATACGCCACTCGCAGTGACGCCCGAAGATTTACCCGGCGAAGCAGAACAGGAAGGCGCGAACCTGGTGGCCATGGCCATGCAGAGCAACACTGCGTTGCAGGCGGACGAAGCCGAAGTCCGCGCAAAGCAGTTCCGCCTGGCCGGCGAGAAACACGGCTACTATCCCACACTCGAACTGGTCGGCATCTACAGCGTGCTTGGCAAGTTCAACAATTACGATCAGTACTTCAAATCATTTCAGCGCAACAATCTTAACGTCGGCGTGCAAGTGCAGGTGCCGATCTTTAGCGCGCAGACAAAAGCAAATATCGCGCTAGCCGAAGTAAATCTGCGCATCGCGCAAGCTAACCTGTCTAACAAGAAAAACGAAGTAAGCGCCGCGGTCCGCCAGAAAACCCGCCGCCTGCGCGAGCGAGACGCCGCGAAAGAAGTCGCCCGCCTGGAACTACAGCTAGCCCAGCAGGATGTGGCCGTTCTGCAATCGCAGTTGGACGAGGGCAAAATCAACCTGCGCGACGTCGAGCGCGCCCGCCTCACAGAAAATGAAAAATGGATGCTCTACCTCGACGCCAATTTTCAACGCCAGCAAGCCCAGCTCGACCTGCTGCAAACCGCGGGCCAGCTCGACAAAGTCTGGCAATGAATCGGGCTGAAGTAACGAATGATCCGAGCCTGATTGCGGAAAATGCAGGGGCAACGGTTCAATGCATCCCCTGCAACCCTGGCAAACAGGATACAGAGGGCAACCAGCCGCTCTGGACCTAAGGCCGTCGCCGGGCTCAACTCGCGCAAACAGTTCACGAAAAGATCCAGAGCTCCAGTGGGCGCCACACATGCAGATCGATCAAAAAACTCTCCAGGTATTTCTGGCCGCAACCGCCAAACTCGACTCCGGATTCGCCAACCTACCCCTGCACGATCTGAGTGCTCCGGGCGCCGACCGCCTCGCCGAAGTATTGAACGCCACTGCCGTCCGTCTACACGACAATTATCCCTACTTTCATCCGCTGTATGCCGGCCAGATGCTGAAACCACCGCATCCGGTCGCGAGGCTCGCCTATGCGCTGGCGATGTGGATCAATCCCAACAATCACGCGCTCGACGGCGGGCGCGCGACCTCCGCAATGGAAAAAGAAGCGGTAGCCGAAATTGCCGCGATGTTTGGATGGAAAAATTTTCTGGGGCACCTCTGCGGCGGCGGGACAATGGCGAATCTCGAAGCCCTATGGGTCGCCGAGCAGCTTCGACCCAACAAGAAAATCCTAGCCAGCGAGCAAGCCCACTACACGCACCACCGAATCAGCGGCGTCCTGCATCTTGAGTTCGAATCCGTGCCTGTCGACTCGCGCGCCCGTATAGATATCAAAGGCCTGAAGAGACGCCTAGCCCGCGGTGACGTTGGCACGGTCGTCGCGACGATGGGCACCACGGCAACGGGCTCCGTCGACCCGCTTCCGGAAATCCTCGCTCTTCGCGATCGATATGGCTTCCGAGTTCATGCGGACGCCGCCTACGGCGGATACTTCACACTGGCACAAAATCTGCCCGCCGACACAAAGGCTGCGTTCGAGCGAATCACAGAAGCCGATTCCATTGTGATCGACCCCCACAAGCACGGCCTGCAACCATACGGCTGTGGCTGCGTCCTGTTTCGCGACCCTGCCATAGGACGCCTCTACAAGCACGATTCCCCGTACACCTACTTCAGCTCCGCGGAACTCCACCTGGGTGAAATCAGCCTGGAGTGCTCGCGGCCCGGCGCCGCGGCCGCCGCTCTGTGGGCAACGCAAAAGCTCCTCCCCCTGAAGCCAGGAGGAGAATTTGCCAAGGGCCTGGAGCGCGGCAGGGAAGCCGCGTTAGCGCTGTACCAGAAAATCCAGTCGAGCCCCGCTTTCGTGCCGGCATTTCCACCCGAACTGGACATCGTGGTGTTCGCGCCACGGGCTTCCAGCCTCGCGGCGACTTCCGCCCTCTCGCGCAAGATATTTGCCGCGGCTGCCGAGCAGGACTTGTATCTGGCCCTTGCCGAACTACCGGTCACGTTCTTTCCCGGACTCGAGTCTGGCGTAAAGGACCAGGAAACGGTGACCGCGCTGCGATCCGTGCTCATGAAGCCCGAGCACCTGGACTGGATCGACCGCATCTGGGAACTCATCGAAAACGCCGCTGGGGAGCCCCTGCCGCGCTAAGACGGGGGTTTGAGATTAAGGTTACAAATGCTCCCACCTCAAGCCCGCCGCCCTGGAACTCCCACTTAATGCAGTATTTACCCGTTCGATGCGGGATAGGCGCCATTCGCAGAAAGCCGTGGAGGGATGCAACCAACTTCGGTAAACTATACTCTAGACTACAGGGCTCGGGGCACGCTGGGAGAGCGCAGCTGACTGGCTGCGGAGCGTGGCGCAAAACGGGAAAAGTTTTGCACACCGCTAGTTCCGCTTCTAAAACTGAGGGTGAAGAATGCCGGATTTTATGAAGACGTTGCTGTTGAATCCGCCGAGTTTTGACAACTTCGACGGTGGAGCGAGCTCGCGGTGGCCAGCGACCCGCGAGATTGAGTCCTACTGGTACCCGGTGTGGCTGACCTACCCGGCTGGGATGATTCCCGGTAGCCGCCTGCTGGATGCGTCACCGCACAAGGTCAACTGGAAGGAAACGGTTGAAATCTGCAAGAACTACGAATTTTTGGTCCTGTTTACCTCCACGGTCGGATTTACGAGCGACGTCAAGCTGATCCGCAAGATCAAAGAAGCCAACCCGAGCATGAAGATCGCGTTCGTTGGCCCGCACGGACACATCAAGCCCGACGAGACGCTGATGGCCGGCGAGGATATCGATTTTGTGACGCGCGGCGAGTTCGATCACTCCGTGGTCGAATACGCGAAGGGGAAGCCGCTCAGCGAAATTCTGGGCGTCAGCTACCGCAAGGACGGCAAGATTGTTCACAATGCGTCCGCGCCGCAACTTCATACCGAAGAACTGGACGCCTTGCCGTTTGCCACCGATATCTACAAGCGCGACCTGAACATCGATAAGTACAACGTGCCGTTCCTGCTGCACCCGTACGTGTCGTTTTACACCACGCGCGGATGTCCGGCTTTGTGCACTTTCTGCATGTGGCCGCAGACGATTTCGGGGCATGCGTGGCGCACGCGCTCGACCGAAAACGTAGCCCGCGAAGTGGCGCAAGCGATCGAATACTTCCCGCAGATGAAGGAAATTTTCTTCGACGACGATACCTTCAACATCCGGAAAGATCGCGTCATGGATCTATCAGCGAAATTCAAGAAACTCAAGTTCCGCTGGTCTTCGACAGCCCGCGTGCACAGCGACTATGAAACCTTGAAGGCCATGGCCGACGGTGGCGCGCGCCTGTTCATCGTAGGCTTCGAGTCCGGGGATCCGCAGATTCTGAAGAACATAAAGAAGGGCGCGACGGTCGAGATGGCCCGCAACTTCATGAAGAACTGCCGCAAGGTCGGAATCAAGGTGCACGGCGACTTCATCATTGGCCTGCCCGGCGAAACGAAGGAAACCATCGAGAAGACCATCGAGTTCGCGAAGGAGCTCGATTGCGAGACGATTCAGGTGTCGCTGGCGCACGCCATGCCCGGCACCGAATTGCATGACTCGATGGCTCAACAAGGCTTCCTGAAGGTTGAAGCATTAGCCGACTCCGGCGGCCACCAGTTGCCGCACATCGAGTACCCGCATCTATCGAAGGCCGAGATGATGGGCGGCGTGAACCGCTTCTACGACGAGTATTACTTCCGTCCGAAGGTGGTGTGGCGTATCGTGCGCGAAGCGCTGTGGGATTCCCACGAGCGCAAGCGTCTCTATCACGAAGCCACGTCCTTCCTGAAGCTGCGATCGGAGCGATGGAAGTGGGTTCGCCAGGGCGGCGACATCGACAAGCCCATGATCGTCGTACCCGGCACATCGTCGGCTTCCGGCAACGACTAAGCAAGTCGAAGAGCAACTCCAAGACTTTTAAAACCGTGGCCTATTCATCTCAACCGTGGCACAGCCATTCCTGGCTGCGTTCTTGAGCGTCAAACAGCAGATGAAACGAGACTTCCGTCTCCGGATCAAAACGTTCCTCATGATCCTGGTAATGGTCGGGTGCGCCAATGCTGGCGATCTGATGCTCAAGCGCGGCATGACCAAGATCGGCGCGGTGCAACTTTCCTGGGTTGGTCTGCAGCACGCCTTCCTGCTCACCGTGGCCAGCCCAACGATCTGGTTGGCGATCTTGTTCCTCATTGGCTTCACCGCCAGCTACATGATGTTGATGAGCTGGGCGGACTACAGCTACGTGATGCCCGCGGGGGCCTTCGGCTACGCGCTGCTCACGTTCCTAGCGGTCGTGTTTCTCCACGAGAGCGTTTCGCCCAGGCGCTGGATCGGTGTGTTCCTGATCTGCGTCGGAGTTCTGGTAGTCGGCCTCACCAAGCCACGCACCACCGATGTCGTACCTCAGCAGGTAGCGGCGTAATGCGCAGCGTCGTGCTGTTCACACTGTTCATCCTATGCAGCACGGGCGGCGAGATCATCATCACGCACGCCATGAAAATCGTCGGCGAGCCGGCCAAGTTGCGTCCCCGCGAAGTGCTGATCTTTCTCGGGCGCGCCCTCCGCAATGCCTGGTTCTGGACCGGCATACCGCTCCTGGCTGCCTCGTTCTATCTCTTGTTGCTGCTGCTTTCCTGGGAGCCCATCACCTTGGTGATCCCAGCCTCCGCTCTGAATCCCTATGTTTTTGGCACGCTAGCCGCGAAGTATTTTCTCGGTGAGCAAATCAGCCCCGGCCGCTGGGCTGGCGTCGCGCTAGTCTGCGCAGGCGTGGCGCTCGTCGCCCTGAGTTGACACTGGCCCGCAGATGGTGGGATGCCGGTAGCACAGGCGCTCCAGTCCGTGTCGCGAAACTAGGCTGAGTGGGATTTCCCTAGAAGCTTCGACGCTAGGGTTGACTGCTACCGATCCACTTGGCCCGGTTGGTGAAGACGAACTTCCCCCCGGCCCTCGCCAGTTCGTATGTGGGACCAAGCTTTTCGAGATAGGCACGCCGATCATCGCCCCCGGTCACGAAGTAAATTCGGTCCAGTCCCGTCCACGCGTGGGCCAGTTGTGCATCGTCGATGAAGATCGGGGCGGCGTCGGGAAATAATGAGCCGTACCACAATCCGTTGATCCGCCCGTTGAAGATCAGCATCTGCCGTCCGGTATAGAAATTCACCGAGGAAGCGTTCGCGTATTCGCCGTCGCAGACGATCTGGTCGCTGGGCTGAAGTTCGCGCTGAATGGCCACGGCCAGCGGCTTCGAGCCGAGCACCGGAGCGAACACACCGAGCGCTACGTGAGCGCACTCGATGAACACAATCATCATCATCGCCAGCGCCCAGTTTGCCGCGCAGGGCGAGCCCCGGCGGCGTAACAGCCAGCTCAGGCCGCTGCCGAAGAAAAAGGCAATCGCCGTGCCGACCAGCGGTCCGCGGAAAAGACTCATCGCGCTCCCGGTGAGATCCAGGAAGTGGCCGAGCGACAACACGTACGCGTCGGTATTCTTGCTCAGTAAGTCGGCGAGTTCCATGCCCGGCTGCGGCGCGTGCGAAATCAGCGCGAGCGTTAACGTAACCGCGGATATGAGCAGCCCGACAACAAGAAAAACCATGGCGGAGACTCGGCCTGACCGCGCCAGATCGCTTCCGTAGGCGGACTCCGATTCACGGGCAAGCCAATTTCCCAAAATCAAGGCGAGTGCCGGAAGAGCGGGCGCAAGGTAATACTCCTGCCGCGTCGAAAAGCTGAAGAACAGGAGAATCACGATCGCCCAAACAAAGAAGAGCAGCAAGGCAGCTTCAGGCGATCTGCGAGTTTCCGCCGTTCGGAGCAAGCGCAACCTGACCTGCCGGATGGCTTGCGGCAGAAACGCGCTCCAAGGAAGGAGCCATACCAAAATCATGCCCCAGAAAAGCACCGATGGGAACGTGCCGTAATCGACTGGATAACGCTTGCCGATATAGCGCAAGAAGTGCTCGTTGACGAAATAAAACCACAGAAATCCCTTCGCTTGACCCGCGGGCGGATTGCGCAGAGCCGCGAGAATGTGCCAAGGCGCAGCGACCAGAAGAAAGACGAAGGTGCTGGAGATGAGCCGCATCTTCAAGAGATAGCGAAGTTCACCCACCAGCAACAAAAACACAACAATGATCGTGCAGGGAAAAACAAGGCCGATCAACCCTTTGGTGAGCACGTTGAGCGCAACGGTTGCCGCGAGCCCCCAACAGGACCACAGCGACGGCCTCTGCTCTTGCCATCCTTGCAGGAAAAAATAGAGTCCCAGGCCGATCCACAAGCCGACCAGCAAATCAGGGATCAGGATGCGTGTAAAAAGGTAAGGCCCGAACGAGGTGACGCAAACGACTCCAGCCCAGAGTCCAGCTTCGGCGAAAAGAAACCGGCGGCCCATCTGTACCAGCAGGAACGCCAGCAGCAGGACACCGAGCCCTTGCGCAAGCCGAGCCGACGATTCGCTCACGCCAAACAGGCGGAAGCTGACCGCCATGGCCCAATAGGGAAGCGGCGCCTTTTCGAGATAGCGAATACCGTTTTCATGAAGCGTCACCCAGTCGTGGAGCGTGAGCATCTCACGGCCCGCTTCCGCATGAGCCCCGTCAGCGTCGTCAAAAAGAGAAGGATGCGGCAGTCCAGGCACGAAAATCGCCAGCCAGAGGAGAAAGATTGCGGCAAGAGAAGGCCAGAGGCGCTGGCCGATGGAAGCGCTCATGCCCTCAGCGGACCCTCAAGAGGGCGAGACAGAGTTTGCGAGTTCCGACGCATGTTGCAGAAAGTTTAGCACGGGCCGCGGAGTGAGCGCCCGGCGCACTGGCCCAGCCATCGCTTAGCACTTCGTCATCGCGCTCTCGACCCGCATCGTCCCCTGGACTATCATTTCTTTGATGATTCCATGCATCGAAATGCTCCTTTCGCGAACCAACCGTAAGCGAACACGGCGCGGGGACTGACCCGCGTGTGGATCGCGTACATTCTTTTAAGCATCGCGATTGCCGCCACGCTTTCTTCCTGCGTGTTCCTAGCGCTGGCCATGCTCGGCGCTGCCAAGTTTCATCGCGACGCGCGGCGCGAGCTTCGTGCTTCCGAGACGGTGGCGAATCGGCTACCGCCGGTCTCCTTGTTGAAGCCCGTTCATGGTCGCGAAGCCCGGTTGAAAGAAAACCTCGAAAGCTTTTTTCGCCAGGATTATCCCGAATACGAAATTCTTTTTGCGGCAGACACGGAAGAAAACGAAGCGCTTCCCGTCGTCCGCGAAGTTTGCGCACGCCATCCCCAGATTCGCACCCAGGTGATCGTGACGGGGCGGCCGCCATGGCCAAACCCACCGTCCTATTCGTTCTATAAAATGGCGGAACTTGCGGCGCACGATATTCTGGTTACCAGCGACAGCGATGTCGAGGTGCAGCCAAATTATCTGCGAGAGGTGGTGCCGCCGCTTCTCGAACCGAACGTCGGCATGCTCACGTGCGTGTACCGAGGGAAAAACGTTGGCGGATTCTGGTCAGCGGTGCACGCCATCGGCATGTCGGTGGAGATGACGGCGGGAGTAGTAACGGCTAACCTGCTCGAAGGGATGAAGTTTGGACTGGGACCCACCATCGTGGTGCGGCGGGACGCGCTGAACAAGATTGGCGGCTACAGCGTTCTGGGAGAATACTTCGCGAACGATTTTGTCATCGGAAACTTGATCGAGAAGGCCGGATATCGCGTCGTGCTGTCCCGTCATGTGATCGATCATGTTGTATCGCCGCTGACGTTCCGCCGCGTCTGGGAACGTGAAGTGCGCTGGGCCAAATCGACGCGATGGTCGCGGCCGTGGGGGCATCTGGGCTCCGGCCTTATTTTTGCGATCCCCTATGGCATTCTCGGATTTTTGGCTGCCGCCGCGTTGGGACGAATTTGGCTGGGCGTCAGTCTGCTCGTCATCGCAATTGGGAACCGCCTGATCGAAGACCTGGTCATCGGGTGGGGTGTGACACGCGACTCGCGCGCCCGCGATGCCTCGTGGTTATACCTCATCCGGGATTTGCTGGGATTTTTTGTGTGGTGCGCGAGCTACGTGGGGCAACGCACAGTTTGGCGCAACATTCCGTACGAACTGGTCGGCGAAGGCCGGATTGCGATGCGCAGAGATCTACCGGAGAGCGAAGTTCAGAAATAGTCTGGAGCCGAATGCACGCAGGTTGGCGAGATGCAGTCCTCGTAGTCGCGGCAGCGCCGCTTGCGTACTACGTCACCGCGATCATTGCAGCGGCGCGATTTTTTCGTCGGGAACGGCGACGCATGCCACCGGCCTACACGCCACCGGTCAGCCTTTTGAAACCCATCAAAGGCGTGGACTTTGGCTCCTTCGAAAATTTCTCCAGTTTTTGCCACCAGAACTATCCCAAATACGAAATTCTCTTCGCAACAAATGACGAAAACGATCCCGCCGTCCCGCTGATCCGACGCCTAGAGGCCAAATATCCGGCGCTGCACATTCGCCTGATCACCGGCGCACCACAAATCGGCGCGAACAAGAAAGTCAACAATCTCATCGCGCTGGCCCGGGAAGCGCACCACGACATTCTGGTGCTGACCGACGGAGACGTGCGCGTAGGCCCGAACTATTTGCGCGAGGTCGTTGCACCCTTCGCGGATGCGAAGACCGGCGCCGTTACTTCCTTCTATCGCGGCATCACGCAGAAAAGCCTTGGCGCCGAACTCGAAGCCATTGGCGCATCCAGCGACTTTTTCGCGGGCGTGTTGGTGGCGAATTGGATGGAGGGAATGACATTCGCGCTGGGCGCGTCCGTCGTCACGACGAAGCAGTGGGTGCGGAAGATCGGCGGCTTCGAAGCCATCGCCAACATGCACTCCGATGACTACGAACTGGGTCACCGCATCGCGAAAGCGGGAGGCGAGGTGCTGCTCTCGCGCGAATCCGTGTGGACCATGTACCCGGCGCAGAGCCCCAGCGGATTCTGGAACCATCAAGTGCGCTGGTCGCGCACCGTGCGACTATGCCGTCCGCTTTCGTACACCGGCCTGATCTTCACGCACGGTTTGCCGTGGGCCGTACTCGCCGCAATGATAGCGCCGGCAAAGTGGATCGCAGCGTCGTATTTGGTTGCCTATCTGGTCCTGCGCTTGGTCATGGCGTGGATCGTCGGCGTTTGGGGCGTAGGCGACGATGTCCTCCGGCGGAAACTCTGGCTCGTGCCGTTCCGCGACGCCATCTATTTCGCCGTGTGGCTAGCCAGCTTCGCCTCCAACCGCATCCATTGGGGCGGCGAACAATTCAAAATGGAGAAAGGCCAAATGGTTCCGGCGGTCGCAAAACCGGCGTCAGCAAAATCCCCCGCCGACGCCGCTCCATAGTTTTCTTGTAGCGGCACAGCACCGCAGCGCCCAACTTGCCGGGCGTCAGCAATTTAGCTATCGGCTTAACGTCCATCGCCACCGCTCGGTTGACGCCCCGCACATTCCCTATTAAATTAGATAGGTTGAATCGTGGCTGCCGGGAGATCCGGACGTGCCGCGATTCCTTTTTGTTCCTCCCCGCTGGGAGGTCGTCCAATTGGTAGGACTCCAGACTCTGACTACCAAGCGTTACAAATCTAAGTCGTCTGGATCGTTGCACCTACCAGCACAAGCCCCGAGTAGGATTGCCCCCTGGATTGCCCCCTTCCCCTTTTCATTTTCGCCTTGTATTACCAGTCCGCTCAGCGAAAATTTTAGATAGCGCCACTGCGCCGAGAGGACCTAGCCATGAGTGAATTGCTCGTCGAATGCTGCAATCCCGAGTGCGAAAGCAAGATGAGAGTGGAACGGACCAATAGGCAGGAGCTTCGCGGAAAGACTTGTGAGAAGTGTGGCTGTACCACGGACTTCAGAGAGTGGCAGTGCAGGGATTGGCCGGACTCTAGCCAGGTAGATTCTCGGTAGAGAGCTTGTCCAGCAACGGCGGCAGCACTTCACTTGCAAGGAAAGGCGCGGGCAAATGCGTTGTTTACTAGAAACAGCGCAGCCTGGTTCAGTTCCTCTGGATGGTCGTGCCCGTACTTTGCGACGACCTTCGTCAGTTGACTAACTGAGGTATTATCTGGAAGGCAATAGGTATTATCTTTTTGGCTCGACAATACAGCGTTCAGTGCGTTGTGCATGTCAGCTACGCCTAGGAGATAACCAAAGCAATACGACAATCCTGGACCCGTTCGTTCATCGCACTTGTTGACGATATCTTCGGCGTTGCCTCCGTGGATATAGACCGATGGGTTCTGACTTCCGATTGTCAGCGGGAACATCGAGAACGCAATCGCAAGAATGATTTTGAACATCATAACTGCTCCTAACTTGCCTCAGCCGCATTTATCGGCTGTGCCTCCGTGCCTGAGGAGAGTTTATCCAGCAACGGCGGCAGCACATCGTCCGTGACGTGATCTATGAACTGTGAGGTCCTACCGAAGCGCTTCTTGCACGCGGGGCATGGTGCCCATCGGCGGAATCGGGCACTTCATTCTCATCATTGCTTGCGTGGCCGCGCTCTCAAATCAAAGAACGGACCATAATAAATGGTGGAAGTTTGTCGGAGGAGGAACGCTCGCACTCGCGTATTTCGCGCTGATTGTTCTCATTGCCAGGCCACGCTAGCGTGGCTGAACAAACTGATGTGGCGAATCTCAACTCCCGATAAGTCGGGTTACCAGGCACTGGGTTCAAATCGCTGCTAAGTTTTAAGGTTTTTGTTAGTGCGAACAATAATATCCTTCTCTCGTCGACGAGTTGTGGTACGGTAGCGCACCGATGCTTTCCAGCGTTTTGGCTGTCACCGAGATTGCGAGTTGACCATGCCCGAATCTTTTCTCACCTTTCTCTCTGATTCCATTCCCTGCAACTAGGTCCCGGACCACAGAGCCGTCACCGGAGAGTTCTTTGGAACGAAGGAGGTTTGTATGGCCTGTTTGTCATTTAGGCCCGCCACTGGCAAAGAGGATGTGTTCCCTCGCTCTTTGGCCAGACGTCTCGAACTGGTGGACTCCATCATGCCCTCCGTTAACTATCCCAAAGGCGCGACACTGTTCATAGAAGGCGAAGCTACGCGCGGCCTCTTCGCGCTCATTAGCGGAAAGGTGAAGCTCTCGACGTGTTCCATCGAAGGGAAAGTGATCATTCTGAAAATCGCTGAAGCGGGAGAACTGATCGGGCTGGCCTCAACTTTGTCAGGTAAACCTTACGAGGTGACTGCCGAAGTCTCGGAGCGCGCCCGGGTTAGTTTCGTCCCTCGGTCTACGTTTCTGCGATTCCTGCATGCCAATCCGAAAGCGGTCATCCAAGTGGTTCAGCTCTTGACGGACAGCCATTACGCGGGGCACGAAGTGATTCGCTGTGTGGGGTGTTCGCGCTCGGCTTCCGAAAAACTGGCGCGGTTCTTTCTTGGATGGTCGGCAAATCACGCCGGGGGACAGGATTGTCTGCGGATCGACCTCACTCACCGTGAGATTGGAGAGATGATCGGGGTCAGCCGCGAAACTGTAACCCGCCAGTTGACAGTTTTTAAGAAGACGAAGTTGTTGACGATCAACGGTGTCACCGTGAATATCTGCAATCGGCCCGCCCTTCGGAGACATGCGGGCTTGGTTGCTTCAGCCACGGTGGCATGCTGACGGTTATCTGATGTCCCCTTCGATGCTAAGTCCCGATTAGTCGAGTAACCGGACAACTGGTTTTCGCCAGATTTCACACATCCGATTAGCAGCGTCAATCAGGCATTTGCCCGCCGTAGTTAGTTCGAGGAGATTTTTTTCGGTAGCAGACCGTCTCTCTCCATCTGCTTTGGAACCTCTTTGACAAGGCCATCGGCGATTTTCTTCGCTGACTTCGGATTGAACGACTTGCTGACGCCGTTCCACACCAGGTCACCGTCTGGCTTGCTTGTGGCGTAAACGTTGGTCTCGACGCTGACGGTCGTATCTTCCCGCGTATATCCCGGATCGTAAACCATGGGATACACAGCGCCCAGGTAACCGTAGAAAGAGTAGTAGTAGGGGTACGGGGCAAGGTAGGTCGAACTCGGAACAACGGTCACCTTCTTATCGACGTTCAGCAGACGCGAGACGACTATAGCGTCAATGTGATTGTCACGGATCTGCCCACGCAAGTAGTCGAGGTCAAGTTTCACGTTGGGGTCCGGGCGCAACAAGATGTGGTTGCCAGGAATAGCTTCGATGCCGGGACGCGCAATCTGGGCGGCCATTCCATCTTCGAATTCGGCGCGCACCTCCAGGTTTTGAGCGACGCCGATGACCAGAATTTTGTGAAACGTCTGTCTGTCGTAATTTGGGTTTAACCAACTCGTGATCATCTTGACGGACTTGCCGCTGCTGGTAGTGAGAACAGCCAACAAAAAAAAGAAAAGAAGCGCGGAGCGAAAGACCTGACGACTCGTCAAATATGGAAATGTCATGGGTTCATCTTGCTGAACTGAAACGCGCTTAGCAAGTGATTCCGCGCGATGCAGAAGGCCACGTGAGTTGGCTTCCGGAGAATTTCGTACGGGAACCAATTTTGCTCGTAAGAGCGCTCCTCAGACCCTGGACCAGTGTCGTCACTTGATGGAGTACCGACGTTCTGTCTTTTATTTTGGTCAAGCGAGACGACAAACGGAGAATTGCACATGGTCACAACACAATCGTTCTTGCTGACGCGCAGCCTTTTGGTCCCGTGAATTGCGGCTGGAATGGACCCGTGGCGAGATAACTGTACCTGCTGCCATGTATCGTAACTCCTGGTTAGTCGGATTACCGGACATCTCTAACAATGTCGGCCCTGTCAAATCGTTTTTGAGCGCACTTCTCCGTTCACCCCGAAGAGTGGTCTTGGTTGTTCTTTGTTGACCTCTGCATCGACGACCACGGCTCGCTCGTAATCTCTCGATCGGCTTCAGTCCGACCTAAACATCTCTTCGATCCATACTTCGACCATGATTACTAGTTCAAACTCCCTGTTCAGGGAGCGGGATGCCCATTCAAGTGCACAGCGTTCTACTTCACGCTATGTCCGGTACCGAGCTGTCCCACGTACGAACCGAACTCCAACGACGGTGAATACTCACAACCATTCCGCCACATCCAGTACAAGCGAACCCCCAGCCTCCGTCCCATCGCTACCTTGGCAATGCTCTGGTGTCGACGCACCGCCAGGCGAAGGTACCGACGTCGCCACTCCGGATGGATTCGTGCTGCCGCCTGGGCGGCCTCCACCAGCAAGAAACGCAATAACGAGTTGCCCTGCTTGCTGATGTGCCCCAACCGTTGCTTGTGAGCACTGGACTCCTCACACGGAATCATTCCCACGTAGGTGCCGATCTGCTTGCCGCGTTGAAACCGCGCCGGAGTTCCGATAATCAACACATAGGCGAGGGCGGTAAGCGGACCCACGCCCGGATGCGTCATCAGCCGCAGAACCTCGGGTCGCTTCCTGGCTTCTTGCTCGACGGCTGCGGTTAACTCCTCAATGGTCGGATTCATGCGGTCCAACAGCTCCAACAACTCTTGCCGACGCCGACTCGCCCAAGGAGCCAACACGAGCTTCTCTAACTGCGCTCGCCCTTGTTCACTGAACAGTTTTTTCTTCCAGCGATAGCCCTCGTTCATCGCCAACGCCTGCAATTGATTCATAATCCGCGTGCGCATCTGCACCAACCGATGCCGGTGCCACAACAGTTGTCGCAAATCCCGATTCTCCGGACTCGCTACCCAGATTTGAGGAAAGTTATTTTCCCGCAGAAGTCTAAGTAGCAGGAGAG